>Ga0070698_100000306_pt1 | contig 50126 bp, 40 predicted proteins | sample KBSK1502metaG_FD_65477 | JGI IMG/M metagenome (GOLD analysis project Ga0070698, IMG submission 65477) | Corn, switchgrass and miscanthus rhizosphere microbial communities from Kellogg Biological Station, Michigan, USA - KBS K1-50-2 metaG | ecosystem: Host-associated > Plants > Roots >...
CCATCCTCATGCGGACATTCGCCGCGGCGATCGCTTCCTTTACGACACGTTCGAAGCGGTCGCGAAGGGTCCAAGCTGGAAGAGCACGGTGTTCATCGTGACATTCGACGAGTGGGGAGGTTTTTTCGAACATGTCGCGCCACCGCGGGCAATCGCCGCGAACAATGTGGACACAGATCTTGTCGATGGCAAGGCGCTCCTGGGCTTCCGTGTGCCCGCGGTTATCGCTTCGCCGTTCAGCCGCGGAGTTGAGAACAGCCCACGAGTGAACCATCTGGTGTTCGATCACACCTCCATCCTGAAACTGATTGAGTGGCGCTGGCGTCTGGCTCCGCTTACACCGCGGGACGCGAGCAGTGATGTGAACAACCTGGCTGACGCGCTCAATTTTGATCAGCCGGTGGTGGCTCTGCCCACCTTGCCGAAACCTGCGGTGCCCTTCTTTCCAGAACCGTGCCTCGCAACGCTTTTCGGTGGGGTATTCAGCGCGGAAGCCGGCGGGACACCGGAGACGGCTACAAAGAAGTGGCAAGAGCTAGGCCAACAAGCTGCCACGCATGGTTTTGTTGTGAAGTAGGATGCAAAACCGGGGCAAGTGAGAGGTCGAGCAAACCGGGCCTCCTAGAGTGCCTGTGCTACTGCGCCAGGAAGCATGATCATCAGGAGGTGGTGATGGCGTCGTCCAGCGCGGCAGTTTCGCCATCGGGATTGGTGATGACGATTTGCTGCGGACCAGGTGTGAGTGCGGGAATGACCACCGCCAGTGTGTTGATGTCTTTGCAGGTGGCGCTAGCGAGTTTTCCTCCGATGGTTACCGTAGTTCCGCTCTGAAAACCGCTGCCGCGAATCGTGACGAGGGTTCCGCCTGTGGCTGGCCCGACCGCGAGAGATAGAGTGCCGATTCCCAGCGGCACGTTCGCAAGCTGGACGATAGTCAATCCTGATGCTGTCAAAGCAAAAATGCGTTGGCCGTTTTCATCCACAGTGAGAAAGCCACCATGCAGGCCATCGATGTCGGTATCACGCATAGCGAAGGGTTCCGGCAACATTATTCGGAGGCGCAGGCGCCCGCTGTGCGCGTCGAGAACATCGATGCCACCGCGCAGACTCGGATTTGGAGGAGGATTCGGGGATTCTGGAGGCGCGGGACCGGTGAGAAATGGCTGATAAATGAGCGAGCCACTGGGATGAAGCGTCATGCCCGGAACGGAAACGCGGCCGGGAATGCGCTCAAGCTCGGGGCTCGCGAGAGTGCTTTGCAAGATCAGGTCTGAGCCACGGATTTCTGCGTTGTTGGCGGCGAACGTGGCAAACATGGTGCCGTCGGATGCAACTGCTAAATCATTTGAAGATTCACTGGCGCCCGAGGTCGTGAAGTGATTCGGAGATGAGGCGTCCCAAATTCCCATTGGGCCACCAGGCGACGTGGCAAAGGAGAGAAAGACCCGGTCGCCGGTGACGTTTGCTTGCAGGAGGGGCGCGCCGACGACAGTTGCCACTTCGGGCTCAGGTGCGGGTTGAGCGCTGGGAGGACTTGCGGTGAGATCAAACTGCGAAAGACAAGAGGAACAGACTCCCGACGTCCCACCTTGACCTTAAAGACCCACGAAAACTGTTTTCGTAGTGGTGGCGGCAACCCGCGAGGGACCGGAGGCGGAAAATCCCGCAATACCGCCGAGGTGGACGAACGTGGCATTGGCGGGGTTCGTCGGAGTGACGGGATTGTCTGGATTCAGGAGATAAACGTTTTGCGAGCCAAGTCGGCCACGACGAGCTGCGAACCGTCCGGAGTGAGTGCCATGCCGCGTAGCCCTGCATTGTGGCACGGGCCGGAGAGGAGCCTTCCCGACCAAAAGCAGATGAGCGACAGGCCACCTGGTTTGAAGGCGGCTGCGTGGAGATCGAAAACGTCGACGTGATCGGTGGCACTCATGTAAACGAACTGGCGATTCTGGTCATAGAGCAGCAACTTGTACAGGGCGGCTTTCGAATAGACCGGGGCCGATTGCAGATATTGAAATGCTTTCGGAATTGAGAGCGAGCCGGCGGGCGAGGCGAGGGCGAGGTCAACTTTGCCCGCCGTGCCGGTGGGTGTCTGCAATGTGATGCGCTCAAGGGAAAACGGATAAGTGGGATCGAGTCCGAGAGAAGGCGCGAGTGCAGCTACATTTTCGATTTTTTGAACGGCGGCGTTCGCTCCGCCGATGCCAACCGTAATTTTGCTGGCGTCGTTGCCGAAACCTTAGCCATAAATCTGGACGGTATCGCCACCGGCTGCGGCGCCGGTATTGGGGAGAATGCTCAGGACTTGGGGGCCATAGCTGAACGCGTCTGGAGCAAGCGCCAGCCATCCGCTGGGAAGGTAAGCAGCGAGATTGAGGGTGCCAGATAGAACATTTGGCGGTGAGACAGCTTGGATCTGCGTTGTGCCCGCGATGCTGATGCTGGTAGCAAGATGCGTCCCGAATTTTAGCTGGGCGGAAGACTCGAAGTTCTGGACTGTGAGCGAAGACGAAGTGCCTCCTACATTTGGTCCTTCCGATGGCTGAGCCGTTGGAGCTGCCGCGAACGCCGGCACGACGCTCGGCAGAGCGAGTGGCTTCGAGGTGTCGATGAAGCTCACACCGCGATTAGCGATTCCGAACAGAAGCTGCGTTTCGTCGGCGTCTTCGATTCCCGTGGGAACACCTTGGATCGCGGCATCAGCAACTTGGCCGATCGGCTGGAGATTCTGTCCGTCGAAGACAGCGATCGCTGGTGGCGTGGCAGTCTGACTGACATAGAGGAATTTTCCGTCGCGAGAGAAGGTGAGCCCACGCGCACTGACAGACACAGGAGCACCCACCGTATCCAGAGAGCCACCCAAAAGAAACAGTTGCGAAGAGGCTCCGGAGGCGAGGACAGCGGCGAAGCGGCTTCCGTCGGAATTGGCGGCGACGAGCGAAATGATGCCGCTGCCGACGGTGTGGCTGGCGAGAATGCGCCCGCTCGAGTCGAGGAGCGACGGCGCCACTGGAATCACTTGCGGCAACGAGGACCCTAGTGTGATCCGCAGTGCGCGCCATCGCGCCGAGGCCGTGCGGAAGGACAGAAGCGAGGTTGCTAGGCGAGTTCGTGGCGGGATTCCACAAAGCGGGCAGCGCCTGCGCTCCGGAGGACTGGCGGATACGCACGAGGCAATTGCCATTGTTGAGGACGAGAAGTTCCTCGGGGCGATCGAAGCTGGTGTTCGGCAGGAGCGAAATTGGGTGGATCGGGTAACGCGAGCGGACTTGTAGCGAGGCGGTATCAATGGCCACAACTTCTTGAGTAACACTGCCGACCCAGAGTGTTGCGCCGTCAGGGGAGAGGTCGACGCTAGTCGCTCCGGGCACGTCGATTTGTGCGATGCGCGTTTGATCGGTGGCGGAAAACACTTCGACGCGATTGATCGCGCGATTGGCGAGGAAGACCCGCTTGGTCGCAGGATCGTAGGCGAGGTGACGATGGTGCGGCTCACCGGGTGGATCGTCGAGCGCAGCCGTGGCGTCCGTGCGGACATAAGCGGTGCGAGGGAGGGAGAACGTAACGGCGGTTTGAACCGTGAGCGAGAGGGTCGCCGAGTGTGAGAGCGATCCGCTGAGTCCCTGAGCCGTAATCGTGAAATTTCCAGTGGTGGCGCTGGAAGCGGCGCCAAACAACACGGCAGTGCTGGCGCCGGCGGCTACACTGAATGGACTCGATGGATTGGACTGCAAGGCGGTCGGCAGGCCGCTGAGAGTGACCTGTACAGTGCCGGCGAATCCGTTCTGGCCGGCGACGGACACGTTCACGGGAGAGCTAGTGCCGCCTTGTAGCACGTAATGTACTTATCAATATAATAAATAAGTAGCGGGCGAAGAGAAAAAACAAAGCGGCGTGAGGGTGCCCACGCCGCCCTTGGAGAGCAGTGCCACCGAAAGCGACGAACTAAATGGTCTTGCCGGCCGTCGCGCTTGCGGGCGCAGAAGACTTCGCGAACGCGCTGTGCCCGGACTCCTTCTCGGACGTCTTGTCGATCTCGATGGAGCCCTTGAAGTACGCGCCGTCCTCGATCATGATGCGCGCGGTGGTGAGGTCACCGTTCACTGAGCCATCTTTCTTGATCTCGATACGGTCTTTCGCGCGGAGGTTCCCCTTGACGCTGCCGTACACCACGACTTCGCGGGCAATGATGTCCGCTGTCACTTTGGCGGTGGCGCCGACGGTGAGCTTCCGCTCATCGAGCTGGATCAGTCCTTCGACTGAACCATCGATGGTTAGATCTTCGCTACCCGAGATCTCGCCCTTGACGTGCAAGCTAGACCCGAGCCGAGCGCTGGCGCGGTCGCCGGTGGCGCTCAATGGACGCATCGCATCTGTACTCATCGCGGATTTTCCTTCCCAAGACGCCGGAGCAGGCTTCGGCGGCTGATTGATTATTCGATTAGGATTACTGGCCACCGGCTGCGCGGCTTGCGGCTGCGGCGTATCCGGCTTCTTATTCCCCCACATCGACCCTCCCCAACGGGACAGCATGACCCCATGCAAAAGACCGGCAGGGGTAGAAGAAACTCTAGACCTTTGGACGCGCTCGGGCAAATAGCATGATGCCGAAATCGTTCCAGATAGTTACTAGACCTTAGTACAGAGACTGGTGCTAGGGCTAGGCTGGCTACAAAGATTTGCTGCAAAGCCTCGTCAAGAGCGTTCTGCTGGGCGGATAGTGAATGGATGCGAGCCGGCCGCCAAAGGACGCGTGCGACAGGGTTCGTGGCATGGTCTGTGCGGATGCCAGGGCGACGGCTTAGGCGGTGGGCTTCTCGGGAACGGGCTCAGTGGCGAGGAAGTCTGCTGCGAAGCGTGCAGAATAGGAATCCAGAAGCTGTCGGATACGTTCAACAGAGGACGATTTCAGGATGAATCCGGCATGATGATATTTCGAGACGCGGTACACGATTTCGGCGTCGTTGTAAGCGGAGGTGTCCGGATGTTCTTGGCGCGCCAGACAAAGGATCACGCCAGCATAGTCGCCCCGCGCAGGAGGAAGAGCGTAAGCGTCCTTGTCCGCACCAATTTCCAAACGGGCCCACTCGCGCCACAAATTGACGCCGGAGGCGGCTTCCACGACGTCGGAAATATAGGCGCCGCCGACGCGAGCAGCGATCTCGAGGAAATAGAATTTGCTGTCCGCAGGAGACTTCAGAAACTCCGCATGAGTGACGCCGCGCACGAACCCAAGGCCTTCGATCACTTGCTGATTGGCGTCGAGCAAAACTCTGGTTTCTCTGGCGTCGCGCGGCATCGTATGCGTGGTGAAAACGCCGCCGTGATGAGAGACATCTAGGGGCGGCGCGCCGTAAGCATGTGGCTCGGCCAGGACGAGTTCGCGCTCAGACACCACGCTGTCGACGTGATAGACGGAGCCAGGCACGAACTGCTCGAGCAAATAGAAGGATTGCTTGTCACCGAGCTGGTCCAGCCAAGGCCAAAGCTCGTGCGAAGCCTGAATTTTCTTCATTCCGATGCCGGAGGCTTGCGAGCGAGGCTTCAAAAGCCAAGGCGGCGGCACCCGATCCATGAATTCTCGCAATTTTTCGTAGTTGAGGACATGTACGAACTCTGGAATAAGAATGCCGATTTCACGCGCTCGGGCACGCATCGCCAGCTTGTCGCGGAAATATCGCATCGTGGTCAGCCCCATGCCGGGAATGCGCAGGTGCTCCCGTAGGGCCGCGACATTTTCCATATCGAATTCGTCGAGGGCGACGATGCGGTCGATCGATTGCGAGCGGGCGAGATAGCTGACCGTATTGATGAGGTGCTCGAGCGGCAGTTCTTCGGGCATGAGAAAAAGTTCATCGATGGATTCACGCGGCCAGTCTGCGTCGCGCAATTTCTCCACGGTGAGCAAGAGGACGCGGCAGCCCATCGATTTGCAGGTGCGAAGGAACTCCTGTCCTTTCTCGTAGGAGCTGACGCAGAGGAATGTGAGCGGACGCTCTTGAGACACGGAACACTCCGTAAAATGAGACGCGCGAAGAGGCGGAACGGAAAACCGAGGCTGAGCCCGGCAATCCTTCCCGCAACGAATGCCAGCGGCGAGGCCGGATTATACTTTGGTATCTGCCGCGGGATAAAGGAATTGGAGGAAAGGGCCGACGCGCTTGGCCCAGGCTGCCTCATTGTGCGCGCCGCCTTCGATGCGCTCGTAGTGCAAGTCTTCGCCGAAACGCCAGCCTTTTCCGAGCAGGATGTCCCGGAATTGCTCGACGTCTTGCACGATGCGTGGGCCTTCACGCGTGCCGATGTCCAGCCAAATCTGCGGCCGCGGCTGCACCGGAGTCGTTGCTGCGATGCGATGAATTACGCGCTGGTTCCACCACACGGAAGGCGACGGCGCGGCGATCTTGCCGAAGATATCCGGCATCTTCAGTCCGAGATACAACGAAACCAAGCCACCGAGCGATGAACCTCCGATTCCGGCGGACGAGGGGCCAGAAACGGCGCCATATTCATTCTGTATGAACGGCATGACCTCTTGTGTCAGAAATTGTCCGTAGCGGTCCGCTCGACCACCGCCGAGTTTCGGCGCCTTGGTAGGCGTGTATTCGTGGATGCGAGATTTTCCGGCATTGTAAATGCCGACGATAATCAGAGGCTGAACCGCGCCACTATCGATCAGCCGGTCGGCTGTTTCTTTGATGTTCCAAGCAACGCCGGCGAATGCGGTTGCACTGTCAAACAGATTCTGTCCATCCTGGAGATATAAGACCGGAAAACGCTGCCAGGGCTGGTCGGTATAGCCGGGCGGCAGATAAACGATCAAGTCACGCTGATTGCGTAAAAAGCGCGAGCGGAAGCGCTCGTGTTTGCGGAGCTGGCCGGCGCTCACGGAGCGATCATCACCAGCAAATCTTTTGCCTCGACATGCTGTCCCGGCGAGGCTAATAGCTTGACGATGCGTCCGGAAATAGGCGCATAGATGTTGGATTGCATCTTCATGGCTTCCAAGGTCAGCAATTTAGCGCCGCGCTCGATGGGATGATTCGGCTCCACGGAAATGCCGGAAACCACGCCGGCCGTGGGAGCACCCACTTGACCGGGATCGGCAGGATCCGCCTTGGGGTGAGCGCGCTCCACGACACGTAAAGAGCGGTCTCGCACGTTGACTTCGCGCGGCTGGCCATTCAGCTCGAAAAATAGCGTACGCGTTCCGTCGGGATGAGGATCGCTGACGGTAAGAAATTTGACGATGAGCGTTTTGCCAGACTCGATCTCAACGGTTATTTCCTCGCCGGGCTTCAGGCCATAGAAGAACGGTGGTGTCGGGAGCACGCTGACGTCCGAATAAGTCTGGCGAAATTTCTCATACTTAAGGAAGACTTCCGGGTACAGAAGGTAACTCAAAAGCTGATCGCGCTGGATGGAGTGTCCCAGCTTTCTCTCGAGCGCGCTCTGTTCCTCCTCAAAGTGCACGGGCTCCATCTTGGAACCGGGCCGCCCCCGAAGGGGCGCCGCGCCGCGAAGAATTATCTTCTGAAGCTTCTTCGGCCAGCCGCCTGGTGGAACACCGAGCACACCCGAAAACATCTCAACGACGGAATTTGGCAGCGAGAGATCATGCTTCTCGTCCAGTTTGTGTAAATCTTCCGGGCGCATATCCTTAGATATCAAGAAAAGCGCCATGTCGCCGACAACTTTGCTCGAGGGGGTGACCTTTACAATGTCACCGAAAAGCTGATTCACTTCCGCGTAGGTCCTCTCGACTTCGCGCCAGCGATGGCCTAACCCCATTGCGGCCGCCTGCTCTCGCAAATTGGTGTACTGGCCTCCCGGAATTTCGTGCTGATACAGTCGCGCAGAGCCGGACTTCGGGCCAGAATCGAACGGAAGATAATAGGTGCGCACAGTTTCCCAATAATCGGAGCACTCGTTCAGCGTTTCGATATCGAGTTGCGTGTCCCGCGGAGTATGGCGCAGCGATTCCACGATGGAATTGAGATTGGGCTGGCTAGTCCCGCCGCTCATCGACGCAATGGCGGCATCGGCAACATCCACACCAGCGTCGGCGGCCTTCAAGATTGAGGCAGCGTTCAAACCACTCGTATCGTGCGTGTGAAAATGAATAGGAATGCCAATTTCTTCGCGAAGCGCGCTAACCAGTTCGTAGGCTGCATAGGGCTTGCAGAGGCCGGCCATGTCTTTAATAGCCAGAAAGTGCGCGCCTAATTTCTCGAGTTGTTTGGCCATCGTCACGTAATATTTCAACGAATATTTCGGGCGTGATTCGTCAAAGATGTCGCCGGTGTAGCAAATAGCCGCTTCGCAGACCGCGCCGGTCTCCAGCGTCGCGTCAATAGAAACGCGCATGTTCTCGATAGAATTGAGCGAATCGAAGATACGAAAAATGTCGATACCCTGGGCGTACGATTCGCGAACGAATTCCTTAATTACATTGTCCGGATACGACGCGTAGCCTACAGCGTTGGCACCGCGCAACAGCATCTGAAAACAAATATTAGGAATGCGTTTGCGCAGCTCACGCAAGCGCTGCCAGGGATCTTCGTGAAGGAAGCGCAGCGCCGTGTCGAAGGTTGCGCCGCCCCACATTTCCACGCTGAACAGGTTCGGCAACCGCTGTGCCACAGCGCTAGCCGTAGCCAACAAATCGTAGGTGCGAACACGTGTTGCCAGCAAACTTTGATGAGCATCACGAAACGTAGTGTCTGTGATCAGTAGCCGCTTTTGCTTCCGCGTCCAGGCTGCAAACTTGTCAGGTCCAAGCTTCTGCAAGAGTTGGCGCGAACCGGGAAGCGGCTCGATTCCGGGGGTTGCGGGAGGTATTGCAACTTCGAAAAGCGCGGGGACCTTCTTCCCTTTTACCTCTGGATTGCCATTCAAGATCACATCTCCGAGGTAAGAAAGAAGTTTGGTCGCGCGATCGCCACGGCTGGGCAAGCGAAATAACTCCGGTGATTCGTCGAGAAACGACGTGGTCACTTGGCCCGCGCGAAACTTTGCGTGATTCACTACATTTTCAAGGAACGGGATGTTCGTCTTTACGCCGCGAATGCGGAATTCGCGGAGCGCGCGATCCATCCGCTGGCAGGCTTCTGGCAAGTCCTTGCCCCAAGCGGTCACCTTCACCAGCAAGGAGTCGTAATACGCCGCGAGAACAGCTCCGGCATATGCCGTTCCGCCATCCAAGCGAATGCCGAATCCTGCGGGCGAGCGGTACGTGGAAATCTTGCCGTAGTCCGGAGCGAAATTCTTCTCCGGGTCTTCCGTAGTGACACGGCACTGCAACGCGGAGCCATATAGGGGCACGTTTTCTTGGTTCGGCAAAGAGAGCGGCGCCTCATGCAGCGAGTGCCCTTGCGCAATAAGAATCTGCGCCTGCACAATGTCGACGCCCGTGACCATCTCTGTGACGGTGTGCTCCACCTGGATGCGCGGGTTGACTTCGATGAAGTACCACTTCTGCGCGTCGACGTCATACAAGAACTCGACGGTGCCGGCGTTACGGTAGCCGGCCTTGCGCGCCAGCCGGACCGCCGCATCGCACAGTTCGTTCCGAACGGAGGCTGGCAGATTTGTCGCCGGCGCCACTTCGACCACCTTCTGATGACGGCGCTGTACGGAACAGTCTCGCTCGTAGAGGTGCAATAGATTGCCATGATGATCGGCAACAATTTGGACCTCGATGTGCCGCGCGCGCGGAAGATATTTTTCCACGAACACTGCAGCGTCGCCGAACGCGGACCGCGCTTCTCCCTGAGCTTCTTCGAGTCGCGCGTCGAGCTGAGCGGGGTCATGCACTACGCGCATACCGCGGCCGCCGCCGCCCATGGCGGCCTTTACGATTACGGGATACCCGATCTCGTCCGCGATTCTGTGTGCTTCTGCCGGCGAAGCCACTGGATCTTCTGTGCCGGGAAGCACCGGCACACCTGCGGAGGCCGCTAACCTGCGCGCCGCCGTCTTATCTCCCAGCAGCTCGAGCAACTCGGGCGTTGGACCGATGAACGTAATTCCGGCCTTTTCGCAGGCCCGAGCCAAGGCCGGATTCTCCGACAAGAATCCGTAGCCCGGATGTATCGCGTCGACTTCCTTTTCTTTTGCGAGAGCCACGATGCCTGCAATGTCGAGATATGCCTCCACGGGTCCTTTGCCCGCGCCGACTTGATAGGCTTCGTCGGCCTTGAAGCGGTGCAATCCGAGGCGGTCTTCCTGCGAGTAAATGCCGACGGTACGTAAGCCAAGCTCGTTGGCGGCGCGAAAGATGCGGATGGCGATCTCGCTGCGGTTGGCAGCGAGCAATTTCCGGATAGGTTTCTTCATCTTAGAGAGCGATTAAGACCCGCGAGAAACCGACTATTCTTTCACGAACTACACGCAACGCTGCACCAGTTTTTTTCGATTGGCAGGAAAGCAAGAATCTATTAGCCGCTTCCAACGGAAATAGCGGAGCAGAGAGAACTTCAGTGTGTATCCTGAGCCACAGCCCGCACGGGGGTGGAAGCTTTTAGTTGCTGAAGTTCAGCCTCTACTTTGCTCCAGGTCTTGCGTTTGCGTCTGGTGGCGTTCGGAGCCTGTGGATCGGCATAGAACTCTAGCAGCTCGGCGCGGATTTCTTTGGGGGTGTCCGTGAAGTTCTGCTCAGCGAGCTTGTGTAGAAGCTTCGCGTGCGTGTCGTCATTAAGGCGATATTTCCCTGCTGCCGTGACTTCGCCAACGTCGAAATTGACATTTGGCAACTCCCACCGGTTCTCGCCGACCGCTTCCAAGAGTTTCCGATAGCGGTCCAGCGTTGCGTTGAAGCTCTCCTCGAACATGCGTTCTGTGTCTGGTGTTGGCGTCCGGAGCTGCAAGACTCTCAGCGGTCCAATTTTGGGCAGCAGCTTGTAGAGAAAAGCGAGGAAGCGGTCTCCCGGTGTGGGTTGCTGATAGTCCTTGCCCCACTCTCTTTCGTAGCTCGCGCGAGACAAGTTGTACAGGAACTTCCTCTTGGTTATTCCTGGTTGATCTCTTTGGATGTCATCTTTTTTCAAACTCCACGCGATGCGGGTCGCTTTCGGGATCAGTTTGCTCACGTCGCGGCGGTATGAATTCATCGCTTTCTCCTCGTTTTGCAAAACGATCTTCAGGTCCAATCCATACGTCTCTCGAAACGCCTCATTCAAGAGCGCCTCCGCTACGTCAAAGCCAATGAAGTCATGATAGCTGTCGGGCGCATAGCGGCCCTTTGCGACTTCAAGAACATCAAAGCCAAATTCCGTCTTCACGTGCGCGAGCTGGTCGTCCTCGAAGGTTACGACATCACCAAATTTCTTTCGCAAACGAGGATAAAGGATGGGTACCGCCCGGTTTACGGCCAACCGGTGACCCTCAATGTCCGCGGCGTAGTGTGCCAAAGCGCCGAGCGCGAAGGCATATTCGTTGAGATCCTTGGAATCGCGCAACAATGCGAGAATGAAATCGCCTGTTCTTATGTAGTGCGCCAGATCGCTGAAGAAAAAACTTCCGTGAGGATAGTAGCCCAGATCTTGAATGATCGCCCCACCGTAGGCGTAGCCGTGCGCCTCGCGCAGTTCGTCAGCATCAGCGTCAGGAAAGCGCTTCAGCAATACGGGCTTCAGGTTCGTCTCCCAAGCCGCATCGATTATTTCTTCGTGCGAAAGGACTGCATAAGCGGCACAGCGCGATGGCCAGCTCAGCAATAGCGCGGTGGCCAGAAATGCCGCGCAAACTCTCACGGCCGATTGGGACACATCGGTGGACCCTAATATTTCCACTTTCCGCAATTTCGCTTCACCGTCTCCGTCAGTGGGCGTGACTTGATGGGACAACCCCGTCCCGAGCATGCTTAATAGACTAATGGAACCTCGTCTTGGTTGCGGACCAGCGATGCACAACAAACAGCATATGTTTGCAGGGCATCTAAAAAACAACAAAGGCGGCTGCTTTGCCGCCTTCACTCAAAACTTGCATTGCAGATTCTATCCGCGCGCTTCCTGGTGGGCTAATACTTTCGAAGCACTCCAATCACGCGGCCCTGAATCTTCACCTCATTCGCGGGAACAATGATCGGCGCCATTTCCGAATTGGCCGGCTGCAAGCGAATTTTGCCTTGTCCCTCGCGATAGAAGCGTTTCAGCGTGGCCTCATCCCCACTCACCAAAGCCACCACGATATCGCCTGCATTGGCCACTTGCGTCTGTTCGCACACAACGTAGTCTCCGTCCATGATGTGATCCTCAATCATGGAGCTGCCCTTGACCTGCAGCACGAAAGAGTTTCCACCACGCGCGAAGTCACCTAACGACAGCGTTTCCCGTTCTTCCACCGCTTCCAACGGCCGGCCTGCCGCGATGCGCCCGACTAGCGGCAGCTCCTGAATCTTGCGCTCGATCACTTGCTCTTTCACCGATTTCGGTAATTGCAGGACTTCAATCGAGCGGCTCTGATTGTAGCCGCGTCGGATGAAGCCCTTTTTCTCCAGGGTCGTGATGTGCTTGTGCACCGTGGCCAAGGACGTCAACTTCATGCCCTTGCCGATCTCCTCGAAGCTGGGAGCGTAGCCGTGCTTGGTCTCGAACGACACCAAGTAATCGAGAACTTCTTTCTGCCGTTTGGTCAGGGCCATGGGTGGACCTCCACTTGTTCCGTTGCCTCGCGTTGGTACACCTCGCGTGGCATCCAATGACACCAACTTAGGCGAAAAGAAAGCGAACGTCAAGCGAAAGTTCTGCGTAGTGTGGCTTGTTTGTATCCTTTCGCTGCCTCACGCCAGGTGATATACACACGCTCGATGGTTACCTCTAAACGACCCTCCGCCGCAATCATCGCCGCTGGCATCGTTGCCATCGTCGGCAGCGTGCTCACGATGCTCGGGGTGCTGATGGGCCTTTTCGGCGTCATCCTTGGCCGCCATCTCGCGCAGCAAAGTCCGATGCCCACATTCGTACAAACGACCGCTATAGCGGGAATGGCTTTTTTGCTCGCTCAAACCGCGTTGGGGATTTTCACAGGTGTCGGGTTACTTCGCCTAAGGAATTGGGCGCGGATCTCCGCGCTGGTCTGGGCGGGCATCACCGTTCCCTGCGCCCTTCTCATTGTTTTCATGATGCTGCTCGTCCCGCTCCCGACGCCATCTCGGCCTGAGGCGCCCACCCACTTCCTGCTCTTTTTCCGCTTCTTTCTTGCGCTCTTCTATGGAATTCCGCTCGGCGTGGGAATTTGGTGGCTGATTCTGTTCACGCGCAAAGGGGTCGCGGCCCAGTTTGCGGCGCCGGTGCCAGAAGGCGAGGGCCTCCCAGGGGAAGCTTCCTCCGAACCGCTGTCAGTCCGGCCGACCACGGCGCCCCTCCCCGTCATCGTGCTTGCGTGGTTCTTCTTGATCTCTTCCCTCAGCATAGGCTTCGTCGTTTTCACGCATATGCCCGCAGTACTGTTCGGTTTTGCCATTCGCGGTCCAGCCGGAACGGCTGTCTACGTAATTTGGTGCCTGTTGTTTGCTGCCGCAGGCATCGGTTTGCTGCGGGTGCGGCGTTGGGCTTACTCGCTTGCCTTGGGGCTGCAAATTATTGGACTCGTGAGCGGCACCATAAGTCTGCTCAGCCCCAGATACGAAGTTATCCTGCGAGAAAGCTTGTTCTGGATGGACCCTTCAATGGCCTCCAACGCTAGCTACGTCGTGATCCACGCGCGTTCGTACGCATTTATTGGTTTGCTCGCTCCGATCGTCGTGCTGGTGATGCTGCTGTATTACCGGCCGCGATTCCTCGAAGCCAGCAATAACCTGTTTCCTCGATAGCACACATTGTTGCGCGGTGGCCCCGCGGACTGCCGCCGGTCGGCCGGTATGGTATTCTTTGTATATCGGCTCCGGTGGTCGGACTCAGCGTGCCTGAGCGCGGCCACGCGTCCAAATCCGCGAGGATTGAGCCGGGCCTCTTGAGCTAGACACCAGGGAGCCACGCGAGCCACGGTAGAGGGTCCATGTCGACTGTCATTTCCACGCCTCCACTAAAAACCAAGCGCGAGCTGATCGATCAGGCAGTGATTCGCTTTGCCGGCGATTCCGGCGACGGAATGCAGATCACCGGAAGCCAGTTCACCAATACCGTCGCGCTTTACGGCAACGATATCGCCACATTCCCAGACTTTCCGGCCGAGATTCGCGCCCCTGCCGGCACACTGCCGGGAGTCAGCGGCTACCAGCTTCATTTCTCTTCCAGCGATGTTTACACACCCGGCGACGCGGTCGATGTGCTGATCGCCATGAATCCTGCCGCGCTAAAGGTTAACGTCAGCGACCTCAAGGCGAACGGGATTCTGATCGTTAACTCTGATAGCTTCAAAGAAACCGACCTGCGCAAAGCGCAGATGACCGCAAATCCCCTGGAAGACCATTCGCTCGACAAGTACCGGCTCTTTGCCGTCGAACTCGAGCGGCTCACCCGCGCGGCGTTGGAACATCTGGGCCTGGACGCAAAGTCCATGGACCGCTGCAAAAACTTCTTCGCCCTCGGAATGTGCTATTGGCTTTACAACCGCTCGATGGACTCCACCGTGCGGTGGATTGAACAAAAGTTCAAGAACAAGCCGCTACTCGTCGAAGCCAACAAGTTGGCCATGAAGGCCGGCTATTCCTATTGCGAAGCTACAGAAGCATTTCAGATCAGCTATGAGATTCCGCCGGCGCAACTTACCCCTGGCGTCTACCGGAATCTCAGCGGCAATCAGGCGCTCGCGCTGGGCTTTGTCACCGCTTCGCAAAAATCCGGTTTGCGGCTGTTCCAGGGTAGTTATCCAATCACCCCGGCTTCGGATATTCTGCACGAGCTTTCGCAATACAAAGATTTCGGCGTCATGACCTTCCAGGCCGAAGACGAAATCGCGGCCATCACCTCGGCAATTGGCGCAGCCTACGCCGGCGCGCTAGCGATCACGACTACGTCCGGTCCGGGTATGGCGCTGAAGACCGAAGCGCTGGGACTTGCTGTGGCCGTCGAGATACCGCTTGTCATCTGCGACATCCAGCGTGGCGGTCCCTCGACAGGGCTTCCCACGAAAACGGAGCAGGCAGACCTTTTGCAGGCGCTGTTCGGGCGCAACTCCGAGGCACCTATTCCAATCGTAGCCCCAGCGACTCCGAGCGACTGCTTTTGGGCCGCGCTGGAAGCCAGCCGCATCGCAATCAAATACATGGTGCCCGTCATCGTCCTGTCAGACGGATACCTCGCCAACGGCGCAGAACCCTGGCGAATCCCTGAGGCCAGCGAAATTCCCGAAATTCCCGTGAATTTCGCCAAAGAAGCCAACTCCTCCACGGGTTACTTGCCGTACAAACGGAATCCTCAAACCCTGGCGCGCCCGTGGGCTGTTCCTGGAACACCTGGACTCGAGCACCGCATTGGCGGACTCGAGAAGCAAGACGTAACCGGCAACATCAATTACGAACCGCTGAACCATGAGCATATGGTGCGCATCCGCGCCGCAAAAGTTGCCGCCGTCGCACAGGACATTCCAGATGTGGAGCCCGTCGGCGATCCTCAAGGAGATTTGCTCATCGTCGCCTGGGGTTCCACGCATGGCGCCATCACCGCCGCGGTGAAAGCCCAACGCGCCGAGGGTGGCAAGATCGGTCACGTGCACCTGCGGCATCTCAATCCGCTGCCGTCCAATCTTGGCGACGTAATCAAGCGTTATCGCTACGTGCTCGTCCCCGAGTTGAACATGGGCCAGCTTCTTTGGGTGCTACGAGCGAAATATCTCGTGGACGCTGTCGGCCTGAACAAAATCCAGGGCCGGCCGTTCAAGCAAGTCGAACTGGAACAAAAGATCGAAGAAATTCTCGGAGTTTGATCGGGTTAGCTGTAGCCGCGGGTCAGACCGCGGGCCCTTTTTGCGATTAGGAGCTTTCAAGAAATGTCAACGGCAACGCTGCCACCGCCGCTAACGAAAAAAGATTTTCAGACCGACCAGGAAGTCCGCTGGTGTCCCGGCTGCGGAGATTACGCCATTCTCTCTGCGGTGCAATCCGTTTTTCCAGAGCTGGGCATCAAGCGCGAGAATTTTGTCGTCGTTTCCGGAATCGGATGCTCCAGCCGTTTTCCGTATTACATGAACACCTTCGGTTTTCACACCATTCATGGCCGCGCACCTGCCGTGGCAACGGGCATCAAAGCGATCCGGCCTGATTTGGAAGTCTGGGTTGCCACCGGAGACGGCGACGCCCTCTCCATCGGCGGAAATCATACGATTCACATGCTTCGCCGCAATGTCGGCCTCAAAGTCCTGCTCTTCAACAATCGCATTTATGGATTGACCAAAGGTCAATATTCGCCGACGTCGGAATTCAACAAGAAGACAAAATCCACTCCCTTCGGGTCCGTAGACCGGCCGTTCAATCCGGTCTCCCTCGCCATCGGAGCGGAAGCCACTTTTGTGGCTCGCTCGGTCGACGTCTTCCAGGCGCACTTGAAGGACACACTAAAGCACGCAGCCGCTCACAAGGGTTCCGCATTCGTCGAGATTCTGCAGAATTGCAACATCTTCAACGATGGCGCATGGTTTTCGCTCACCGAACGCGACGCGCGCAGCGAGCACGTCATCCAACTGGAGCATGGCAAGCCTCTCGTCTTCGGCAAAAACCGCGAAAAAGGAATCCGCCGCAAGTCCGATGGCGACATCGAAGTCGTTCAGCTCGGCAATGGTGTGACCGAATTAGATCTAGTGGTCCACGACGCCCATCACCCCCGGCCATCCTATGCTTTCTTGCTGTCACACATGGAGCATCGTCCCGGTTTCCCGACGCCCATTGGCGTCTTCCGCGCCTGGGACGATTTGCCGAGATATGAAGACGTCATGAACCAGCAAATTCACGACATCATTACTAAGCGTGGTCCGGGCGACCTTAACAAGCTGCTGCATGCCGGAGACACTTGGGAAGTGAAATAGTCCGGTCGGCCAGGATTACAGGATTTCCTGTACGAAAAAACCGAGTCCTAGCACTCTAACTCGTTCGCGTCCTGCCGCGTCGCTCCATTGCATGTCCTTCATCTAATAGTTGTTGGGACATTAGCTTTCCCTACGGCGTTGGAGCGTTCCGTGCCGGTTTCCCTTAGCATGCAGCCGCAAGTAATTTCGGGAGGGACAAACATGCGCTTCCGTACTATGCTTGCCAGGGCAACGTTGCTTTTTGTTTGTTTCGGCCTTGCCGCCTGGTCAGAGCCGCTCAGTTCGCAGCCACGCAACAAACCTGATGACCTGGCGACGCAGAATGGGTCCGTCTCCGGGAGAATCTCGTCTATCGGAGAAGCCTCTTTCTCCGTCGACGTAAAAGAGAGCAAGGACGCCGTGACTCTGAGGTTCCTCATCGACGACAACACTAAGATTGAGGGCAAGCTCGAAGTCGGTTCCATGGTTACCGTGGACTATCGCACTGCTGACGCCCACAATGTCGCCACTCACGTTGTCGTGCAGTCGGCACATCGCTAACATTCGTAGTGGCGGCGCTCCGGCGCCGCCTAGAGGAGGTAATATTCTCAGTTCTCGGCCCCGGCGTTGCATAACTTCCCCCCTGTTCAGCGCGAAGTCCAGAGGGAAGTTCAGAGGGAAGTATTGATGCGCACGACGCTCAAAATCGTCCTGCCGTTGATTGTCAGCGTCGTCGTCGTGTCTTTGCTCTTTGCGGCCTACCAGGTGCGCACTCAAAAGCGTAATCTCAGAAATGATCTTTCCCGCCGGGCGGAAATTCTCGCGGAGAGTTTGCAGGAAAACGTTGAGCCTCTTTTGGAGAAAACTCCGGAAAAAAATCAGGAGAAGAGTCTTCAGCGTCTCGTCGATCGCTTCGGACAGCGTGAACACCTAAAGGGCGTGGTCGTATATAACACCGCGGGCGCAGTGCTTGCCAGTACGCCGGGTCTTGCATCGTTCTTTCCATCGCGTCCATCCGCAGCCGCTCGCGCCGCCGAACGTGATTCAGGATACGCGGAGTTCACTCGCGCAAACGACACCCCCATCCACATCTACGCACAGCCCCTCCATCGAAACGGGGAGCCCGCCGGCACGCTCGTCCTGGTCCACGACACGAGCTACATCGACACGCAAGTCGGACACACGCTGCGCGACGCGTTGGTCAACGCTGTCGTACAAACACTATTTATCACCGGGCTCGCCCTCATTCTTGTTCGCTGGACGCTCACCGGCCCGCTGACGCGAACGGCAAAGTGGCTGCGTTCTCTGCGCACGGGCCAAACGAGCAGCCCTCCTCCACCGGCTCTCCCGGAAGGCGAGCTTTTCGATCAGATTCATCGCGAAGTGACCCACCTGGCGCGCGACCTCAATGCCGCTCGCGCCACCGCCGAAGAAGAAGCGCGCCTGCGCGAATCCAATGTTTCCCTCTGGACCGCCGAGCGCCTGCGCGTCAGCCTCAGCAACAAGCTGCAGAACAAACCGCTCTTCGTCGTCTCCAATCGCGAGCCCTACATGCACGTCTTCAACAACGGCAACAACGGCTCCATTCAAGTGATCGTTCCCGCCAGCGGCCTGGTCACCGCTCTCGAGCCCGTGCTGCTCGCTTCCAACGGCACATGGATCGCCAACGGCTCCGGCAACGCCGATCGCGAAGTCGTAGACGCCCGCGACCGCCTGCGGGTTCCTCCCGACCACCCCAGCTACACTCTTCGCCGTGTTTGGCTCAGCGCCGAAGAAGAGAAAGGCTACTACGAAGGTTTCGCCAACGAAGGACTTTGGCCCCTTTGCCACATCGCACACACCCGGCCTATTTTCCGTCCGGAAGACTGGATCACCTATCAAGAGGTCAACCGCCGTTTCGCGGGTGCCGTCCTTGAAGAAATGCAAGGCGTGGAATCACCGATCGTCCTCGCACAGGACTATCATTTCGCGCTGCTTCCCCGAATGATCAAAGAAGCGCGTCCCGATGCTCGCGTCGCCATCTTTTGGCATATTCCCTGGCCCAATCCAGAGGTCTTCGGCATCTGCCCCTGGCAACGCGACCTCATCGACGGAATGCTCGGCGCCGATTTGATTGGCTTTCATATTCAGTCGCACTGCAACAATTTCCTCGAGTGTGTGGACCGCGCCGTCGAAGCTCTTACCGCCTGGGATCGCTTCGACGTCAACCGCCAGGGCCACGTAACGCGCGTTCGCCCTTATCCCATCAGCGTCTCCTTCCAGGAAAGCGCACCCGAGGCGGACTATCGAAGTATGGGTGAGCAATGCGCCGCACTCTGCAACGAGTTCAACATTCATGCTAGCCTGCTTGGTGTCGGTGTGGATCGCGTCGATTACACCAAGGGAATCCTCGAGCGCTTCCGCGGTATCGAGCGTTTCCTCGAACTGAATCCTTCCTACCAGCGCCGTTTCACTTTCATCCAGATTGGCGCTCCCAGCCGCACCAACATCGATCGATACCAGAGCTTGCTCGATGAGGTCAGTGCCGCAGCCGAGCGCATCAATGCTCGTTTTCAAGCCGGACACTGGGTGCCGATTCTTCTTCTCAAGAAACATCACTCGCATCAGGAAATCGCTCGCTTCTATCGCGCCGCGTCGCTCTGCCTGGTCACCTCGCTTCACGATGGCATGAACCTTGTCGCCAAGGAATTCGTCGCATCCCGTGATGACGACCGCGGCGTTTTGATCCTCAGCACCTTTGCGGGCGCCGCCCAAGAGCTTAGCGACGCTCTGCTCGTAAATCCCTACGATGTCCAGCAAGTCGCGTCTGCTCTGCTTCGTGCCCTGGAAATGCCTGCAGAGGAACAGGCTTCTCGAATGCAGCACATGCGCAAGATCGTGCGCGAGCACAATGTCTACCGCTGGGCCGCCAATCTGCTCTCCGATCTCACCGACATTCGTATCGACACACCGGACCGCATCGAAGTTCAATGACCCCGCCTACTCGTAGGGTTCCCTCACTGCTGGCGCATTGGCACACGACTGCTTCGCAATTTCGCGCTGGTTCTCGCGTCGCCATCTTTTTGGATTTTGACGGCACGCTGGTGGACATCGCGCCGCGTCCTCAACTGGTGCGCCTCAAGCCTGCCACCCGCCGCATTCTCGAGCGTCTTGCGCGACGTCCCCTCGCGACTCTCGTCGTGATCAGCGGTCGCCGGCGCGAAGAGCTCGTCCACTACATCGGCATTCCCAATATTCGCTATCTCGGTTTGTATGGCTGGGAAAGCAGCCGCGCTTCCGCTCTTCCATTCCCTGCGAAGACCGCGCTTCGCAAAGCTCGTCTGCATCTGGAAGCTCAGCTTCGCGCGTATCCCAGCGTTTGGATTGAAAACAAGCGCAGTAGCTTCTCCGTCCATCTTCTCGATGTGCCTGCTGCCCTTCAATCACGCGTTCGAAGCACTCTGCGCAGCCAGCTCAAACGCTATCGGCATGCTTTGCGCAGTGTGGAAAATCTTCGCGACGTGGAAGTACTACCGCGATCGATTCCCGGCAAGGGCCGTGCCGTCCGGCGGCTTCTGGCTCAGCCGGCGTTCCGTGGTGCCTTTCCGTTTTATTTTGGCGACGACTTTTCCGATGAGTCTGGCTTCCTAGCCGTGCGTCGTGGCATTTCCGTTCACGTCGGAAAATCTCGAACAACTCACGCGCGCTTTTCCCTGCGCAATCCGGCCGAAGTTACCGCCGCGCTCCTCAAGCTCGAAGCGGAGCTTTCCGAGCGTGCTGATTCCGTGCACGCTGTCGGTGCAAGCAAATAACGTCACCTTTCAAATTCGAATGCCCGCCCACTTGCTGCAAGTTTTTGCTGTCACCCCCTACAGGAAATACCTGGTGGACTTGCGTAATTTCGCATATTTCTTCAAACGGACGATTTGGGATTTTTCAGCTCCTCACACGCAATTGTTACAACTGGGCCGCTGCTGTTTGCATCGAACTCACGTAAACCAGAGAGTTCCCGCCGGGCCCAGCACTACGCGCGGTTGACCTCGAAGACTATCTCGAACGCCAAGGAGAACTCGAACCATGAAGCGCGTCGCTTTTCTTCTTTTTGTCGCGGGTTGCTTTGCGCCCTTTGCCGCTGCCCAAGAGGGCGAGCACGTACAAGTGGGTGTCTTTGCTGATTATCTGCGCCTAGGGCAAACAGATACAAATTTCGGGGGTGTCGGCGCACGCCTCGGTTTTCAGGCCTACAAACAACTAAAATTTGAAGGGGAAATGAGCTACGACTTTGACCAGGCCTTCACCGAAGGTTTCACCAACACCAGCACCGGATCAGTGACCATTCGCCGCAGTGGAATGCGCATTCTTCATGGCGAATTTGGTCCTCGCCTCAACATTGGCCGTCATCGCATTCAGCCTTTCGTCACCCTCAAGGGAGGTTTCATCGATTTCCACCTGAACAATGCCCCGGCCACTCTCGGCACACTCTTTAGTAGCGTGGACGGTCTTCGCCGCGACAATGTAAACGGCGTCTTCTATCCGGGCGGCGGATTGCAGGGTCATCTCGGCCCGCTCGGCATGCGTCTCGATATCGGCGACGAGATGTACTTCAACCACGGCACGCACAACAACCTGCGTATCTCTTTTGGCCCGACATTCCGCTTTTAAGCCACAGCCGGTTAACCGTCGACATTTCGCTTCTACGTCGACGCGATCTGTCTAGATTCGCCCGGCCGCTCTCTGAACCAAACGCGATCCGCCGATTGGGCAAGCAAAAAAGCTGGGTCTAAACCAATAAGATGCCTGCTCTTCGAATTGGAAAGAGCAGGCATCTTTATTTCCGTCCGTGCAACAATAAGCCGACGGCTTCTTTGCTGAGTCTTTAGCTTTTAACCTTTAACCTTGAACCTTGAACTTTGAACTTTCGACCTTTAACTCTCAACTCAGTACGTCATCGCCCATCCCACTACCGTCATCGTCAGCACCAGCATCAGCGTGCTCACACTGATGATGCTGAGCGCTTTTCCGTGACCCAGCAGATAATCCCGCGACTCCGCATCCGCGCACAACAGCACCACCACCACCAGCACAACTCCCCACGCCAGCGCCGTTGGCAAACCAGGATACTTGCCTATCAGGGCCAGAAACTGTCCGGGTGGCTGCCCTGCGGGTATCCACCAAGGCAGCATAGGCGCAACGCCGGCCGCCAAGGACAATGTCAGAAGCTTGCGCGTAAACCAGCCCTTGATCTTCGGTCGCGCGGCCTTCCACACCAGAAGATCCCACGCCAGCAGGCCAAGCGCGATCGGCACCCATCCATACAACGCCGCCTGCCGGTCGGCCCACAACCACGCGTGAAAAACCGGCCGCGCGTGCGCGCCCGAGCTTAGCCGCGGCAGCAGCACCAGCGCCACCAGCGCGTTGCATGCCACTGCTGATAGCAGCGTCAGCAAACTCATCAGTTGAAACCAGTGCCGCGTTGCCGACACTTTGCAACGCGTGCAAAACGATTGTTGCGGCAGGAAATTTAGACCACAGCGTTCACAGAACACGACTTGCTCTCCCAGGCTACGGGATTCGAGCCCCGTGCTCTCCGCAAGATTACCCCGCCCGCCTCGCGAAAAACTACTGGTCTGACGTGCAGCGAAAGGTCCAGCCCTGTCATCCCCGCCCGCTACCGTTTCCAGGACAGGTACGTCAAAAACACTAGCGTTCTGAAGGTATACGGCTGACGATACAGACCATCGCAATTCGACATGTCAGGCCAACACAAAAAATGACTCCACTTCTTCTCGCTTTTGCGCTAGCGGGTGTCACAAATTCTCAAACTTTCCGGTCGTCACTGTCGTCACAAATTGATGCATCGCAACAAGCTCCCGCGCAGCCTCACGATGACGTGCAGTCGCGGGGCGATCACGCCATGGGTTTCTCTCACGACACCACCACTCACCATTTCCGCCTCTACAAAACAGGCGGGGCTATCGAAGTCTTCGCCAACGACCCCAAAGACGCGGCCACGCGCGACCAGATCCGCACTCACCTGTCGCATATTGTAAAAATGTTCTCCGCCGGCGACTTCAACATCCCCATGTTCATCCACGCCACTACGCCGCCGGGCTCAACCACGATGACCAAGCTTCGCGACCAAATCCGCTATCAATTTCAGGAAATGCCGCGGGGCGCCAAAATCCAAATTGTTACTGCAAATGCCGAAGCTCTCGACGCCGTGCACGCCTTTCTGCGCTTCCAAATTTCCGATCACCAGACCGGCGATTCTCCGGACGTCACGACGCGCTAATCCTCACCTAAATCTCAGCCACTTCATTTCAGCGCCGCATCCAAATCGCTTCGATCGTCCAGCAAGTTCCATTCCACTACCGAAAGCGGCAAGCTCCCATTCGCCAACAACGCATCGTGAAAGGCCCCGAGTCGAAAATTCGCGCCCTGCTGCTGACGATAACGCCCCAACAGCCGCAGGATTTGCCACTTCCCTACCATGTACGTGATCTTCTGCGTCGGCTCTGACGCGGCCCCGGCCGCCTCGCCTTCCGCAGCCTCTCGATCGAGCCCGCCCGCTTCCATGAAGTATTTCACTCCTTGCTCGAAATTCCATTTTCCCGTGTGAAGATTCACATCCACGCCGATGCGCGCCGCACGGTACCGCGACAGCCGCAGAATCTGTCCCTGCGCCGGTGAATTGTCCGGATACAAACCGGTGCGCGTCAGCATCTCTTCCGTGTACAACGCCCAGCCCTCGATAAATATGCCGTCGTCATGCTCTCGCCGGATTTCGCTCGGCAAATGATTGGAAATCGAGATCTGCAGAAAATGCCCGGGAATGCCCTCGTGTCCCAAAATCGGCCGCGGATCCTCGATCGCCGCGCGAATATAAAAATTCTTACTCTCCGGGCTATACGTCGGTATGAAGAAGAATCCGCTGCTGTCGGAATCGTACAAGCCTGGTGGGTTCATGAATCCGCCGGGGCTGGTCGGCTTGAACGCCTCCGGTAGCTGCCGGATCGTAAATTTCCCCAGGTACGGCGGCAAGGTCACCAGCTTGCGATCGCGCAAGAACTGAATCATTTCCGTTTCGCGGCTTTCGTACACGCGCAGAAATTCCTGCTGGTCTTTCGGAATCGATTTGCTGCGCGCTGGATTGGGATCGGCCAACGACGGATCAGGCAAAAGGGCCTCCAGCGCGCGGTACCTCGCCAATTCCACCTGCCCCAGCATGGCCACCTGTTCTGCATTGAGCGGCAGCAGGTACACATTTTTCAGCAGGTAGTTGTATTTCACTTCTCCCATCGGTTGGAATTCCGCCATCTTCGGAAGCCGCTGCTCCAGCCAGTCTGCATAGCCATGCAGTGCCGGCAAAGCCGCGTCGCGCGCCCGCGCGAAATCCTGCTTCTCGGCGGGAGTGAGCTCGTTCGCGATCGTCTGCAAGCTTTCTGTGTACAAGCTGTCGCCCCTGCGCGCCGACTCAATCGCCAATTGCGCGTACAGCCGCATTGGCTCACTCAGATTTTTCTTGCCCTGCTCCAGCAGCCCCGGCACTTGTTTCAATCGAGCCGTCGCCGCCAGCGCTCGCGTCCGACCCGGCGCATATTCTTTTTTCAGCAGAGAAAAGATCGAATTCGCACACTCGCGCACATAAGTCTGCGGATTTTTCCGTTCGGGCGAGAGCCCCTCGAAGAAAAGCACGCCCTCCATTTGCGCTCGGAACAGCAGCCAATCAATTCGGTCTTCCTTCGGCCACGATTCCGTCCGCATTCCTTTGACCTGCGCAAGGACCTCCTCAGTGTGCTTCCGCCGCGCCTCGATCGCGCTCTCCGAATAATCCGTCAGCCTGTCGTCCCAGGTGTGCAATCCCCGGTAGCTGCTAGCCACCGGGTGATTCTCGTTTCTCCACGCATAATACCCATGCGCCACCTCGCGCAACGTCTCCGCCGACTCTCCGCCGCCTGCAGGACCAACATTCCCGTCTGTCCTCCCGGAGCCACGCAAGAGCGCATCCTCTGCCCCGGAGGCATCTTGCCGTGCCGAACCTCTTTGCCCGTCAGCCATCAACGTCGCCATCCCGCAAAGCAATATCACCACCGCAAGCACAATCCTCATCGTCGCCCCGTCCCCCTATCCGTGCACACCATACCAGAACCGGCGACGCATTTTTCGGCCGGCAGAAGGACGCGGTCGGGGGCCCCTCCCCCGTTTTCGCGGAAGTGTGGCAAACAAAGGACTTTAAGTCTAATGGATGGGAAGTGTGGCAAAGAAAGCAGTTAGAGGCGAATATTTTGGATGTGTGGCAAACAAGGGAGTTATTGGAGAGCACGGAAGCGGAGTTGGAGGCGGTGAAACGGGGTGAGAAAGCTTGGAGAAGAAGGGCACATGAACCCAGGGGACTCAATTTTCGGAGAAACTGTAGCACGAAATTAACTTTATGTTAAATGATATCTTAATAGTACTTTGATAGTACTCGCGCAGAAACCCGTGACAGCGACTGTTTGGTCTCATCAGCCACGGACGGCGAGCGATTCCCGCGCTGGTTGGGCTAGGGCTTGGGTGACGCTACGCTTTGGGGTAGTGGCTGCGCGGCTGGCGGTACGGTTTGCGGGCTCATCGCTGAGCCAACTGGTTGTCCCGGCGCCTGCACCGCCGCTTGACCTTGCGCGCCTGCCTGCAGACTGCCGGCGAGCGCCGGCGGAAGCTTCAGCACGGCATTGCCGTGGACTACGGTCTGGAATCGCTGCCCAGCGGTAATCACCACCGGCTTGCCCTTGCGAAATTCCCAAGTCGGACCTGCAGCTCCCATGAAGCTGCTCAGCGGATTCGCGCTTGCGTCTTTCGTGTAGAACGTCACCGGAATGCGCTCCCCATTCACCGCCGTGACGTACTCCATGGTCCAAGAAATCTCCCCAGGAGGACGATTCATGAAGCCCGGCTGCTTGATCGTCGCCACTCGCCCGTGTGCTTCCGATCCCTTCTGGAATGCCACCACTCCATTGATCACGATATCCTGCACCACGGTCATCGGCACGATCATGCCTTCCTGAACCGCGTCCGACGAAATATTGATGTTCAGCTCCACCTCGATGGGCGTGCCGTTCGGAATTTTCACCTCCACAACTTCAGGCACTTTCGCCGCAGGAGGAGGCGCGGAAGCCAAAGGCGCCTGCACCATCGCCAGAATCACTTTGTCCGAGATGCCCCCTTGCTTCAGCTTCGCCAGCGCCCCCGGCGATGTATCGAACTCGCAGGGAGACGACTGAATCTTGGCCACAATCACGTCGGAGCCCAGCCTCATCGTGTGCATCTTCAAAATAGCTGCATTCGTCAGCGCTGGAACAGCGTTTTGTGGCTTTGCGGAGGGATCGGTCAGACCGAAGTTCGTCGTGCCCGCTGCCGCTGGCGGCGTGTTGGAAATTTCCGAATAGTGCACCCAGCCCACTCGGCCGTCGAGCGTGCGCACCTGAAAATATTCCACCCATCGGGTGATGATTTCCACTTTCTCGCCGCAGCGCAACTTCCCCATCTCTTCGAGCTGGTCCACCGACCGATACAGCAGAACGTAGGAACTGTACGTCCCACAGTTCGCATAACCGGTCGTCGTTGCGTGCGCCGAGGCGGCCGCCAACAGCGTAAACACCAGAATGCCAAGTCGAAACTTCATGCCTCAACCCCAAGGTCCGGCCGCGTCGACGTACAATTCGTCAGCGGCCCAAAAAGTTTTTGTGACGGACTGCGGCTCATATTTTTGCTAACGCGCAGCGAGCGGCCAATAGTACTTGTAGCGATTTGGTAACGATGTGCGTTCTCGACATCAGCGCAGGTTGCGGACTCATTCCGCTCTCCTCATCGCCTCTCATTCCATCTCCGCCGAGCCCCCGCCCATCGCGTCCGTTTTCGCCCGCGGTTTCGAGCAGCCCGCCTCAGTAGCCCAGGTTGAGTAACCCAGTGCCAGCAGCTCGTTTGGAGTAAAATGTAGCCCTTCGCGGACTCTCGCCCGTGCGGAGACGTCGCATGGCGCTCAGGCTTGCCAGGAACACTCGCCCGCCCAGCCACAAACTGCGGTGGTTTCTCATCCTCGGATTTCCCTTCGCAATTTCGCTTTCCGGCTGCAACGAGACCTGCATCACCATTACTTCGAACCCACCCAATGGCAACATCAACATCCAGGCGGGCGATCCGAAGCCATCGTGCACGCTCACCGTTGCGAAGGCCGCTGTTAGTGTCATCACGCGCACCGTTTCAACCTGCAGTTCCTGCGCCCCCGCGAATCAGGTCCGCCAGATTGTGCTGAATCTGCGCGGCATCGAACTACATCCTGGCGCGATCGCCGACAACTCCTCTCCAGATTGGCAGGAGCTTCTTCCTGGCACGTCGCCACGCGCGCTGCAGTTTGATTTGGGTAGCGGTCCAAGCAGTCCAGGCGCCCTCGATTCCCACCAAGCGATTGCACCCGCTGTCGCCATCCCTGCCGCAACCTACCATCAACTGCGGCTGCGCTTCTCACCAAATGTCGCCGCTGCGGGCGACGTCTTGCCTAAAAAGCACGCGTGCGGTGACGCCGGACCCAACTGTGTCGTGATGGGCGACGGCCGCGTCCTACCCATCCTGCTCGACAGTGCCGAACCGGAGCTGCGCCTAACATTGCCCAGCGGCCTTCTCTTCCCTCCGGACAGTTCTTCCAACCTCGTCATCGAATTTGGCCTTTCCTGGTTGCTCGCGGACCCTGACGGTGTGGGCTCACGTCTGCTTCCGGCGATCAACGCTAGCGCCTCGATCGAGCGAGCGCCCGCCAGCCAAATCGCCGCCGAATGACTCCTGCCCTAACTCCGTTTCAACCACCCCAGGACTAGACTGAGCGTTGGTAACGCCCGCGGCGCCTGCCGCACCCGCCGCTCGCGAACGCCAAAATCCGCCTGTACCACCGGCCAGTTTCCCCCGAGAGCACATCTCCCCCACGCGTCCCATGGCGCTACACCGACGCGCCTTCCTAGACTATTAGCGAATACTTAGACAACTCGCTACGTGGGCCTTCCCACCTCTCGATCGAAACTGAGCAATCGCGGAAAGGAACGGGCTCCAAAGATACCCATGAGAGCAAATCCCAAGTTTCCAGGGCGACTTGCACGAAGATGTGTCCGATTGGTCTGCGCCTTCGTTCTAGGGCTGACGGGTGTCAGCGCGTTTGCTCAACAAAACGCCCGGAAAGTGCTCGCTCAGCCGACGCCGGCCTATCCGCCGCTGATGAAGCAATACCGGCTCAGCGGCACCGTCAAGATTCAGGTGGTGATCGGTCCAGATGGCCAGATTAAAGAAACGAGAGTAGTCGGCGGACATCCCGCCTTCGTAGAGGCGGCTCTGGAGGCCCTCAAGAAGTGGAAGTACGCGCCGTCAAATATGGAAACCACCGCGGACTTGGAATTCAATTTTCATCCATGAGTCGAGTCGAAGGAGCTCCAGCGCAGACCGCAATAAAGACCAGCCATCCATTTAGAAGGCTTAGCAACGCCTTCGGAGCCGCTCCGGAAAAAGTGATTCGACCGGTCTCCCGCGCCCTCGTTGCCTTGATTTTTCTTGGGCTGATGGCCACGATTTCATCAGGTCAGGAACCGCGTAAGCGAATTGCCCAACCGCAGCCCCAATATCCAGAAATCGCCAAACATCTCGCGCTCACCGGCAACGTCAAAGTCCAAATTGTAGTCGCTACAGACGGGCACATTAAGGAAACCAAGGTGATTGGGGGCCATCCGGTTCTTGTTGAGGCGACCCTGAAGGCACTGGAGAAATGGAAGTACGCGCCGGCCAATGCCGAAACGACCGCGGAACTAGAGTTTCACTTCCATCCCGGAGACCAGTAGAACCTTCGCGCTTAACTCCGCTGGCTTCGATTGATTTTGCGCTAGCGCTCTTCGAGCCAGCTAAGGATTCACATTAATATCGTCGTCCACCAATTTAGGGACCAGTCGGGCTTTGATGTCGGGGCGTAGTTAGAACGTCAGCTTTGCGCCGAGCTCAATCGAGCGGTTGCCTCCGTCACTACCCCCACGCGTGCCGGTCACCCTACCGAAGCTGCTGGTCGAATCGAAGTTCGTGCCCGGCCTGTCAAAATGCGGAGTATTCGTCAAGCTGAACGCTTCCGCGCGAAACTCCAAGCCGAGCCGTTCCGTCATCCTAAAGCGCCGGAACAGCGAGGCATCAAAATTAAACAAGCCCGGTGCGGTGAAGGTGCGGCGTGCAATATTCCCTATCCGGCAGGTGGGACCCGGGCAATTTGGAGCCTGACATATGACACCCAGGCAAGGCAGCCCGTCGGCCGGGTTTGTCCCAGGTGTTACATCAAACCAGGGCGCCCCAGCTCCAATGCCGTGCAACACCTTGATGCTGCCGATTCGATCCGGTACTCCCGTGTTTCCCGGCGCGCTCAAGTTCGAGCCACCGGTAATTTGTAGCGGCAAGCCCGTCATCGCTGTAAGAACCGAGCTGATCTCCCATCCTCCCAGAATTTTGCCGGCCACACTGGAAGTCAGGAACCGTTGCCCCTTGCCGAAAGGCGCCTCCAAGATCACACTCTGCACAAATGTGTGCGTCCGGTTGAAGTACAGCGGAGAGTAATTCCTGCGGATGTCTCCAATATAGAACGCCAGTCCACCCACAGTGCTGTTACTTGTGTTCTCCCCATCCGTCGCGTACCCCATCGCCTTGCTGTACGTGTAGGCTGTCGTTATCAACAGGTTGCTGGAAAGCTTGCGATCCAACTTGGCCTGCAGCGCGTGGTAATTCGAGCTCGTGCCCAGGAACTTCTGGGCCACGGTTCCTGTCAGCGGGAACAACGGACGACCCGCGTTCCCGCTTCCGGCGACTGTCGCGGCATTCAGATTGTAGACTGTCGGAATATCCACGCCATGATTGCCCACGTACGCGGCTTCAAACACCAGCTTCAACGGCAAGGAGCGTTGTACCGCCAAGTTCCACGATTCCGTATAGGGTTCGCGGAAATTCAGATTTACGGCGGTATAGTTCTGATTCAAGAGCTTGGTGGTTCCGACCGTTCCCGCGACGGGAATGATCCCGTTTGCCGGGGTCGGTACAACGATGGGCACCGGAAATCCACCAGCCATGGAAATGAACGGCCCGCCTGAAACCTGGGATTGGCCGAATCCAGACCCGTTGTCCGGGAATGCATTGTTTTGCAACACCGGAAAGTTGAATGCGTAATCGTTGTCGGGATATGGGAAATAACTTAAGGCGAATCCTCCGCGTACCACAGTTCTGTCTGTCAGTCGATAGGCGATGCCAATTCGCGGCGCGAAATCATGATAATTTGTTGTTCTTCCCAAATCCTGCGGGTTGCCTCCGACTCCCGCAACGATCAAGTTCTTTGTTACAGGATCAAAGTTCGAGAAGGCCCCCGCCCTCCTCGGCGTAAACGGCGGATAAAACTCCCAGCGCAAACCCAGGTCCAGCGTCAGCTTCTGGCTGACCTGCCACTTATCCGCCGCGTAGGCGAACAGCTCGTTTCCTCGGAACGCTTTGGCGTTCAGCGGAACGTCTCGACCGGCGGAGTTAGGTACGTCCAGCAAGAAACCGGCAACGTCGTTCACTTGATTGCTCGTCGTTGTGGGGGGCGTCGTATTCGAGCTGGTGACATTGTTATTGAACCGAAACACGCCGCGGGGATTCTGATCCTGCCATTGTGCCAGGTCATCCCGGAGGCGATGGTAATCCACGCCCCACTTGAAGGTGTGATTGCCGCGAATCTTGGTCCAGTTATTGGCAACGTTTAAGTTCGTTTCTCCGCGGATCCACGGCAGGCTTGCCGAATAGCCAACCAGGCAATTATCGCCATTGTTACCCGTTAAGATGATGCAAGGCATTCCGCTGGTGTTCAGATCTCCCAGGTTTGCGCCGGGGATGTTTACTCCGATTTCGTCTTGGACCGTCTTGCCGCGGTCGGTATTGTTGGCCACATTCCGGTAGTGGTCTACGCCAGCGCGGATTTCCATGATCAGCGATGGCGAGAAAACGCGATAGTAGTTCACCGCAGTATCCCAAAAGCGCTGTGTTCCAGTCCCAGAGAAGGCGCCATTGGATGGGCCGCCAATGAGCCCAAAGAGCGGCGATTGGCTAAGGTTCTGATCCGAGAAGCTGAAGCGCCCCGACAAACGATTCGACTGGTTGATGTTGTGGTCGATCTTCACGTCAAACGAAGTAGTGTCCTTGATGAATTTCGTCGGACCCTGAAAGTTGTTGGTGCTGGTTAGTCCTGCGCCCGGCACGTTAGGAAGCGGCAGCTTCGCCAAAATCGCTTTGGTAATCGGGCTGATGCGTGCGATCGGAATGATGTTCGGGCAGCCGGCTGAGTTAGTGCAGGCAGGGTTGTACCTGGGATCGCTGGGGTTCGATGACGCAACAAATTGTGTGCGTCCTACGCCGCTGGCGTTGCCTGTGGCTGGATCGTAGATCTTGACCGTCGTGCCGCTAAAATCTCCGGTGCGGAAAGGTGCGGGCGGTACTGTCTGCTGATTGAACTGCCCCTGGTGATCATTTATGCGCAGGAAATCGCCAAAGAAAAAGGTCTTATTCTTCCAGATCGGCCCGCCAATGTTCGCGCCATAGTAGTTGTACACGCTCGGCACTTTGGGCGTCACCGCGGTGTTTTGGAAAAAGGGAACCGCCGCCAGCTTGCTGATTCGGTTGATTTCGTAGACCGCGCCGTGAAATTCATTGGTCCCGGATTTCAAGATGACGTTGGTCACCGCGCCATTCGCTCGCCCCAATTCCGCGTCGTAGCTGCTCGTGGTCACGTCCACCGTCTGAATGGCTTCGATCGGCGGAAGGTAGATCGATAACAGCCCGGTGCGCTCGTTGTCGTTCAATCCTTCAAATTGCAAGTTGTTCGCCAGCCCCGATTGTCCGTTGACTTCCGTCCTCAGACTGTCTTGGGCGTTGAAGAACGCGGAATGCTCGCGGTGCGCGCGCGTCGTCCCCGGGACCAGATTGAGCAGGCCCTGAAAATTTCGGTTGAACGTCAGCGGCAGATCTTCGATCTGCCGCGTTTCAATCTTGCGGCCGGTTTCCACGCTGTCGGTTTGCAGGATGGGAGTCTCTGCCCGGACCTCAATGGTTTCGTTAACCGTTCCCGGTTCGAGCTTCAAATCGACTCGCACCGTGGTGTTCACCAGGACGTCCACGGCGCCGTGGATGACCTTTTTGAATCCGGTCTTGCCTCCCTCCACTTGGTAACGCCCCGGCTCCAAATCGGTAAAGACATAGTTGCCGCTGTCGTTCGTTTCCGCAGTCCGGGTAATCCCTGTGTTCACTTCCCTGATCTCGACCTTAGCGCCGCCCACCGTGGCGCCGGTCGAATCCGACACTGTTCCCAACAGCGTCGCATTCACAGACTGTCCGACGGCTGGCGCCGGAAGTCCTACGAGTATTGCCCCAAGCAGTAAGGCCAGGCTCAGGTCCAACAGTTTGACCAACGTGGCTTTCGCTAGCGTTGCAAATTTTTTGGGATTCCCCGCGCGAGACTGGTTATGACCACACACTTCAAGCGAAGACGAAAGAGATACTTCTTTCATGACGTCACACCCCATTCGATCCGAGAAAAGCTCGAATCCGGACACAAAGAAACCACCACCGCAAGGCTTGGAACTGGTTCCAGAAAACTAACAGAGCTAAAATCCGGTGTCAAGGCGGAATCTTGTAAAATCGATGTAGCGAATCGATTTTCTTGCTTTTTGCCCGCGTGCGTTCTTGCAAGACATCGTTCTTGCTGCGGTGTGCTAGACTTTACCGCGCGACACAGGGTCGGCGGCCCAGCCGGACGCCAAAGCGCCGAGAGGGCCCGATTGGCATGGAAGCAGTTCCAAGAAAACCCACCATTCGCGAGGTGGCACGCGCCGCCTCCGTTGGCATAGGAACCATTTCCCGCGTGCTAAATTCCAGCTCCCAGGTCAGCCGGGAAACGCGCGCGCGCGTGCTCGAGGCTATCCGGCGCCTGGGATTCCGCCCCAACGCGCAGGCTCGCCGAATTCTCAGGCGCCGCGCGGAAATGGTCTGCTTTCTCCTGAGCAACCGCGATTTTCTGCATCCCTTTCACGCGCGCATCCTGCAGGGTGTCGAGTCTTATGCCAGCGGCCTGAAACAGCACGTGCTCTTCGCCGCGCTGCATTATTCCGCGCGAACGCCTCCCGATCGGATCGATCTGCCTCCGGTTCTGCAGGAACACGGCCTGATCGATGGAGTCATCCTCGCGGGGACGGTTTATCCGAATCTGCTGCGCAGGATTGAATCCATCCGCATGCCCTTCGTGGCCTTTAGTAATAACGTGGTTGGAATTGGCGAAGAGCAACAATTCGATCAAGTAGGTTTCGATGACTTCAACGGCATGCTGCAGGCGACGCGTTATCTGATCGGCGAGGGCCACCGCCATATTGTCTTCGCGGCGGATATTGCCCATCCGTGGTTGAATCGTCGATTTAAGGGATACCGGCAAGCCATGCGCGAAAGCAAACTGAAACCCGTGTTGATCACTTCGCGGAATCCGGAGAGTTTCGTGGACTTCGGTCAAAAGAGCGCTGCGCGAATACTTTCGCAACGCCCGCGCCCGACTGCTGCCGTGGCCGGCAATGACGAAATCGCCTACGGGCTTTGGCGATCTCTGCGGAGGCAGGCCGTCAAAGTGCCAGACGATATCAGCCTGGTGGGTTTCGACGATCGCGAAGAGGCGCTACTGATGGACCCGCCGCTATCGACCGTCCGCGTTCACAAAGAAGAGATCGGCGAAACCTGCATGAAGATGCTGCTCGAAAGGCTGCATCATCCGCGTATGACGTTCAGCCAGCGCATCCTGCCGACCGAATTCGTCATCCGCGGCACCGTCCGCCACCTCTGATCGACCACAAATTCGATCCAGCCGTAGTTCAAGACTCCTCAATTCTCTCTACTCGTGTCGCAGAGCCACTTGCGGGTCGACGCGCGTTGCTCTTCGCGCCGGCACATAGCAGGCCGCCAGCGCCATGGCCAACAGCACAATTATCACTGCCGCGAACGTGCCGGGATCGGTTGGAGTGACACCGAAAAGCATCCCTACAAGGAATTTTGTGAGCGAGAACGCAGCGAAAACCCCGATGATGACGCCAAGCGCTGTTACTTGCGCTCCCTGCCTCAAGACGAGTCGCATAACGTCGCGACGTTCCGCTCCCAGCGCCATGCGAATGCCAATTTCTCGCGTGCGCTGCGAGACGAGCTGCGCAAGCACGCCGTAAACGCCGATGGCAGCGAGCAACAACGCCAATCCAGCCAGAGCGCCCATGATGATCGCCCGGAACCTCGGATGCGCGAAGGATTCGGCATAGCGCTCGTTCATCGTCTTGAGGTCGTAGACGGGCACATTACTGTCCAGGCGCAGAACTTCGCGTTGTACGGCAGAACCCATGACCAGCGCATCCGTTGCCGTGCGAACGGCCATTTCCATCATTGTTCTGGAAGCTTGCGAGACGGGCCGATAGACGAGAGGGCGATCCACAAAGCCCATCTCCCTGTAGACGATCGCTCGCTTTTCGTTGCCAACGATTCCGACGATGGTGAGCCACGGGAATTTGTCTTCGGCTCTGCCCAGCTTGATCTGCTTGCCGATGGCATCCTCTCGTGGGAAATACGTTCGCGCTATCTCTTGGTTCACGACCGCGACGCCCTGAGAGTCCTCGCGATCGCGCGAATCGAATTCCCGCCCTTGCAGCAGCGGCACGCCGAGCACACGGAAGTACCCAGCGCTGACGTCTTCTTCGTTGACGGCTTCGATATTTTCCGTCGTTGGGCCTCCGGCGATGGTCAATCTGCTGGCACCCAGGCCACCACGAGGCGGAAGCGAGGAGCACAACGCAACTCCTTCTACGCCGGGCAGCGCGCTGAGCTCGGCGATGACCTTCTCGTAAAAAGTAGACCGTTGATTTGGCTTGGAATATGCGGCGGGAGGCAAAGCAATGCCGGCGGTCAGCAGATGAGCAGGGCGAAAACCAAGCGGCGCAACTCCTAGTCGAACCATGCTTTCAATCAGTAGGCCCGCGGTCGCCAGCAGAATGAGGGATAGCGCGACTTCTGCGACGACTAACAATTTGCTTGCGCATGCATTTCCGGCCGCGCCGCTCCCTACCGTCCGCTTCAACATCTCGTTCAAATCGATCTGCGACATGCGGAAGGCCGGCATCAGCCCGGATAGCAAGCCGGCGAGCGATGCGACGAAAGTCGTAAACGCCAGCACCTTGAGATTCATCGTTACGGAGTTGCCCGGTGGCAGTTCGACCAAATTGGTGGAATTGAAGTACCGGATGCCCGCCACTGCCAGCACCAAGGCAACCCCGGCGCCGGCCGTCGCAATCAGCATGCTCTCTGTCAGCAATTGCCGCACGAGACGCGACTTGCCTGAACCTAGCGCCGCCCGTACGGCTAATTCCCTTTGTCGTCCGGCTGCGCGGCCCAACAGCAGGTTCGCAACATTCACGCAGGCAATCAGGAGCACCAATCCGACCGCGGCGGACAGGACCAGCAGCGCCGTCCGCAGATTTCGTCCCGCCATCCACGTGAACTGCTCGCGCAAATCGCGAACGATCGGCGTGATTTGCGCGACCCAGCTTCCGGCCGGCGATTCCTTTACGATGCGCTGATGGAGAGCGGCCAATTCCACCTCCGCACCGGCCAGGCTCACTCCGGGCCTCAGGCGTCCAAAGATTCCTACTACGGAATCCAGAGGACGCTGCGCAAACGCGCTGTCGGGCGTAATCAGTGTCCAAAGCGACGTCTCCTTTGGATAGAAGTCAAATCCGGCGGGCATTACACCGGCGACGAGACACGATCTTCCGTTGAGCGTCAGCGTCTTGCGGGAGATATCGGACGGCGCGCCTAATTCGCTTTGCCGAAACGAATGAGCCAGCACCGCGGTGCATCCATTTTGCAAGTCTTCGCGCCCGAATGTGCGGCCTTGCCCTGCAGATATCCCGAGGAGGGAGAAGAATTCAGCGCTCGCGGGAATAGCCAGAACCTCGTGCGGCGTACCGTTCCAACTCAGGATTTCCCCAGCCCTTGCCCAGGTGAGAGCGGGCAGCTCTTCGAAGCTGCTGCTGTTGGCCCTGAATTCCTGGAAATCGCGATACGTCGCAAATATCTTTGCATCCGGCTGCCCGACCTCCGTAGCCCAAACGGCAACCAGGCGGTCTGCGCCTTTGTAAGGCAGCGGTCTCAGAAGGACCGCGTCGACAATGCTAAAGATCGCAGTGTTGACACCAATTCCTAGCGCAAGGGTCAGCACCGCGACGATGGTGAAGCCGCGGTTGTTCCGCAGCATGCGCAGGCCAAACCGCACATCTTGCGCAAGATCTTCCAGCCACCTCCAACCCCATGCGTCACATCCTTGCGAGCTGATCGGCACGGCGGTCAGTAGATGATCGGGAGCTTCGAGAAATCGGTGGAGGAGTGATCCATGACGCGCAGGACCAACAGCGTGCGGTCATCGCTGGCGGGGAGGCCATCGCGATCGCCGCTGTGCTCGGCGGTCGCCGCGAGGATACGGTCGGCGATTTCACTGGCGGTGTGATGGGGCGAAATATTCGAGAGAACGGCGCAGAGGCGATCGCTTCCGAACTCCTCTTCGCGGGCATTTTCGGATTCGAGAATGCCGTCGGAGGCGAAAAGAACCACATCGCCGGGCACGAGATCGAGCGTGAGTTCGTCGTATTGAACTTCGGGAAATAAGCCGAGCGGAATTCCCGCGACGCGAAGCGACTGGACCGCGCCGTCGCGCACGAGAAGAGGGTATGGACCGCCGGCGTTGGAGAGCGTCAGGCGGCGAGAGCCCGCTTCGTAGATAGCAAAAAGCGTAGCAATGAAGCGACTGTCCAGTTTTGGGTTGTAGAGGCGGCTATTGAGCATCCCTAGCATCTCGGCAGGAGGGCAAGGATGGTCGACGATGTGCTCGCGGACGATGCCAATCGCGAGCGAGCCGAAAAGCGCGGCGGCGGTGCCTTTCCCGGAGACATCACCGAGCACCATGGCCAGACGGCCTTCTCCGTAAGGAAGGAAGTCGTAAAAATCTCCACCCAGCTCGCGAGCCGAACAGTATCCGGCGGCAATATCGAGACCGGGAACTTCGCGCGCGCCGGTGGGAAGGAGACCGCGCTGAGTCTCGCGGGCGGTGGCGAGATCCTGCTGAAGGCGATGCTCATTTTCGCGAACCTCTTCGTAGAGGCGGGAGTTTTCCAGCGCGATGGCGACGTAGGAAGCGAGCGTGGTGAGCATGCGCTCGTGCTCGGCGGTGAATGCGTTCGGCTGAGTGCTTTCCAGGTCGAGGACACCGATAAGGCGGTCCTGGCGGAGCAAGGGAACGACAAGTTCGGAGCGCGTGTCGAAGCCGATGTCGCATTTGATGTAGCGCTCGTCTTCGAGCGTATCGTTCACGCGGAGGACGCGGCGCTCGCCTGCAGCGGTTCCGGTAAGTCCCTGGTGCAAAGCCACGCGGTTGCGGTAGGGAATGGTGTCGCCGTAACGCATGGCGAATGCGGTTTCCAGATGCCGGGTGCGCTCGTTCCAGAGCATGACGCTGAAAACGTGATAGTTGACGAGTTTTTTAACGCGTTGCGCGACGCGGCGGAGAAGCTCTTCGCGGTCGAGGATGGAAGTGATTTCGCGGCTGACCTCGTAGAGTAAGGTGAGTGTATTGGCTTGTTCGGGGAAGGAAACGTACAGACTGGCGGGAACGGGGTCGGCATCGCCGAGCATTGGGAACGGAACGGTGTTGGCTTGCTCGTCCATATATGAAGTATACGCGCGGTCGCCAGACCGATATCGATTGGATGTGAAGGGCTGCCTGGCGTTGCGAGGGGCGCTTGGGAAGGAGCGAGTGAGTGGTCGAGATGTAATGAAGTAATGAGATAACGACGTAATGAAAAAGCAGGGGCAGAGAGAGAGGCCCTTCGGCGGCCAAGGATCGCTCTGTGAGAGGTTCGGGGCAGGCGCTTTGGAGAAACCGAAGGCAAGTTTCATGGAGATTTTTGGCCCCGTATGGACTGTTTACTACCCCACCCCCCCTGTTTTCTTGAAAGAGTGCACAAGCCACTGAAAATGGGGTACTTGACTTTTCGACGTGACAAAAAGAGTCACTTTGGTGCTCTTTGAGTCGCTGCTTCAGGCAATGGCTTGATTTGACATGACTTACGTAACGAAATGAGGCGCGGAGCTGAAGTAACGAAGTGGGGATGTACGGGGGTAACGAAGAGTGGCGGGGCAGCGGGAAACCAGAGGGAGTTGGGCTTGCCGAGCGGAGCGTTTCGCTGGAGTTTCGCTCCCCTCCCCCACCCCCCCGTGTTAATGGGAAGAGTGTGGAAGCTATTGATTCGAGGAGGTTTGCGGGCGATCCTGGCCGTAGGTAGAATGAAAATAGTGCGGAACGTGATGAAAATACATGGGTTAGATCGTGGAGATAGGATAACGGAAGGCAGGAGAGGCTGACAGTTGGTACCGCAGGTATGACGAGGTTGTGTTTGAGAGTACGGCAGATATAGTACCACTTATTTCTCATTGTGTCACTAATCCAAATAGTACCAGGGGCGAGGGTAGTACTTCCTTGGCGGCGTTAGGCTGGCCGATGGAAGGAATGGCTATGCCACTCACCTCTTCGGCAGGGTGAATTGCGGCTCTCAGAAAAGTCAAAACCCGCACCCTGAAAACCGCAGGGTGCGGCACCCGGCGAAGGGCCTCCTAGCTGTAACACATTGAGAAGAGTCCCTGGCGGGGAGAACTCCCCCACCCTTGCGAACGGCAACCCCGCAAGGTGAGCCGCCAGAACCGCCTGAAGGAGCGTCCACCTGTCCGATCGAACTAGTTGAAAACCCAGACCCGAAGCAGAATGGGGAAACAGATAACCATTAAGATTACGCAGAGGTTAAGTAGAAAGGGGAGTTTGCTTTCTGGATAGAGTTGCTTGAATTTCCTCCGAACCTCAGTACCCCACCAGAAATACGAGATGCGCTCGCTTTCAGGTACTCGTTCGTTAATTTTACCTATCATGATGAAGGAAATTATGTTGGCCAACGCGCTAAACGATCCGAAAACTAAACCCAAGATGATCGCAGACGCAGTGAAAGGCAGCGTTAGTTGCATGTCCGCCGGAGGTATCCCACATAGTCGAGCGGGAGCATCCGGTAAATCTTCCAACGTTGAGGGGCTCGGTTGTGCCGGTGGCACTCAGACCCACACCCTACCTTCCGGCTAGCATCCTATCAGCTCCCATCCTCTCAAGGGAAAATCTCGATGCCCACAATTGCGTCGGTACGGTCTAAGTAGACGCGGACGAGGGTGTTTTGGTCTGGAGTTCTATATTCTACCGTTTTGAAATGTCTTTCCTCCTCTGGAGCGAACGTAATCCACAGTGCTTCTGATGGCCCGGTATCAGAGGGGTCTGCCGCTGGGTCGAGGCGAGCCGTTAGTTCAGCGATACTGACGATCATGGTTGAGCTCTCATTTACTGAAATGAATCATTGTCGAATGACAGCGAAGAGAACGGACCCACCCTTGCGAACAGCAACCCCGCAAGGGTAGGCCACCCAGAATCATCGGAAGGGCGGGACCGCGGCGACCGGCCAGCTCTCCCGCGCTTGCCACGCGTGAAAAGCGGGAGCAAGCTCCCGCACTCCAAGGCCGCGGGGACGTGGCAGCCGGCGTTAAAGAAATTTCACAATCAGGAACATCACGATGCCCGAGGCGCCGATGCCGCAAAACATCTTCATGTTGAACAGCACGGTATCCCTTTCCAATGGCCCAGGCGACGTTATTCGATACCATAGAATTCCGATGGCTGAGCCTACTACTGCCAACCCGAGACAACCGATGACGATGATAATGAGCTGATGGATCGTTTGGCCCACGCTGTCTCCCCAAGGCAGTTGTGAACGACAAAGTTACACGGAAAATTCGGGCTGCGCATGCAAACAACAGTGCACAAGATGAACGAAAAGGGGCGCCTCCCCACGAAAAGCCGATGGGGATCGGCTGCGGATGCCCTGGGCTAAAAACGATAGAACTTCAAGATTACGTAGAATAGCGCCGCAAATACGGCGACGACGAGGATAATCATCGCGATCCAGGTAAACACGAAGGCGCGTTTCTGCGCGGGCGTCCCGTTCCGGAGGAGGCGCAGTGATACCGATGACGATGTGCAATTGGCGAAACAAGTTCGCCAGAAACTTAATCATCGCTGCGACTCCGGTCTCGCCCGGAGAACAGCCTCACCCGCAGCGCTCTGCGGGTTCGGGCGGAATGCCTGCGTCTGCTCCGGCCGGGCCAGGATAGTTTCCTTGAATGCACGGAACCGCTTTCAAGTACTCATAGATCGCCCGAATGTCATGGTCAGTCATGTTGCGATAGATGGGCCATGGCATGATCTGGAGAAGGTTACCGTCGAACGGAGGGAACGGAGGAAAGCAGTTTTCGGTTACGGTATCTGAACAGTTTGGATGAAGGTGATCGAAATCTTTGCCATGCCTGATGATTTCAAGAAACTGTGCAAAGGTGTGATCTCCTTCAGGTAGTCCTGTTTTGGTCGATGGCGTCAAGTTGCGGCTGATAATGTCGGGAGAAGGCGGCCCCGATATCGGACCGAAATCATTGCCGTCGCTCAGGTAGGTCGCCGGATTGATCATCGTCGGCTTCTGGCCAAAGTAGGGGTTTCCGCCAGGGAGGAATTCGGTAGCGGGACCGGCGGAGTGGCAGCCATTGCAGTCAGCCTGAGCGTTGACGATGTAACTACCTAATCCCACCAACTTGCGATTTTTCCCATCTAGATTCAGCGGGACTGGCGCTATATCGAACCCTTGTTCAATCCTTGGATCATTGCTATCACGATCATCATCATCCTGGGCTTGTACGCGTGGGGAACGGACCAACGTTACCGCAAGAGCGAACCCGGCCATTGCCAAGGTCGCTCCCATAACTCTGAGTCGTCGACCTGGTGTCATTTTTATTTTCCTCTCAGAGAACTTTCCGACCGTAAATCGAGAAACAATGCGGGGAATGGCGCGCATTCTGCGCGAGGGAGTTGGCCGAGTCAAGCGAAATGCGGCGATTTCCGCAATGGGCTGGACAAGATGCTTGGCATTCGCGGAGGCCAGCGACAGCCCGAGAGTTAAGCGGCTTGCTTGGCGGGTGGATCGAGGTACTTGACGAGGAGAACCTCGTCGCCCTTTTCGTTGTAGATAAGCTCGTCGACAAGATTTTTTGCGAGCAGAAGGCCGAAGCCGCCGGGCCGAAGGCCCTTTGCTTCGCGAACGGTGAAGTGGCTGAAGAGATCGCCGGGCGGGCTGTTGATGGCGGCGTGGCGAAGCTCTTCGAGCGAGAAACCTTTGCCGGGATCCTTGACGCGGCAGGCGACAGCGTGGCGGCCGCGGATGAAGGAAATCTCCACGTGCTGGCTGGGATCGAAGTGGCCGCCATGCTCCATGGCGTTCAGGAGAATTTCGCGGAAAGCAGAAATGATGTCTTCGGGGACGTCTGGGTTTCTGACTCCGCGAAGGAATTGCACCAGGCGATTCGCGGTGCCGATGTCGCAGCGGGCCGTGACGCGCACCCATTCGGTGGTGGCGGAAAGGACTTCGATGCCGTCGTCCCAGCAGGGTGCGGCCATGGCCTCGCGGACCATGTCGACGAGAGCGGAGTGCTGCAACGGACCGGAGAAGTAACTGAAAGCGTGTTCGCGCATGGCGCCGATGACGTCGCCGGGTGTGAACTGGTCGGCAAGGATAATAAGGCGGAGGTGCGGGCGACTGGTTCTAATTTTGTGAAGAACCTCGAGGTCTTCTCGGGCGCGAGTTTTTCGGCTGGTGATGATCAAGTCAAAGGGACTGCCCGCAGCGAGGGCGAGGACGGATTCGTTGTCGGGGACGCGCTGGATGCTCCAGCCTTCACTGGCGAAGACCGAGTCGAGGAGCTCGTTGATCTCCGGGCCAGAATCGACGAGGAGGGCGGTTCTCTGAGAAGCAGAAGAGGGAGCAAGTGATGCACCGCTGCAGGGTGTCACGGTGCCTCCTAAGGTCAGTGGACGGAGTTAACAGTCTAGCGCGGAGGAGGGAATTTGCCAACGCGCTGCAGCACTGTTAGTCAATGTCAGCCGGGATGGAAGCTTTCTTTCTGCAGGCTAACGACGAATAGTAGCCTTCCACAAGCGAGCCTGCTTGTAAAAGGCCTCACCTGCGATGCGATCGAAGACCAGAGCTTTATCGCCTAGCCATCTCAAATCATAGGTCGAGTCCGGACTCTTCTGAGTGACGGCGCGGGGCTGTGCTCCTGGCACGGCCGAGACGACGGTGATCGTTGTCCCTCCCCAGAACTTTAGATCAGGGCGCATGCTCATGGGTCGTGGCTCGGAAATCACGAAGGCGACAGAGAGACCGTCGGGTGATGGCACGGGCAAACCGGCCGGTTTCTCAATTCTTATTTCGGTCTTCTGCCGGCCGTCTGGCGAGCTAATGGTCAAAACGGAACCCACAAAATACACGAGTTGAGAACCGTCGGCGAACCAAGGAGTCCAGTTTGGCTGGATATAGTCCCAATTGCGGTCAGGGTGAATTGTGATCTTCGCCAGGTCTGTCCAGGACTCTAAGTGCGTGTCGTACACCCACAGATGGCTATCGGGCGAGGTGCCAAAAGCAGCAAAGTATCTTCCATCTGGCGAGGGAACGATTCGTGTTCCAATCGGAAATTCGGAACGAGCGATGGTTTCCTGGGGCGATTCAATTATCCAGTGAGATCCATCGGTCTGCCGACTCCAAAGAATTGTGCGGTACGAAGGTGAGTAAGAAACCCATTCTGCGCGCTGGTAGGGCTCTTGCGTGTCCGGTATGTGCCCGCTTGTGACGGTTTTTCCGTCCAAGGCAGTGAGCGCGTAATTCCAATCCCGGTAACACACCAATCGCGTACTGTCGGGTGTCCAGCCAGACACAAACGAATTGCAGAGCGGAGCGTGTGAAACTGGAGCTCCGTCGGCGTCAGCGACAACCACCTCCGACACGAGGTTCGAGCGTCCGACACCCCCACTGCCGCCGGACCGCCCCCAGCCGGTCCGAACGTAGGCAATGAATTTGCCATCGGGACTCGGAATTGGGTTGTAGGCGTTTTCTTGCGACAGAAGGACTTCGCGGGAGTCCTGAGCTGCTGAGGTGATAGCGAAGAAAAATGAACTGCAGATCACCAGGAAGAAAGACTTGAATGCATCGCGGCCAAATATGCTTGCGACCATCGGAGGAGCAGTTCTCGTCAGACTGCCAACATGATCGGTGAATTCTAGCAGTGCGTCGTGAAACAGAGGAAGGGCGGGAGCACGGTCCCGCGCTCCACATTAGTTGCCGGTGGTGATGGCGGCGAGAGAGCGCACCGCGGCGGTGGAAGCGGCGAAATAGTTTTGTTCGCGGAGACGGCGATAGATGCGGCCGGCGACTTGCGCGGCCGTCGGTCCCTGCACTTGGCGCGAGCTGCCGCGCAGGAGAACGGCTAGGGCAATCTTGGGATGCGCTTCGTCGGCATAGGTGACGAACCAGCCTACGCGAGAGGTTGGGTCGTTGCAGGTGCCGGTCTTGCCAAGAGGCATTTCGTCTCCGCCGCTATCATAGCTGCGCTTGCCGGTGCCGTAGAGAACGGCGGCGAGCATGCCTTCGCGAATTTCAGGAAGCAACGGAGCGATATTCAAATCTCTTTTTACGCGCGGAGCAAAACCCTGGATTTCTTCGGGAGTGCGCGGATACTGCAAGTAGTACAAAGTGCCGCCATTGGCGAAAGCGGCGGTGAGCGCAGCAAGCTGCAGCGGAGTGATCTGAATTCCCTCACCGAAGCTGGACATGCGACCCACACCGCCATGAATTGGCGGCGCCATGGGAAATGCGCCGGGATGCTCTTCCGGCAAGTTGTAACCGGCGAGCTCACCGATGCCCAGCAGGCGGGCGTATTTTGAAACAGTATCGAAACCCATGCGCACACCGAGCTGCGCAAAAAATTCGTTGTTGGAATGAGCCATCGCGTCGGTGAGGCTCATGTACTTGCGACGACCGACCCTGAGCATGGTGTCGCGGGTGATGATGTTTTCCTCAAGGGCAGCGAGCGCGACGGTGGGCTTGATGGTGGAGCAGGGAATGTAGCCGTCACCGAAAGCAATTTTTTGATTGACGATCGAGAGGATGCGGCCAGTGTTGGGGTCGACGGCAACAACGGCGCCGTTGTAGCGGCCGAGGGCCGAGACGGCGGCTTCGCGCACGATAGGATCATCGAAAGTGCCGATGTCCGCGAGAGTGGAATTCGCGAAAGTAGGAACGCCGCGGAAGCGCGTCACGCGATGCGCTGAGCGGCTGGCAGCGGACTTGCTGCCTGCTGCGGGAGCTGGCGCCGGCACGGCTACGGATGCGGCGAGAATTGCGGCCAGGATACCACTTCTGAGTTGCTTCACCCGAACACCTCAAAACTAACGTACCTGACTGCTGAATCTTTCTTGGGGGTGCTGCGTTTGGCCCGCGGACTTCTCTCGGGTCAACCCCTCTTCGACGACCATTCCCGCCCGGAAACTGGGGAATCAGGTACTGCTACTACCCACATAGCAGCTGGCTGGCCACCGAAGCTGACGCTGATTTGCTGAGAGTTAGCAGCGCCAGGCGTCCTGGGCCTGTACCTAAATGAAACACCTGAGTCTCCCAGGTGGAACGGATTGTAAAAGGATAGGTGATCGGAAGCAATAGCCTGTGTGGGCCAGTACGAAAATATGTGCTTTGTCTTGAACGCCTGGCCGTTCTCTGTCGGACGCCTGTTCACATGGGCAGGTCGGTTAGCGGGACCTGAACTTGCGCCCGGTAAGGATTGCCGCGCGGGCATGAAAGTGTAAGCGGCCGTCGGCGTCGTAGAAGGGGCGGGTACCGCTGAGGTCATGAAGGCGGTCGTCTTCCAGGAGGCGGAGGACTTCGGCGGCGCGATCCGGAGGCGTCTGGGTGGTGGCGAGCCAGCGGCCGACTTCGGGGGCGCGGTTGTTCATGGTGATGGCGTCGATTTCCAGGCCGGCGTCGCGAAATAAATTGAGCAGCACGGTTAGCGGCAAGGCGCGCACGTGGGAAGGATCGCGGAGGGATTCGAAGCGATCTTGATAGGCGGCGCGGTCGGGATGCTCGCTGCCGAAAATGTCTTCGATGAGGACTGTGCCGGATGTGCGGCAGACGCGGACCATTTCGGCGAGAACTTGGGCGGGATGCTCGAAATGGTGAACGGCGAGACGGCAAACGACGACGTCGAATTGTTCGCGGTCGAACGGGAGATTGCGGACGTCGGCAACGCGAAAGGAAATATTGCGAATGCGGCGCTGACGAGTGCGCTCGGTGGCGATGGCGAGCATGGCTTCGGTGAGGTCGACGCCGACGACTTCGCGGGCGCTGCGTGCGAAGGCTTCGGCGACATAGCCAGGGCCGGTGGCGACGTCGAGGACGCGCTCGCTGCCTGCGAGATGAGCGGCGGCGACGAGACGCTGGAGGAGTTGTTCGTCGGTGATCCAGGGATTGGCGGCGAAGGCCGTGGCTTGGGTGGTGAAGGCTTCGCGGATGATGTCGTTGTGTTGTGGCACTGGGAGAGCTTAGCAGCGATGCGTATGGGAGAAAACTGGAGTGACGCGGCGCAAGGGATACGGCGAGCGCAGGTCTAACAGCGGTAGCCGAGAATTGGCCGCAGAGGATTACGCTGAGATCGTTGGCGATCCTCATCGGATCGCCTCAGGATGACAGTTCTCGGATACTGGCCAATTAGCGTGAGGGACGGCCGGCTTTGCCGGAGTCGGAGGCTGCGGCCGCGGCTGCCTTCACCGGAGGCTTGTCCGGCGTGGCGGGCTTGTCTGCAGGAGCATGGCCATTCGCGCCGTGCGCCGGTGTACTGGAGTTGTGCGGCGAGGCGAGCTCCATTTTCTTGCGCAGCGCGTTTTCGATCTTTTCGCGAAAATCTTTGTGTTCTTTGAGGAAGAGGCGGGCGTTTTCGCGGCCTTGGCCCATGCGTTCGCCGTTGAAGCCGATCCAGGTGCCGGATTTTTCGAGCAGACCTTTGTCGACGCCGAGATCGATGAGGTCGCCTTCGCGCGAAATGCCTTCGCCGTAGAGAATGTCGAATTCGGCTTCGCGAAAGGGCGCGGCGACTTTGTTCTTTACGACTTTGCCGCGGGTGCGCGAGCCGACGACTCGATCGCCTTCCTTGATCGCCTGAATGCGCCGAATGTCCACACGCATGGAAGCGTAGAACTTGAGAGCGCGGCCGCCGGTGGTGGTCTCCGGATTGCCGAACATGACGCCGATTTTTTCGCGGATCTGGTTGATGAAGATGAGGCAGGTGCGGGATTTGGAGACGATAGCGGTGAGCTTGCGCAATGCTTGCGACATCAGGCGTGCTTGGAGGCCCATTTGCGGCTCGCCCATTTCGCCTTCGAGCTCGGCTTTGGGGACTAGCGCGGCGACGGAGTCGACGACGACGACGTCGACGCCGCCGGAGCGGATCAGGGTCTCGGCGATTTCCAGGGCTTGCTCACCGTTGTCGGGCTGGGACACGAGAAGATTGTCAACGTCGACGCCGAGCTTGCGGGCGTAGACGGGATCGAGAGCGTGCTCAGCATCGATGAAAGCAGCCTGGCCGCCGAGCTTTTGCGCTTCGGCGATGACGTGCAGGGTGAGCGTGGTTTTACCACCGGATTCCGGGCCGTAGATTTCGACGACGCGGCCGCGCGGGAAGCCGCCGACGCCGAGGGCGGCGTCGAGCGAGAGACAGCCGGTGGGGATCACGCTGACGGGGACCAGCACGTCGCGATTGCCGAGGCGCATGATCGAGCCCTTGCCGTAGGATTTTTCGATCTGGGCGATCGCCGCGTCGAGCATTTTGGATTTTTCGTCTGCCATCTCACACCTCAAAGGAATGTAGAAGCTGGTTGTTGCTGTTCGGACCGATTTGCGCCGAGCTGAACGAGTTCGTTGTCATCAGCCTAGACAGCGTATATTACGGATCGTGGAGTTTACCATTGGGTTTATTATCGCGCTAGCGTTTTCTTCTCGAGTGAAAGAGCTGGCCTCAGAAGGCCGCCGCTACAGTTGCCCGACCATTGCCGTGCTGCCACGCACCCTACGTTGCGATCCTTCGTGCATCCTCATCGGATGCACTCAGGATGACAGGTTTGCGTTTAACGGCAAGAGGTCAAGCCGCGAACCTGTTGAAAACGCGAGCAACAGAATAGCAGCATGGCGAAGAAAAAGCAAATACTATTTGAGCTGCTCTGCCAGCGCGATTTAGGCCAAGCGCTCTCGCCGGCTTCACTTTTCGTAGGTGTAGAAGCCGCGGGAGGATTTGCGGCCCAGGTAGCCGGCGGCGACGTATTTTTTCAGCAGGGGGCAGGCGCGATATTTGGGGTCGCCGAGACCTTCGTGGAGGATGTGCATGATGTCGACGCAAACGTCGAGGCCGATAAAGTCGGCAAGCTCGAGGGGGCCCATGGGGTGGTTCATGCCGAGCTTCATCACGGCGTCGACGGCTTCGGGGGTCGCGACGCCTTCCATCACGCAGTAAGCAGCTTCGTTGATCAGGGGCATGAGGACACGATTGGAAACGAAACCGGGCGCGTCGTTGACGGCGACGGGCGTTTTGCCGAGCTTCTTAGCAAGCTCCATTGTGGTGGTGAAGGTGGCGTCGTTGGTTTGCAGAGCGCGGATGACTTCGACGAGGACCATCACGGGCACGGGATTCATGAAGTGCATGCCGACGAAGAGCTGGGGGCGCTGGGTGAGGGCAGCAAGAGTGGTCATGGCAATCGAGGAAGTGTTGCTGGCGATGATCACGTCAGGACGAAGGAGGCCGTCGGCTTCGAGGAGCACGGCGCGCTTGATGTCGAGCTTTTCGGGGACGGCTTCAACGAGGAAGTCGGCATTGGCGGTGGCGGACATGTCGGTAACGGGAATCAAGCGACCGAGGACAGTTCCCTTCTCCGATTCGGCGAGCTTGCCTTTTTTGATTTCGCGGTCGAGATTCTTGGCGATGGTGTCTATGGCGCGGTCGAGGTAGCGTTCTTCGACGTCGCGGAGGATGACTTTGTAGCCGGCACGAGCGAACACGTGGGCGATGCCATTACCCATGGTGCCGGCGCCGAGAACGGCGACAGTTTTGATCAAATCGACTGACAAAGTTGTGGCCTCCAAGGCTGTTACGCTCACAGCGGCGGCGAAGCATCGGTCAATTCTCGAGTGATTTCTTTTGCGCGCGGGGAATCCGACGGACGCACAAGAACCACGGTTTGGTTTGGGGCGGCTTCTGCGCGCGTAGCTATATCATTTTCGCGTAACGCATCCTGCAGGAAACGGGCGAAGCTTTCGTCCTCACCGCGCCAGATTTCGGTGGTGGGCTCCTCATTGCTGCTGGGTCGAGTCGGTGCGCGAACTGCTGGAGACTCGGGAGCCTCCTCGAGCTCCAGATCCGTCGACTCTTCGCTCTGCAGGGTCTCCAGGATTTGCCTGGCTGCCGGCAAATCGGACTCGAGCACCGCCACTTTGTATCCAAACTGGGTCAGCGGCTGCACCGGAAATGGATCCGCTCGGCGAACGCCTGGATAGATGCTTAGGGGCTTATTGAAATAGGGAATCTTTGCAGCGTCGAGCGCTTCCAGCAGCGAAGTGTGGAGGGCAAGATCTTCTCCTTCCCAAAGAGGCACTAAACGACCCTTATCGATTGTGGGAGCATCAGCCTCGCTCGCAGCTGATGTGGACACTAAGCTGACTTGGCAATCGGCACAAGTCGTGATGCCTTGGCGATATTCGGCTTTGCAAACGGGACAAAACATAGCGGCGAGGAGTTTACTCCATGGCTAGGCATGGGCAGAAGGCTCTCGGGCGCCAGGGCTAATGGTCCGCCGCCACAGGACTTAGCGGCGGGATGCGTCTTTTCCGTTGGGTAGCGCGTATAAAAACTAGAATGAGCGTGACAACCCTATCTGCGACCCTGTCCTGGTCCAGCTCTTGTGCGACCCTAGCCGGGCCGAGATCGTGGGCGATTCCGAATGCGTCGGGGACGACCTATCTCTTCTCCACACTGATGGCTGACGACAAGAAGGCTGTGGCGCATGGGTTGCGGCGGCGCGATCCTCAGCTGCTTGATCGGCTGATCGAGCAGTATCAATACCGTTTGTTCCGCTATTTGCTGTACATCACTGGCAGCCAAGAGCGCGCGGAGGATTTTTTCCAGGAGACGTGGATACGCGTGCTGGAGCGCGGGCATCAGTACGACGGGAAGCACAAATTTGAGGCCTGGCTGTTTGCCATCGCGCGAAACCTGGTGATCGATTGGCTGCGGCAGAAGAAGGTGCTGAGCCTGGATGCGCTGACCGATGCAGTGGAAGGACAAACTTTCGAGATCGTCGATGAAAAAGCGGAATCACCCTTGCATCTGGTTTTGCACGGAGAAACGAGAAATAGGGTACAGGCTTCGCTGGAGCAATTGCCGGCGGCCTACCGCGAAGTGCTGCTGCTGAGGTTTCAGGAAGAAATGCAGTTGGACGAAATCGCGAGAATCCAAGAGACGCCGATTTCAACGGTGAAGTCGCGGCTGTATCGCGGGCTGGATGCGTTGAAGGGATTGCTGGCGGGAGGCGGGGCGTGAGGGAAGAGATGCATGCCCGCGCCGAAGAACTGATCGCGAAGGAGCGCGTGGAAGGGATTTCCGGGGCAGAGCAGGAGTGGCTGTCCGGCCACCTCAGCGAATGCGCGAGCTGCGGGGAGAGCGCCAACAACACGCAACAGGCGCTGCGTTCACTGCGAGCGCTGAGCGTGCCGCTTCCGCGCGAACTCGCTAGACGCACGCAGTTTCGCGTGCGGCTGCGCGCGCAACAACTGCAAGCGCGCGAACCGCGCTGGCGGCTGGTGTGGCTCACTTGCGGAGTCTCCTGGGTATTGGGAGCGGCCAGCGCGCCGTACGTGTGGCGGGGGATCGAATGGATTGGTCATCGCACCGGAGTCCCCGATCTGGTGTGGGAGATGGGATTTGGCGTCTGGTGGGCGCTGCCAGCAATCGTGGCGGCGACGATCTTGTTGATCGAGAGCGCGGGACACCGCACAGACAGAGATTGGACCTGAGAGCAAAGATAGAGGGACTGCGAGAAGCGAGGCGAGGAAAAAGAATGG
>Ga0070698_100000307_pt1 | contig 49894 bp, 42 predicted proteins | sample KBSK1502metaG_FD_65477 | JGI IMG/M metagenome (GOLD analysis project Ga0070698, IMG submission 65477) | Corn, switchgrass and miscanthus rhizosphere microbial communities from Kellogg Biological Station, Michigan, USA - KBS K1-50-2 metaG | ecosystem: Host-associated > Plants > Roots >...
CAGGATGTCCGCTCGGGCATGAAGGTCGTCATGGATGAGATTCTCGCCGGAACGGTGTTACTGCCAGACCTGCCCCCCTCCGCTACCAATCTCGACCCAGTTCCGCAGATTCAACTGCGCGGTAACAACGTCCAGGCGAACTTCCCTTCGGGCGATTACGTGCAGATCTTCCCGGGTTTCCGTCCGTTCGTCCGCGCCACCCAAAGCGAGGTTTCGACTGCCGCCTTCGGCAAGAACATCGTTCTGGGCTACAACAACTCGGCGGGCCTTCACGTCAGCCCTTTCGGAACAGGTCTCATCGTCGATCGCATTCAGCTCTCGGGGTTTGCCGCGTCGAACGACGGCGGGAAGACCTGGACGAACGGTTTTCTGCCAGGGTCGTCCGGCGCCACGGAAACCTTTGGCGATCCTTCGGTCGGCGTCAACCGGCACGGCGTCTTCTACTACGCGAACCTTGCGGCGAATTCCGCGGGACACGGCACCATTCAGGTCAATTCCTCCACCGATGGGGGCCTCACCTGGACCGAGGGAGCAATCGTCCAGCAGGACGACGGCTCCGACAAGGAGTGGCTGGCCGTGGGTCCGGATCCGGTGAACAAGAACCGCGACAACGTCTATGTGACCTGGACCAGTTTCCAGCCTACCGTGTGCGAGCTTCGCTTCGGCCGCTCCTTAGACGGCGGGGCCACCTGGACGGCAAAGACAATCCTCGTCCCGACGGCCGACCCCAACCCCACACATCCCCAGAATTGCCTGCAGTTCTCGAATCCCGTCGTGGATCAGATTACCGGCACTCTGTACGTGCCCTTTCTCCGCTTCAGCAACGCCGATCAGGACTTCATCCAGATGATGGTCTCCTCTGACGCCGGCGAGACGTTCCACTTCGCCACGTTCAACGTTCCGGGCGCGCCGAGTCCCACGGTGCTGCCGGTCACTCAACCAGGGGAGCTGACAGCGTGCGGTGGAACGAACATCCGTCTGACCATCCACGGGACCGCGAATCCGGGTCCGGGGAGATTCGGCTTCCCGAGATACATCAACGCGTCCCGGATGACGCTGCAGCCAGCCGCGGCGGCCCGCAACGGGATCGTTTATCTAGCTTGGAGCAATTCTGCCAGTCTTGTCTTCGGCAGCTCCGCGGGATCGAACGTGTGGTTCATTCGGTCGGACGACGGCGGCCAGACGTGGAACGCGCCGGTGACCGTCAACCCGGCCACAGACAAGCACCACGTGCTGCCCTCTCTGGCCATCGACCAGGATCCGAACGGGGTGCACATTTCCTACTACACCCAGCATGCCGACGCGTCCACCGATCTGGACATGGCGAATTCGCATGACCGGGGCGACACCTTCCCGGCGGACCGGATCGTGCGCGTCACTGGAACGTCCTCGAATCTGCCGCCGACCAACATTCCGCTGACCAACGCACCCAACTTTTCGGCGACAAACTACGACCGGCAGATCGCTGTCTGTTACGCCCTTGGCGAGTACCAAAGCGTCACTAGCGACAATGGTTCGCTCTCTGTTGCATGGGGCGACAACCGCAACCTGCTCACGGAACCGGTGAACGCACTGGACCCGATCTCGGGCCAGACCCATCCGGAGGAGGACGTGTTCTTCCAGAAGGTGAAGGCCCAGTAGGTCTCGCCTCGGGTCGGTGAAAGGCTGCCGCGCGCCGCGTGGCAGCCTTTTTTCCTGGCCGCCGGCGAAGTGATCGGAGTTATCAGTTATCAGTTATCAGTTATCAGTTATCAGTCTTATACCAGATCTGACATAGCCCGCTGAGTTTGAAACGGAGAACTGAGAACTGAGAACTGAAAACTACCCCGGAGCGGCCGCTGAAGTGGGAAGCGCGCGACGTTCGTTGGGCCGGTCGTCGCGGACCTTTCCGTCCAAGAGACGGACGATCCTCCGAGCGTGGGCCGCGATGTCTTCCTCGTGCGTGACCAGGACGATCGTGTTTCCACGGCTGTTCAACTCGTCGAAGAGAGCCATGATCTCGGCGCCGGTCTGCGAGTCGAGGTTCCCGGTCGGCTCGTCGGCCAGAAGAATCGAGGGATCGTTGACCAGCGCCCGCGCGACCGCCACGCGCTGCCGCTGACCGCCGGAGAGCTCGCTCGGGTGGTGATGCATCCGCTCGGTCAGGCCGACGGAGTCGAGTGCCGCCTTCGCCCGCTCCCGGCGCTCCTTGCGCGGGACACCCGAATAGACGAGCGGCAGCTCGACCTGCTGCAGCGCCGAGGTCCGAGGCAGCAGGTTGAATGTCTGGAAAACGAACCCGATCTCCTGGTTGCGGATCGCGGCGAGCTCGTCGTCGGTCATCTTGGCGACTTCCCGGCCATTCAAGACGTACGAGCCGTCGCTCGGGGTGTCGAGGCAGCCGATGAGATTCATCAACGTCGATTTACCCGATCCCGAGGGCCCCATGATCGCGACGTACTCCCCCCGATCCACGCCGACCGTGACTCCGGAGAGGGCGTGCACCTGCTGGTCTCCCATCTGGTAGACCTTGGTGATGTCGCGAATGTCGATCAGCACGGGGTGATTCCTCTCCTCTTATACGATGAAAACCGGTCCAGGTTGAGCCGGGCGCGCGCTAGAACACCCCCGCCAGCGCCGACTTGGCCAGAACGTAGACGGCCCAGAGCGTCACGATGACGCCGGCCGCCGCCTTGCGGGAAATCTTCGCGGCCGCCGAATACGCGATCACGAACAGCACGAGAGACCAGATGGAGAAGACGTCGATCGACTGCGCGAGGGAGTGGAGCATCTTGGACTCGGGAGCGACGAGAAACCCGAGGTTCGAGCGCAGCAGGTCCCCGAGGTTTCGAGGGTCGACCGTCTCCCGGCTCGCCAGGACCGGCAGGAGCACGAGCGCTCCGAGAACACCCGGGAGAAACGCGTGCGTCGTTGCGCCGAAGGCTTGCCGGAACGTCGCGTCCCATCCAAACGCCTTGAAGGCTCCCCAGAACACCAGGGTCACGATCAAAGAGGTGAGCGTCGGGGCGATGGCCCCGAAGGCGCCGTAGAGAATCGGGGCCATCTTCTTCTGGGTCTCCACAATCGACTGGATGCGCTCCTCGGGAACCGTCTGGCCCCGTTTCTCGATGGAGGCGCGAATCATTCGGTCGTAGTCGACACGAGGAAGCAACACGAAGGTCACGACGAGCGACAGGGCGGTCCAAAGGAGAAGAGGAGGAAGCCAGGTCGGCCGCCTCGCGATCGACTCGAAGGTCCTCGTGGGAGAGAACAGGGCCCCGGGAATGCGGGCGAGGGGGCCGACCTCCTGCTCCGAGGCAGAGGATCCGGCGACCGCTTCCGACATCAGCGCGTTCCCGCCATTTGAGGCATGGGAGGAGGCGCGCTCTTGGGGAGACCTTCGATCCGGATTCCTTTCCAGTCCAGATTGTCGGCAATCGCGAGGTGATAGGCCGCCAGCGCCTTGCGGTACGCGGCCAGCGTCTGCAGCTCGACCGTCCGAGCCGCCGAGAGATCGCGCTGGATCTGGTTGACCTGGAACGTCGTCGACATTCCGTTATCGAACTTCTTCTTCTCTGCGTCGAGGTTCTTTTCCGCGAGCTCCCGCCCTTTCGAGGCGGCCACGATCGACCGCGCCGCCGTATCGATTGCGCGGGCCGCGGCGCGCACCTCGACGACGACGTTCTGGCGGATAGTCGTCAGGAACGACTTGTCGCTTTCCCAGGTGTACCGGGCCGTCCCCCGCTGTCCGCGCGCCGCGCGGTTGAAGAGCGGATAGCTGAAGTTGATGCCGAGAGACCAGCTCTTGTTGCGCACGTGGAGCACGTCGCTGTAGGCGTCGCCAAAGCCCGTCTGATCCACCAGAAGGAGGCGCCGGCCAGTCGGGTCGGTCGGATCCGGTGCGAAGAAGGCACCGGCCAGGCCGGCGGCTCCGTAACTTCCGACGAAATTCAGCTGCGGCAGAACCTGGTTGCTCCAGTACTCGTACCGAATGCGGTCGGCGTCGACCAGATACGCCTCTTTGAGAATCTCGGGGCGGGTGGAGATCGCGACTGTCATCCCCTCGTCGACCTTGACCTGGACGGTTTCCGAGCGCACCTGATCGGTCGGGGCGATCGGAACCGACCATTGCGTTCGGTCGAAGTTGAGCTGCCGTTTCAGGCGGTCCTGAGCGTCGCCGATCAGTCCTTCGGCCGTGATGATGTCCTGCTCCGCTGTGGCGATGCCCACTTCCGTCTGCGTGATGTCGATGGGCGCCAGTGACCCGACGTCGATCTTGATCCTCGTGATGCGGTTCAAGTCCTGCGCGATGCGCAGCGATTCCTTTTTGACTTCCAGGTTCTGGAGAGCGTAGACGAGGTCCCAATACGCCTGCTCGACGGAGTTGACGGTGTTCTGCACGGCGCGAACCAGGTCCTGGTAGCTGCCGTCGCTCGTGTCCTTCGAGATCCGGATCAACCACGTCGTGGTGTCGCGGCCGAAGTTGCGCAGCAGCGGCTGCGTGAAGGAGAACGTCCCCGACGCGGTCTTGGACGGGTTGGTTGTCTGAAACGTCGAGTTCGTTCTCAAGTTCTCGCCCACGAACCCCAGGGAGACACTGCCTCCCGTGGGAAGAAGCTGGGAGATGCTGGCCGAGAAATCGGTCGCGTTCGCAGTTCGGACCGCGGCGCCGATCAGGGCCGAGGAAGCCGGCTGCTCCGAGTGCGAGCGCGACAGTGCGGCTTGCAAAAGCGGATCGAAGATCCCCTTGTTTGCGACGATCGTGTAGCGGAAGGCTTCCGCCGCATTGATCGAAACGTTCAAGTCCTCGTTGTTCGCCAGCGCCAGGCCGATGGCCCGATCGAGCGACAACGGGATGCTCCCTTGCGCCGGGGCAGGAAGTGGCGCCGTGCGCCGCTCGCCCGGCTGGACGGAAACGGACTTCTGATCAGTCGATTGGCCCTGCGCGACCGGCGTCCAGAGCCCAACGATTAGGGCGAGCGCGCAGGCCGTCTCCCTGGCGAAACTCTTCATTCCGTTACTCCTTACTGTCACCCCTTTTACGCAGGGAGGGGTTCAAATGTTTCTCGGTCGCGCTCGAAACAGCCCATTCGATGGGGGGGCGCTGTGGAGGCGAAAGCCGGCCTGCATGATAGCAGTGCTGGAGGTCAGTCGACAGTCGACAGTCGACAGTCCACAGCCGGAGTCCGGGGGCGAGTTCCGGTTCTTCAGCCCCCGAGCGGGGGGACCGGGGGCTCGTCGGTCCGGGCCGGCAGCTCGCCCGGAAAGAAACAGGAGGCGCGGCGCTCTGGTTCCAGCTCCTCGAGCGGCGGCGCCTCTTGCCGGCACCGGGTACGTGCGACGGGGCATCGGGGCTGGAAAGCGCATCCCGCCGTCAATCCGGACGGGGCCGTGTCGCTCGGCAACACGATCCGCGACCTCCGCAAGGAGAGATTGGGATCTGGTGCGGCGGAGAGCAGCGCCGCCGTATAGGGATGAAGCGGACGCCGGACGATCGCGGCCGTCGGCCCCTCTTCCACGACGCGGCCCCGGTACAACACCAGGACGCGGTCGGCCAGACGCTCGACGACAGCGAGATCGTGCGAAATAAAGAGAAGCGAGAGACCGGTCTTCTCCTGCAACTCCAGCAAGAGGTTGATGATCTGCGCCGCGACGGAGACATCCAGAGCCGACACCGGCTCGTCGCAGACGAGCAGCTTCGGACCGGTCGCCAGCGCTCGGGCGATGGCCACGCGCTGCCTCTGTCCTCCGGAGAACTCCGACGGGAAACGCTCTCCAGCCTCCGACGGCAATCCCACGGCTGCGAGCAGGAGAGAAACCTTAGCGGAGAGCTCCCGGCCGGCAAGCAGCTTCTGGACACGCAAGGGCTCTGCGATCTGGTCCCCCACCCTCATTCTCGGATTCAGCGATGTCTGCGGGTCCTGGAAGACGATCTGGATATCGCGCCGCCGCCGGCGCAGCGACGGACCCTCCAGAGCGAGCCAGTCCTCCCCTTCGAAGAAGACTCGGCCGGAATCCGGTTGCTCGAAGCGGAGCAGCAGGCGGCCGGTCGTTGTCTTCCCGCTGCCGGACTCCCCGACGAGAGCCACCGTTTCTCCAGGCGCGATGGAAAACGAAACGCCGTCCAAGGCAGGGATCCTTCCGTTGCCTTCGGGTGACATCCCTCCCCCGGCCGGATAAGTCTTGCGCAGCTCCTCGACTCGCAGCAGCTCGCTCACGGACTCCGGCTGTCGACGGTCAACTGCCGACTGTCGACGGGACCGACCTTCGCCTCGTACAGAAAGCAGCGCGCCTTCGCCTCTCCCACCAGGAGGAGCTCCGGCTCCCTCTGATCGCACGGCTCGAACCGGTCCGGACACCGCGGAGCGAAGGCGCAGGCGCCGCGAGGCCGGAACGCCAGATCCGGAAGCGTTCCGGGGATCGTTCGGAACCGCTCGTGAGGGCCCGCTCCCCGGCGGGCCACACAGGCCAGGAGCCCGCGCGAGTAGGGATGGAGGGGGGCCCGCAGGAAATCTTCCGTCGGCGCTTCCTCGACGATTCTCCCCGCGTAGAAAACGATCGCGCGCTGAGTCTGGCCGGCGACTACTCCCAGGTCATGAGTAATCAGTAGAAGAGCGAGGCCCCGCTCCCGGCGTAGACGGTCGAGCAACTCGAGCACCTCGGCGGCGATGGTGGCGTCCAGAGCGGTCGTCGGCTCGTCCGCGATGAGGACGGAGGGATTCCCCGCCAGAGCGATCGCGAGGCACACGCGCTGCCGCTGGCCTCCGGAGAGGCGATGGGGGTATTCGGAGAAAACGCGATCGGGGTCCGGCAGCGAGACCTCTTCGAGGAGCTGCCGCGCCCTTCTGCGGGCCTCCGAACGCGAAAGCGACGCGTGCGCCGTCAGCGCCTCGAGAACATGGCCGCCGACCGTCTGGACCGGATCGAGCGCCGCCGCCGGCTCCTGAAACACCATCGCCATCTCTCGCCCCCGAATGTGGCGCCATTCCTTCTCGTCGAGCGCGAGGAGATCTCGCCCACGGTACGTCATCGATCCCGTAAGCCGGCTCCCCTCCGGCAGCAGGTTCACCAGGGCCCGCGCCGTGAGCGTCTTGCCGCAGCCACTCTCGCCCACGATCGCCAGGGCCTCGCCCGCGTGAAGATCGAAGTCGACGCCGTCGACGGCGGGAAAGAAGCTTCCGCCGATCGGAATCTCGACCTTCAAGCCGCGGACGGACAGCAGGGGGGATTGATTCATTGATTCATTGATTCATTGATTCATTGATTCATTGATTCATTGATTGATTGCTTGATTGGGACTGAAAAGAACGTCTCGGATCAATGAACCAATGGACAAATCACAAATGATTCAATTCTTCTTCACCGCCTCCAGATCCTTCACGCGGTGGACGACGTCGCGGTAATTCGTGTTCAGGCCGTAGACCTCGAGGAAGGTCTTGTAAGCCAGATCGGTTTCCCCGGTCGACTGATAGACGCAGGCGAGATCGTAGAGAGTCCCGAGCGCCTCCTGCTCCTTGATCTCCGGAGATTCCAGCCCCTTGCGGTACCACTTGATCGCAAGCTGCGGCATCCCCTTCTCCAGAAAACAGAGACCCAGCATGCTGCAACACTCGACCGTGCGGGCTTTATCCTTGCTCGCGAGCTGGAACTCGCCGATCGCTTCGTCGATCAAGCCCATCTCCTTGTAGGCGATTCCGAGATTGAAGTGCGTCTCGTAATCTTCCGCGGAAAGTTGTTGCTCGACGCCGCGTTTGAACTCCCGAAAGATCTCCTCGAGCGACGCCTCCCCCTCCGGACCGCCCATGTCCGGGGCCGCTGCGGGCGGCGCCTCGTCGGACAGCTCGCGCTCGAGCTCCTCGGCGAGGTTGAAGAACTGCTGCTCATCGGCGAAGAGACTCTGATCGTCGGCGACGTGAGAGGGTGAGGGAGCTTGATCCTCGGGAGCGGGCGTCTGACCCGCCTTCTGCATTTCCTCCTCGATCAAGGACCCCAGCTCCTCGTAGGAGACGAAGTCGGATTCGACCGGCGCGGAGCGCTCCGCGGAACCGGCGCGAGCCGGCGGCGGAGGAGAGGCCTTTGCCTCGGGAAAATCCGGCCGGGACAGACGCAGAGTGTCCGCTTTCTTCTTTTCCTCGAAGCCCGATATCTCGGAGATGTCCGCGGGCTCGATCTCGAACTCGTCGAATTGCATCTCGGCCGGACGGTCCAGGGTGGCGGGAGAGGCTTCCGGCTCTGGGGCGATCCGGGGCAGCGTGACCGCGGCCCCGGGGGTATGACGGGTGACGATCTCCTCGGCCCGCGCGTCGTTCCCCTGTCCTCGGTACGCGTCCGCCAGAGATTCCGCCTCCTGCCGCAATCCGGGATTCTGGGATTCCGTCATGAGCTCGATGAGCCGCTCGCGAGCCTTCAACAGATCCGGACGCCGCCGGGTCAGAGCGCGCAGCCTCTCGATCGCTTTGTCGGTCAGGCCGTATTTCGCGAAGACCTCCGCCTCGACGACGAGCGTCTCGATCTCCTGGTCCTCGGCGCTGCGCACGGCTTCAAGCTTCGCAACGGGTTCCGGCGAGGGGGCCGCAGGCCCGACCACCCGCTCCTCGAGCTCCATGGCCAGCTCACTGGCCTGGAAGGGCTCCGGGCGAGCCGCGGCAGAGGAAGCCTCCGAGCCCGGAGCGAGCTCGGCTAAGCGCGCCAATGCCTCCGCGTGACCCGGGACCAGCGCCAGGACCCGACGATAGCTGCCGACGGCTGCCGCCGAATCGCCGCGACGCTCTTCCTCCAGCCCGAGGTTCATTCTCATCCGCGCCGCCTCGCCGACGTTGCCTTCTGCTTCCCGCACGTCGGCCATTTTCTGCAGCGCGCCGCGGTGGGCGGGTTCGGCCTCGAGAATCGGCTCCAGAAAGCCGGCCGCACGCGAGAAGTCATTGCCGGCGAGAGCCGCTTCGACGATCGGAATCACGGCAGCGAGCGCCGCGTCGAAGTTTCTGTCCGAGAGACGCAGGCGCGACAGGAGGACCCGCGCTCCTTCGTGGCGGGCATCCAGAGCGATCGCCTGCTCGACGCTCTTGGTGGCGTCCCCCTTCTGACCCATCTCCAGCTGCGCTTCGGCAAGGAGCGAGAGGCTGTCGGCCGTGCGCGGCGCCGCGCGAAGAACCGCGATGGCGGCGACGGGATTCTTCTGAGCGATGAGGGAGCGGACCAGGTTGCGCTGAATCCCCGCGTCGTTGGGAGAAAGCTCCAAGGCCTTTTGAAAAACAGCGGCTGCCTCGTCGTGCGCTCCGCGGCGCAGGAGCATCGAGCCGATCAGGCCGTACTGCATGACGGCCTGGTCGATCTGTTTGTTCGTCCGGTACAGGTCCGCGAGCTTGACCTGAATCTTCAGATCGTTGGGATCGACCGTGGCCATCTTTTTGTAGGCCGTGATCGCGTCGTCCGGCTTGTTGCTCTTCTGGTAGTGGTCGGCGAGGACCTGGTACTGACTGCGAGCGTCCTGCGTGAGGCCCTGCTTGTGGTAGAGGTCGGCCAGGCGGTCGTAGACTTCCAGCCGCGCGGGATCGATCTTGTTGATCTTCTTGTAAATCGCGATCGCCTTGAGAAAGAAGCCGTCGCGGCTGTAGTGGTCGGCGATCCGGGTGAAGTACGGGATCGACTCCCCCGGCCGGTTCATCCGGACGTAGAGATCCCCCACCTTGTTCAGCGTCGAAATGTCCTTGGGATTGTCATCCAGGACCCGGAGATAGTCCTTCAGGGCCTGGTCGAGCTTCCCCTTAGCGACAGCTTTCTCGGCCGACTGAAGAAGCTGCTCCCTTGTGGCGGCCATCTCCTGAAATTCTAACCGCGTTTCGGGCCGGAAACCGGCGGGCGGGAGTCCGGCGGCGACTTCCTGGGAAGGAGTTTTGCCGAGATCCGCGTCTTCGGTCTCCTGTTCCCCGCCTCCAGCTCTTCGGGCTCGATGCCCCCGACCACGCCGTGGTAGCTCAATCGGTGCTCGGGGCACGGGCCATACAGACGCAGGGCGTGCCAGTGCTCCGGAGTCCCGTAGCCGCGGTGATGCTCGAAGCCATAAACCGGGTGACGGCGGGCCATTTCGTCCATCACCCGGTCGCGGTAGACCTTCGCGACGATCGACGCCGCGGCGATCGAAGAGCAGAGGGCGTCGCCGTGAACGACGGGCAATTGCGGCCGGCGCACCCCGGGAATCGCGACCGCGTCGATCAAGAGCGCCTCCGGCTCGAGCGACAGCGCCTCGACCGCCAGCCTCATGGCCTCCAGGCTTGCGCGGAGGATGTCGCGCAGATCGATCTCCCGCGAGCCGACGATCCCCACCGACACGGCCAAGGCGAGTCGTCGGACTTGCGCATCCAGTCGTTCCCGGGAGGGCGCGTCGAGACGCTTGGAGTCGTCGAGCCCAGGCAACACGACGCCCTCGGGGAGAATCACGGCGGCCGCGACGACGGGGCCGGCCAGCGAGCCACGACCCGCCTCATCGACTCCCGCGACGTGGCGATAGCCCCGGCGGTGCAGCTCCCGCTCGAGTAAGTCGAGGGCGGAAAGACGGCCGAGCTCCGCAAAGAGCGCGGAGAGCGGGTCCGGGCGCACGAACCGAAAGGCCGCTCTTACGCGCGGTCTTCGACAGGGAGCTTCTCTTGCTCCCGCTTCTCGTCCGTGCGCTTCTCCAGGATGCGCGCGGCCTTGCCCTTGCGCCCGCGCAGATAGTAAAGCTTGGCGCGGCGAACGGAGCCCTGGCGCTCGACCTCGATCCGGTCGATCACCGGCGAATGAAGCGGGAAGATTCGCTCGACCCCGATTCCGCTCGAGATCTTCCGCACGGTGAAAGTCTCGCGGGAACCGCCGCCCCGGCGGCCGATGACGACGCCGGCAAAGACCTGAATTCGTTCCTTTTCGCCCTCGCGAACTTTGACGTGAACCCGGACGCTGTCTCCCGGCGCAAAGCGCGGGACGTCCGACTTGAGCATTGGCTTTTCGACTTCGAGCAGGGTGTCGGTCATGGCGGCCTCTTTTGACGTAAGCAAACCTCCGCTACGAAACCGAATCGGCCGAGCGGAATCGGGAATTCTAGCCGAGGAGCGTCGCCGACGCAAACCGGGGCCGAGAGCCAGGATTCGGGACGCGGCGGCCCGTGAGTTCCTCTGTTCCGGCCCGCCGATGGTCGAGCTGCCGGTCCGGTCCCGCCCGTTCCGATTACTCGTCGGTTTCCCCCGGTTCCTCGGGGCGAACTTTCAGTAGGTCGGGGCGCCGCTGCCGGGTCCGCTCGAGGGCGCGCGCGCGGCGCCATCGCTCGATGCGGGCATGATCCCCCGAGAGAAGCAGCTCCGGCACCGCGAGCCCGCGGAAATCCCGAGGCCGCGTGTACTGCGGGTAGTCGAGGCGCTCGCTCGCGAAAGATTCGCGCTCGACAGACTCGGACCGGCCGACAACGCCCGGCACCAGGCGGGACAGCGCTTCGACCAGGGCCAGAGCGGCCACCTCGCCGCCGGGAAGGACGAAATCCCCGAGAGAAATCTCCTGGTCGAAGAGGCCGAGCAGCCGCGCCCGCTCGTCGATTCCTTCGTAGCGTCCGCAGAAGAGAATCAGGCGTTCTCTCCCGGTGAGACGGTGAAGGAGAGCCTGATCCAGGCGCTCTCCGTCGGGTGTCAGCAGAATGCTCCAGGCCTGAGGGTCCCCCCGCCGCTTCTCCACCGCGGCCGCGATCACCGGCACGGTCATCACCATTCCCGCGCCTCCACCGAAGGGTTCGTCATCGACCTTGTGGTGCTTGTCTTCCGAGAAAGTCCGCAGATCGGTGACGGTCACTTCGATCAGTTCCGATTCGATCGCCCGCCCCAGCAGGCTCGTCGCCAGAGGAGACGCGAAGTAGTCCGGGAAGATAGTGAGGATCTCGATTTTCATTTCGAATTTCGAAATTCGAATTTCGAATTCTCCCTAAAGGTCCAGAAGCCCCTCGGGAAGTTCGAGCACGATTCGCCTGGCATCGCGATCGATTTCCCGCACCATCTCCTCGACGAACGGAACCAAGGCCTCTCTTCCCGAGGCGGTCTCGAGCGTCAGCAGCGGGCCGGCCGGCGTCTGTCCCAGGCCGCGCACAACCCCCAGCGGGGTTTCCCGTTCGTCCACGCACGCAAAACCCTCGAGCTCGTGACTGTAGAAAAAGCCCGCAGGGGCAGGAAACTCCTCTCCTCCTGCGATCGAGAGGTCCCCTCCGGCCAGGCCTCGCGCCTCTTCGACGCTGGTGATGCCCTCGAAGGCGAGCAGCAGCCGTTTCCCGTGCGGCCGCGCGGCGGCGAGGACCAGGGACCTCTGTTCGGTTCCGCGGGTCCAGACGAGTTGGATTCCCGGAGCAAAGCGCTGCGGGAAGTCCGTTGCGACCTCGACGGAGACCTCCCCCGTCAGGCCGTGCGGCTTGCGAACAGTGCCGACCAGAAGAAGTGACGGGTGACGAGTGACGAGTGAGGAGTTGCCGGAGCCCTTCTGGTCACTAGTCACTTGTCACTTGTCACTCGTTTTCTAGTCCCGCACCCGGACGATGACTTTCTTTCCGCGAGCGGAAGCCGCCGCGCCCACGAACGCTCGAAGGGCTCTCACGGTTCGCCCCTCGCGCCCGATCAGGCGGCCGCGGTCTCCTTCCGGAACCGCAATCTCATAGACGACAGTGCGGCCCTCGTGCGTTTCCGCAACGCGGGCCTCCTCCGGGCGATCGGAGAGGCGCCGGACTATGGTTTCCACCAGCCGCCGCATCGTCGGCGCCTCGGGTCGGACCTCGTCCCTCATGAAGCGGTCGGGACCGGCTCGGGCCGAGCCAGGAACGACGCGACGGTGGGAGACACCCCCGCGCCCTTTCCGATCCAATGACGAGCGCGCTCGCGGTTCAAAACGATCCGAGGAGGATCCAGGACGGGGTCATAGTGACCGAGCTCCTCGAGCACCTCCGCGCGGGAGGTCTGCCTCGAGTCGGACACGACGATGCGGTAGTAGGGGCGGTTGCGGGCGCCCATGCGCCGGAGACGGATCTTAAGCATTCGAGAGATGTCCTTTCTCGGTCAAAACCGAGGATTCTAGCAAAAACTCGGGATGCGGGACGCGGGACGGGGGACGCGTCAAACCCGAGTCCCGAGTCCCGAGTCCCGCGTCCCGCGTCCCGGCTTCGGTCACGGCTTCGGGGCCGGCAGCGGCAGCCTCGACAGGTCGAGCCCGCGCATCCCCTTCCGGGCCGTCTTCATCATTTTTCGCATCTGCTGGTACTGCTTGACCAGGCGGTTGATCTCCGACACGCTGGTTCCCGACCCGCCCGCGATTCGCTTCTTGCGCGAGCCATTCAAGACCTGCGGATACCTGCGCTCCTCGGGGGTCATCGAGTCGATGATGGCCGAGACGCGGGTCAGCTGCTTTTCGTCCACGGCCTCCGGCGCCGACAGAGCCTTGAAGGCGCCCCCCTTGGGAAGCAGATCGAGGAGGCCAGAGACCGGTCCCATCTTTTTCATCGAGGCCAGCTGCTCGCGCAAGTCCTCCAGAGTGAACTCGCCCGCCGTGGCGCGGTCCGCCATCCGCCGCGCGGCGCCTTCGTCGACCTGCTCTTCAACCTTCTCGATCAATGTGAGCACGTCGCCCATTCCGAGAATCCGAGAGGCCATCCGGTCGGGATGGAACGGCTCGAGGTCCTCGGGCTTTTCTCCGACCCCCACGAACTTGATCGGGCGGCCCAGGGTCGAGACCACGGAGAGCGCCGCGCCTCCGCGCGCGTCGCCGTCCGTCTTGGTCAAAATGATGCCGGTCAGAGCGAGAGACGCCGCGAAGCCGGCGGCCGAGCGAACGGCGTCCTGTCCCGTCATGGCGTCAGCCACAAAGAGGATCTCGCGCGGAGAGACCGCGTCAACGACCGCCCGAACCTCCTTCATCAGGTCTTCGTCGATGTGCAGGCGGCCGGCCGTGTCGACGATCACCGTGTCGCGTCCCGTCAACCGGGCCTCGCGCAGCCCCTCGCGCGCGACCTCCACCGGATCGCGCAGATCGCCCGGCGAAAAGACGGGGACCCCGATCTGGCGTCCGAGGGTGGCCAGCTGCGAGACGGCGGCGGGCCGGGAAAGATCGGCGGCCACCAGGAGAGGGTAGCGGCCTTTCGACTTCAATTTCAGCGCGAGCTTGGCGGCGGAAGTGGTTTTACCCGATCCTTGCAGGCCAACCATCGCGATGACCGCCGGACTTCCGGAGAGATCGATATCCGCTTTTTCCCCTCCCAGAAGCGCCACGAGCTGATCCCGGACGATGCGAGTAACCTCCTGAGCGGGCGATAGCTGGGTGAGAACGCGCTTGCCGACGGCCTCCTCTTTCACGCGGGCGGTGAACTGGCGCACCACAGGCAGAGCGACGTCGGCCTCCAGCAGCGACAAACGGATCTGCCGGAGAGCCGTGTCGAGGTGGTAATCGGTCAAGTGCCCCTCCCCGCGGAGCTCCTTGAACACGCCTTGCAGCCGATCTCCCAGGCTCTCGAACATCGACTTCATCTCTCCCTTGCGCCGCCCTCGGCGCTTGCAGAAGAATACCGCGGCGGGGACGCAAATCCGGGCGTCCCCGGCAGTTGACAGGGGGGTCTATTGGGATATGATCCGCCGCGTTTTCCCCCGGCTGGGGGTTCTTTTTGCGTTTTGAAAACGCTTAGAAAAAGGAGATGAGGGATATGAAGAAGTTTGTGACCTTGGGCCTCGTGGCCGTTCTCGGCGTGGCGCTCGCCACCGGCTGCAAGAAAAAGGAAGAGACGACCACCGAGACGACGACTACGACAGAGTCGACGGCGCCCGCGGTCGTGCAGGAGACCGGCACCACGGCGACAACGACCACGATGGGAACGGGTACGGAGATGACCGCGACGACCAGCACGGCCCCCGGCACCACGACAACCACCACCACAGAGAGCAAGATGAGCACTTCGACCGAGACGAAGAAGAAGTAGGTCTTCTTTCGTCGGTCGTGGCGGAGGCCCCCGAAAGGGGGCCTTTCCTTTTGTACCAGTCTGGCGATTGTGTCGGACGGGGAGAGACGGGGACGGGGGGACGGGGCGAAGCTGAGGGTACCGTCGTCGTCACGATTAGCGTTTCTCTCCCCGTCCCCCAGTCCCCGCGTCCCCCCGCCCGCTCTCCCGCTACACTCTCGCTGGTGATACCAACCTGGCTCGGCATTCTCCTCGCGGGCACGGCGGCCGTCTCGATCGCCTGGGCGCTCGCTTTGCGACGTGGCGAGCGCCGCCTGATCGCGCGGCTGGCCACGCGCGAACGCCGAGGACATTTCCTCGCCGAAGCCCCCGATGTCCGGGAGATCCTCAGGCACGCTTTCGACGCGGCCGTCGATGTTCTCCCGGTCTCCCGCTTCACGCTCTATCGGGTTGGAGAGGACGGCCGCGTCGAAGACGTCTGGACACTGGAGCCGCGGCCGGGCGAAGGCGATCCGGAACCCCGCCGCGACGACGCCAATCCCCACCTGAATCAGTGGATCGACTCCGCTCGACTCCTGGAGCTGACCGCCACCGAAACAGAGCGCTCCTTCGCGCCGCGCGACCTTCTGGCAGGCGGGCCGCACACCCGGCGCCTGAGGCTGCCGCTCTATTCGGGCGACCGCCTGATCGCTCATCTGGTGCTCGAGAGCCGGGAACCGATCGACGACGCGCGAAAGGGAGAGATCCGGGCGCTGCTTGCCCCATTGACCTCCTCGCTCCACGCGGTGCGCAACTGGACGATCGCCGTGACCGACGAGCTGACCGGGCTCTCCTCGCGCCGCTACTTCGAAACGCGACTGGCCGAGGAATGGGCCCGACGGGAACGCTACGGTGGCGCGATCGCCGTCGCCTGTTTCGATCTGGACCGCTTCAAGAGCTTGAACGACTCACTCGGCCACGCCGCGGGCGACCTCGTGTTGCGGCGCCTGGGAGAGATCGTGCGGGCGTCCGTCCGCTCTTCCGACGTCGCCTGCCGGCACGGCGGCGAAGAGTTCGCCATCCTTTTTCCCGAAACGGACTCGGATGCCGCGCGCGCCGTGGCCGAACGAATCCGGCGATCTCTGGCGGAGGAAGATTTTCACTTCGACGGCAGACCCTTTCGGATGACTGTCTCCGCGGGCATCGCGGAAGCCTCCCGGGCAACCGACCGCGAGAGGCTGATGCATCTGGCCGACAAAGCGCTCTACCTGGCCAAAGAAAAGGGGCGCGACCGAGTCCTCGTCTGGACGGGACGATCGACGCGGGAGAAAGTGACGAGTGACAAGCGAGGAGAGAAGTGACGAGTGACCAGTGACAAGTGACAAGTGAAGATGATCTACGCAACGCTCGACGTGATGCCTCGGTTCCTGCTCGTCACTCGTCACTCGTCACTTGTCACTCATGACTGACGCCACAGAGGGACTGCTGGAAGAAATGATCGCCGCGCAGCGCGACCGCCTGCTCGAGATCGCTCGCCGAATCGACCCGTCGGCGACCTCCGATGACTTGCTTCAGCCCCACGACCATCCCCGACTCGCAACGAGCCCGGAGTTCCACTTCGAGGACGGCGTCCTCGCCGGTTACCTGGCCGTACGAGCCGCTTTGCGGGCGAGGCGGTGAAGGAATCGCGAGAGGGCGCCTCGACGCCGCGACAGCTCGAGAAGGCTCGCGACCGTCCGAGCTTCCTGCTCGATCCACCGGGTATCTTCCGGCCGCACGCCGAGCTGCCCCAGAATCCGGCCCCGTTCCTCGGCCAGGCGCGCGATGGGATCCTCGTGCGTCATCGGATCCCCGCCGCCTCCAGCAGCGCCGAGACCGTGGCCTCCCAGGTCAGGCGCGACGCCTGCTCTCGTCCTCGCTGACCGAGAGAGGAGAGCTCCTCCGTGCGGGTCCATGCCATCTCCATGGCTCTCCCGAGCGCTGCCGCGTCGGGCGGCACGACAAAACCGGTCTCGCCATGGCGGACGAATTCGAGCGGCCCTCCGGCGTCGTCGGTGGTCAGGACGGCCTTGCCCGAAAGATGCGCCTCGAGCGGCACGTATCCCAGATCCTCGTCCGCCGGAGCGACGACCACCAGACGCGCGGACGCATACAGATCGATCAACTCTTCGTCGGTGGCCGCGGCGATCCACCGGACGCGGTCTTCGACACCGATCTCTCGCGCCAGCCGGTACAGCCGCGCCTCTTCCGGCCCGCGGCCGACGACGACCAGCCGGGCGCTGGGCGCGTAGGCGAGAGCGCCGAGGGGAAGGTCTGGCCGCTTCCAGGGATCCAGACGGCCTACCGTCAAGGCGTAGTCGCCCAACGGCCCCTCGCGGTAGCGCCCGATCAGAGGCGGCGGATGGTACAGAGCCTGGCTCTCGAGCCCGTTGAATCGGGAGAGCCGGGAGGCGACGTTGCGTGAGTTCGCAAACACTTTTCGCGCTTCCGTCAGGCCGACGCGATCGATCTGCTCGATCGTCTCCCGCGTGCGACGGTCCTCGGCGCTGGAAGTGAAGTCGCTGTACGGCGTTCCGAGCTGGTCGTAAACCTGACGGTACTGGTGGATGAGCCAGACCACCTTGTTGTCGTGCCGCGCGGCGTAGCTGGGAAAGCGGGTTGCGATGACAGCGTCGACCGGCCGGCCGCCTACCTCCGTCAGGTCCAGCGTGCGCCAGGCGGCGGCGCTGCGAATCAGATCGAAACGCTCCCGTTCGATCAACGGCATGGTGACGAGGTCGGACTCGATCCCGCTTGCGCGCAGCTCCTGCGTGAGGCGACGGACATGCCGTTCCGCCCCTCCTTCGGAGAAGGGAGTCTGGACGGCCAGGACGAGGACGCGAGGGGATTGATTCATTGATTCATTGAATCATTGTGAGATTGGAGCCGATCGAAGGCTTCGCGAATCAATGGATCAATGACTCAAGGATTCAATGATTCAATCGCTGGTCGCGCGGGGAACCCGCGCGATCAGCGCATAGTCCTGCTCGGCGAAGAGCAGCCGGTTTAACTTCGCGTCGTTCTCGGAGCGCTCCTCGAGGCGCTCCGCCGCGGGCAGAGGAGCGTTGTACTCGATTCTGGTTTGCGTAAACCCGGCGGCCTCGGCAAGGAAGGCGAGCGTCTCCGCGGGCACGGGCCTCACGTGCGAAGGATCCAGATAAAAGGCCTTCCACGCGGAGATCGAGCCGACGTTGATCGTCTCGGCGATCAGGACTCCGCCGGCCGCCAGCGCCCGGCGCGCCTCTCGCAGGAATACGAAGATCGCCTCCGGCGGCCAGTGCTCCACCACCTGCAACGCGACAACGGCGCCCAGGCTGCCCGCAGGACGACGGGCCAGCGCAGCGATCGCGTCTCCTTTCTCGACCTCGAGCCCGTTCTTCCGGCATTCCTCGACGGCGATGGGATTGACCTCGATACCCGAAGCGGCGATCCCGCTGTCCGAAAGGAGCCGGAGCAGCTCTCCCCGACCGCACCCGACGTCCAGAACAGGACCTGGAATCTCCTTCAGGTCGAGAAGGTATCCCTGCTGCCTTTTGGCGATCTCCTCTGGCGAGCCGCGAAACCTCTCCTCGAACAGGCTGTAGACGCCGGGGGGAATCGCGGAGGCCGGCGCCGCCTCGACCGCATGATCGGCTCTCACCCCGCCGGAAGAAGCCTTCTCCAACTCCGCCAGACGCGCGTCCTGAATGGCAGCCCGGCGTTGCCACGAAGCGCTCCATTGCGCAACTTCCCGGTCCAGGGAGGCCTGGGCGCGGTCCACGCGACCGGCTTCTGAGGAGAGCCGTTCGATGCTCTCCCGCTGCGACGCCAGAGCTGCGACCACGGCGCTTGAAGCCTGCAGGGACAACGTATTGAAGGTGCCCTGATCCCGCCAGAGAAAACGGAGCAGCCGCAGAACTGCTTTTTTCCCCCGCGCCAGGCGGGACGCTTCCGGAATCGAAGGGGTCACGTACGCGGCCGCTCGCGCGAGCGCGGCGTGCGCCGCTTCTTCCTCGGGGCTCGGATTCCTGGACGTCGGCCGAGGCGGCACGGCCGGAGCAGTCTCGGCTACGGCTGCCCGGATCTTCGCCGCGAGATCCTCGACCCGGTCGCTCGATGAAGTCACGGCGCGAGGATAGGGGCCTGGCACCGCCGATGCAACAATTGCGGGAGATCTCGATGGAAACCTCTCCCATCGCTCGGGCGCTGGAGACCCTCGCGGGCCCCTGGCTCGCGCCGCTCGGGTCCGCTCTCAGGACGCTGGTCATCGTGGCGCTGATCGCCGCTCTCACCGTCTCCGCCATCCAAGTCGCTGCCGGCGTGCTGGCATGGAAGTATGGATGGGAGAGAGGCACGGTCGTGCGCTGCCGGCGGTGCGGCCGGCTGGCCGTGGATCGGGAAAGCTCTGTCTGCCCCGAGGGTCATCCCGTGCACTTTCCATCCGGCGCGGGCTCGCACGTCCGGCGATTCGATGCTCGCTGGATCATCGCCTGGCGAACCTACGGATTGCTGGTTCCGGTCGCGACCGGCGGTCTCGCTCTCTGGGGATACGCCGCGTTGAGGCCGGGAGCGCTGCGCCTCTCAGTCTCCTCGCTGCTGGCTTCCTCCGCATATCTTTTCTTCCTCGCCGCTCTCTCCTGTGCGGCTTGGGCGCTTTCTCCACAGCCCCGTGGAGCTCTGGCGCGCGCGCTTCACCTGGTCCTCGCCGCTCTTTGTCTGACGCCCGTCCTGCCGCTGGCCTTGATGGCGCAGTGGATCGAGCCGCCCGCCCGCGAGCCGCTCGGCAGTCTTTGGACGACTCCGACAGCGACCTACCTTTCTGCGGGGCGCGGCCGCGCGCGTCGCGTCGCTCGAGAGGCTCCCGACGCGGAGGCGATGCTGGTCGAAGTGCGGGTTCCGGCGCTCGGAGTCGTCTGGCAAGGGCTCAAAGGGTTTCGGGTGGCAGGAGCCGCCGTCGCCTGGAACGGAAGAGGGGGATGGATCGCCAGGCGCCTGGAAGGCTGGGCCGGGCCTCTCACGGCGCACGGTGTCTGGCTCAGCCGCTTCGACCTGCCGGTGCCGCTGCCGCCCAATGAGCGAATCTGGATCGTGCGCGACCGCCGGCAGCTGCGATTCCTCCGCGAAGCGGAGATGTCCGTACCGGAGCTTCCGCCTTCCCGCGTGTCCGCTGCAGCGTCTCTCGATCATCCGGCGTCGTGACAAAGATCCACGGCGCGTTCAGCGCGCCGTAGCTTTCCGCCCTCAGCCTTCACCCTGCGGAGGTTCTTCTCCAGCGGCTGTTTGGCTGAGAGCTGTGAGCTGTGAGCTGCGAGCTTGGTTCTCTTCGGCGAATCCCAGGAGAGCAAGGGCCAGCGCGACGATCACCGGACCCAGAAAAATTCCGATCGGCCCGAAGGCTGCCAGGCCGCCGAGGACGCCGAAGAAAACGGGGAGGGTCGAGATCTCCGCGCGCCCGGAGATGAAGAGCGGACGCAGCACGTTGTCCAGCACCCCGACGAAGAGCAGGCCCCAGGCGACGAGAAAGATCGCCGCCCCCCAGCGCCCCTGCGCCGCCAGGACCATCGCGCCGGGCAGCCAGACGAACGCCGTCCCTCCGACCGGCAGGAGGGAGCAGGCGGCGGCGATTGCGCCGAACACAACGGGGGACGGCAATCGAACCAGGGCGAAGCCGACTCCCACGCTCGCTCCCTGGATGATCGCCGTCAACAGAGTCCCGAAGACCACCGCCCTCGTCACGGAGCCCAAATGGTCGGCGAGCCGCTGCTTCTTCTGCTCGGGGGCCGGAATCACGCGAAACAGGCGACGTGCCATCCCGTCGCCGTCTCGCAGAAAAAAGAAGAGCACGAAAAGCATCAAGACCAGGCTCGCGAGCGCCCCGAGCGCGCCGAGAAAGATGGCGCCGCTGGACGCCGCGAGACGCTGAAGAAACTTCTTGCTCCCCGCGAGAAGCCACGCTTGGACCTCTCCGGACGTCACGGGCACGTGCTGCTCGATCCAGCGAAACGCGTCCTGAAGAACCGGCAGCCGAAAGAGGTCGCTCGGCCGCGCGATCTGGTAGCGGGTCGCGGCTGCCGAAACGCGGGCAGCCAGATCAGACGCCTGGCCGGCGAACACGACGGCCAGGATGGCAGCGGGAATCGCGAGACCGAGCGCGACCGCGAGAGTCAGGACGCCGGCGGCCGAACCTGTGCGCCCGCGCATTCGTTCGCGCAGGCGCATGTTGACCGGATGCAGGAGGAACGCGAGAAGGACCGCCCAGAGGATCGGACCGAGAAACGGCTCGAAGATCCGATACAGCGCGTAGGTCAGAGCCGCGGCGGCGGCGACGCCGAAGACACGAGAGGCGAACGAGGCTGGAGCCACGGAATCATTGAATCACCGAAAGATCGGGCGAGAAAGTCATCGCGCCGCTTTCCCGGTCCCGGCAAGCAGTGATTCAATTCCACCATGGTTCGATCCCCCGATCCCCTGCTCTCCACCCGAGTCTTTCGGGAGGAAGCCCGGAGAGCCGGTTTTGCCCGGATCGGGTTCGCCCGAGCCGAGGAGCCGCCGCGCTTCGACCGATTCCTTTCCTGGATCGAGTCCGGGAGCCACGCCGGAATGGACTATCTCGAGCGAACGGGCTCGGTGCGCGCGAACCCCGGGCAGCTGCTGCCGGGCGCGCGATCGGTCGTCTGCCTCGCGGCGACACACGACGCGCGTCCCTTCGCCGCTTCCGACGGCGCGAAGATTGCGCGCTATGCCGCCGGCCCCGACTACCACGGCACCTTGCGGCAGCAGGCGCTCGCTCTCGCGCAGGCGGTGCGTGATCGGCTGGGCTTCCCCTACGGTTTCCGCGTGTGCGTCGACTCCACGCCGATCGCCGAGCGCTCCTTCGCCGCAGCGGCGGGGCTGGGCTGGATCGGGAAGAACGGTTGCCTGATCGACCGCGAGCTCGGCTCCTACCTGCTGCTGGCGGAGATCGTGACGGACCTGGATCTGCCTCCCGACGATCCCGTGGCCGAGCGCTGCGGCGAGTGCACGCGCTGTCTCGACGCGTGTCCCACTTCCGCATTCGTCCAGCCGGGACTTCTGGATGCCGCGCGATGCCTGGCGTATTGGACGATCGAGCATCGCGGCCCGATCCCGCCGGAGATGAAGGCGCACGTGGCGGACCGCGTCTTTGGCTGCGACATCTGCCAGGAAGTCTGCCCCTGGAACAAGCCTCTCCCGTTCGGAGAAGCGCGACGGCGCTCCCCGCAGAGATCGGCTCCGACCCGCGGCGAGTGGCTCGAGATGGGCCGTGGGGAATGGAAGCGCGGCTGGGGCGCGACCGCTCTCAACCGAGCCGGGAGACGCGGGCTCCAGAGAAACGCGGCGGCGTCGGCCGGGGCGGTCGGAGATTCTTCGTGCGAGACCTTGCTCCGGCAGGCGGCGGGGACGAGCGACCGCGGATTGGCGGACGCTGCTCAATGGGCGCTGGAGCGGATGGCGACGCCGACTGAGGACTGAGGATTGAGGACGGGGGACTCAAGCGGCCGGCGCCAGGCTGCATCTCCTGTCGAGCCACTCGAGTCCTCGGTCCGCAGTCTTCAGTCCGCAGTCCGCAGTCCTCAGTCAACCCGAGCGGATAGACTTCTTCCATGTACGCTCAGAACGTTCTCTATCTGTTCCTCCTCTTCCTTTCGCTGCTGCTTTCCGCGTTCTTCGCGGGCTCGGAGACCGCTCTCGTTTCGCTCGGGCGCATCGACCTGGCCCGGCTCCGGGAGAGCGGCGACCCTCGCGCCGCGATCATCCGCAACCTGAAAGCGCAGACTCCCCGGCTGCTCGCGACGATCCTGATCGGCCAGAATCTCTTTCTGAGCGCGGCCTCGGCGCTCGCGACGGTGCTGGCGACCGATTGGCTGGGCGAGACCTACGGCGTTCCGGCCGCGATCCTCTTCTCGACGATCGCGCTCTTCGTCTTCGCCGAGATGACACCCAAAGCGATCGGCGCGGCTTCCCCCGTCGCGATCTCGCGCGCGGTGGCGCGGCCCATGGCGCTGGTAATGAAAGTGCTCTCTCCGATCGCGACGCTCTGTGTCAAGGTGACGACCCGGGCGCTCCGCCTGATTGGGATCAAGCAGCGGGAGCCGTCCCTGACCGAAGAGGAGATGAAGAGTGTCATCAATCTCGGCGCCGACGAAGGGATCATCCACGGCGAGGAGCGGCGCCTGCTCCACAAGGTGCTCGAATTCGGCGACCGGACCGTTCGGGACATCATGCTGCCGCGCACGAAGATCATTGCGCTGCCGGACACCGCTTCGTTCGCGGAGGTCGGCCGAATTCTGCGGGAGCACAAGCTGTCGCGCCTGCCGGTCTACCGGGAGACTCCCGACAACATCATCGGAATCCTGCATGCCAAGGACCTCTTTGCGCTCAACGACGCGGAGGAAGCGGCGTTCCGGCTGGCCCAGTGGGTCGATCCTCCCTATCTCGTGCCGGAATCCCAGAGAGCCGAAGCGCTCTTGAGCGAAATGCGGCGGCGGCGCACTCATATGGCCGTCGTCGTCGACGAGTTCGGCGGAACGGCCGGCCTCGTCACGATCGAAGACGCGATCGAGGAGCTGCTCGGTCCGATCGAAGACGAGTACGACGAGGAGGAGGGCCCCGGTTTCCAGCCGGCCGGCGAGCGCCGCTTCCTCCTCGACGGCACCCTGCGATTGGACGACCTCGAGGAGCAGTTCGGGATTTCGCTGCCCCGCGAGGAGGCGGAGACGATCGCGGGTCATCTCCTGATGCGGTTCGGCCGAATCCCCCGCAAAGGCGAACGGTGGCGCGGCCGGCGGGCGGACTTTGTCGTGGAGGAGGCTACGCCGACGGCGATCCAGAAGGTGTTGATGATTCTGCCGGAGAAGAAATAGCTTTCAGCTTTCAGCTTACAGCTTTCAGCGGAGCAGTTACGGATCGACCGTCTGGCTGAGAGCTGATAGCTGAAAGCTGATAGCTTGCTTCTCGAGCGCAAGAATCGAGCTGCGGGAGGAGTGATCCTGGAAAAACGGACTGTCACGCTCATCCGAGGGGACGGCATCGGCCCGGAAGTCTCGGATGCCGTGGTCTCGATCCTCGAGGCCTCGGGAGCGCCGCTCGCCTTCGAGGATCAGGTCGTCGGCCGTGCGGCCGAGGAGAGCGAAGGCGATCCCCTGCCCCTCCGTGTGCTCGAGTCGATCCGCAGGAACAAGGTCGCCCTGAAGGGACCCGTGGGCACGCCGATCGGCAAGGGCTTCGCCTCGATCAACGTGCGGCTGCGCAAGACCCTCGACCTGTATGCCAACCTCCGGCCCGTGAGGAACCTGCCCGGCGTGGAGAGCCGGTTTCACAATGTAGACATTGTTGTCGTCCGGGAGAACACCGAGGACCTCTACAGCGGACTCGAGCACATCGTCGTGCCCGGAGTCGTCGAGTCCTTGAAGATCATCACCGAAGCCGCCTCGACCCGGATCGCGCGGTTCGCGTTCGACTATGCGACGGCCAACGGCCGCCGGCGTGTGACGGCCGTTCACAAGGCCAACATCATGAAGCTCTCCGACGGCCTCTTCCTCGACTGCTTTCGGAAGGTCGCGCAGGACTACCCCGACATCGCAGCCGACGATCGGATCGTGGACGCGACGTGCATGCGGCTCGTGATGAACCCGGAGATCTTCGACATGCTGCTGATGGAGAACCTGTACGGCGACATTGTCTCCGACCTCGCCGCCGGTCTGGTCGGCGGCCTGGGTGTGGTTCCCGGAGCCAATCTGGGAAAGACCATGGCTATCTTCGAAGCGGTCCACGGAACGGCTCCGGACATTGCCGGACAGGAAAAGGCCAATCCGACCGCTCTTCTCCTCTCGGCGATTCTGATGTTGCGTCACATGGAAATGCCGCAGGACGCCGACCGGATCGAAAAGGCCCTGATAGCGACTCTGGCCGCGGGAATCAAGACCTCCGACCTCGGCGGCACCGCCGGCACGAAGGCGTTTACACGGGCGGTGGCGGACAGACTCGAGTGACGAGTGACAAGTGACAAGAAGGAAGACTTCGGAATGCTCGTCACTCGTCACTCGTCACTCGTCACTACTTTCTCATCCGGTCGATCGTTGACCGAGGACGAAGGCCTCTTTACCGAGCGCTCATTCGATCAAGCTCAGCTCTTCCATCGGCGCCGGCCCCTCGAGATCGAGATCGGGAGCGGCAAGGCGCGCTTTCTGATCGCCGCCGCCCGCGCCAATCCGGACCATGATTTTCTCGGCCTGGAGCGAGCGCTCGCGTACTACCGGGTCTGCCGGGATCGGCTCGCCCGAGCCGGGCTCTCCAACGCGCGGATCCTGCGCGCGGATGGGCGCCTCTTCGTCGAGGCGCTCTCGCCCGGATCGGTTCGCGCCTTCCATATCTACTTTCCCGATCCGTGGCCAAAGAAGAGGCAGAAGAAGCGCCGGCTCTTGGACGGCGTGATGCTCGAGACCCTGGCTTCGCGTCTCGAAGCGGGGGGCTTGCTGCGCATCGCGACGGACCATGGTGATTACGGCTCCGCGCTCGCCCCGCTTGCGGCAACCGTTCCATTGCTCGAGCCGCTCGAGTGGGAAACAGCGCCTGCGCCTCCGCCCACGAACTACGAAATCAAGTATCGAGAAGAGGGGCGAACGATCTGGAGGTTCCTTTTTCGCAAACAAGCCACGGCCGAACCGATAGGTCCTCTTGGGAGTTTGAGCGACTGACGGGGGGACGGGGTGACTGGGGGACGGGGGGATCGTTCGATTCTCCTCCCCCCGTCTCCCCGTCCCCCAGTCCCCCAGTCCTATTCCGGCGTCGGCGGCGTTCCGGTAAACGACACCACCCGCTGGAGGAATCGCGCGAAATACTGTGTTCCCGAAATGAGAGCGACCGCCACGACGATCCAAAGCGCGGCTTGCGCGAGATCCTCGAGCGAGATGCCGATCACTGGCAGGGGAACCGCCCGATGCCGGATTGCCAGAATCAGGAGAGACACCGCGAGGATCTGGGTGAACATCTTCGCCTTGCCCCAGCTCGAGGCGGGGATCACGAGGCCGTAACCCGACGCGATCGATCGAAGGCCGGAGACCGCGAACTCCCGCCCCACCACTACCACGACCATCCACGCCGGCGCCAGGCCCAGCTCGACCAAGGAAATGAACGCCGCCGAAATCAACAGCTTGTCGGCGATCGGATCGAGGAGGGTCCCGAGCGTCGTGATCTGCCCGCGCCGCCGGGCAAGCCACCCGTCGAAGAAGTCCGTGGCGGTAGCGGTCAGGAAAATGATCAGCCCCACGATCTCTCGCCCGTCGAACTTGGTCAGGAGGACGACGACCAGAAATGGGACGAGAAAGATGCGCAGCAGCGTGAGGCCGTTGGGAAGGTTGAGGTTCAAGGAAGTCGACAGCCTACAGTCAACAGTCTACAGTTTCTTGCAGTTCGATCACGCTGAGTGCGATTCTCCGACTGTCGGCTGTCGACTGTCGACTGTCGACTCTTCATAATACCCACATGAACGTCCCCTGTCCGGTCCATGGCAGCCGGCGCGCGCACCGCGGCTGCCATCACTGCCGGCGCCCGATCTGCCGGCTCTGCGAGGTTCGGATGAGGGGCCATCTCTATTGCTCCACCCGATGCGCGCGGGAGGCCGGCCGGATGGCTTGGAGAAACGAGGCTCGAAAGCGGCTCTCGCGGCCGGTCTCTTCCCGGCTGGCGGTCGTTCTGGTGCTGGTCGCACTCGGAGCCCCCACGCTGTTTGCTCTGCGGGTTGTTTCGCAGCTCGATCGCCTGAACGCGCCCGCTCCTTTCGCCCGGCCCCGAGCCGCGGCCAGCGCTCGCATCGAGTCTGTCGGCGCCGATCCGGCCGGAGGGGTTCGGATCGAGGGAACCGCCGCCCCGGGCAACGCCGTTTTCCTCTTTGCGCAGGGGCGCCTCGCGGCGACGGCCTTTGTCGAGAACGGGCGCTTCCGTTTCGATGGCGTCCGCGCGCCAGGACCCTATCGAGTCGGCGCCCTTTCCCTCTCCTCCTCGCCGGGAACCTCGGGGCCAGCCGATCTGTCCCTGCTCTCCGAGAGAACGGCGCCTTCCGAGGCAGGGTCTTCGGCTCGCGATTCCACGACTGCCAGCGGCGAGTCGGACGCGGGCAAGGGCGCTCCGATGAGCGCCGCGCCTCTGCGAGGGACGCCGTTTCTGCGCATCCCCGATCTGACCCGCGGTCCTACAGACCGCCGAGAGATCCTGGTCTCCTTCGATGCGGGGTCTTCCAGCCGCGGCGCCCGGGACATCCTGAACGCGCTGCGAATCCGGGGAGTCCGGACGACGGTTTTCCTGACGGGCGAGTTCATCCGCCGTTATCCCGACCTCGCGCGCCAGATCGCCGCGGACGGCCACGAGGTCGGCAACCACACTGACACCCACCCTCACCTGACCACCTATGCCTCGGACGGCAGGCAAGCGACCCGCTCTGGCGTCGACCGCTCCTACCTGGCGGCGGAGCTCGCGCGCGCGGCGCACCTCTACCGCGAGGCGACGGGACGGGACATGTCCCCGATCTGGCGAGCGCCCTATGGAGAGCAGAACGCGGAGATCCGGACGTGGGCGGCCGAGGCCGGGTACTGGCATGTCGGCTGGACCGGGGGACGCGCCGGCCTGGACGGGATGGATTGGGTTTCCGATCCGGCTTCGCGAATGTTTCGCTCCTCGGAACGCCTGGTCGCCCGCCTGATTGGAAACGCGGAGAACGGCGGAATCGTGCTGCTTCATCTGGGCAGCGACCGAGAAGACCCCGTCGCACTCCACGTACCGGAGCTTCTCGACGGCCTCCTCGGACACGGCTTCCGTCTCGTCAAAGCCTCGGAGTTTCTGGAGAGGGAAGGTCTGACGTCTGAGCGCCTGGCCGTCTTCTCGACCAATCAGCGTCGTTGAAGTGGCAATCGGATCATCGGCCCATCGGTTCATCGGTTCAAGTGCCCCGGCAGAGTCTCGGGGCAGACAAGTGAACCGATGGACCGATGAACTGATGAACCGATTCCCCCTGGGCACCGACGGCTGGCGCGGCGTTATCGCCGAGGGTTGCACATTTCCGGCGATCCGGCGCCTCGCCGCCGCCGTCGGCCACCTCTACCCGAGCTGGAACGCCGGAGACGTGTCGCGCACCGTTGTCGGGCACGACACGCGCTTCCTCTCGCCGGAATTCGCCCGCTCCGCTGCCGACGAGCTCGCGGCCGCCGGTATCGACGTCCTCCTGACGGACCGCCCGGTGCCGACTCCCGCCGTGTCGTTCCACGTGCACCGCGGCGGGTTGGCCGGCGGAATCGCGATCACCGCCAGTCACAACCCGGCCCCGTACAACGGTTTCAAGATCAAGGCGCATTTCGGCGGAAGCGCTCCGCACGAGCTCTACGCCCAAGTAGAAAAAGCCAGCCGGGACGACCGTCGCATCGCCCAGGGCCGCGCCGTTGTCGAGACCGTCGATCTCCTGCGCCCGTATCGGGAAGGCCTCGCCGCACTCGTCGACCTCGGGGCGATCCGGGCGGCCAGCCTGACCGTGCTCGCCGATGCGATGCACGGCGCCGCCGGCTCGCTGCTGGGAGACATTCTCGACACGGGAGGTACCGGGGTCGTTCCTTTTCGCGCCGAGAGAGACGTCCTCTTCGGAGGCGTCCATCCCGAGCCGATCGCTGCGAATCTCTCTGCTGCTTCGGCGCGAATCCGCGAAGAACGGTGCGACCTGGGCGTGGCCTGGGACGGTGACGCCGACCGGCTGGGCGTTCTCGACGGGAGCGGGCGGTTCGTCTCGCCCCATCGCATCCTGGCGCTCCTGCTCCTCCATGCGTTTCGCCGCCGCGGGCTCTCCGGGGGCATCGCGAAGACCTTTTCGACGTCGCTCTTGATCGACCGCGTGGCGCAGAAGCTCGGAGCGCCCGTCGTGGAAACGCCGATCGGCTTCAAGTACGTCGCCGAGCTCATGAATTCAGGGGCCGCCGTCGCCGGAGGAGAAGAGAGCGGCGGATACGCCTTTGCCTTTCACCTGCCGGAGCGCGATGGGGTCTTCAACGCCTTGCTCCTGATCGAGAGCCTGGCGATGGAGGGGAGGAATCTCGAAGCGGCTCTCGCCGAGCTCGCCGCGGAGTTTGGCGAGTTTGCCTATGCCCGGCGCGACGCTTATCTTTCCGTCGAGCTGGTGCGCGGTTTTCTCGAACAAGTCCGCAAGGACGTCCCCTCTTCGGTCGCTGGGGAAACGGTCACCGGCGTGCGCGACACCGACGGCGTGAAGTATCTCTTCGGCCCGCGCGGCTGGCTCCTCCACCGTCTCTCCGGCACCGAGCCGCTGATTCGCATCTACTGCGAGCACGAGGACGCGCGGTTGGTCGAGAAGATTCTGGACACGGCAGTCCAGCGGCTGACCGATTTCGCTGCGCGAAGCGGCGCTCGACCGCGAACGGAGATGTAAGTGAGAAGTTTTCAGTTATCAGTTTTCAGTTGTCAGTTTTGAACTGAGAACTGAGAACTGAGAACTGTTTACTGGCAACTAGGCTCGCCGGTCCGCGTCCGACGGCCTCGCCAGATCGCTCGCCCGCCGGCGCGGACGCGGGGGCTCGGTTAAGACGGTTCCGATTCCCTCGAATCGGATCTTCGGGGCCGAGCCCACGTCGGGCATCATGACCTCTTCCAAGAAACGATCCTCGAGCACCGATGGAACGACGTCTCCTGTCCAGGCAACCAGATCGCGCGAGGACACGTTCAGTGGAAACTCCGCCGTCACCTCGTGGGCGAGCAGCGGACCTCCGACGGAGAGGACCACGCTGCCGCGCCCCTGGATCTTCAGGATGTCCACCCGACGATTCATTCGGAAGTCATGAATCGGCTCCAGCCGGAAGGAGAGCCCGTGATCGAGCGCGAGCAGACGGCTCCCCTCCAGGTACAGAGACTGCCCGGCGAGATCGCGGCGAAAGGCCGCGCGACCGGGATCGTTGACGAACAGGTACCCCCGGCCGTCGGCTCGCAGGATCTTTTCCAGGCGGGTTCCGCGGAAGGAGGGCTCGGCGGAGAAGCGTATCTTTCCGCTGTACCAGACGACCGAGCCCTTGCGCACGAAGACGACCCCGCGCGACGCCACCTCGAGACCTCCGTCGGGCCGGACGTGGAAGAGAGGACGGCCCCCCGTATCCCGGGGCGAGGCTCCGGGCCGCGGGTCGGGCGCCGTTTCGCGCGAGAGAGTGGCGTCGAGAGGCGATCCAGGAGACAAGCTCGGCTCCGTCACAGGAGACACGACGGGGACGGGCGGGGATGGCAGGGGCGAGACATGGATCCGCTCCGTGGTTTCCTCCGGGGCCGATGGCGCCGGCGCCCCTCCCGGGCGGAAGCTGGGATTCGTTTCCTCGGCATCCGCAACAGGCTGGGGAGCGGTGATCACAGCCGATTTTTCCGGTTCGGCGGGCGGAGCAACGGCGACCGGAGGTTCCGCGACGGCGGGTGCGGGCTCCACGGGAACGGGAACAGGAACAGGACGGGGAGCGACGGGGCGCGGAGACGTGGGCGCGGTCGCTTGAGCTCGACCGGGGTACTCTCGAGGCGAGCGCCGCAGGCTCTCTTCGATCTCGCCGACCACGCGCTGGGCTCCGGCGAATTTCAGATGCTCGACAGCGAGCCCCAGCTTTCCGCGCATCCGATAGAGCAAACCGAGGTAGAGGTGGCTTCGGGCGTGATCGGGCTTCAACTCGATCGCCCGGCGCAGCTCCTGCTCCGCCTCGCCGAGCACACCGGCCTTGAACAGGATCAACCCCAGATTGCAGTGGAGCACCGCCGAGTGGGTGTTGGCGGCGAGCAGCTGCCGGGCGGCTTGCGCGGCCTCGTTGTAATAGCCCCGCTTGAACTCGACGACCGAGAGGAGGTTCAAGACCTCTTCGTCGTTGGGCTTTGCCAGATCCGCGAGCTCCAGCTCCTTTCGCGCCAGATCAAACCGTTCCTCGGCCAGATGCTTGCGCGCGCGGGAGATGTGGACGAAAAAAATCCCCCGGTCCAGAGGAGGAAGGCTTCCCGGAGCTCGCGACATGACGGTCGCTGCGTTGGCGCGGGCTTAACTACGCCGCGTCCCGCGCGAAGCGAGCTCGGTCGTGATGACCGGGCGATTGTTCTTGTCGCGCGTGACGCGCACACGCCGCCCCGGCGCGGCCCAGGTTCGCGAGCTCGGCAGGCCGAAACCCCCTCCGAGCGTGGACTTGCCGTAGTACGCGATCAATCCCTTGTGAACGTAAAGCTGTGTCTCCTGATAGGGAGGGACTCCCCCGTAGCGAAGCACGACATTCTCTCCCGCGTTGTACGCCGCGAGAGACTTGACCAGGTCCCCGCCGAAGATGTCGAGCAAGTCGCGAAGGTAGCGCGCCCCTCCAGAGATGTTCTGCGCGGGATCGACGATGTCGCTGACGCCGTAGCGGACGGCCGTCTCCGGCATGAGCTGCATCAGCCCCCGCGCGCCCTTGCGCGAGCGGGCAACCGGATTGAAAGCCGACTCGATCAGCATCACGGACTTGACCAGCTTCGGATCGATCGCGTTGGCCTCGGCGGCCTTGTCGATCAACCCGTCATAGAGCGAGGGAATGCGGATCCGGGAGGCGAGCCAGGAGTCGCTCTCGGCCAGAGCCGCGTGGGAGGCTTCTCCGATGCCGTCGTTGTAAACGATGGTCTTGCCGTCGCGCACCTGAATGCGCACGACCGCCCCCGCGGCCAGAGAGCACGCGAGGGCCACCAGAAAAGCGACGCCGATCCTGATCTTCATTAAATGGGTGCCGAAGGGAAGGAATTATAGCAGCTTGTCCGGCTGGGAGAGGACGTAGGTGGTAGGACGTAGGTGGTAGGGCGTTAGGCCACAGGTGGGATGGAGGCGGTGGGCGGTAGGGTGGTGTTTCCCTTACGTCCTACGTCCCAAGTCCTAAGTCCTGCACGCGGCTCACCCCGAGCCCAGCATCTCCCTCACGGCGGCCTCCCCTTCCTTCATGGCGGCGGGCAGGAGGCTCTCGTTCTTGCCTCCGGCCTGGGCCAGGTCCGCCTTGCCTCCCCCGCTGCCTCCCAGCGCCTTGCCGATCCGCGAGGCGATCCGGGACGCCGGCAGGCGCGACGTCAGGTCCGCGGTGACCGCCGCGACGACCGAGGTCTTGCCCTCGCCCGCCGTCCCGACGATGACGACACCGCTCTTCAAACGCGAGCGCAGCGAGTCCGACAGACTGCGCAACTCCGGAATCGAGAGCCCGGCAGCGATGCGGGTGACCAGACGAATCCCATCCACGTCGACGGTCTCCCCGCCTCCGCCGGCGTCGCCCGAGGCGAGCTTCAGCTTCAACTGCGCGACCTCCCGCTCGAGCGCGCGCAGCTTCTCTTCGCGCTCCTGCCACCGCGTCAGCAGCGCCTCGCGCGGAGACTGAGCGGCGCCGGTCAGGCTGGAGAGGACCTCTTCGTCCTGCCGCAGCAGGTCCACCGTCCCAAGAGATGTCACGGCCTCGATTCGCCGGACTCCCGCCGCGAGCCCCTTGTCGGAGACGATCTTCAAGGAGCCGATCTCCCCCGTGCGAGGGACATGACATCCTCCGCACAGCTCGGTCGAGAAGCCCGGCACGGACACGACGCGCACGCGCTCACCGTACTTCTCGCCGAAAAAGGCGATCGCCCCGCGCTCTTTGGACTCGTCCATGGACATGTATTCCTTCGCCACTTCCCGGTCGCGAAGGATCTCTTCGTTGACGAGCCGCTCGATCTCCGCGATCTGCGCGGGCGTCAAAGGAGTGCTCGCCGCGTAATCGAAGCGCAGCCGGTCGGGGGCGACGAGAGATCCCATCTGCCGCGCCGACTCCCCGAGGACCTGCCGCAGGGCTGCGTGAAGCAGATGCGTGCCCGTGTGGTTGGCCTGCGTGCGCCGGCGCGTCCACTCCGGGACTTCCATGTCGACCAGGGTGCCGTCTCGCAGTGTGCCCGTCGTCACGGTGACGCGATGGGCGATCGTGCGGGGCAGCGGCTTCTGCGTGTCCGTCACGGATGCCTCTCCGCCGGGCCATCTCCACGTTCCAGTGTCGGCGACCTGGCCACCTCCTTCGGGATAGAAGACGGTGCGGTCGGTCACGACCTGTCCCGTCTCTCCTTGCGAGAGCTCGCTCGCGCGGACGTCTCCTTTCAAGATTCCGACGACCTTCGCGCCCGCGAGGCGGACAAAGTCGAGCTCCGGATAGCCCCGAAATTCCGAGTGCTCGGCCGGCAACTCGAGCCGCTCGAAGGCGGAGCCGTCCGCCGCCTCGAATTTGGCCGAGGCGCGGGACCGCTCCCGCTGCCGCCCCATCGCGGTCTCGAAGGCGACGCGGTCGACCGAGAGCCCCTCGTCCCCGGCGATCTCCTCGATGACGTCCACCGGAATGCCGTGGGTGTCGTACAGGCGAAAGAGCGTCTCGCCCGGAATGACCCGCTCCCCGGACCGCCGCAGTTTCTCGATCTCCTCCCCGATCCGGTCGATGCCGATCGAGAGCGTCCTGACGAAACGCTCCTCTTCCATCCGCAGCGTGGAGCCGAAGAGGGAGGCCGCGTCGATCGCATTGCCCGATCCGTTTTCGTAGCGGCCCGGCGCGAGCTTGCGCAGGTGCACTCCGTCGAAGAGGTCGAGCACCTCGGGCGCGAGCCGGTGCAGGATCGGCTCGTCGACGCCCAGCTGGCGCGCGTAGCGCAGAGCGCGCCGGATGATCCGGCGCAGGACATAGCCCCGCCCCTCGTTGGAAGGAAGCGCCCCATCGGCCATCAGCATCGTGACCGCGCGCGCGTGGTCCGCAACGACGCGAAATGGCGCGTCCTCGACCGCCATGCCTCCGCGGTACGTCCGGCCGGAGATCTCTTCGATCTTCCCAAGGATGGGCCGGAAGAGATCGGTGTCGTAGTTGTTATTCGCTCCCTGGAGAACGGCCGTGATCCTTTCCAACCCCGCCCCGGTGTCCACCGAAGGCTTCGGGAGCGGCGTCATTTTGCCCGACGCGTCGCGCTCGAATTGCATGAAGACGAGGTTCCAGATTTCCAGGGTGTCGTCGCCTTCCCCGTTGACGAGCTCCGGCCGGTTTCCCGAGAGGTCGGCGCCCTGGTAATAGTGGAGCTCCGAACAGGGACCGCAGGGCCCGGTCTCCCCCATGGCCCAGTAGTTGTCCTTCTCGCCGAATCGCAGAATCCGTTCTTTGGGCAGGTACCGCTCCCAGAGGCGCGCTGCCTCGTCGTCCTCGGTATAGACCGTGGCCCAGAGGCGCTCTCGATCGAGACCGTAGCCCTTCTTCGAATCCGTCACGAGCTCCCACGCGAACCGGATCGCTTCGTCCTTGAAGTAGTCCCCGAAGGAGAAGTTGCCGAGCATCTCGAAGAACGTGTGGTGGCGCCCCGTGTAACCCACGTTGTCCAGATCGTTGTGCTTCCCGCCCGCCCGGACGCACTTCTGCGAGGAAGTGGCCCGCACGTAGTCGCGCTTCTCGCGTCCCGTGAAGACGTCCTTGAACTGGTTCATCCCGGCGTTGGTGAAGAGCAGCGTCGGGTCTTGTGCCGGGATGAGCGACGAAGAAGGAACGCGACGATGCCCCCGCTCCTCGAAGAACTTCAGGAACCGCTCACGGACCTCGGTCGATTTCATCGTCGTCATGAGAGCCTTTCATGATCTCAGAAACTCGAGCGGCGGCGAAGCCCCGCCTCACGAGCGCGCTCCAGACCCGCTGCCGCCGCCGCTGCCGCGGGGTTCCGGCGCTGGAGGCCCAGAGCTTCGCAAACGCGCGTTCGAGGGACTTTTCTTCCCCCGACGAGTCGGCTTCCGCCAGCGCCGCAGCGATCGTCTCCGCGGAGAAGCCCCGGGCGGACAGCTCCCGCTCGATCCGGGCGCGACCGTAGCGCGCGCTTTTGACGCGAACCAGGGACCTCGCCGCCGCGAGATCATCCAGGAGACTTTGCCCCGCCAGGCGGTCCAGCGCCTCCCGCACCGAGGCTTTCGAAAAGCCGCGCCGTTCGAGGTCGGCGGCGAGCTCCGCGCGCCCGCGCGCGCGAACCGTCAGGAGACGCAGCGCCCTGTCGTAAGCCGCCGCAGCGGAATCGGGATGCTCTGTCCTGGAAACCCGGCGGGGCGTGGCCGTTCCCGCCTACCGCCCAACGCCGAGCGCCGAGCGCCCGCTCATCGGGTCCCGGGCGGCTGCCTCGAAAAATCAAACGGCGACTCTTCCGACTCCATCGGGTTGAAGTCGCTCGGCGCCTCCAGCTCGGCATCCATTTCCTCGCGTGCCAGGTCGGAGGTGGACTGGATCCCCTGAATCTTGAGCTTGAACTCGTTGGGGTTGGTGGCGCGCCGAAGGGCCTCTTCCAGAGTGATCAGGCCGGACTTATAGAGTTGGTAGAGGGACTGATCGAAGGTCTGCATTCCATACTGCGAGGTGCCCGCCGCGATCGCGTCCTTGATGAGCTTGGTCTTTTCCTTGTTCTCGATGCACTCCCGGACATAGGAGGTCCGCAGCAGGATCTCGGCGGCCGGGACTCGGCCGAGGCCGTCGGCCCTCGGCATCAGACGCAGCGAGATGACCGCCTTCAAAACCGCTCCGAGCTGCAGGCGGATCTGCTTCTGCTGATGCGGGGGGAAGACCGCGATGATGCGGTTGATCGTCTCCGTCGCATCCAGAGTGTGGAGCGTGGAGAAGACCAGATGCCCTGTTTCCGCGGCCGTCAGCGCCGTCTCGATCGTCTCGTAGTCTCGCATTTCGCCCACGAGAATGACGTCCGGGTCCTGGCGCAGCGCGCTTCGCAGCGCCACCCCGAACCCCTTCGTGTCGACCTCGACCTCGCGCTGGTTGATGATCGACTTCTTGTCGCGGTGGAGAAACTCGATCGGGTCCTCGACCGTCATCACGTGTTCGTTGCGTGTCCCGTTGATATGGTCGATCATCGCGGCGAGCGTCGTGGACTTGCCCGAGCCGGTGGTGCCCGTGCAAAGAACCAGGCCGCGCTGCTCCGTGCAGATCTTCTCCATCACCGGCGGGAGCAAGAGCTCGCGGATGCTCAGGATCCGCGACGGGATGACGCGCAGAACCAGTCCGACCGTGCCTCGCTGCTGGAAGATCGCGCACCGGAAACGGCCCAGATTCGGGACCGAGTACGCGATGTCGATCTCGAAGTCGTTCTTGAACTTCTCCTTCTGGCGGGCCGACATGATCGAGAAGGCCATCGCGATCGTGTCTTCTTGCATCAGGCGTCGCACGTCGGCTAAGGGCGTGAGCACTCCGTCGATGCGCAGAACCGGGAACGCCGACACCTTCAGGTGGAGGTCCGACGCCTTTCGCTCGACAGCGATCTTGAGTAAGTCATTTATGTGCATAAGTTGCTCGTTAGCTTACGCCGGTCTATGGGGGAAAGAAAGGGCGTCTCAGTACGAAGTGACATGTGACAAGTGACGAGTGACGAGTGAACGCCCTAAAGCCTTCTCCGCTTGTCACTTGACACTCGTCACTCGTCACTTCGAGGCGCGTGTTAAACGCGCGCCTCGATGGGAATGGGCGTGAGCCAGCCGTAGCGGTCTTCCGAATCCCCCCGCAACAGCCCGAAAAACTCCTTCTGGAGGCGCTCGGTCACGGGGCCGCGCTTGCCCGTGCCCACCGGGATGCGGTCGACGGACCGGATCGGCGTGATCTCGGCGGCCGTTCCCGTAAAGAAGACCTCATCGGCGATATAGAGCAGCTCTCGCGCGATTTGCTGCTCGACCACCGTATATCCCGCGTCGCGGGCCAGGGTCAGAACGGAGTCGCGCGTGATCCCGGGCAGGATCGTCCCGGAGAGGGGCGGAGTGAGGATCTTGCCTCCATAGACCAGGAAGAGGTTTTCGCCGCTGCCTTCCGAGACGCGACCGGCGTTGTCGAGCGCGATTCCCTCCGTGTAGCCGTTGACGATCGCCTCCATCTTGATCAGCGCGGAGTTCAGATAGTTCCCGGTTGCCTTCGCCATCGCCGGAAACGTGTTGGGAGCCATGCGGTTCCAGGACGAAACGCAGACGTCCACTCCCTGCTCGATGGCTTCTTCTCCCAGATACTGACCCCACTTCCAGATCGCGATCAGAACTTCCACGGGGCTGCGGAACGGGTTGACGCCCAGCGCGCCCAGACCGCGGTACACCACGGGCCGGATGTAACACTCCTCGAAGCCGTTGGCTCGGATGGTGTCGAAGATCGCTTCCTTGAACTCCTCCTTGGAGTAGGGGATCTCCATCCGGTAGACCTTGCAGGAATCGAACATGCGCTTGATGTGCTCGTCCAGACGAAAGGCGGCAGGCCCGTTCTTCGTCTTGTAAACGCGCGCGCCTTCGAACATCGCGGAGCCGTAATGGAAGACGTGGGAGAAGGCGTGAATCTTCGCGTCGGCGAAGTCCACGAGCCGGCCGTTCATCCAGACCTTCTTGACGTCTTCGTAGGACATCGCCTTGCCTCCGGTTCGATTGTCGGTGTCGGGTGAGTATCCCCCCCCGTGGAAGCGGGTGTCAAACGGTGGAAGAGGAGCCGCCACGCGCGAGCGCGGCGCGCGCCAGGACGAGCGCCGCAATGGCGGCCGTCTCGGCGCGGAGCAGACCCGCGGGTAGCGCGGCGCCGATCCATCCCCTTTCCCCGGCGGCCGCACGTTCCTTTTCCGTCCAGCCCCCTTCCGGGCCGATCAGGAGGGCGAGCGGGGCCTCGAGAGAAGAGGGAAAAGGGGGCGCCTTCGGGTCGAGGATCAGACGTGTGGCGTCCCGCTCTTCCGAAAGGACGTCTGAGAAATCGCGGGGGCCGGAGATGGCGGGCCACCGGGCGCTTCCACACTGTTTGGCGGCCTCCTGCGCGACGCGTGCGAGCCGCTGCGACAAATCGGAAGTGGCGCGGAAGCGCTGCGTGCGGTCCGTTGAGACGACGGTCAGGGCCGTCGCTCCGAGCTCGGTGGCCTTTTCGGCGATCCAGGAGAGCCGCTCGCGCTTGAGTCCCGCGACGAAGAGCGCGATGCGTTCTCGGGAATCCGGCCCGTGGCGAATTTCTTCCACGAAGACCGCTGCGTCTTCGCGGGAGAGCCGCAGCAGAGTGCCGTGCGCCTCCGTTCCCGTCCCGTCGATCAGCACGACGGGATCACCGCGCCGGAGTCGTCGCGCCCGGGCGTGGGCGGCTTCGCCCCGCGAGAGCTCGGTCTCGCCCTGGCGGTTCGGGCAGCGCTCGACGATCAGGCGCGCTCGAGAGTCAGGCTCGTCCATTCGTTCTCGCTGCGCCGTCCCGCCAGCCGCCATCGCTCCGACCGGACGCGGCCGAGCACTTCGTCCTCCCGATCGCGCGAGATTCCCGAGAGAATCGCGCGTCCTTCGGGGGCGACACGCGCAAGCACGCGCCGGCGGATCGGCAGAAATTCCTCGGGAAGCAGGTTGGCGAGCACGAGATGGAACTGCCCCGCCACTGCTTCGATTCCCGCCGCGAGGAAGCGGACCGTCCGTCCGAAGGAATGCCGCCGGCGGTTCTCTTCCGCGACGCAGACGGCGTCCAAGTCCGTGTCGAGCCCGACCGACCGGCGAGCCGCGAGCGCGGCAGCCGCGAGAGCCAGGACCCCCGAGCCCGTGCCGACGTCCAGAACGTCGAGGTCGATGGGCGGCTCCTCCTCGAGAGCGAGCAGGACCAGGCGTGTCGATTCGTGGCCGCCGGTCCCAAAGGCGCGGGAGGCGGGAAGCCGCAGAGCGATCCGGTCCGACGGAGGCTGCGAGTCGGAAGGCTCACCCGGATCGATCCAGAACCGGCGTCCGACGGCGAAGGGCCGCGACGCGAGGCGAAACGCCTCGAGAGGATCCTCTTCGGGAATGTCCGTGACGAGCTCGCAGCGCACGCCTCGAGTCTCGAGCTCCCGCTGGGCGTCCCGCGCCCGATCCGCGTCGCGGAAACAGGCCACGAGGTCCCGCCCTTCCTGCGCGAACCCGAGCGGCTCGTGGAGCCATAGCAGACCGACGACGGCGTCGTCCTTGGCCTTGCGGGGAATCGAGAGGCGGGAGTACTTGAGACGAGACAACACTGAGTTTGCAGTTCTCAGTTTTCAGTTATCAGTTTGAATACGCCGAATCCGAAAACTGATAACTGATCACTGAAAACTGACAGCTCACTTGAAGATTTTCTTCGCTTTCTCGGCCATGCTCGGCTTGCCCACCGGCGCGCCCACGAGCTCGGCGTACTGCCGCAGCAGCTCTTTCTCTTTTGCCGATGGGGCCTGCGGCACGTCGACACCGACGCGCACGATCAGATCCCCGCGCCCTCGTTGCCCGATCCGGCCGAAGCCCTTGCCGCGAAGGCGGACCTCCGAGCCGGCGGGCGTGCCGGCCGCGATGGAGATCTTCTCGGTTCCCTCGAGGGTCGGCACCGTGACCTCTCCGCCCAGAACGAGCGTGGGATATGGAAGCGTGAGCTTGAGGATCACGTGATCCTCCTCGCGTTCGAAGACCTCGTCGGGCCGCACCGTCAGGACGACGTAGAGGTCTCCGGCCGGGCTACCGTTGCCCCCGGCGTCCCCCTCTCCCGACAGCCGAAGGCGCGAGCCCGTTTCGACTCCGGTTGGGATGCGAATCGTCAGTGAGTGCGATGCCCGCTGGCGTCCCTGCCCGCGGCACGGGCCGCAGGGTTTTTCGATCGTCACTCCTTCTCCCCGGCAGCGGCTGCAGGGGCGCGTGATCATCAGAAACCCCTGCGAGAGGCGCTCGCGTCCCCGGCCGCCGCACGCGCCGCAGGTCTTGGGACGGGTTCCCTTTTCGGCGCCGGATCCGCCGCACTCCGCGCACAGCTCCATGCGGGAGATGAGCAGAGGGGCCTCCAACCCGAAGGCGGCGTCGCGGAAGGAGATCTCCATTCGGTAGACGAGATCGCTTCCGGCGGGCGCGCGCGGCCCGCGGCCTCCCCCGCCAAAGCCGAAGATCTCCCCGAACAGATCGGAAAAGTCGGAGAAGATGGAAGGATCGAAGCCGGAAAACCCGCCCCCTGCGGAGGCCCCGACTCCGGCGTGCCCGAACTGATCGTACCGCGCGCGCTTGTCCGGATCCGAAAGCACGGCATAGGCCTCGGACGCCTCCTTGAAGCGTTCGGCCGCCGCGGGGTCGTTGGGGTTACGGTCCGGATGGTGCTGGAGAGCGAGCTTGCGATAAGCGGTTTTGAGCTCGGCAGCGCCGGCGCTCCGGTCGACACTCAGGATCTCGTAATAATCGCGTTTCATTTTTTGAGTCTAAGGTCTAAGGTCTAAGGTCTAAGGTCCAAGGTCCAAGGTCTAAAGTCTGGAAGCTCGGCTCGTTGAACTTTAGACTTTAGACTTTAGACCTTAGACCGCTTCAGGCCTTTGCCGCCCCGGCCCTCTGCAGCATCACTCGTGTCAACACCTTCGAGACCCCCTGCATATCGAAGAGAGCCTCGTTTAAGGCGTCCCGGGAGTCTCCGACGGCCGCGATCTCGTGCGATCTCTTGAGTGTCTCCTCGATGCGCTCGCGCTCATCGGCGGCGAGCGCCGACCCGAACTCCCCGAGCACTTTCTCGTTGGACGCCAGCATCGCCTCCAGCCGTGCCTTCAACTGTGCGAGCTCCCGCCGCACATGGTCGGCCTCGGCGAACGCGGAGGCCTCCTTGATGATCTTGTCGATCTCGGCCTGGGAGAGCCCGCCCGCCGGATTGATCTGGATCCCCTGGGCCTTGCCGGTCGCGAGGTCGCGGGCCGAGACGTTGACGATTCCGTTGGAGTCGATGGCGAACGTCACTTCGATCTGCGGAACACCGCGGGGGGCCGAGGGGATTCCCACCAGCTCGAACCGGCCGAGCGACTTGTTTTCGCGCGCGACCTCTCGCTCGCCCTGAAGAACGTGAATCTCCACGACGGACTGGTTGTCGGCAACCGTGGTGAACACCTTCGTGTTCTTGGTCGGAATCGTGGAGTTGCGCTCGATGAGCTTTTCGAACACACCGCCATGAGTCTCCAGGCCGAGCGACAAGGGCGTGACGTCCAGAAGCACGACGTCCTTGATCTCCCCTTTGAGAACGCCGCCCTGGATGGCCGCGCCGATCGCCACGACCTCGTCCGGGTTGATCTCGCGGTTGGGCTCGCGGCCGAAGAGCTCCGCGACCATGCGCTGGACCTTCGGTGTGCGCGTCTGGCCGCCCACCAGGATGACCTGATCGACGTCCGCGGGCTTGAGTCCGGCCGCCTGCAGGGCGTCCAGGCACGGGGCGGCCGTCCGGTCGATCAGATCCGCGACGAGCGTCTCGAACCGATCCCGCGTGAGAGTCCGGTTGATGTGTTTAGGGCCCGACGCGTCGGCCGAGATGAAGGGCAGCGTAATCGTGGTCTCCGTCGCCGTCGACAACTCGCACTTGGCCTTCTCCGCCGCCTCTTTGAGCCGCTGGAGCGCCATCCGGTCCTGCTTCAGATCGATGCCGGTGGACTTCTTGAAGTCGTCCAGCATCCAATCCATGATCTTCTTGTCGAAGTCTTCGCCGCCGAGGTAGGTGTCGCCGGCCGTCGACTTCACCTCATAGATCCCTTCGCCCAGCTCGAGAATCGAGATGTCGAAGGTTCCACCGCCCAGATCGTAGACCGCGACGATCTCGCTTCCCTTCCGCTCGAGGCCATAGGCGAGCGCGGCCGCCGTCGGCTCGTTGATGATCCGCAGGACTTCCAGACCCGCGATGCGCCCCGCGTCGCGGGTGGCCTGGCGCTGTGCGTCGTCGAAGTACGCGGGCACGGTGATGATCGCTTCGTTGATCTCCTCGCCGAGGGCTTCCTCGGAGAATTCCTTGATCTCCTTCAGGATGAATGCGGAGATCTCCTCCGGGCTGTACTCGCGCCCGCGCGCGCGGATCTTCACGTCGCCATTGACTGCCCGCACGACCTCATAGGGAAGAACTTCGCGGGCGTGCTGGGTCTCCTCCGATTCGAACTTGCGGCCGACCAGGCGCTTCACCGCGAAAACGGTGTTCATCGGGTTGGTGATGGCCTGGCGTTTGGCGATCTGGCCGACGAGCCTCTCGTTGTCCTCGGTGAATCCGGTGATCGACGGAGTCGTACGGCTCCCTTCCCGGTTGGTCAGCACCTGAGGCGTGACTCCCTCGACCACCGCCACGCAGCAGTTGGTCGTGCCCAGGTCGATGCCGAGGATTCTGCCCAAGGTCTATTCTCCGGACCGGGATCGCGCGGACTCGACGGGCCGGACCGCGACCTTGACCCAGGCCGGCCGAAGGAGTCGGTCGTTGAGCATGTATCCCTTGCGGAGCACTTCGAGGATCGTGTCCTTGGGGACGTCCTCGGATTCCTCCGTGGCCACCGCCTCGTGCAGGTTCGGATCGAAGGGGCCGTCGGTCTCCACCTCGACCAGTCCGTATTTCTTGAAGAGCTCCGCGAACTGGCGGCGGATCAACGCGATTCCCTGACCGAAGTCGCTCCGACGCGCTTCCGGCGGGGCGTGAGCCAGGGCGCTTTCAAAGCTGTCCACGATCGGCAGCAGATCGAGCAGGAAGTTGGCCAGAGCGTTGCGGAAGTATTCCCCCTTCTCGCGCTCCGTGCGCTTTCGCATGTTGTCGAACTCGGCGAGCTTGCGCTGATGCCGGTCGCGTAGCTCTTCTAAGTTCTGCATGACCGACTTCAACTTCTCCTCGGCCGCCGTGATGGCGGACTGCTCCTCTTCCGCGAGCGCGTCCTCGAGTGTCTGACCCGGGTCTTCGACCTCGATCCGGTCGGAGGGATCCTTGGGGCGCGGGCGGTCGCGGGAATCGTCGTCGTTCATTCCGGATCATCCTCCGCCGGCGGCTCGCGCCCTTCCAGCCGGTCCGACAGCGCCCGGCCGAGAAGCTCCACGACCGGAATGACCCGGGGATACTCCCGGCGAACCGGTCCCAGCACTCCCAGCATTCCCGTCAGTGTCTCTCCCGTACCGTAGGAGGTCAAGACAGCCGACAGGCGCGACTCCTCGCCAAGGCCTGTCTCGGAGCCGAGCACGACGCAGGGCCCCTTGGAATTCAAGTAGCGCGTGACCAGATCCAGCAGCCGCGCCTTCTCGTCGAAGGCGCGCAAAACGCTCCTCAAGGATTTCAGATTCGAGAACTCCGGCTTGTCGAACAGCTGTGCCGTCCCGTCGACGTAGACCCGCTCCTCCCCTTCCTGTTTCTCGAGCGCTTGCCGCCCGAGGGGAAGCGCGAGGGCGAGCATCCGGTCGCAGGCGTCCTTCTCTTGCGCCATCGCCGCGAGAAGGAGCCGGCAGACCTCGTGGAGAGTATTGCCGCAGAACTCGCGCGTCAGCCGGTCGGAGATGGCGTCGAGCTCGGAGGCCGTGTAGTCGACGTCGGTTTCGAAAACGCGGGACTGGACGACATCCGGCTCGTTGACCTGGATGACGAGGATCTTGCCGGGCGCGACCGACAGGAAGCGCAGACTCTTCACCACGGTGTGGAGCGCATCGGGCGCGACGACGAAACCAACTTCTCCGGAGAGTCGCGAGAGCAGGCGCGAGGAAGCCTGGAAAAGACCGCGGATATCGCTGCCGGCGGAGGCCAGATCGAAGTCGACCTGCTCGCGGACGTCCGGGGCGATCCGGCGATGCTTCATCAGTTCGTCGATGTAGACGCGGTACGCGCGATCCGTCGGGATACGGCCCGCAGAGGTGTGCGGCTGGGCGAGAAAGCCGGCATCGGTCAGGTCGGCCATGATGTTGCGAATCGAGGCGGGAGAAAGCTCGAACCGCCGGGACTTGAAAAGCGCCCGGGACGATACCGGTTTTCCGGTGTCCACGTGAAGCCGGATGATCTCCTTCAAGATCGCCCGGCTTCGAATGTCGAGCGGATGCATCATTTGACCGCCTCGGTCCGACCGCCCGGCCGGACCGCCTGGAACCCTCCCCCGACAATGGTAACAGGCGTCGCGGCGGCGCGGAAAGGACGTAGGACTCAGGACGTTAGGTCGTGGGGACGATCCTGCCACCGACCTCCTCATGTCCGACTTAGGACCTAGGGACAAGGTAGTAGGACGAAGGGAACGGTTCCCTACGACCTACGTCCTATCACCTATGTCCTCATGTCAGACTTACGACGTAGGACTTGGGACGTAGGACTTCGAGAAGATCCCCCTACCCTCTCCGTCCTACCACCTACGTCCTATGCTGGAGAACATTCTCAACTGGTCGGTGGCAATCGCGGGGCCCGGGCGAGCCGCGAAGGCTTTCGCTCGTTCCTGGCGCGAGGCGGGAGGCCGCATCGATTACGTCCTTTCCCGCGATCAGGCGGGAGCGGAGCGCGCCGTTGCCCTCCTGAAGGGTGGACAGCCCCGCACGGCGGGATCGGGCCCGTTCGCCTGCGACCTGCTTCTTCTCGGCGTGCCGGACGACTCGATCTGCGCCGTCGCGGCTCGGATCGCGCCGGAGGTTTCCTGTCGCCTCGCCTTCCATCTCTCCGGGGCTTCGCCTGCCGAAGAAATCGGGATCCTGCGGCGTACCGGCGCCTCCGTGGGCTCTCTCCATCCGCTGAGAGCCTTCTCGGGGGAAATCTCAGAGAGCTGGCGCGGCGCTTTTGTTGCGATCGAAGGGGACGAGCAGGCCTGCTCGGCGGCAGAGCAGATGGTCCGGGCCTTCGGCGCTACCGGGAGGCGCCTGGCCGCCGAATCGAAGGCTCTGTACCACGCCGCGGCGACCCTCGCGGCGGGAGGCGCGCTTGCGTTGGTCTCGTGCGCGACCCGGCTCTGGACGTCGATCGGCATCCCCGAGGACGAGGCAAAGGCCGCGCTGGCCGACCTGGCGGCGCGGGCCACGGCGACGGCGACGCACCGCCCCTTCGAAGACGCGTTTACGGGTCCTCTGGCCCGGCGGGATCTCCAGACCGTGCGCGCCCACCGCGCCGCGCTGGCCGCCCGGCCGGAACTGCTGCGCGTCTACGATCTGCTCGCGCGGGAGACTCTCAAGCGGACACCGGGCCGCGGGAAGGAAGATGAAATCCTTTTCCTTATGGAGGGTAAGTGACGATTCCATCCCGTGAGGGCTTTATTCTGCTTTCCCCGCAGCCGATCCTCGGTTTCGCCGTTGCGGCGAAACGAGTTACGGGGGGTGCGATGGTAGAATTCGTGCACCCGCGCGTGTGCGCGAGCAGATAATCGTCCATGGTCTTCTTCAACTACGCCACCATGCAGATGGCGGCCAAGATCGTGTACTACGGTCCTGGTCTGTGCGGGAAGACCACCAACCTCCACCACATCTACGGGCGCACCTCCCCGGGCTCCCGCGGAGAGATGGTGTCGCTCGAGACCGAGACGGATCGGACGCTTTTTTTCGATCTGCTCCCGCTGGACGTGGGCATCATCGGGGGGTTCAAGACGCGGGTCCAACTCTATACGGTGCCGGGCCAGGTCTTCTACAACACGACTCGCAAGCTCGTCCTGAAGGGCGTCGACGGCATGGTGTTCGTCGCCGATTCCCAGCGTGCGATGAAAGAGGCCAACACCGAGAGTGTCAACAACCTGCGCTCGAACCTCGCCGAGATCGGGATCAAGCTCGACGATCTCCCCCTCGTCTTCCAGTACAACAAGCGGGATCTCTCCAACATCCTCTCCGTCGACGAGCTCGAAGAGAGCCTGAATCCCGACCGCAAATACGAGAGCTATGAAGCGTGCGCAGTTCTCGGTCAGGGGGTCTTCGAGACTCTGAAGGCGATCTCGCGACTCACGCTGAGATCGCTCAAGAAGAGAATGCTCGGGGATGATCGCGGAGCGCGGTTGAGCGTCGCCACGGCTCCGCCGGAGGCCGCCCCGCCGCCGCCACCCCGACCGCTCCCGCTGCGCGAAGTCCCGGTTCCGGCGGTCCAGCCGCCCCCGCGGCCGGTCGAGCTCGATCTGGAGCCCGAGCCGGAGGCCATTCCCTTCGACGTGCCGAGTCCTCCCCGGCCGCCGACTCTGTTGGGGGTGGAGGCGTTCGACGCCGACGACGTCGAGACGGTCAACGAGTTCGAAGACGCGTTGAACTCTCTCGATGCCCCGCTGCCGGAGCTGGACCTGCCGGCCGAGCCGCTGGAAATCGGGGAGATCTCGTTCGCGGAAGCGCCCGCGGCTCCGGAACCGACGCCGGTCACGGAGCCTCCGGTCAAGCATGTCCGTGTCCGGTCCAACATCGACATCCTCGCGGAGCTCGAAAAACTGCGAAAGAGCGCGACGGCGGAAACGATGTCGACCGACCGGGCCGCGCGCCGCCAGACGACCGGGATTTCCATCGACGATCTGCTGGCCTCGAGCCTGAATCACCGCAAGGAGATCAATCGCATTTTCGAAGTGCAGGTTCCGCAGGGGGAGCTCGCGCAGGGACGCCACGTCACCATCGGATTGCGAATCGAAGACGATCAGAAGAATCCCGTAGGCGAGGAGAAGACATTCTCGATCGACCTGCACACCAAGCAGGAAATCGAGAAGCTCCTGCTCTCTCTGAAGTTTCACATCTTCGGAAAATAGTTTTCAGTTATCAGTTATCAGTTTTCAGTTTTGCGACCGGGGCTCTGAACTGATCACTGAAAACTGATCACTGAAAACTGGGGTTGTCCTCCCCGGAAGACATCCCAAAAGAAGAAAACCCTTTGCCTTGCGCTCTCGAGGCGGCTAACCTTTCCGTACAGATGTTCCAAAGGATCCGCGCCCGGGCGAAGGAGTACGCGCTCCTCGCATCGGCGCTCGCACTGGCCGGATGCGCTTCTTCGCCGGCGCACAAGGCTTCGCCGCCCACGCCTTCGCCGGAGGTAGCGGCGATGGAAGCCGCGAGCCGCGCGTTCGATGTGGGGCGCGAGGCCGCTCTTTCGGGAGACGGAACGTGCGCCGCCGACGCGTTCGGGCGCGCCATCGACGCCGTGCGTCCTGTCGGCGCCGCCCCTCCATCCGATCCTCGCTTGCGCGACTTTTCCGAAGATCTCTTCGAGGCCATCCTGCGCTACGAAGCTCTGGCGGCCCCGGCGGAGGAGGCGGCCGCCGACCGCATCGCGCCGGAGCTGCGCCAGATCGAGGCGCCCGCGTCCAGTCCCGAGGAGATCTCCCGGGCCGCGACCGCCGTCGCCACCGACACCGCCGGCGTGACCTACGACATCCCCATCGTCGCGAATGAGTCGGTGCTGCGGATCCTCGCCGTCTTCCAGAACGACCTCCACGACGTGATCGGGCGCGGCCTTGCCCGCTCCGGCCGCTACGTTCCGATGATCCACCGAATCTTTCGCGAGGAAGGGGTGCCGGCGGACCTCGCACAAGTGGCCCTGATCGAATCCTCGTTCCTCCCTCGCGCGCGCTCCAACAAGGCCGCACACGGAATCTGGCAATTCATGCTCCGAACCGGCCGGCAGTACGGATTGACGGCCAACGCGGTGGTGGACCAACGCAGCGACCCGGAGAAAGCGACGCGCGCGGCCGCCAAACACCTGAAGTATCTGAATCTGCTCTTCCACGACTGGTACCTCGCGCTCGCCGCGTACAACGCGGGAGAAGGAAAGGTCCTCAAGGCGATGGCCCGCACCGGATTTTCCGACTTCTGGCAGCTGGCCGCCTCGCCGGGAGCCTTGAAGCCGCAGACGATCAGCTACGTGCCGGCGGTGATCGCGGCGACGCTGATTTCCAAGAACCCGACCCATTACGGCTTCGACGTGGAGTACGAAAAGCCCCTCGAGTACGAAACGGTGGAGTTGAAGCGACCCGTCCGTTTGAAAAACCTCGCCGACGGGCAGTCCGCGCCCTTCGAGGAGCTCCAGCGCCTGAATCCGGAGCTGACCGGGGACGTGACCCCGCGCGATGCGGAGGGCTATGAGCTGAAGGTGCCCTTGGGAACCCGTGAGGCCGTACTCGCCGCCTATGCGGCCGCGCCGACCGCTATCGCTCCCTCGTACCGGCGGCACGTGGCTCGACGCGGCGAGACGCTCGCCGGGATCGCCCGCCGCTTCCACGTTCCGTTGGCCGTCCTCGCCGAGCTCAACTCTGTGGAGCCCAAGGCCCGCCTGCCGCGCGGGCGGGTGATTCTGGTTCCGAGGCCGGAGAAGGTCCAGATCGCCACCGGCAAGAAGTCGAAGAAGAAGACCGGCAAAGTCGTGGCGGCGGCGGATCGGACGAACAGACCTTCGGCCGAGAAAAAGACCTACCGCGTTCGGGGCGGCGATACCCTGTACCGGATCGCGCTCAAGCACGGCACGACGGTAGCGATCCTGATGACGGCCAATAGCCTGGGTTCGCCCGCCCAGATCCGTCCCGGGGACAAGCTCACCATTCCGGCCAAGCCGTAGGTCTAAGGTCTAAAGTCTAATTTCCGAGATTCAGAAGAGATTCCTAACTTTAGACTTTAGACTTTAGACATTAGACGTTAGAATCCTGGGGTCCTCACCGGGCGGTCCGGCGCTCTCCTCGCACCCGAGGAGGTTTGATGCTCGCCCGTGTGCATTCCGCAGCCGTGTCCGGGATCGACGCCCGCGTTCTCGACGTCGAGGTGGACGTCTCCGACGGTCTCCCCTGTTTCACGATCGTCGGCCTTCCCGACACCACCGTGAAGGAGGCCCGCGACCGAGTCCGGTCCGCGTTGCGCAACAGCGGTTTTCCCTTCACCAGCCGCGCGATCACGGTCAACCTGGCCCCGGCGGATTTTCGCAAAGTCGGCGCCGCGCTCGATCTGCCCGTCGCGATCGGGCTGCTGCTCGTCGACGGTCTCGCCGTGGCGACGCCGCGGCGCCGTCTCTTCATCGGCGAGCTCGGCCTGACCGGAGAGGTGCGCTGCATTCGAGGCGCGCTCTGCCTCGCGGCCGCGGCCCGCGAGGCGGGGTTCCAGCAGGTCGTGCTTCCCGCCGACAACGCCCCCGAGGCAGCCGCGGTCGAAGGGCTCGAGATCATTCCCGTCCGGAGTCTCGCCGGAGCCGTCGCGCACCTGACCGGCCAACGCCCGATCCCGCCCTTCTCTCCCGGCCCGGCCCCACCGGCGATTCCCTCGGAGCTGGACTTCGCCGAAGTCCGGGGACAGAAAGTGGCGCGTCGCGCGTTGGAGATCGCGGCAGCGGGAGGACACCATCTTCTGCTGTCGGGTCCGCCCGGAGCAGGCAAGACGATGCTCGCGCGGAGACTGCCCACGATTCTGCCTCCGCTGACGAGGTCCGAGGCGATCGAGGTGACGAAGATTCATTCGATCGCGGGGGCGCTCCCTCCGGCAGCGGCGCTCATCGAGAACGCGCCCTTTCGGGCCCCTCACCACGGAATCTCGGCGCCGGGACTGGTGGGAGGAGGCGTGCGGCCGGGGCCCGGAGAGATCTCGCTCGCTCACCGCGGCGTGCTCTTCTTGGACGAGCTGCCGGAGTTCCGGCGCGACGCGCTGGAGGCGATCCGGCAACCGCTCGAAGAAAAACGGGTCTGCATCGTGAGAGTCGGCGGCGCATCGGTTTTTCCCTCCGATTTTCTGCTGGTGGCGGCCATGAACCCGTGCCCCTGCGGGTTCGCCGGAGATCGGGAACACGCCTGCTCCTGCGACTGGAGAGAGCGACAAAGGTACGCGCGCAAATTGTCCGGTCCTCTGCTCGACCGCATCGACCTCCACGTCCCCGTTCCCGCCGTGCCGTGGGCAGATCTGGCCCGCGGAAGCGTCGCGGAAGCTTCCGCTCCGATTCGCGAGCGTGTCGAGGCCGCTCGGCGGCTGGCCGCTGATCGTTTCCCGGGGCGACCGGCCTTTCGCAACGCCGAGCTTCCGGTCTCCGACTTCGATCGAATCCTTCTCCTCGACGGCTCGGCCCGGCGACTGCTTCCGGCGGTCGTCGAACGTCTCCGCCTCTCTCTTCGGGCGCTCCACCGGGCCCTCCGCGTCGCGAGAACGATCGCTGATCTGGCTGACGCGCAGCGAGTCACGTCCGCGCACGTTGCCGAGTCGGTCGGGTATCGGATGCGCGCCACCTGTCCCATGGGTCAGGTTGACAGGATCTCTCCGACGCCCGTACGATGTGCGTCAAACGCGGACGA
>Ga0070698_100000308_pt1 | contig 49751 bp, 47 predicted proteins | sample KBSK1502metaG_FD_65477 | JGI IMG/M metagenome (GOLD analysis project Ga0070698, IMG submission 65477) | Corn, switchgrass and miscanthus rhizosphere microbial communities from Kellogg Biological Station, Michigan, USA - KBS K1-50-2 metaG | ecosystem: Host-associated > Plants > Roots >...
AACGGGGACCTGAGCAAGAAGATCGACGTGGACGCCCGCGGTGAGATCCTGGAGCTGAAGACCACCATTAACACGATGGTCGACCAGCTGTCGGCCTTCGCCTCAGAGGTGACCCGGGTAGCCCGCGAGGTCGGCAGTGAGGGCAGGCTCGGCGGCCAGGCCGAGGTGGAAGGCGTGTCCGGCACATGGAAGCGGCTGACCGAGAGCGTCAACGAGCTGGCGAGCAACCTGACCACGCAGGTCCGCGCCATCGCCGGGGTCGCCAGCGCGGTCGCCGAGGGCGATCTGACCCAGTCCGTCGAGGTCGCGGCGCGCGGTGAGGTCGCCGAGCTCAAGGACAACGTCAACCTGATGGTCGCGAACCTGCGCGAGACGACCCGCGCCAATCAGGAGCAGGACTGGCTGAAGACCAATCTCGCCCGGATTGCCGGGCTCATGCAGGGCCACCGCGATCTGCTGGAGCTGGCGCGCCTTATCCTCGGCGAGCTCACGCCGCTGACCTCTGCGCAGTACGGTGCCATTTACCTGGCCAGCGATGCCGCGGGCGGGCAAGGCCAGCAGCAGGAATTCACCCGGATCGCCACCTACGGCTTCACGAAGGGCGGCCTGGATCATTTCGGGGCAGGGGAGGGGCTGGGCGGCCAGGCAGCCATCGAGCGCACGCCGATCCTGATCACCGATGCCCCGGCCGGATACCTCAAGGTCGGATCGGGTCTCGGCGAGGCCGCGCCGGTGAGCATAGCCGTGCTGCCAATCCTGTTCGGGGACCAGGTTCTCGGCGTGCTAGAGCTGGCCTCGCTGACCCGGTTCAGCGATGTGCACCTGGCCTTCTTTGACCAGTTCGTCGGAACCATCGGCGTTGCCATCAATACGATCATGGCAAATTCGCGGACGGAGGCCCTGCTGAGCGAATCCCAGCGGCTGACCTCTCAGCTGCAGGAGCGCTCGGTCGAGTTGCAGCGCCAGCAGGCAGAGCTGCGCAGGTCCAACGCGGAACTCGAGGACAAGGCAGCACTGCTGGCAAAGCAGAACAGCGCCATCGAGATACAGAACCGCCAGATCGAGCAGGCGCGCAGCACGCTGGAGGAGCGGGCTCAGCAGCTTGCGATCTCCTCCAGGTACAAGTCGGATTTCCTGGCCAACATGTCGCACGAGCTGCGCACGCCGCTGAACAGCCTGCTCGTACTCGCCAAGGTGCTCTCTGAGAACCAGGACGGCAACCTGACCGGCCAGCAAGTGGATTTCGCCCGCACTATCCACGCGGCTGGATCCGACCTGCTCCAGCTGATCAACGACATCCTGGACCTGTCCAAGGTCGAGGCCGGCAAGATGGACGTCAATCCCGCGGAGTTGCCGCTGACGGCGCTCGTCGAGTACGTCGACGCCACGTTCCGCCCGATGGCAGAAGACAAGGGACTGAGCTTCAGCATCCAGGTGCGCCCCGGCACGCCGGACCGGCTTTACGTCGACGAACAGCGACTCGAGCAGATCGTGCGCAACCTGCTCTCCAACGCGGTCAAGTTCACGTCTGCAGGCGAAGTCAGGCTCACCGTCGGCCGCGCCGACCGGGTGGAGTTCGGCGGCGCGCTCCGCGGGGCATCCGACGTGATCGAGTTCGCGGTGTCGGATACCGGCGTGGGCATCGCGAAGAACAAGCTCAGCACGATCTTCGATGCGTTCCGGCAGGCTGACGGAACAACGAGCCGTCGCTACGGCGGTACCGGCCTCGGCCTCTCGATCAGCCGGGACATCGCCCGGCTGCTCGGCGGGGAGGTCCGCGCGTCCAGCCGGCCGGGCAAGGGCAGCACGTTCACGCTCTATCTGCCGGCCGAACAGCGCCCGCTAGGAGTCGGAGTCATGGCGATCGCCCCGGCAACGGCCGCTATGGCCGCGGCGGAACAGGCGGCGGCCGTTCCCGGCGCAGCCGCGATGTCCGTATCCGGTGACGGCGAAGACGCGCTGAACGGCGCACGGATACTGATCGTGGATGACGATGCGCGCAGCGTCTTCGCTCTCACCGGTGTTTTTGAACGGCATGGGGCCGAGGTGCTTTATGCGGAGAACGGACGGATCGGGATAGAGGCGCTGGAGCACAACGAGGACATCTCGCTGGTGCTGATGGACGTCATGATGCCGGAACTGGACGGGAACGCGACAATGCGGGCGATCCGGCGGATGCCGCAGTTCACCGAACTGCCGATTATCGCTCTCACCGCGAAGGCGATGAAGGGCGACCGGGAGAAGAGCATCAAGGCCGGCGCGTCCGACTACGTCCCCAAGCCCGTGGAGACTGATCACCTGCTGCACCTGATGCGGAGCTGGCTGCAGCGCAGCACCGGGCCGCGCACCGAGGGCAGACTCGTCAACTCGCCTTAGGAGCCGCCGGCGTGGCAGAGAAGGCGAAGATCCTATTAGTGGATGATCGCCCGGAGAACCTCGTAGCGCTCGAGGCGATCCTCGGCTCGCTGAACCAGAAACTGGTGTCGGCGCGCTCTGGGGACGCCGCGCTCAAGGCGCTGCTCAGCGATGAGTTCGCCGTCATCCTGCTCGACGTCGTGATGCCGGGAATGGACGGATTCGAGACCGCTGCCCACATCAAGCGACGTCCCAGGACGCGGGACGTGCCGATCATCTTCCTCACCGCGCTGAACAGCGAGCCCGACTATGCATTCCGCAGTTACTCGGCCGGCGCCGTCGACTACATCGCCAAGCCGTTCGACCCGTGGGTGCTGCGTGCCAAGGTGTCGGTATTCGTGGATCTGTATATGAAGAACCGGCAGCTCAGCGAGCAGGCGGCGCTGCTTCGCGCGCGGCTGGCGGATTCGCTGCAGGCGACCGAGACTGCCCCTGCGACCGCGGAACCAGTGCTGGCAGAACTCTCCGCGCGGCTCGCGGCGGTGGAGGACCTGGTCACGGTGCTTTCCGGGCAGACCGCCGCCGCCCCGAACCCCGCCATCACCCAATCCATTCATCAGCTGGAGCACAGTGTGGGAAGGCTGCGCGACGTGTTCGACGCGCTCCGGGTCGGCGGCTGACGCTCCGGCATCGCACGTCGGCCGGGCGCAATACCGCCGTCGCAACCGGGCAGAATGCTGTGATGGCTTCGTACTCCGTGAACCCGCACGCCGTGGCGCGGGCCCGCCAGCTCATCGACAGCCGCCAGTACGTGCTCGTCAGCGACTGGGGCAAGGTCCAGCCCGGCGCCAGCGAGCAGAACGCCTTCCTGGAGTCGCACTCGTGGGAGGAATACGCCCAATGGCATCTCGGGCTCACCGACGGTGCCCGCGACCACACCAAGGCCAGGTACGCGTTCGTCTACGGGGACTTCCGCCGCCTCCATCGCATGGGCATCATCGCCTGCCTGTACCGGGCCGCCGAGTGGCGGCACAAGGAAATCGAGCTCGCCGCCCACGAGCTCCTGCAGCGACTGGACAACATGCCATCGTGAAGCCTCCGGCTGGGGTTGCGGCCTGCCTCCTGGCGCCGTCCGGGCAGCCAGGCGGAAAAGTTGAGAGGCCAGGTCCCGGGTTGGGGACCTGGCCTCTTGATCACCTGCCGCCCCGTGTCACCGGGCTGAGGCAGGGGGCTGGTCAAGCGCGTCGCGGTTTGATGGTGCGAGCGTCGATCGAAGTGGCCGCCCGGCCGGCGCCGTTGGCCGTATGCGTCACGGTGACGTCGAGCGGGTGGTCGGCGACGATGTCGAGAACGCCGAGCACGAGCGGCCCTCCGGTCGGGCCGACGGCCTCCTGCAGGGTGCAGCAGTCCTCGAGTGTCGCCTCGCCCGGCCCGAGCACGAGTTTCGCGAATGCTCGGGCCAGCACGGTCCGGGGCTCACGCCCGACCGGCTCATCGTGCAGCACCAGCGGCGCGAAGTACTTCACCAGCTGCACCGGGCAGGTGGTGGGATTGTAGATGGTGACCGCGGTGGCGTAGCGGCCGTCAGCCACGGTCTCGCAGCGGTCATGCCCGTGCCCCTTGTCATCCCCCACCTGCGTGCCGCAGATCATCTCCACGGAGTGGTGCCAGCGGCAGGCGGGCACCGTGATCGTGACCGGCTTGCTCGCCACGACGGCGCCGTCGGCCACCACATCGAGGCTGCCCGTGAAGACCTGGTCTGTCTCCGCGCAGGCACGCACACCCTTCCAGGTGACCTCGAACGGCAGCGTGTGCTCCACATCCCCGGCGAGAGAGTCGTAGCTGGGAGGGGCAATCGACGCGACGAACGGCGCGATCGCTCCCGCGCGCTGGAGCTCTAGGTGACTGATGCTGTGCACGGCCGAGGAGACGAGCGAGACCAGGGTGGCGACGATAGTGGTCGCGTTCACGCCGGTGGTGTGCGATCCGCCGGGCGTGGCGCCGGTGATCCGGGTGGCCTGGCCCGGGCTGCCCCCGATGGTGCAGGCACCGTAGTCGAAGTTGTCCGGGCCGGGGCCCGGATCGCCGTCCAGCGCGCCTGCGACCCCGGTGTCGGTGCTGATGGCAACGACGGTGATCCCGGGAGCAGCCACCAAAGCGGCCGTGGCGGTGGCCTCGGTGATGTCCGCGGCGGCCCCCGAGATGGCGGAGCAGATGGGATCGTGCCCGGGCGCGTCGCCGAACCAGACCAGGATCCGCTTGCTGCCCGGCCGCCAGCCGATCGCGGGATCCGTTGCGACCTGCTGCAGGGCGAACAGCTGACCCTCGGGCGTGTCGCTACCGCCGATTGCGGACCAGGCGTTCACGGCGACCGTGACATCGGCGGCGCCGGGGGTCGGGGCCAGCTGGTGCTGGAAGGCGTACGGGCTGGATGCGGGAATCGGGAAATCCTTGTAGTTCCCGGCACCCCAGGCAACGTCGAGTCCGGTGAACGCCGGGTCGTTGACGATCGCGTTGATGCCCGCCTGGACCGCGCCAATGATCGTTCCCATGCTCCCGGTGGTGTCGGCCAGCAGGTAGACGTCAGCCTTTGCGACCCCCGTCGGCACATGGACAGTGACCGTCTCTTCCTCGGTCACGCACTCCGACAGGGTCAGGTTGTTCACCGGCGGGTCGATCGTCACAGACGGCGCCGGGGTCACGGCAGGCCGCTCAGGCACGGGCATCTCGGGCGCGAACAGCCCGCGGCCGGCGAGTGCCTCGAAACGGCGCGGCGGGTGCACCGCCCCGCTTGCGTCGACAACGAGCGACGCGGTCTGGTTGTGCTTTCCCCGGACGGCGGCGTGGACCAGCCGTACTTCCTCACCAGACGGCAGCCGCGCGGTCACCTCGGCGACGATCTCGATGTCGGTGGTGCCGAGCACCTCGGCTAGTGCCGCACGAACCGCATCTCCAGGCTCGCTTGTCGTGGAACTCATGAGAGCCCCCCCTTCGCTGGGATCATCCTGACCAGAAAGAGACCCCCTGGCGGCATCAGATACACGCCTGCTCAGGAATTCACGCCACCGACCTCACGCCAGCGGCGAGCGGCTGGCCCGCGCGGGCGCCCGGGTCGTCTACGTCGACAACGACCCGATGGTGCTGGCCCATTCGCGGGCGCTGAAGACCGGCGAGGGCACGGCCGTTGTCCAGGCAGACCTGCGCGATCCGGAGACGATACTGAGTCATCCGGAGACTCAGCTGCTGATCGACTTCAGCCAGCAGCGAGATAGAGGGCGAAGTCCTGCCCGCGTTTCTGGGCTATTACGAGCGTTTCGCTGGCTTCGGGTTCTGGGCGGCCGTGGAGAAGGCGACCGGGGAATTCCTTGGGTGGTTCCGCTTCCGGCCGCGGGACACGGCGAGCGCGGCCGCGTAGTCGCTGCCACTCCGGGTACTCAGGGGCGGGCAGCGGCGAGCACGTCGTCCAGGGTCTGGAGCAGGAGGTCGGCGTGTTCGCGCTGGAAGACGAGGGGAGGCCGGATCTTCAGCACGTTCCCGGCCGGGCCGGTCACGCCGAGCAGTATCCCCCGTTCGCGCATTGCCTCGGTAACCCTCCTGGCGCGTCCGGCCGCGGGCACCCGGGTCGCGCGCTCATCGACGAGCTCGACTCCCAGCAGCAGGCCTTCGCCCCGGACGTCCCCGATGAGAGCGTGGCAGTCCGCGAGTTTCAGCAGGCCCTGCCGGAGGTAGGAGCCGACCTCCGCGGCGTTTGTCACCAGGCCCTCGTCCTCGATGACGGCGAGGACCGCGAGCGCGGCCGCGCAGGCTACCGGGTTACCGCCGAAGGTGCTGAACAGCTCGGTCCGCTCCGGCACCGCACTGAGCACCTGGGACCGGACCACGAGGGCGGCGACCGGGAAGCCGTTACCCATCGGTTTTCCCATCACCACCATGTCCGGCTCGATCCCCGAGGCGTGCGAGCTCCACAGGTGAGTCCCGGACCGGCCGTGACCGGCCTGGACTTCATCGGCAACCAGGAGGCCGCCGAGGGCCCGCACCCGCCGGGCGGCTTCTCGCAGGTAGGCGGGAGGGGGCGACAGGATGCCGTCGGCGGTGCAGGCCGGGTCTACGTACATCGCGGCGAGGCCGCGGTCGCCGAGGGCACGGGCGGCGTCGTCGATGTGGGCGGCGTACCGCTCGGCCCACCCATCCTCTTCTCGCCGGTAGGCGCCGCGGTACCCGTCCGGCGCGGGGACCGTGGCGACGTGCGCAGGCCGCTCTCCGCTGGCCCACTCCTCGGGGGACAGGGCGTGGGTGGCTTCGGTCAGCCCGTGGTAGGCGTAGGCGGTCACGACCGCGCCGGCCCGCCCGGTGGCGGCGCGGGCGATCCGCCAGGCGAGGTCGTTGGCCTCGCTGCCGGAGTTCACGACGAGGACGGCGTCGAGCCCGGCCGGCAGGGTGGCCTTGAGGCGTTCGGCGAGCTCGATGATCGCCTCATGCAGATAGCGGCTGTGGGTCGCCACAAGCCGCTGCTGCTCGGCCACCGCCCGCACCACCCGGGGGTGGCTGTGGCCGACGACGGGCACATTGTTGTAGCAGTCGAGGTACCGCCGGTCGTCAGGGTCGAACAGCCAGACACCCTCGCCGCGGACCAGGTGCACCGGGCGGGAGTAGAACAATGGCGACCGGGGCAGCGCCCGCCGCCGGCGCTCTAGCAGACCGAGGGTGGCGGACGGGCGGTAGGGAAGCCCCCGGCAGGCTTCGCGGAAACGCCGCGTGACGGTGTCTATCCCCATGGCCTCGATGCTGTCCAGGAAGGCACGGGCCGCAGGCGCACCGCTCGCGCTGTACGCGGCGTTGTCCGGGTAGAGCCCACGCCGCCAGGCGATGACCGTAACCTCGGTGGCAAGCCTGGCCGCCACCAGATCGGCGAGGACACCGGCCTCCTCGTCCTCTAGCGGCGTGACCGAGACATAGCCGCTGATCATCGCCTCGGCCGCCTCGATGGCGTCGCCGCGGCCGTGCAGCACATCCGCGATGGCGACAGCGAGATCGCAGACCAGGGGTGCATGGGTCATGTCCCCGAAGTCCACGATCCCGCTGACCCGAAGGTCATCGTCGAACAGCACGTTGTCCAGGCTCATGTCGGCGTGGATCACCTGGGCGCGCAGTCCGGGCAGCGCCGGGGCGACGCGGTCCTCGAACCGGTCCAGGACCCGTTCCACCTGAGCCTTGCGCGCGGCGTCGGACAGATGGGTGAGCAGCGGGCGGAGCTTGAGCGCATGCGTGACGTCCCACAGGATCTCGTAGTCGGCCGCCGGGTGGAAGAACCCCCGCAGCGCGCGCCCCAGACGCGCCGTGATCTGCCCGAAGGACCAGATCGCCGGGGTGGTGAGCGCCGTTGCCGCCGTCACCCGCCCGGGCAGGAACGTGAAAAGCCGCACCGGGTAAGTCCGCCCGTCGGGCCCCGGAATCTCGACCCAGAATTCCCCCGCCGTGCTCGGCAGGGCACGCATCACCGGCAGGCTCGGATCCACCCGCTCGATGTGCCGAAGAGCAGCGGTCTGCATCTCCACGACGTGCCGGGCATCCGCCGGATTAGAGATCTTGAACAGGAGGCGCCGCCCGCCCGCCGCGTCCACCCGGAAGTTCTGGTCCCGTTCGCCCGCCAGGCGCGAAAGGGACGCTTCCACGCCGAAGCCGTCCCGAAGGATGTGCCGGGCCGCCTCCATCTCGAAGGCAGGCGGCCTGCTCGCAAGAGGGTCAAGGCGCTCCGTCATGGGCCCGAAGGCTATCTTGCTGCCCGGACAGCACTCCGGCCGGCTACTGCCCTGCCACCCCGCGGGGCCGCGGGAATCTGGGATTCAGGGTGCTATTAAGATCGGGCAATGCCTATCCCGGCGGCGTTCGACCTGTCCGGCCGCGTCGCGGTGGTCACCGGGGCGGGCAGCAGCGAAGGCATCGGCTTCGCCACCGCCAGGCTTCTCGCAGAACTTGGTGCTGCCGTGATGATCAGCGCCACCAGTGCCCGGATCGAGGCCAGGGTCGGCGAACTGCACACGGCCGGCTTCGACGCGGCGGGGGTCACCGCAGACCTCACCGATGAGGACGCCGCGGCCGGGCTCGTGTCGGCCGCGCTGCGGCAATGGGGACGGCTGGACATCGTGGTCAACAACGCTGGCATGATCTCTACCGCCAACCCCGTCTTCGAGTCCGGCACGGCGGACTCCATGAGCCTGCCGACTTGGCAGGCATCGCTTGCCCGCAACCTGACCACCGCCTTCCTGGTCACCAAGGCGGCCCTGCCCGCCATGACCAGCCGCGGCTGGGGACGGATCATCATGATCGCCAGCCTCACCGGCCCGGTGATGGCGATACGCGCGGACGTTGCCTACGCCAGTGCCAAAGCAGGCATGGCCGGCCTCACCCGCGCAGTCGCGATCGATGCCGCCGGGCACGGAATCACGGTCAACGCGGTTGCCCCGGGATGGATAGCCACCGGATCCCAGACCCCGCAGGAGCACGACGAGGGACTGGTCACGCCCATCGGCCGGAGCGGCTCACCCGGCGAGGTTGCCGCCGCCGCTGCCTGGCTGGCCAGCCCGGGCGCGTCCTACATCACCGGGCAATGCCTGGTCGTGGACGGCGGCAACGCCATCACCGAACAGCGCGCCACTCCTGCCCGGCGAGACTTATCCGGGCCAGCTGCCGGCCGCCCTGGGCGGCGGTCCGGCCAGGAGCGTCGCGGCAAGCTCCCGCCTGCTCCGGCAACTCGCTCGCGCATGCGTGCCAGATCAGTCCGTTTTGCCGGCTAGTGCTGGTCGAAGCCGGCTGAGAACCTTCCTGATCAGGGCGAAGGCGTGATAGGCGACGACGGCGGCGATAACGAGTGCCACCGCAGGGTCCAGCCAGTACCAGCCTCCGGTTACCAGGATGACGCCGCCCGCCGCGGCCACCCCTGCTGCCGCTGCGGCATCCGCGGTGGTGTCGAGCAGGACCGCCGCGACGGATAGGTCCCGCTGCTTCATCTCACCTGCATCGTCACCTTCGTCTCCGTGCAGGACTAGAGCGCCGGCCGCCATCACCAGCGCGGCAATACCGCTCACCACGAGCACCGGCAGGCCGTCCACCTGCGGCGTGCGGTGGATAAGCCGGTCGACCGCCGCGCCGGCGACGAGCAATTCGAGTACCAGCAACCATCCGCCGTTGACAAGCGCGGCGATGCTTGACGCGTTCGGGCGGCCGTGCGGCCGTGCGCGGCCCGCCGGGCGTGACAAGCGGACCGCGAGCAGGGCCACGCCCACGCCAGCGGCGTCGAGCAGATAGTCACCGCCTTCGGCGAGCACCCCGAGCGAATGAGCCGTCACGCCCACCGTTGCCAGGCCCGCCACGAGCGCGAGGTTGAGTGCAAGGACCACGAGCAAGCGCTGCGTTCTGGACACGTGTGGCGATTCTATGAGCAGCTGCGCGGACGATATCTCATTTGAAACGGAAGTTCCGGCGAGCATCCCGCGGCCGGGGGAGTGTGGCAGCGCCTGGTCCGTGGCCGGCCGGGCGGATGGGGCTGTTCGCGCCGCACGGCTGGGCGTCCATCGGCCACGCTGCCGCGATCTTGATGCTTTCCTTCGTCGGCTGGGAGGCAACCGCCCCGCTGACCCCCCGGCTGCGCGACCCCGCCCGGCAGCTGCCCCGCGTCATCGCCATCGCCCTCGCCACCACCACGGCGCTGTACCTGGGCCTGGCAGTCACTACGATCGCCGTGCTCGGCCACGGCGCCGGGACCGACGTGCCGCTCGCTGACTTGCTGCGGTACGCGATCGGTCCTGCCGGGCGCGCGGCCGCCGCCGTGGCGGCGGTCGTGCTGACCCTCGGGGCGACCAACGCCTACCTCACCGGCGCCTCGGCGATGGCCGTGGACCTGACCAGGCACCCGGGCCAGCAGCGGCACCGCCGGCCGGCGCGGCCGTTCCTGGCCCTGATCGCCGCTGCGGGCCTGCTTATCATCGGGCTCTACTCGCTGCGGCTGGTAACCACCACACAGCTGGTCACGCTGCCCACCACGCTGTTCCTCGCCGTCTATCTCGGCTGCACCATCTCCGCGGCACGCACGCTGGCCGGCCGGGCCCGCTACGCCGCCATGCCCGCGCTGGCCGCGGTCATCGTGGTCCTGCTGTTCTCCGGGTGGGCACTGGCCATCACCGCCGCCGTCGCCGCCACCGCGGCGCTGGCGGCACCCAGCCGGGCGGAACGCAATCCCACGGCCATGCCGCGGCGGAAATACCGGAAGTTCTCCTTGCGCCATCCAGTGCGCACCCGAATCCGGTCAAAGCGGCTGGCCGCGGTGCAGCCGCACCCGCTCATCGACCCACAGCAGCACGCCAGCCAGCCCGATCAGGGCGCGCCTAGTAGAGGTTTGCCACCGCCAGCCCGCAGCCAGCGGCAAGCAGCACCTGTATGCGCCGGCTCGGGGCCACGCCGGGTGGCACGTCGGCGGGCTCGGCAGTGGCAGCAGCCGGCTGAGCTTCCCGCCCGCGACGTCCTTACGTTCGGCGTTCACTGGAACCATGAACGTGCTCGCCGGCACTCCTGCTCCGCCACGTCAGCGCCGCAAGCTGGCCGCGCTCGTCAATCCCGCACCGGCTGTTCCCGGCCGCTCGCCGACTGCAGCGCCGTCCAGATGAGCTCCGGCGTCAACGGCAGCTGATCCAGCTCAATGCCGTATTCAGCAAGCGCGTCGCAAAGCGCATTCGCGACCGCGGCAGCGGCTGGGATGGCACCGACCTCCCCGGCGCCCCGGACACCGAACGAAGTCACCGGCGAGGGCACTGCGGTGTGCAGCAACTCTATCGGCGGGACGTCGCAGGCCGACGGGGCGAAATAGTCCATCATGGTGCCGTTCACGAGCTGGCCAGTCTCGGGGTCGTAGCGGAGTTCCTCGCCGAGCGCGGCACCGAGGCCCTGGGCAAGCCCGCCCCGTACCTGGCCCTCGATGAGCTTGGGGTTCACTGGCGTGCCGCAGTCGTGCACCATGACCACCTTCTCGACCGTGAACTCGCCGGTCTCTGCGTCGACCGAGACCACGGCCGCGGCGGTGCCGAAGGAGTACGCGGCGTGTGCGGGCTCGAAGTAGGCCGTCTCGTCAAGGCCTGGCGAGTCACCAGGCGGCAGCCCCTGGCCGAGGATGGCCCGGCTGAAGACGGCGGAGAGCGGCGTTACGACCGAGGGATCGCCGCGCTGCCGGACGACGTCTCCGGCGATCTCGAGCTCGCCCGGATCCTGAATGCCGAGCGTCCAGGCCGCGATCCGGACCGTCTTCTCGCGCAGCCGGGTGCATGCCTCAAGCAGCGCACCCGCGGCCGCGATCACGGTCCGCGAGGCGAAGGCGCCGGTATTCAGCGGCGCTGATCCGGTGTCGCCCGCATGCACGGTCACGGCGTCGTAGTCGACTCCGAATACCTCGCTGCACAGCTGGGCGAAGACGGTCTCGCTGCCCTGCCCGACGCTTGACACGGCCGTGTAGATATCGATGCCGCCGCTCCGGTTGGCCCGCACGGTGACGCTCTCATGCGCACCGAACTGCGAATTTCGCTTGGCCAGGAACTTCGCGCTCGCATAGCCGGTGCGCTCGACGTAGGAGGAGAAGCCGATCCCCCGGTACCGGCCCCCGGCGAAGGGCCCGTGGCCCGCCTCGCGATGCGCATCCCAGCCGACAGCGCTTGCGGCCATCCGCAGGCAGCGCTCGTAATCGCCGCTGTCGTAAACCGCGCCGACCGGGTTGACCCACGGGAACTCGTCGGGCCGCACCATGTTGACTGCCCGCAGCTCGACCGGATCCATCTGCAACCGCCGCGCCAGCCGGTCGATCAGCCGCTCATAAGCGAAGTTGACTTCGGGCTGGCCGTAGCCGCGGTAGGCGCCGATCGGCGTCTTGGTGGTGAGGACAACCCGCCGCTCGACGAAGCCGCGGTCCACCTTGTACGGCCCGGTGAAGACCACGCTGGACAGCTGAGAGGAGCCAAAAGGCGAGTTCAGGCCGCCAAGGTCGTTCGTGTAGACATCCGACATGGCGAGGATGCGACCATCCGACCGCGCGCCGATCCGGTAGTCGTGCACGGACTCCCTGCCGTGCGTCGTGGCGCGGAAATGCTCGTTGCGGTCCTCCACCCATTTCACCGGCCGGCGCAGCGACATGGCATGCAGGCAGGCCAGCACGTCCTCGGGGTAGACGCCGAGCTTCAGCCCGAATCCCCCGCCGACATCCGCCGCGATGACCCTGACCGCGCCCTCGTCAAGCCGGAGCGATTCGGCGAGCTGCTTCCGCACCAGGTGCGGCACCTGAGTCGATACGTGCACGGTCAGTTCCCTCGCGCCGGGCTGCCACTCGGCGAGCACGGCGCGCGTTTCCATCGGCAGCCCCGTCACCCGGCTGATGACGAAGCGTCCCTCGACCACCACGTCGGCTTCGCCGAACGCGGCCTCCGCGTCGCTCGTCCCCTCGATGTTGCTGACCAGCAGGTTCGACTCGAGCACGCCCGGGTGCAGCACCGGCGCGGCTGGCTGCAGCGCGGATACGACGTCAGCGACATGTGGCAGCGGCTCATAGTCGACGTCGATCAGCTCAACGGCGTCCTCGGCGACGTACCTGCTCGTCGCGACGACGCTCACCACCGGCTGCCCTTCGTACGTGGCGGTCTGCTGGGCTAGCGCGAAATGCGGGATGGGCGGGGCTTGCGGCACAGGCCGCAAGATGCCGATCGGCTCGGTCCGGGTCGCTATGTCGCTTCCGACCAGGATCTCAAGGACGCCGTCAAGCTCCAGCGCCGCAGCGACATCGATGCCGCGGATGCGCGCGTGCGGGTACGGGCAGCGGCCGACCGCCATCGCCGCGCTGTGCGCGGGCTCGACATCATCGGTGAATCGGCCGGCGCCGCACAGCAGCCGGGCGTCTTCCTTCCGCCGTGCATCGGCGCCGAGCCCGCCGCGGGCATGGAAAGCTGACGGCTGTTCTTCGCGAATGAGCACGTCAGTCATCACTCGCCGCCCTCGCTGCGGCCGCCCAGGTAGCGCTCGACCGCATTGACGATGAACTCGTAGCCAGTGCAGCGGCACAGCACCCCGGCGATCTCCGCCCGGATCTCATCCCGGGACAGCGGCCGGCCGGTGCCTGCGAGGGCCGTCGCCGTCATGAGGAAGCCGGGCGTGCAGAAGCCGCATTGCAGCGCGTGCTCGCCGGCGAAGAGTTCCTGCAGCGGGCTGAGTGAATCACCGCTCGCGAGCGACTCGACCGTCTGCACGCTCCGGCCATCTAGTTGCGGCGCGAACATCAGGCACGACTTGATCGCCTGGCCGTCGACGATGATGGTGCACATGCCGCACACGCCCTGCTCACAGCCGACGTGCGTGCCGGTGAGACCGAGCTGATGCCGCAGGAAGTCAGCCGCGTGCATGCGGGCAGGCACCTGCTGCGTAACGCGAGTTCCATTCACCTCGACGGTGATCACGACATTCGGCTCGGCCAGCCCGAGCGGCTGCGTAAAATCCCCGGGCAGGTCAGGCGCGCTCAACGCCGGCCCCGGAGAGAGCGCACCAGGGCGATCAGGCTCAGTGCCGCGGAGACGGCGCTGAGGATTGCCGCGACCCGGCTCCAGGGATCCGGCCGGGACGGCGCGGTGTAGCGAGCAGGGGCGAACTCGCTGCCGCTCGCGGTGACCGGCGCCGGCGGCCGCTTCCCGGCGCCGGAGACCTCGGGCGCGGAGCGTGGCTCGCCGGTCAGCGCCCGGCGGAGATTCTCGGCGAACTCTGCCGTCGCCTTGGCTGCCTGCCTTGCCACGATCTTCTGGCCCACGCTGCCGAGTGCGCCGGCCAGCACGACGTCACCGGCGACGATCACCGTGGTACTCGCGCCGTTGCCACGTAGCTGCACCTCGTTCGTGGTGCGGACGTGCCCGGAGGCCCCGCGGACGGTCCGCCCGATCGCCTGGAAGCGGATGAGCTCGTTCGGAACGCGGTCAAGCACCGTGACCCTTGCCTCGAAAGTGGCCGTCATGGGCCCGATGCTCTGGGTCGCTCGCACGGTGACGTTGTCCGCATCGATGATCTCTATCGCCTCTACGCCTGGCATGCAGCCGGCCACCAGGCGTGGCTGTTCGAAGAAGCTCCAGACCGTGGCCACGGGCTCACCCACCTGGAATTCCTCGCGCAGCCTCATGAGTCGTCCCCTCGGTCGGGCGGTGCCGCCGCAATCCCGGCTGACCGCAGTTCGGTGAGCACCCGCCGGACGTAAACCGGCACGAGGTGCCGCCGGTACTCCGCGGACGCGCGGATATCGCTCGGCGGATCCGCCACCTCAAGCGCCGCTGCCGCGGCCGCGGCGATGTCCTGATCGGACAGGTCACTGGCCGACAGCCGCTGGCCGGCCGTGCGGGCAAGGACCGGGGTGTCGGCGACCCCGCCGAGTGCGATCTGGATCCCGTCCCAGCGGCCTTCGGCCGTCCTGCTGCCCACGCAGCCGGCGCTGATGACGGCAAAGTCGTTGTGGCGGCGGCACGACTCGGCGAAGGCGCAGTGCGCGGGAGCGGGCGGGAAGACGACATCGGTCAGCACTTCGCAGGGGTGCAGGACGGTCGCATAAGACCCCAGATAGAGCTCCTGCACCGGGATCTCGCGGATGCCGCCAGGGCCGGCGGCGCGCACGCTGGCGCCGAGTGCCAGGCAGGCCAGCGGCAGCTCGCCGGTCGGGTCGCCCTGGGCCAGGCTCCCTCCGATGGTCCCCCGGTTGCGGACCTGCCGGTCGCCGATGTGGCTGACGACCCGCGCGAGCAGCGGGAGGCGCTCGGCGATCACGGGCGAGTATTCCAGCGTGACATACCGCACCATCGCGCCGATGATGGTCCCGTCCGACGCGGCGCGAATCGCGGTCAGTTCCTCGATACCGTTGAGGTCAATCAGTGCGTCTGGCCGCAGCAGTCGCATGTTGAGCAAGGGGGCGAGACTCTGGCCACCCGCGAGCAGCCGCGCAGTTCCGTCGTATGCGGCCAGGTAGGCAACGGCCTGATCGACCGAGGACGCCCGGTGGAAGCCGAACGGCGCCGGCTTCACCGCGAACCCGCCGTCGCGCGGCCGCCTGCTGCCGGGCGGCGGCCTGCCCGCTGCTGTCGCGCGGCCGCCAGCCCGCCGGCAGCCGCCCGGCAAAGACCGGCCGCCATCAGTCTGCCGGCCGCCAGCCGGCCGGCAGCCGCCCGGCAAAGACCGCCCGCCATCAGTCTGCCGGCCGCCAGCCGGCCGGCAGCCGCCCGGCAAAGACCGCCCGCTATCAGTCTGCCGGCCGCCAGCCCGCCGGCAGCCGCCAGGCAAAGACCGCCCGCTATCGGCCGGCCGGCCAGCGGCCTATGGCGCCCGTTCATCGGCTCGCACCTCCCGGTTGCCCCCATGCCCAGGCGCGGAGCCTGGGTGCCTGCGGATTGCATACTTGCATACAATCTGGGGAGGCTCAAGAGCCGGGGAGGCGCCTCGTGAGCAGTCCGCCATTGCCAGCCGAGCCGGTGCGGGGTGAGCGCACCGCCGAGATAGTCGCTCGCCTGCTCAGCCAGGCCATCCTCGACGGCGACCTGGCGCCAGGGACCCGGCTTCGTGAGGAGACGCTCGCCTCGGTCTACGGCGTGAGCCGCACCCCGATCCGGGAGGCGCTCATCCTGCTGGGCAGCAGCGGGCTCATCGGGCTCGCCCCGAACAGGGGCGCCACCGTGCTCAGGCTCACCGTGGACGACATCGCCGAGATCTACCACCTGCGCGGGCTGCTCGAGTCAGAGGCAGTCAGCCTGGCGACACAGCGGGCCACGCCGGAACTGATCGGCCTGCTGAACAGGAGCTGTGACCGGCTGGCCGAGCTGCACGGTGCCGCGGCCGGCGAGCAGCTGAGGGCCGACATGCATTTCCACTACGGCATCGCCGAGGCGTCCGGCAGTCCCCGGCTCTACGCGCTCATCCGGCAGGTATCGGCGATTCCGGAGGGCTACCGATCAAGCATCCCCTACTCAAGCCAGGATCTCACCGAGGCCGAGCGCCAGCACCGGGCCATCGCCGGCGCGCTGCGGAATGGCCGTTGCCAGGAGGCGGCGGGTCTCATGCGCAGCCACGTCGGCTGGGCTGGCCAGCTTGCCGTGCGGAGCCTCGGCGATCGGCTCGGGGCCGGCCTAGCCTGGCCGGACCAGCCAGAGCGGCCGGACCAGCAGGCGCGGCCGGGCCGGTCAGAGCGGTCAGAGCGGCCAGACCAGCACGTGCCGCCGGGCCGGTCAGAGCCGCCGGACCAGCACGTGCCGCCGGGCCGGTCAGAGCCGCCGGACCAGCACGTGCCGCCGGACCAGCCAGAGCGGTCAGAGCGGCCGGACCAGCACGTGCCGCCGGGCCGGTCAGAGCCGCCGGACCAGCACGTGCCGCCGGGCCGGCCAGAGCGGCCGGACCAGCGCAGAGCCCGTGAGATGACATGACTGAGCATGCAGGCCGTGACAGCAGCCGCGCAGAAACCGGCGTGAACGGCGTCCGTTCCCTTGCCACGGCCCTTGACCTGCTCGACTGCCTCGCGGCCGAGCCTGAGCTCGGCGTGGCCGAGCTCAGCCGGCGCCTGGGCATCGCCAAGAGCACTGCCCACCGCATCCTCACCACGTTCTGCGCGAAGGGCTATGTCCAGCAGGTCCCGGAGACGAAGTGCTATCGGCTCGGCATCCGCATGCATGAGCTCGGCGAGGTTGTGGCAGGCCGCAACCAGCTCCGGGGCCTCGCGCTGCCCCTGCTCGAGTCGCTGCGCGCGCAGACCGGCGAGACGGTTCACCTTGCCGTGCCGGAAGGCGGCCAGATGTTCTACATCGAGCGCCTGGAGAGCTATCACGGACTCCGGTTTTCCTCGCGAGTCGCGCGCGTGCGGCCGATCCACCTGACCAGTTCCGGCAAGGCCGTCGCCGCGTTCAACCCGGCGGTCGCCGAGGCGGCGATCGCCCAGGGCTTCGAGCGGCGCACGCCGAGGACAATCCGCACGGCCGAGCAGTTCCTGCGATGCCTTGCCGAGACTCGCAGGCGAGGCTACGCATACAGCATCGAGGAGGATGAGCCTGGCCTCGCGTCGGTTGCGGCACCGGTATTCGACCGCACCCGGATCGCGAGAGCGGCCATCTCCGTCGCGGGCCCGGTCACCAGGGTGTCCGGTGAGCACATCGCCCCGATGGCCCGCCGGGTGCAGGCTGCCGCAAGCCAGCTCATGAGCACAGAATCGATGTGGTGGAGCGGCTCAGGCTACCGCTGACCGGCGGCGATACAAGTCTCCTGGCAGACGCCTGCCGCCTGCTGCCGACAGCCAGCACAGAGCGTGCGGCGGCGCCGGCCCGCTGATTATGTGTTCCGTGCTGAGGAACGCTGTTCACTCTGACGGAACCTTTCTCTTCCCAAATCGGTCAGTGGTCGTCAACGATGAACCCACTGGCCGCACGGTCCTCGCATGAGGACCGCTGCACCATGGCTCGTCGGGCCGCCCGGCCGGTGCTGACTAGCGGCAGGGATCTGAGCAGCGAGGGGACAACGGGAAGCATGGCCCCAGACCGAGGGACGTTCCGGAATCCGTACCACGTCGAAGCCCCGCCAGGTGCCGAGGGATGGGAGTCGATGTACCCCAAGTACCTGCTCTTCGGCCCGGAGATGCGGCACCGGGATGAGCGGAAGCTCTGGTTCTTCGACCAGATGCACAACCCTGAGCCGGTCTACCCGTTCGACCTGATGATGCCGGAAAGCTGGCTGGTATCGCTCAATCAGTACACGACGCGGGTCTGGAACCTGCCCACCGCGCTCGGAATCGAGCAGCGGATCGTGAACGGGTACCTGTATCTCAGCCCGAACGTCATCGACGACCCGGCGATGATCGCCGAGCGAGAGCCGGTCTTCGCCGAGCGGGCCCGGCACTACTTCGAGAACTGGGATGACATCTACGACAACTGGGTCAAGAAGGCCACGGACTGCATCGACCGGCTGAAGTCGATTCATTTCGAGCCGCTCGCCGAGCGAGAGCCAGCGGAGACCGTTCTGTCAGCCCGCGGCACCACGACCGCGTTCGACCTGCTGACGAGGTACAGCCGCCTGCTCGAGAACATGCACGAAATGGCCTATTACCACTTCGAGATGCTGAATCTGGCCTACGGCGCGTACTTGACGTTCCTTGAGTTCTGCCGCAGTCACTTCCCGGCGATCACGGATGACCTGGTGGCGCGGATGGTGGCGGGCATAGAAGTGATCTTGTATCGCCCGGACGCGGAACTGAGGCGGCTCGCCGCCCGTGCCGTGGACCTTGGCGTCGGTGACGCCATCAAGTCGCCCGGCGAGCCGGCCGCCGTCATCAGCGAGCTCCGGCGCTCCCCAGCGGGCCGCCAGTGGCTTGAGGAGCTTGAACAGGTCAAGGATCCGTGGTTCTACTACTCCACGGGGGCGGGCTATTGCCATGCGAACCGGGCCTGGGTCGACGACCTTCGCCCCCCATTCGCCGCGCTCCGCGACTACGTGCGCCGGGTTGAGCGAAATGAGGTTCTCTCGCGTCCGCTGGAGAAGCTGCGGCGCGACCGCGAGCGACTCTCGCAGGGCTACCGCGGCCTGCTTGACGACCACGAGGCAGCCGCGTTCGACACCTTGCTCGCGCTGGCGCGGCAGGTGTTCCCCTTCGTCGAGAACCACAACTTCTACGTGGAGCACTGGCACCACTCGATCTTCTTCAACAAGGTGCGCGACCTCGGCGCGGTCATCGTCGCCGGCGGACTCCTTGACCGCGAAGACGACATCTTCTACCTGCATCGTTACGAGGTCTACAGCCTGCTCTACGAGACCGAGGCACGCTGGGCGCTCGGCACGGCGACCCGCGGCGAAGTGACCTGGCGCGAGCTGATCACCCGGCGCCGTCAGATCTACGCAGCGCTGGAGGCATGGCGCCCGCCGGCGGCGCTCGGCGTGCCCCCGGACAAGGTGACCGAGCCGATCACGGTGACGCTCTTCGGCATCAACACCGACACCATCAACCGCTGGCTGGCAGCCGAGGGCCGGGACAGCTCAGACGACGAGTTCCGCGGCCTCGGCGCTTCCCCGGGCGTTGCCGAGGGCATCGCGCGCGTGGTGCGCCACGTGGACGAGCTGAGCCAGCTCGTGGATGGCGAGATCCTGGTCTGCCCGCTGACGGCCCCGAGCTGGTCGATCGTCTTCGCCCGCATCGCTGCGGCGGTATCAGATGGCGGCGGCATCATGTCGCACGCAGCCATCGTCTCTCGCGAGTATCAGCTGCCCGCAGTGGTGGCCACCGGTCTTGGCACCGAGATTGTCCGCACCGGCGACCGGCTGCGGGTCGACGGCGATACCGGCGTCGTCACGATTCTCGCGCGCGCCAGCGATCAGGCCGGCCAGCCGGCCGCTGCGGCGGCGGATGCCGCGGGCACGAGCACATGAGCGCCTCGCGCGCGCGCCGCGATGGGCTACTGCGGCCGCAGTACGTCCTGGCCACGGCGGACTGCCGCGCGGAGGACGTCGGTGAGGTCGGGGGCAAGGCGGCCGGGCTCGGCTCGCTGCTGCGGGCAGGCCAGCGAGTCCCTGGCTCATTCGTCGTCACGACCGCCGCCTACCTCGAGTATGCGCGGGGCCGCGCGGCCGGGCCGGGCGGTGATGCGAGCCGGCCGCGGCAGGCACCTGGCGAGGAGGTCCGGCGCTCGATCGAGCGGTCGTATGCGGCCCTTGGCAGGCAGCCCGGCGCCGACATCCCGGTTGCCGTCCGGTCCAGCGCGACGATCGAGGACTCAGCCGACGCGAGCTGCGCAGGCCAGTTCATGACGTTTCTCGGCGCGCGCGGCGCGGATGAGGTGACCAGCAAGATCGAGGAGTGCTGGATCTCGGCCTGCGCGCCCCACCTGGAGTCCTACCGCAGCGAGCGCGGCATCGATGCGGCCGGCCAGAGCGTCGCTGTCATCGTGCAGGAACTCGTCGATGCCCGCGTGTCGGGCGTCATGTTCACCCAGCATCCGCGCACCGCAGACCGCTCCCTGGTCGTCATCGAGTCCAGCTACGGCCTTGGCGAGGCCGTGGTCGGCGGCGAGGTGTCGCCGGACCTTTTCGAGGTCAACAAGATCACCGGCCAGGTCACCCTGCGGAGCCTCGGGTCCAAGGCGACCGAACACCGGCTGCCGGCGGGCGGACGTCTGGTCCAGCGCCGGCCCGTTGACGCCGCCCGGCAGCGGGCATGGTCCATCACCGACGACGAGCTCGCGGCGCTCCTGGCGATGGCCACCGAACTCGAGGCGACGCTCGGCTGGGGGCTCGACGTGGAGTGGGCGATCGGCACCGTCGAGAGCGACGGTCCCGGCGAGTCGCTCTTCGCGCTTCAGGTCCGGCCGATCACGGCCGGTCCCGCTCGCCGGAGCCGCGCCGCGGCGCCGGCCGGCAGCGGCATTGACCTGATCCTCGGGCGGCTGAGCGGCCACCTTCCGAGCGGCGGCGCCCAATGACCGGCCGGGCGATGCTGGCCGCGCGCAATGAACTCACCGGCGCCCAGGCAGTGGCGGCAGCCACGACGGGGGAGCGGTCGGTGAGCGATCTGGTTGCCGCCTCGCTGGACCGCATCCGGGCGGCCGACGAGGCAATCGGCGCGTTCCGGGTCGTCGGCGAAGAGGCAGCCATCCGGCGCGCGAAGGAACTCGACGATCGTGCGGCAGGCCTGCTGTACGGCCTGGCTGTCGGGGTGAAGGACGTCATCGACACGGCCGACCTCCCGACCGGCTACGGCTCGCCGCTGTACAGCGACCACCAGCCTGCCGTCGACGCCGCCGTGGTGCGCAGCCTGCGGCAGGCCGGTGCCGTGGTGGTCGGCAAGACCGAGTCGACGGAATTCGCGATGTTCCAGCCGACGCGCACCCGGAATCCGGCGGACCTCGACCGGACCCCGGGAGGGTCGTCCAGCGGGTCCGCGGCGGCGGTCGCGGCGGGCATGGTGCCGGTCGCACTCGGCACTCAGACGGCTGGCTCGGTCGTCCGCCCTGCGGCCTACTGCGGCATCTACGGCTTCAAGCCGACTAGGGGCTGGACCTCTACGAAGGGCGTATGGCAGCTCTCCGGGCAGCTGGATACGCTGGGCATTTTCGCGCGGTCGGCCGCCGATCTCGGGCTGGCCTACCGGGCCCTGCATGCCGCCCCGGGCCACGCTCCGCCGCCCCGGGCACGCCCGGCCCGCCGCACGATAGCGGTGCTATCCGGCGAGGAGTGGGCTGCACCAGACGCCGACGTCCGCGACGCGCTCCGCGCCGTCGCGGACATGCTGGCCAGGGCCGGCTGGGATGTACTTGAGATGGCGATGCCGCCGAGCTGGCTGCGTCTGCCTGAGCACCACGAGACGATCATGGCCGTCGAGGTGGCGCGCAGCCTGCATCAGGCACTCGGCCCGCAGGTCCGGCAGATCTCGGAAAGCGCGCTGGCGATCGTGGAACACGGCGACCGCTGCCCGGCCAGGGACTACCTGGCGGCGCTTGAGGCGAGAGAAGCCGCACTGGCGATCCTGCAGCCGCTCGCCGGAGCCGCGGATCTCCTCTTCACGCCCAGCGCGCTCGGGGTCGCGCCCGAAGGACTCGATTTCACCGGTGATCCGGTCCTGTGCCGGCCCTGGACGCTGCTCGGATTGCCCGCAGCGAACGTGCCCGCCTGGCGACGGTCCGATGCCCTGCCGGTGGGGGTCCAGGCGGTGAGCGCCAGCCATGACGACCTGGGTTTCATACGCGATCTGGTCTCGATCGAGACCGTCCTGACGGAAAGGGAGTGACATGGACTACGACTTTGTCAACGTCTGCCGCGACGAGTTGCGTCTGTGCGGTGTCCACGAAGGCGAGGCGGTCGCGATCCTCAGCTCGGACGCGGCCGGCGAGCTGATGGGCCACGCAGCGGCGTTCATGCAGGCAGCCAAGGAACTCGGCGCCCTGCCCTACCACGTGCGCGTGCCGGCCAACCGCGGCGCCGCGGGTGGTGCGTGGGAGGTCGGCCAGACGCCGCTGAGCGGTCACCCGGCCGCGATGGCGGCCCTGAAGGAAGCCGCCATCGTCATCGACCTGGTGTTCATGCTGTTCTCCAAGGAGCAGCTTGAGATCCAGGCGTCCGGCACCCGCGTCCTGCTGGCGGTCGAGCCGGTGGATGTGCTGACCCGGCTGCTGCCGACGCCGGAACTCCGCGAGCGGGTCGAGTTCGCGGGTGAGCTGCTTTCGCCGGCCGAGAGCCTGCGGATCGAGCACGACAACGGCACCAGGCTCGTCTACCGGCTCGGGCGCTATCCGGTCATCACCGAATACGGCTACACCGACGAGCCCGGGCGCTGGGACCACTGGCCATCCGGTTTCCTGTTCACTGGCGCGCACGACGACGGCGTGGACGGCACGATGGTGCTCGCGCCCGGGTCGATCCTCTATCCGTTCAAGTCCCACATCCGCACTCCGATCACCTTGCGCATCGAGGACGGCCGGATCGTGGACCTGTCTGGTGAGCTGGACGCCGAACTCATGCGGAATTACATGGACCAGTTCCACGACCCAGACGGGTACGCCATCTCGCACATCGGCTGGGGACTGAACGAGAAGGCGCTGTGGTCCGGGCCGATGATGGACACCCGGGGCATCGGCCAGGAAGGGCGGTCGTTCTACGGGAACGTGCTCTTCGCGACCGGGCCGAACCAGGAACTCGGCGGGAAGAACGCCTCGCCCTGCCACCTCGACATCCCGTTGCATGGCTATTCCCTCTACCTCGACGACCGGCAGATCATCGACCGCGGCGACGTCGTGGTCCAAGAGATGCGGCCACGGCAATGACCGGGCCAGGTGCAGCTGCACGAGGCGGGGCTGGTGACGTGCGTAGCCTTGAGGCCGGCGCTGCCGTCGCGGCCGGCCAGGCGAGAGATGACTTCGGCAGCATCGAGACCCGGGGCATCGACATGATCCCGGACGTCGAGCGGAAGTCGAGGCCGCGGGAGCTCTTCACGGTCTTCTTCGGGCCGCAGTTCGGCTACGGGAACATGTTCTTCGGCGCGCTGGCGATCGCCTTCGGGCTCGGCTGGTGGGCGGCTTTCTTTGCGATCACCGTCGGGTCCCTCGTGGGCTCGCTGGTGTTCCTGGCCGTGACGCCGGTCAGCCCGAAGACGGGAACGAACATTCAGGTGTCGAGCGGAGCGGCATTCGGCGTGCGGGGCAGGCTGCTCGGCTCTGGCATCACCTGGTTCATCGCCGTCGGCTTCTTCATCATCCTCGTCTATACGTCCGGCGAGGCGATCATCTACACCTTCAACCGGTGGTTCGGCACCTCCACCAGCCTGACCGCGCTGTCGCTCGCGATGCTGGTCGTGCTGATCGTGACGTGCCTGTCCGCGGTGCTCGGGCACCGCACGCTCGAACGCAGCGACCGGATGATCACGATCGCGTCGATCATCGTCGGCCTGCTGATCTTCGCCGTCTTCGCTGGCAAGTTCCACGTCACCCATGGCGGCAATTACCTGCTCGGCAGCTTCTGGCCGACCTGGTTCCTGTCGGCGACAACGGCCGCTTCGCTGCCGATCTCGTGGGGGCCGTTCGTCGGCGACTACGCGCGGTACATCCCGTCGAACGCCTCATCGCGAGTCGTGGGAGCCTACGGGGTCGCCGGGATCTTCCTCGGCTGCTGGCTGGCGATGGTCGCGGCGGCCTTCGCGGCTACGGCGTTCGTCAGCGAGGCGGGGAACTTCGTGCCTGGCTTCACGGCGGCAACTCCGACCTGGTTCCTGCTGCCAGCCCTGATCGTCCTCGGCCTCGCGTCGAACATCGCCAGCGCCGGCATGTCCCTGTACAACGCCGCCCTCGACATCGGCTCATGGCCGTTCTTCTTCCGGGTGAAGCGGTGGCAGACTGCTGTCGGGCTGTCAGCCATCGTGTTCGGCCTCACCTATGTTTTCGTCGTGGCGACGAACTTCCTCACCAACGTCGAGTCGTTCGTGACGATCATGATCGTCACGGCGACGCCGTGGATGGTGATCGTGGGGATCGACTTCCTCCGGAGGAAGGGCCGGTACTCGCCGGTCGAGCTGCATACCTTCGCCATGCCTGGCGAGCGCGGCCGGTACTGGTACAACCACGGCATCAGCCCGATCGCGTTCGCGTCCTGGGGCGTCGGCGTGGTACTCGGGCTGCTGTTCTCCACCACCAGCCTGTTCACCGGCGCGCTGGAGAGCTCAGTGCAAGGAGTCGATCTCTCCTGGCTGATGGCAGCTCTCGGCGGCGGGATCGTCTACCTGGCGCTTGTCACAGTCCTTGGCTCGCGCAAGGGCAGCTCGGCCGGCCGCATGGCGGCCCCGGAGTTGCAGCAGAGGAGCGCGACCTGATGAGCAACCGCGACGCCACGGTCCGGCCCGGCGGTGCGGCGTGACCCTGCCCCAGTCAGTGTTCTTCCGCTCGGGCGGGCTGCGGCTGCACGCGGCCCGCCACGCCGGCCAAGGCGGATGCCCGCTGGTGATCGTCCCGGGCATCACGACGCCGGCGGGCGCATTCGCGTTCGTCGCGGGCCGCCTGGCTGCCGCTGTGGGGGACGTCTACGTCCTCGACATGCGCGGACGCGGCCTGTCCGAGCGGTCAGGATCCGGCGCCCACCGGGCGTCCGACTACGCGGACGATGTGCTCGCCCTCATCGAGCACGCCGATCTGGCGCGGCCGGTCCTGGTCGGGCATTCGCTCGGGGCCAGGGTGGTCGCAGCCGCGCGGGCCCGATTCCCTGGCTGCTCAGCAGGTGTGGTGGCCATCGATCCGCCGCTGTCCGGGCCCGGCCGCCGCCCCTACCCGACGGGCCTCGACCAGTTCGTCAGCGGTATCCAGGGAGCGCGGGCCGGGCGGGGTGAGCAGGAGGCACGCAAGCACTACCCGACGTGGACCGATGAGCAGATCGCCGCGCGGGGCCAGTGGCTCGCCTCCTGTGACGAGCTCGCCGTTGTGGAGAGCTATGCGTGGTTCCACCTGGAGGCGTTCGAGCCAGTCTGGCGGGATGTGGAACCGCCCGCGCTGCTGCTGTTCGGTGACCAGAGCCCGGTCGTTACTCCAGCCGATGCCGCTGACCTCGCCCGGGTGAACCCGCGGGCCGACGTCGTCCCCGTCGCCGGGTGCGGGCACATGATCCCGTGGGACAACCTGGACCAGACGACGCGGGAGATTGAGGCATTCGTATCGAAGCACGGGGCCAGCCGGTCATGACCGTGCCCGATGAGCAGAGGAAAGGACGCTGCGGCGTCGTGCCGCCGAGCGGCCAGGCGCCTCGCGTGCCGCTCGGCACCAAGATCGAGGCACGTGCCGTCGCCTGGATCTCTCCCTATAGCCAGGCCTGGCATCTTGAGCGGGCCAGGGACTGGGTGGTCTATCTCGACGGCGGCGCCTCCCTTGAGATGCGGCTCGCGGCTGTCACGCACGACATCGAGCGGATGTTTCCCGGCGGGCCCGTGTTCGACAAGCAGCAAGGCCGCTGGGACGATCCGCACTACCTGTACGCTCACGCTGCCCGGTCCGGCGCGATCGTGGCAACCTGGCTGCGTGAGCAGAACGCCGCAGCGGGCGGCTGCTCGGTGGCCGAGGTCGACAGGCTAGTGACCCTGCACGAATTCGGCGGCCTTGGCGGCGCCGACCTCGTGCAGGCCGGTGACTCCCTCTCGTTCCTGGAGACCTTGCAGGAGACGGTCGCCCGGTGGGTGACCGCGGGCGAGTGCGACATCGGGCAGGCGCGGGCGAAATACGAGTACATGGCCGCCCGGATCCGCATCCGCGAAGCCCGGCTGCTGGCCGAGCCGCTGCTCGCGCAGGCGATGGCCGGGCTCGATGACGCGGCGTCTTTAAAACATGGCGCTCGCCGCTGATGGCCAGGCCGGCGGCCCATGAGCGGTTCCCGCCCCACACCGCACCTATCGCCCGAGGTCACAGGAATAAGCCGGCTTCTGGCACTCGACAGCCCTAATAACTCTTGAAGCCGCTCCTGAACTCGTCCAGAATCAGGGCCTCCAGCTCGGCGAATTCTGGCGAAGCGAGCGATTCGATCCCTCGAGGCCGCGGCAGCGACACAGGAACGCATTTCTGCACGTATGCGGGACGTTGGGCTAGCACATAGACCTGTGCGTGCCGAGAACCTCGTCCATGTCATGCGACCAGGCGATATTCGTTGATCAGGCCGGCCAGCTCGCCGTGGATCCTGCGGTACCCCCCCATCCGGGGTTCTCACGGGCCAGCCGGAGAACCAGGGCCCTGAGGTCGTTGCAGCGGCCGCTGCGGGCTAGGAGGTAATCAGGACGAGGCTGCCGAGCGGGATTAGGGACAGGACGCGCAGCGCGGCCGCGGGTACCCGCACGCAGCCGTGGCTGACCGCGCGACCGAACACCGATGGGTTAGGCCAGCCATGCACGCCTACGGTGCCGGGGCCGCCACCGTAGGTTGTCAGCGTATCGGAGTGGAACCCCAGCGGCAGGATGAGCGGGCTGTAGGTGGGGTGGGGAGGGGCCAGCAACGCGAGCAGGAAGGTCCGTCCCGTGGGGGTCGGCGTCCTGGGAGCGCCGACCGTTACCGTCCAGGTTCCCAGCGGCCGGCCGCCGTGGTAGACGCTGAGCTTGCGCGCGCCGACCTTGATCCGGACGAGGTACGTGCTGCGCCGGGTGTCGAGCCGCGAGCGATCCGCCGCGGCAGTGTAAATCCACCCGGTGGCGCGATTCGGCCGGCTCGGCAGCAGCACGCGCTCCCATCCCGGGCTGCTCTGCACTACCGGAACCCAGGTCGGGCCGCCAAGCTCGGTCGCCGGCAGCACCGCGACCGGCGGCTTCCCCGGCCCGGCATAAACAACCAGCGGTGTCAGCGGACGCACCACCAGCCCGCCGGTGACGGCGAACGGGGCCGGGTCGCGGGGAGCCGCCGGGATGCTCGTGTACGTCGTCGCGCGGCGCAGCTTAGCGAATTCCGCCGCTGGAACACGCACAGGCGGCACAATGCGGGACGCCGCATTTTCCGATGACCCGCTGGATCCGCTGAACATCGTGGCCAGCACCCCGGCGCCGACCGCTACCGTTACTACTCCCGCAGCCACGGCCTGCCGCACATGGCCGACCCAGAACGGCCGCACGGCCGAAGTGCGGTCATCGACGCGGCCCGGGCGACCCCGGCTGATGCGCGGGAACCAGCCGCGCATCAGCCGCCTTCCATGGGTTCCCAGCGCTTCAGCCCGTCACGGGAAGGGTGGTCGTCACCGGCGTGGGGGCTGGCGCTGGCGCGGCCGGGGCGGGCGGGCTAGGGCTCGGCGACGCGGGCGTCGTCGGCGTGACGGTCGGCGTCGCCGTCGTGGTCAAGGTGCCGCTCGGCGTCGGCGTCGGCGTTTCGGTCGGCGTCGTGGTGGGCGTGCCGCTCGGCGTCGGCGTCGCCGTCGCCGTCGCGGTCGCGGGGCAGGTGTGTGACAGGTTGAACCACAGCACCTGCGTCTGGCCGGTCTCTGTCTTCACGATCGCCGAGGCGCTTTCGAGCACCGCTCCTGGGGCGGAACCCGCGAACGCATGCTTGTCGGTAGGCGGACCGAAGCTGGTGATGGTCTGAGCGCCACCCGGGCTGAACGTGACAGTGAGCGAAACGAAGACGGTGAAGTCGTCCGGCAGAACGAAGTGCCAGCCGTCCTCGGTGTCCGGGATGCTCCCGCACTGCGCGGAGTGTTCGCCGAAGCCCGCCGCCGTTATCGGCGTCGGCTGATGCAGCGGGACCTGGTAATCGGGCCCGTAGGCAGTGGCCTCACCCAGAGTTGCAACCGAGAGTGCGAGGACGCCGCCGGCCACTACGACACCGCCAAACCGTGCCATCATGCGGCCAGTCCTGATATTGAACACTGTTTGCTCCCCAAGAGCCTAGCGACCGGGCTTTGCTCCCCAAGAGCCGAGCTACCGGGCTGAAATGGACAGGGTTATAACTACCACAGGGGCCCGTCCGGGGGCTGGCAATCCAGGCATTCAGCCGAAACGTGTTGACTGGCCACAAAGGCCACAGCCTTACCGGCCGGGTGCCCCGGTCATTCTGGGCATGCTGGCGTGCTGGTCATCGGCACCCTGGTCACGCGCACCCGGCTGGAGGCTATGGCAGGTGGTGCCGGCCTGCCGCGCCTGCCGCGGTTCCCTGTCGTCCGGCGGAGCGGGCGGGGCATCAGCCTTCTCCGCCGGGGCGGGGGCCGAGCAGCAGAGTGAGCACCAGGCCGGGGATCTCCTCCAGGGCCGGGCGGGCACCGTCAGAGGCCCAGTGTTCCACCATGGCGAGGTCGGTAAGCCCGGCGATCGCCAGGGCGAGCAGCCCGGCCGGCACGTCATCGCGCAACTGGCCGCGGCTGGCCCCTTCCCTGACGATTGCCTCCAGGGCGCCTACGAGCGGATCCTCCGCCAGGATCACCCGGGGGTATAGCCCTGGGGTGCCCATCAGGCACTCGCGCACCAGCACCCGCGCGAAGGCGTCGTGCTGGCGTGCCCAGCCGCAGAATCCGGCGATGATTGCCGCGAGGCGCTGCCTGGCCGGAGCGTCCACGGGCGCCGGGCTGGAGGCGGCGGCCTGGGCCGAGGCGTCCTCGACTACCGCCAGGAAGAGCTCCTCCTTGGAGGGGAAGTAGTTGTAGATCGTTCCCTTGGCGTAGCCAGCGGCGAGTGAGATCGCATCGATGCTGGCGCGCTCGAGCCCGGTCCGGGCGAACTCTTGCGCTGCAGCGGCGAGCAGCCTGCGCCGCGTCGCCTGCTTGGCATCGGCTGTGACTCTTGACATGAGGGTTAAATTAGTGGGTGACCAGTCAGTCAGTAAAGAGCGAGGTCACCATGCAGGGTTCCTGCCATGACCAGCGGGCAGGCCGGCGTGGCTGAGCGGCCGGCCATCAGGGCCGAGGGCCTGGGCAAGCGCTTCGGGCGGCTGCAGGCTCTGGCCGGGGTGGACCTGTGGGTTGCGGCGGGTGCGGTGGTGGCGTTGCTGGGGCCTAACGGCGCGGGCAAGACCACCATGGTGCGTATCCTTTGCACGCTGCTGCGTCCCGACGCCGGCCGCGCTGAAGTGGCCGGGCTGGATGTGGTTCGCCAGGCAGCGGCGGTCCGGCGGGTGATCGGGTTGTCCGGCCAGTACGCCGCCGTCGATGGCTACCTGAACGGCCGGGAGAACCTGCGCATGATCGGCCGGCTGTCCGGCCTCAGCCGCGGCGCGGCGGGCCGGCGCGCCGATGAGCTGCTGGAGGTTTTTGACCTGGCCGACGCGGCCGGGCGGACGGCACGTGCTTACTCCGGCGGGATGCGCCGCCGGCTCGATGTCGCGGCCAGCCTGGTAGCGGCGCCCAGGGTGCTGTTCCTGGATGAGCCCACTACCGGCCTGGACCCGCGCGGGCGGGCTGGCCTGTGGGCGCTGCTGGCTGAGCTGACTGCCCAGGGCGCCAGCTTGCTGCTGACCACCCAGTACCTTGAGGAAGCCGACCGGCTGGCCGGCACGATCGTGGTCATCGACGTCGGCCGCGTCATCGCCACCGGCACGCCGGCCGAGCTCAAGGCCCAGGTCGGCGGCGACCGGCTGGAAATGCAGGCGCTGCCCGGCGACGATCCGGCCGCATTAGCAGCCGCGCTGGACGGGCTCGGCTCGGGCCCGCCCGCGCTCGATAACGACAGCGGCCGCGTCGTCATCCCGGTCGCCGGCGGCCCCGGCATCCTGCCCGAGGTCGCCGCCCGGCTGGCCGCCGCCGGCCTGCGCATAGCGGACCTGGCGCTCCGCCGCCCCACCCTTGACGACGTGTTCCTGACCCTGACCGGTCAGCCCGGCGCGCCAGCCGACTCGGCCGATGGCGGCGATCGGGCCGGCCGTGACGGCCAGGCCCAGGCCGGCCTGCCACCCTCAGGAGGAACGGCATGAGCACGACCATCAGCACCGCCCGGCCGGCGTCCGCCAGCGCAGGCCCTGCCTGGGTGCTGGCCAATGTTGCCACCGTGACCGGCCGCAACTTGCGCCGGCTCGTGCGGGTTCCGACCCTGATCGTCTTCGCCACCGTGCAGCCGGTCCTGTTCGTGCTGCTGTTCACCTATGCCTTCGGCGGTGCGATCCGCCCGCCCGGCGTGACCCGCTACATCGACTACCTGCTGCCAGGAATCTGGGTGGTCGCGATCGCCTTCGGGGCTTCGCAGACCGGCGTGGCGATCGCCGATGACCTTGCCACCGGGATGATCGACCGGTTCCGGGCGCTGCCCATGGCCCGCTCCGCGGTCCTGGCCGGGCGCACCGCCGCGGACGCCGTCCGCAATCTGTTCGTGCTGGCCCTGATGACCGCAGTCGGCTACGCGATCGGGTTCCGTTTCCACGCCGGCGCCGCCGCGGCGCTGGCAGCGATCGGACTGGCCGTTACCGTCGGCGTGACGTTCTCCTGGTTCAACGCCCTGCTAGGCCTGCTCGTGCGCGACGCCGAATCCGCCGGACTGGCCGGGCTGCTGGCCGTCATCCCGCTAATCTTCACCAGCTCCACGTTCGTGCCGGTGGCGACCATGCCCGGGTGGCTGCAGGCCTTCGCCAAGGTCAACCCGATCACCGTCACCGTAGACGCGCTGCGCGCCCTGTGCCTGGGCGGCCCCACGGCCGCATCCGTATGGCATGCCGTGGCCTGGATCTCCGGGCTGCTCGCCGTCACCGTGCCGCTCGCGGTGACCCGCTACCGCCGCACGGCCACATGACCGCGACGGGAGCCCGGCCTGTGTGCTCTTGACCTGCGGGCGTTCCGGCCGGGAAGGTCAGGCGCGTTGCTCGCGTACATGACGCTTGATCCGGGCCAGCATCGCCGCCATACCGCGTAGCCGCAGCGGGCTCACCAGGTCCTGCAGCCCGAACTGGCTGGAGAACTCGGCTGGCGTGTTCAGGACCTCCTCCGCGCCCAGCCCATCCAGCCCGGCGTAGAGAATGCCTGCGAAGCCGCGGGTGGTCGGTGCCTCCCGCGGCGCGTCGAAGAAGAGGTGGACGGTGCCGTCGCCGTCGACCTCGACCGCAAGGAACAGCGGCGACTGGCACTCCGGCACCTGCTCAAGCAGGTCCTGGTGCTCGGCGTACCGGGCGGGCAGCGGCGGCAACTCATCGGAGAACTCCAGCAGCAGCTGCAGTCGTTCTTTGTCCGGGACCGCGCCGAAGTCCTCGGCAATCTCCTGCAGGCGGGGATGCAGGGTGCCAGCGCCGGCCGTCACGGATTCTCTCCCCGGCGGATCGGCGCCCGGACCGAGTTCCCCCACTCGGTCCACGACCCGTCATAGTTGCGCACCCGCGGGTAGCCCAGCAGGTGATGCAGCACGAACCAGGTATGGCTGGACCGCTCGCCGATCCGGCAGTAGACCACCACGTCGTCGTCCGGGCGCAGTCCTGCCTCGGCCTGATAGATCGCCGCAAGCTCGTTGCGGGTCCGGAACGTGGCGTCATCCGCCGCCGCGCGGGACCAGGGGACGCTCTTGGCGCCGGGAATGTGCCCGCCACGCAGCGCGCCTTCTTGCGGGTAGTCGGGCATATGCAGCAGCTCGCCGGTGTACTCGCCGGGCGAGCGAACGTCGATCAGCGGCTGGCCCAGGTGGGCAAGGACCTGCTCCCTGAATGCCCGGAACCTGGTGTCGTCGCGCTCGATCACTGGGTAGTCGGCGCGGGGCCGCTGCGGGGCCCCGGTATCCAGCGGCCTGCCCTCGGCGATCCACTTTGTCCGGCCTCCGTCGAGCAGGCGCAGGTCCGGGTGGCCGAACAGGGCGCACACCCACAACGCGTACGCCGCCCACCAGTTATTCCGGTCACCGTAAAGGACCAGCGTGGCGTCCCGCGTGATCCCCTTCTCCGACATCAGCCGGGCGAAGCCCGCACCGTCCACGTAGTCGCGGGTGACCGGATCGTTGAGCTCGGTGTGCCAGTCGAGCTTCACCGCGCCCGGGATGTGTCCGGTCTCATACAACAGCACGTCCTCGTCGGACTCGGCAACCACAAGACCAGGGTCCTCAAGGTGCTCGGCCAGCCACTCGGTCGTGACGAGCATCTCCGGGCGGGCGTAGTCCTGGAACTTGGGCGCGGAGTCGTATGGCAGCGCCACGGTCAACCTCACCTCCGGTCGCTATCCGCTCTACGGTCGCACACCTCGCCGCGGGATGCTAAACCACGCTCTCAGCAGGTAACGCGGCGGCCGCGCTCAGCCTTCCCGCGGCATGCTCAGCTGGCCGGCTGGTACGCCCAGAGGCCATTTTTCTGCGTCGGCAGCAGCAGCAGGTTGTCGGCGAATACTGGCTGGCCGAATTCTGGCCCGGTAGCGATGTTTCTGAGGATGGCGCCGTTGCTTGCCTGGACGATGAACACGCCGTTGCTGCTGTACGTCGGCACGGCCAGCACGCCGCCGCCATCGAGGCTTGGTGACCCTATCACCGGGCCGGGAAGACCCCGCTGCCAGCGGATACCGCCGGTTGCCGGGTTCAGCAGCCGGATAGAGCCGCCGTAGCTGACTCCGCCGATGGTGGTTGTGTTCCCTGCGACGAACAGGCTGGCGCCATTGGCGATCGCTGCGGCGTCGCACTGGCCGCCCGCCGTGTCAGGAGCGCCGGCCTTGAAACGCCATACCGGGCCCGCGGCAACGTTGTCTTGCCGCAGCGCGTAATACGTCCCGTTCTTGTTGCACGCGCCGACCATCGGCACAGTCGTGCCGCCGAGCGTCGCGGTAAACAGGGTCGGCGAGCCGCCGAAGTCTGAGTCGGAACCGTGCTCGCTCGTCGGGACCTGCCACAATGCCTGCTTCGCGAGAGTGGCCGCGTCGAGCCGCACGATGGAGACGGCATCCGAGCCCGACGGCCCGTTCCCGGTTGTCACGAACACCGCCGTCCCGCCCGGGCTGGTCGCCGCGCTGCTCCAGATGCTCGGCCCCGGCGAACCAGCGGGGTAGGTTCGGTAGAAGGCAACCAGCGCACCGGTCGCCTGGTTGTACTCCTTGAGCCCGCCGTTGACCAGCGGTGCGTCACACTGGGACGATACGCCGACGTAGACGTGCCCATTCGCGACCGTGGGAGACGACCAGTTGTAGTAGTCGTTCACGGTGGCGGAAGGGATCCCGACCACACTTCGCCATCTGGTTGCCCCGGTGCCGGCGTCAAGTGCGTACAGGTATCCGTCCGCCGCCGCGACGTAGACCGTGAGGGCACCCGACACCGGGTCAGGCACGACGGTGGCGGTGGAGGTGAAGCCCCGTGCACCGCAGGTTTTCTGGGTCACGAAGCCGAGGAAGCGCTGCCAGAGTACATGGCCTGTGGCCTCGTCGAGAGCGTAGAAGACTCCCGTGTTGGCGCCGATATACACTCGGCCGTTGACAACGGTAGGGCTGGCGAACAGGCTGCTGCCCGGCTGCCCGGTCATTGTCGGCGCGGCGGGCATCCAGCGCCAGATCCGGGTGAGCCCTGGCACCTTGGCCGGAGTGATGGCGGTGGCCGACCCGTTGACCGACGAGTGGCGCGGTCCGGACAGGTAAGCACGCCAGTTGGAGAAGGTGGTGGCGGCGAGCCCTGCCTTTGCCGTCGTACCCAACGCGATGGCAGTGAGGCATAAGGCGAGGGCGGCAGCCGTGATAATCCGTGGAAATCGGCGCATTTGATCCCCTGGGAACCCATTGCTGAGATAACAGGTAGTCTCGCGTGCGCTGAGCCTCCGCACAAGTGGCGGATCCTTTCATGACCGCGGAGACTTTGGGTGCTCGAGAACCCGTGGCTGGCTCCGGCTTATCGGTGAAAGCAGCCCGCAGCGCAGCCTGAGAGAGATCCGGGCGTTCCAGCAGCTCGGCGAGCTCGACCGGCTCGAGATCCTCGTCCTGCCGATCCTGCTCGGCGACGGGATCCCGCTGTCCCCGCCGGGAGCGCCGCCGGTTTCGCTGCGGCTGCTGCGAGCGGACCGGGTCTTTCCTGACGGCACGGCCGAGCTTGTCTATACAGCGACGTGAGGGCGCTGAGCCGCGCCTGCGCCTGGGTGAATGTCATCGCCAGCTCCCCGGAGCCTGACGAGCTACGTCGGTGCGAGCGGGCGCGAACCAGTCGTGACAGTCCGATCGGCAGGGCATTTGCGGATCGCTTCGCCGCGACGGACGGTTCCAGAGACGACGACCCGGGCGTTCAGCCCGCGCAGCCGCAGCTCGCGGCCGACCCGGGAGTTGACGAACCGCCACGCGTCGCCGCCGAATCGGGCGGCGAACTTGGGGCACCCCAGGTGCACCTGGTCAGTAACCTCAATGACCGCCGAGCCCAGGGCAAGCCGGGTGCCGGGCGGCAGGTTAGCCGGGCTGAGGTCAAGATCGACATAGAGCTGATCACCGGCCAGCATGCGCCGGCCAGGGTCGCGTGCGACAAGCAGGGCAGCACGGGAGTTCATCACGGTCAGCTGCATGCCTGGATGCGGCGATCCGTCGGCGGTGCGCTTGCTTCCTCGCACCGGCCAGGTGTCGCCAGCGAGGCCGACATCCACGTCGAGCGCGGCCTCCGCGAGCACCTCGCGCTCATCGACGGCCGGCCGCCGCACAATCAACTCGACCGTGCCGCCGTCGGACGGCGAATCCCGGACATCGCTAAGGCCGGCCACCAGCTCGGCGGTGCTGAGATGCTCCACTCTTGCCATCATGTCGCGCCCGGCGCCCGGACACGATTTATTTTCTCCGGTGACGAATTCCAGCCGAAGCCGGTGCCCGGCCGGGTCGCCCGTCTGGTGGCCGGCCGGGGAGCTCGTAGCGGCATCCGCTGCCGGGCGCTGGCTGTTCGGAAGGCCGGCATGCCACGTTATGACACACTTGGCCAGATGTGCGTCGGGGAAGGTGCTGGACACGGTATCCCGCTGGCCCTGCATCGATGATCGGCCACAGCTATCAGCGTGCGGCTTCGGTGGCAGGATCCGTGCAGGCCCGCCAGGCCAGGAACGCCGTCTACACCGTCTTCATCGGCGCCGGCTTCATCTTCGCCAGCTGGGCCTCGCGCATCCCGCAGGTCCGCAGCGAACTGCGGGTAACCCCGGGCGTGCTTGGACTGATCCTGCTGTGCATGGCGGTCGGATCGGCGGTCGCCATACCGCTGTCCGGGGTAGTCATCACCCGGCTCGGGGAAGCTCGTACGGTGACCGCCATGTCGCTGGTCGGGGCTGCGGGACTGGCCATCGTCGCGGCTGGATACCGCCACGGCATCCCCCCGGTCGCGGCCGGGTTGTTCCTGTTCGGCTTCGGCAGCGGCGCCTGGGACGTGGCAATGAACGTACAGGGCGCTGCCGTAGAGCGCGCCCTCGGTCGCGCGATCATGCCTAAGTTCCACGCCGGGTGGAGCATCGGCACGGTGGCCGGGGCAGGCGCCGGAACGGCCATGGTCGCCGTCGGCGTGCCGGTAACCGCGCACCTGATGGCAGTCGCGCTGGCAGTCGCCGTGGCCGTGCCCGCCGCGTCCCGCCGTTTCCTCCCGCTCACCCGCGCCTCGGCAGTCCCCGGTAAGGCGAGGGCCCGGCCCAGTCCGCTCGCGGCGTGGGCCGAAACCCGAACCCTGGCCATCGGCCTGTTCCTGCTGTGCGTGACGGTCATCGAGGGAGCCGGGAACGACTGGCTTAGCCTCGGCGTCATAGACGGTTATCACACAGCCGCCGCTCTGGGCACCGTTACGCTGGCTATCTTCCTTGCCGCGATGACCGCTGGCCGCTGGTTCGGCCCGGGGCTCATCGACGCCCGCGGCCGGATCCGGGTCTTGCGGATCTCCGCTGCCACGGCCCTGACCGGCCTGCTCCTGGTCGCCTTCGGCGGGTTCCTGCCGGCCGTCCTGACCGGGGCCGCGCTGATGGGGCTCGGGACATCACTCGGATTTCCGGTCGGTCTCAGCGCCGCAGCCGACGATCCCCGGTACGCGGCAGGCCGCGTCGCTGCGGCATCCTCGATTGGTTACGTGGCGTTCCTCGCCGGGCCTCCGGCCATCGGGTTCGTCGCCGACCGCGTGGGCGTCCTGAATGCCCTGTCCGTTACCGGCGTCCTGCTCGCCGCCGCCTTCTTCCTCTGCCGCGCCACCGCACCTATCAGCCAGCCAGCTTGCGGCGCTGACACGCGGAGCCATCAGGACTGACTTCGGGGCCGCTCAGCCGGCCAGCTTGCGGCGCTAACACGCGATCCACCAGGACTGACATCGGGCTGCCGGGTTATCCGGCTTGGCGCAGCCGTTCTGTCGCCGCGAGGCGGAGCAGGCCGGGGCTGGTGCCGAGGGCCGCGAGGACCGCGCCTAGTCCGCCGCTGCCGGCGTCGAGTAGCGACAGCAGCGCATGCCCGCTGGTCGGGAATCGGGAGTGGCCCTCGTTTCCGAATAGCGCTTTCTTCAGCCCGGGTGCCATCTGCGGTCCGCAGAGCGGTCCCCAGGACAGGTGGCGTCCCACCGGGCTACGGTACAGCTCGGCGATGGCATGCGGGCCGAAGCCGGCCCGCATCTGATGCTGGATCGCGGCCAGGTCAACGCCGAGCGTGGCGAGCAGGTCGGCGGCGTTCCAGCGCGGTCCGTCCCCGCTGCCTGAGGAGATGACGCCGGCCACCGCGGCCCGCGCGGCCGGCAATCTGATGCCGAGGCTGGCCAGGATGTCCCGCGCGGTCGGATCTTGGTCGGTGAGCAGCGCGAGCAGCAGGTGCTCGCAGCCCACGTAGCCGTGGCGGGCACGGTCGGCTTCCTCCCGGGCGGCGGCCATCAGCCGGGCGGTGATCGGGTCCCGGCCCGGCTCGGCGCGGCGTGTCATGTGAGCCTCCGGCCGGGGAACCGTCGGCTGGCGTACTTGCGGTGCACCGACTGGCGGGTGACGCCGAGGGCGTCGGCGATCCGTTCCCAGGTCCAGCCGTCTTCCCGGGCGGCCTTGACCTGCAAGGCCTCTAGCTGCTCCACCATCTGCCGCAGGGCGGCGACCGAGGCAAGGCCGACCTCCGGGTCGCGATGGCTGGCGGCTTCGGCGAGTGAGATCGCTTCGGACATGTTGTCAGCCTACGCTGACAATCCGCGTTTGTCAGCACAGGCTGACAACAATCACCGGGCCAAGGTGACCGAGGCCAGCGCGTGTCGTCCTGGCATCGATGGTGCGGGCCACCGTGACGGCGGCGAGGCGACTCGCGGCGCAGAATCCGGATGCGGCACTGCGCGGCTATTACGTTGACCGGGCGAGGAGGACAAGCCGGTGACTAGCTCGCTGTTCGACCTATCCGGCCGCGGATCCGGGGCAGCGCAGGGGTGATCATCTCGTGCCCGCCGCGGAGACCACGGCAAGGACGAAGGTGGCCACGGCCGCCACGCCGTGACCGGCCGGGATAAGGGCTGCCCGGTTCCATCTGGGCTTTTTCACGGCTCGGGACGGGCCTGCGGACACGCTGGCGAGCACATCGTCGACGAGCTTGGCGGCCAGCACATCGTCGGTAAGCGCTCTGGCGAGGACCTCGTCAGTGAGCTTGCTGGTCAGGACGCCCTCAGTCGGCTCACCATGCATGCCGCCCGCGGGACCGGTGGCGGCGGGGCCAGTGCGCGGGCCGGCGTTGGCCGCGGCAGAGGGGCCTGGGTAGGGAGTCCACAGGGTGACCGTAGATACGCCGAGCCCGATCGCCGGCATGAGCAGGCCGACAGCCGACCAGGCCAGCGTGGCCCAGCCGGTCGCCAGGTATGCGACCCACACCGCCAGCCCGGTAATGGCCAGGCCGAAGTGCCCGAACAGCACCACTGGGGGCAGGCCGCCCCTGACGGCGCGTTGCCGACGCAGCCTGCCGCGGGCGACCAATGTCCCGAGCATGTAGGCGCCGATGCCAGCGGTGCACAGCCAGGTGATCAGCGTGGCGATGGCCAGCGCCCGGCTGTGCGCCGTGGTTCCCACGTGCTACTCCCTGGCGCCCAGGTGATCGGTCCCCTGCCAGGTGATCAGATCCCGGGCCAGGTTGACCGGGCCCGCAAAGGCGCAATGGCAGCGTATCTGCCTGGGCCAGGAACGCGATAGCCCGTGATCTGCATCAACGACCTGGGGCATCGGAGCCGCGAGCCGCAGGGCTGCGCGGGTGACGTGGCTAGGTAAAGCCGAGTCCGGCCGCCAGCACCGCCTTGATTTCGATGCCCGCCTCGACGACCGTTACCCCTATGGCGCAGGTGCTCCGGGCTTTCGCGGCTGCCCTGGCAGCTCTCGCCGCCGCTGCCCTGGCGGCCGGGTGTTCCGGGTCGCCCGGGTCGTCCGGGCCGGGCGCCGGAAGCCCGCGGCCTTCGTTGCAGGCTGGCGGGGCCAAGCCCGCTCACGGGCAGCAATCTCAGCTGGAACTGACGGCGCATTCATGCGGATCAACCCAGCTCCTGAAGGGGCCGGTGCCAGCGTGGATTGGCCGCGCGACGGATGCGAATACCCCGGCATCCCAGCCATTCGCCGTCTCGGATCAGGGCAATGCCGCCGGTTTCCTGTTCGGCTACCCACTGACGGCCCCCAGCCGGCCGAATATGAACAACAAGATCCTCTGGGTGGTGCGGACGCCGCGCGATGGCCAGGCCCTGATTATCACCGCACGCCACATGGGTGCCAGCCGAGGAGTCGTGCGTGTTCAACTCCCTGCCGACTCCGGGCCAGGTGAGATCTACCCGAGCATCATCGACGTACCGGCGCCCGGATGCTGGCATTTCACGCTGCAGTGGCGCCACGCAAGCGCAACCGTCGACCTGCGGTACACGGCCAGAGACTGAATCGGGGTTACTGGATAGGTGGCGCTGCGGGCATGGTGATGTGCCGTGTGGCGTTCTCACCGGCTGCCGGGTCGCCGTTTATGTGGTGCCGGGGAGCCTGCCGTCATTCACCAGCCGATAGCACCTTGCGAGGGTGCGTGCCGTCAACGTAGCCAAGGAACGGCGGGTAGATGTTATAGCCGAGCAGCTCCTGGAGCCGTTCCGGCAACTGCCGGGTGACGCCGCGGGGCACCGCAAGGCACTGGTTCTCCTGCGGGCGCAGCCAGGAAGCGGCGTACTCCAGGATCACGCCGAGACGCGGTCGACCGGTGAGGTTGGCCCCGCCGCCGTGCCACAGGCTGCCGAGATAGAACATGGCCGAGCCCGGTGTCATGGTTGCCGCAAGGACAGCGTCCCCGGCAGCCGGCTGCCGCCCGGGTTCCCAGCGGTGGCTGCCAGGGATGAACCTGGTGGCGCCGTTTTCCTCGGTGAACTCATCTAGTGGCCACATGGTGTTGACCACCACCGGCGGGTGGGGCTCGGGGAGCGGGTAGATCGAGTCGTCGCGGTGCGGCACCTGGGCAAGCTCTCCCGGCCCGATGCGGATGCCCACCGGGGCGCTGAGCTGGTAGTGCCCGAGAACGTGATCGAGCACCTCCAGCAGCAGCGGATGCAGGGCTGCCCCGTCGAACGTCCGGGTCTTGGCGAAGAGGGCGTACACCCGCTGGGTGGCGAACCCTTCGAACGCATTGCGCCCCGTGGGCGTCGCCGAAAGCACCCGGCCCAGATCCGCCCTGGCGGCCCGGACATCATCGGCGGTCATCATGCCGGACACGATGACGTAGCCGTCGTCGATCAGCCGCCGCGCCACGTCCTCGCCGGCGGACGTCGCGCCTGGCATTGTCGCCATCACCAGCACGAGCCTAAGCCAGCCAGGCTCGCTCCGGCCCTTCCTTCCTGGCGCAAATGATCGACCACTGGCAGCGGCAGCACGAGAGGTCAGGAATGGATCGCGAGGAGGGGCTCGAGCAGGCCGAGCACCTGGGCCGGCCGGTCGGCGGCCATCGCGAACTTGGCCGTCACCCGCAGCCCGTCGCGTTCGAGGCCGTGCCGGACCAGGTACCGGCCGACGTAAAAGGCAACGCAGGAGGCCAGCGCGGGCGACGAGCAGCTCCGTCGGGGTCGGCGCCGCATCTTCGCCCCCCGCGCTGGCGGGCTGGTCGGTCAGCAGCAGATGGCCCCGGGCGGAGATCGCGTACGAATCGCCGCCGACGTGCGCGATCTCTATTCCAGACAACCCGGCTGACCCGCGACGTCAGGCACCTCTTCCCTGGTGCGAGATCCGCACCGCGCTGTTGCCCGGCTATTCCGGGTTTGATTGAATATCGCGGATGGTCACTGCTTGCCGCCCTGGCGGATGAACGCGACGCTCGGCGCCAGGCGGCCGCTCGGCCGCTCGGCCCGCACGATCTCGCGGATCGCGCTCGGCTGCGGCAACTTCGGCGGGGTCGGCTCGGCGCCGGAGTTCTTCGGTCAGGGGCTGACGGATGACCAAGCGCTCCAGCTGATGGACGCGGCCTGGGAGTTCGGCATCACGCACTTCGACACTGCCGACGCGTACGGCGGCGGCCGCAGTGAGCTGGCGATCGGCCGCTGGATCCAGTCGCGCGGGGTTCACCCGGAGCTAACCACCAAGACATTCAACCCGATGCAAGCCGGGGCGGACAGCGGCCTGAAGCCGGAGCGGATCACCCGCCAGCTGCACGCGAGCCTCGAACGGCTCGGGGTGGAACACGTCGACCTGTACCTCGCCCACGACTTCGACCGGGACGTGCCGCTGCCGGAGTCGTTCGGGGCGCTCGATGCGGCCCAGGCCGACGGCACGATCCGCGCCTACGGAGTCAGCAACTTCGACGCTGCACAGCTGGCAGCCGCGCTGGCGGCGGGCACACCGCAGGCGATCCAGAACTGCTACTCGCTGCTCAGCCGCCAGGACGAGCCGGAGCTCCTCCCGCTTTGCGCGCAGCGGCAGGTCGCCTACCTGGCATTCAGCCCGCTGGCCGGCGGCTGGCTCACGGGCAAGTACCGCCGCGGCGAGCCGTTCCCGGCCGGCTCGCGGATGACCCAGCGCCCAGGGCCGTACCAGGAGTTCCTGGCCGGCCGGACCTTCGACGCACTTGACCGGCTCCAGTCGATTGCCGCAGGGCGCGGCATCTCGATGGCCGGCCTCGCGCTTGCCTGGCTGCTCGCCGACGAGCGGGTGACCCAGATCGTGATCGGCCCTGGCCGCCCGGAGCACCTGGCGCCGGCCGGCGAGGCACTCGGGCATCCGCTCACCGGCGAGGAGCGGGCCGCGATCGAGCGGGTGGTCGCCTGATGCGCGTCCTCGTCCTGAGCCACCGCGCCGTGCTGGCAGCGCTGTCGGCGGGCGAATGCGCCGAGGCGATGGCCGCGGTGCTCGCTGAGCATGCCCGTGGCGAGACGTACATGCCGCTGCGGTCCGTGATGATGCCGCCCGAGGCGGCCGGCTTCATGGGCCTGATGCCCGGCTGGCGCGGGCAGCGCCATGGTGACGCCGCGGTGTTCGAGGATCTCGCCGCGGCCGGGTGCGCGGTAGCGGCAGCAAGGGCACGCGGCCTCGGCACGGAGGTAGAGCTGTGATCGAGCTGGCCGCGATTGAGGCGGCGCGCGGGCGGATCGCGGATGCGGCGATACGCACACCGCTGGTGCGCCTGCGGGTCGAGGACGCCGCGGCCGAGATCTACCTCAAGCTCGAGAATCTCCAGCCGATCAACTCGTTCAAGATCCGTGGCGCAACCAATGCGATCATGCTGGCGCCCGCGGGTGAGCGAGCGAAGGGCCTGGTCACCGCGAGCGCGGGGAACATGGCCCAGGGCGTCGCATGGGCGGCGCGCGAGCTGGGCGTGCCGGCCACGATCGCCGTGCCCGAGCACGCCCAGAGGCGAAGCTCGCGGCGATCGAGCGGCTGGGCGGCCGGGTGCTGAAGCTGCCCTACGACGACTGGTGGAACGTAATCGTCACCAGCCGCGTCGACGGGGTCGATGGGCTGTTCGTGCACCCGGTCCAGGACCCGGGGGTGATGGCGGGCAACGGGACGATCGGGCTCGAGATCCTGGAGGACCTGCCCGACCCGGACGCGGTCGTGATCCCTTACGGCGGGGGCGGGCTGACGGCCGGCATCGCCAGCGCGATCAGGGCGCTGCGGCCGGCTACGAAGATCTTCACCGCCGAGCCAGAGACCGGCGCCGCGCTGGTCGCCGCGTTCGACGCCGGGCACCCGGCCGACGTCGACTACCGTGCCTCGTTCGTTGACGGCTCCGGCAGCCGCCGCGTGCTTGACAGCATGTGGCCGCTCGTCGCGCCGCTCGTCGACCGCGCCCTGGCAATCCCGATCGGCGAAGTCGCCGCCGCCGTGCGCACGCTCGCCGAGCGCGTCCGGGTGATCGCCGAGGGGGCGGGCGCGCTCGCGCCGGCCGCGGCACTGACCGGGCGGGCCGGGACCGGGAAGGTCGTGTGCGTCGTCTCGGGCGGCAACATCAACCTGACCAAGCTGGCGGAGATTCTTAACGGAGCGGCGGGATAGCGAAGTCCGCAGCAGATAAACCGATAACCCATCTGAAACGGGCTGCCCGGTGGAGCTGTCCGAGCGGCGAGCAGCTCGTAACGCCCGGGGTCAATCCCGCGACTGAGGCAGCTTGACCGAGCCGGCCCTGACGGCGGGCGCGGAGGACGGCGGCACGACCGGCCCGATGTCCCCGTCCGGCGCCTCGTCCAGGTCGACGATCACCGGGGCGTGATCGCTCGGCGCTGCGCCCTTGCGAGCATGGCGGTCCACCCATGCCGCCCGTACCCGGTCGGCCACGGGGGCTGTGGCCAGCACCAGGTCGATCCGCATCCCCAGATCGCGCTGGAACATTCCGGCCCGGTAGTCCCAGTAGGTGAACACCCGCTCGCCAGGCCAGCGATCCCGCAGCACGTCGCGCAGGCCGAGCGTCTGCAGCTTAGCCAGTGCCGCCCGCTCTGGCGGCGTGACGTGGGTCTGGCCGACGTAGGCCTCCGGATCGAACACGTCGGCGTCGGTCGGCGCGATGTTCATGTCCCCGCAGACGATCGCGGCATCCGGGCCGGCCGCGACCACCTCATGCAGCGCGGCCAGCCAGTCGAGCTTGTAGTGGTAGTGAGCGGAGCCCGGCACCCGCCCGTTCGGCACGTACACCGAGTGCACCCGGATCCCGCCGCAGGTCGCGGCCACCGCACGCGCCTCCGGAGCGGGGAAGCCAGGCGCGCCGGCCAACCCGGCCGCTGCGCCGTCCAGGCCCACCCTGGACAGGATCGCCACCCCGTTCCACCGCGGCTCGCCGTGCAGGCCGACCGCATAACCGCGGCCGGCCAGCTCGGCACCGAGCAGCCGGGTGAACGCATCGTCGGGGAGCTTCGTCTCCTGCAGGCAAACCACATCGGGCTGCCGCTGATCCAGCCAGGGCAGCAGCCGCGGCAACCGCTGCTTGATCGAGTTCACGTTCCAGGTCGCTACCCGCACCGGGCCTACGGTAGCCGCCGCTCCGGACATCCCGGGTCGGCCCAGGCTTGCGCATGCCGCCGATGCCTGCCGGGCCGGAGCTGATAACCCGGCTGTGGCGGGTCACCCCGCCCGCTGCAGCCCCGGCGGGAACGTGTGCAGCCGCTGCGGCCCCTCCTCGGTCACCAGGAGCAGTTCTCCGGTCTGCACGCCGGCTCGCCCGTCGCGGGTGACGACGCTGGGCTGCACTACCAGGGTCATGCCGGCCGCCAGGGTGAACTCGGGCGCTGGCATCCGCCGGCCAGGGGCAGGCACGACCGGCGGGAGGTAGCCGCCGCCGAAGCCGTGCACAAGGTCGTCAATCCCGGTGAAGTCGGCCTCCTCGATGACGGATCCGGCGGCCGCGAGGTCCCGGGCGCTCGCGCCAGGGACCAGGTTCCGCGCGACAGCGTCGAACGCGGCAGCGGCGACGGCGTGCAGTTCGGCGTACAGCGCCGTCGGGGCAGCCCCGACCGTGAACGTGCGCAGCACCTGGCCGGCGTACTCAGGCGCGGCCGCCGCGCTGATCTCGCACGTTGCGACGTCGCGATGCCGGATCAAGCGCCCGGTCGGCCACTGCGCGGGAACGCTCAGGGCGGGCTCGTCCATGGCAGTGACGCCCAGGTAGTGGATATGGTGCAGCCCGCCCTGCCCGACGTACGCCTGCTCCGTCCGGGCGAGGACCTCGTGGTCGCTCGCCCCGGGGCGCAGCGCCGCCGCGAGCGCGGCGATGGCGGCATCGCTCAGGGCGGCCCCGCGCCGCAGCGCCGCCACCTCCTCCGCGGACTTCACCAGGCGCAGCACGGTGCACGCCGGGTTAAGGTCCAGCACGTCGCGTACCTGCTCCGCCAGCAGCCGGTACTGGTCGAACGGCAGCGCCCCGGCAAGCCCGATCCGGTCGGGCAGCCGCCCGCGCGCCGTGATCAGGTCGAGCGCCGTCGCTACCGCACGCGGGCCGGCCCATTCGGCGCGGGTCGCGGCGAGGCGGCGAGCCTGGGGCAGGTGATTGTAGAACGAGACGAGCAGCACGTCCTCGTCCTCGTCCGGTCCGGCGACGAGCAGGGCCTCCCTGGTGACCGGCCACCCGGTCAGCCACGAGACCGCGGCACCCGACCGGTTCGCGCCGTAAACGAGGGCATAGGGCACCCCGCTGCGGTCTAGCTCCGCACCGAACGCCGCCCGGCGCCTGCGCATCTCGGCAGCGGAGAACACCGGCTGCTGGCCCGTTGACACGCCTGACATGGTGGACCTCAGGCCCGGGCGGTATGCACCGTGCTCACGGCCAGCAGGAACATGTCGGTGCGCCGCAGCACGCCGCCGGGGGCATCCGGATCGAGCAGGCCGGAGATTGCGGCAGAATCGGCCGGGGTCAGCTTGCCGCCCGCGATCTCCTGCATCATCGCAAGCCGCCCGTGCAGGTACTGACGCACCGCGGGTGACACCGGCGCGGGCAGGTCGAGCAGGAAACTGCGGCTGCCCGCGGGCTGCAAGCCCGCCTCGACCAGCAAGTCCGGCCATCCGCCGCGGTGCGGCACCACCCCCATGGGATGCTCGGCCCTGACCGCCAGGTCCTCGTCCATCGCCTCCAGCCGCGCCAGCAGGCCAGGTGCGACGCCATCAGGCAAGAACCGAGTCGGCAACCCGCCCTCGCGAAGCGCGAGCAGGCCGCCCGGCCGGATCAGGGCACCGAGCGCGCGCAACCCCGCCACCGGCTCGGGCAGGTGATGAGCCACCCCGCCGACCCACACGATGTCGGCCGGGGGAAGATCAGCCAGCCCCTCCGGCAGCGACACCAGGCGGGTAGCGACCCGGTTCCCGACGCCGAGCCGCGCTGCCCGTTCCTCCGCCATGGCCAGCAGCGGCGCGGCGCCATCGGCCGCCAGGACGCGGGCTCGCGGCAGCAGCCTGGCGAACGCGCACGCCGCCACGCCCGGGCCGCTGCCCACGTCCAGCACGTCCCGGGCCGCGGGCACTCGCCCCGCCAGCCATTCCAGCGCCTGATCGACCATCGGCGCGGTGGTCTCGCCCTCGCTGAGGAGCTGCTGGCCGCGCACGGACCAGTCCACCTGGCCATGGGCGTGACCGTGCCCGGCGTGGCCGCAGTGCCGCCCGGTCGTGCTCGCGTCGTCCGTCATAACGGCATCATGCAGCAGGCCGGCCCGGCCTAGTGATGCGGGCCTAGCCGGTCAAGCAGCCTTGCGCAGGCATGCACGGTCCGGATATGCGGGACGTCGATGCTGAATCGCTCCGCGAGTTCCACGATCGCTCCGGTCATGCAGTCCAGCTCGAGCCGCTTCCCGGCTTCGAGGTCCTGCAGCATCGATGTCTTGTGCGCGCCCACCGCCAGGCCGGCCTCGAGTCGCCGGTCCAGCGAGACCGGGAAACTGACGCCGAGCCGGCCGGCTACCGCGGCGCATTCCGCGAAGATCGCCCGGAGCAGGTCACGCATCTCCGGCAGCGTGCCAAGCTCCCCTAGCGTCGCCCTGGTCAGCGCCGTCACCGGGTTGAAGGCTACGTTGCCGACGAGCTTGAGCCAGATCTGGTCGCGCAGCCGGGCCTCGACCGGCGCCTTCAGCCCGCCCGCGGCGAATGCGGCCGAGATCAGCCTGCACCGCTCGGACGCCGATCCGTCTGGCTCACCGATGGTGAACCTGGTGCCCTCGATATGCCGGATCACCCCTGGTTCGATGATCTCGGTGGAGCAGTAGGCCACGCAGCCGACGTTGTGCTCTGGCCCGATCGAGCCGGCGATCACGCCGCCCGGGTCCACGCTCTGCAGGCCGGCCCCGCCCACCGGACCAGGCAGCGACTGGAAGTACCACCACGGGATCCCGTTCTGCGCCCAGATAGCCGTGGCAGCGGGCGCGAGCAGGTTGCCGAGGCGCGGCGCGATCTCGGGCAGGCTGTAGGCCTTGAGCGCGACGAGTACCACGTCAGCAGCGGCGACCGCGGCCAGGTCATCGGTCGCGCGCGGGTGGGCGGTGAAATCGCCGCGGGGCGATAGCACCCGGACACCGTGCCGGGTCATCGCCGCCAGGTGCGCGCCCCTGGCGATCAGGGTGACGTCCGCGCCGCCGCGCGCGAGCGCGGCCCCGGCGTAAGCGCCGATCGCCCCGGCGCCGAGCACGGCGAACTTCATTGCGCGACCGGCCGGTGCGCGACGAACTCGGCCACCCGTCGGCGCTGCACCTTGCCGGTGGGCGTCCGCGGTATCTCGGCCAGGACGTGGATCCTGGCCGGCACCTTGAATGCGGCTAGCTGCTCCCTGCAGTGCGCGATCAGCTCCCTGGGCTCGGCGTCCTGCCCGAGCGTCACCGCGGCGGCCACCAGTTCCCCGTACTTGTCATCCCCGACCCCGAAGCAGACCGCGTCGCGCACGGCAGGATGGGACATGAGCACCTGCTCGATCTCCGCCGGGGCGATGTTCTCGCCACCGCGGATGATCATTTCCTTGAGCCGCCCCGCCAGCGAGAGGTAGCCGTCCCGCAGCACGCCGAGGTCGCCGGTGCGGAACCACTCGCCGAAGAACGCCTCCGCCGTAGCCGCGGGGTTGTTCACGTACCCGGACATCACCCCGGGCCCGCGGATGACGACCTCGCCGGCCGTCCCGTCGGGGAGGAAGGTTCCTTCGGCGTCGGCCACGCCGATCTCGGTACCGGTCGCCGTGCCGACCGAGCCCGGCACCCGCGCTGCCGGGGGCAGCGGGTTGGAGGCCATCTGATGGCTCGCCTCAGTCATGCCGTAGGCCTCAAGCATCGGCACCCGGTAGCTGCGCTCCGCCCGGTCCAGCAGCGCCGGTGACAGCGCCGAACTGCACGAGCGCACGAAACGCAGCGCGGCAGGCGGGCCGGCCTCGTCGGCCTTGTCCAGGATCATCTGGTGCAGCGTCGGGCCGGCCGACAGCCAGGTGGCTCCGTGTTCGCGCGCCTGTGGCCAGAACCGGTGCGGGGTGAACCGGCGGGGCGCGATGACCGCGCCCCCGGCGCTCAGCGCCGCGAACGTCGAGGCGACGAGCCCGTGAATGTGGAAGAGCGGCATCACGCAGAACGAGACATCCGCGGAGCTGAGCCGGTAGTGCGCGGCGACCGTGCGGGTCGAGGCCATCAGGTTCCGCTGGCGCAGCGGAACCTGCTTCGGGCGGCTGGTCGTGCCGCTCGTGTGCAGGATGACGGCCACGTCGTCCGGCCCGCCTTGCTCGAACGACCGCTGCAGCCCGGCCGGACGGCCTGCTGCCAGCAGCCCAGGCGGGCCGTCATCAGCGGCATCGACCGTGAGCACCGTCGTCGCGGTGGCCGCGGCTGCGGCGGCCGCGGCCCTGCTGGCCTGGATCAGGACCAGCCGGGGAGCAATATCGGTCAGGAAGAAAGTGAACTCGGTATCCGTGTACGCCGGGTTCAGCGGCGCCGCTGCCGCACCGAGGATGATGATCGCGAGCAGCAGAAGAACGAAGTCGGGGCCATTGGGCAACGCGAGGGCAACGCGGTCGCCGCGCCGGACACCAGCCCCGGCCAGACGGCAAGCCAGCGTCTCGATCCCGTCCGCCACCTGCGCGTACGTCAGTACCTGGCCGCGCTCAGGTAGCACAAACGCCGGCCCGGCCGGATCTGCACCCGCCAGCAGCGCGCTGAGCGGCTCGCCGGCCCTCAGATCGGTTCCCTCGGTCATCGGCTGGCCTCCGGTTGTAGGTGCACAAGCCGCGCGGAGCGCCAGCCCAGCTGAGCCCGTCGCCGGCCAGCGCGGCCTGCCTATCCGCTCGGCTGCTTCCTAGTCTGCCGTGGCACCGCGCGCACGGCATCTCTGCTGGTCACGCTCAGGCCGACGAAGGCAGCGGCCGGCCGGGCAGGGGCTCGCCGCCGATCGCGCCTGCTGGCCCAGGACAGAGGATGCCGGGCTACGTCTTGCGGGCCACGCCGCACCAGACCGCGACCTCGGCCTCGGATGTGGCCGCCGGGGGACGCCACCACTGCGGCTGCAGGACGCCAGGTTCGACCAGCGCCAGGCCGTCGAAGAACCGCGTGACCGTGGCCTGATCGCGCAGGGTGCCCCTGGTCGGCCCGAGCCGCGCGTTCATGCGCCTGCTCATCTCGGCCACTGCCGCGGGCCTGATGTCGCTGGCCGGATGGCTGATCACCAGGTAGCTTCCCGGCGGCATGGCGGCCATCAGCGTGGCGACGATCTGGTGCGGGTCGTCCTCGTCCCGGATCAGGTGCAGGATGGCGAGCAGCGTGACCGCTACCGGGCGGCTGAAGTCCAGCGTCCTGGCCGCCCCGTCCAGGATCTTCCGCGTGTCCCGCAGGTCGGCGTCGATATAGGCGGTAGCGCCCCGGGCGTCGCTGGCCAGCAGCGCACGCGCGTGGACAAGCACCACCGGGTCGTTGTCCACGTACACGACCCGGCATTCCGGCGCTACCGACTGCGCGACCTCGTGCGTGTTATTCGCAGTGGGAATGCCGGTGCCAATGTCAAGGAACTGGCGGATTCCGCGCTCGGCGGCCAGGTAGCGCACCGCGCGGGCAAGGAACGCGCGGTTCGCCCTGACGTCGCGGAGTATGCCGGGATTGGCGGCGATCGCCTGCTCGGCGGCCTCCCGGTCGGCGGCGAAATTGTCCTTGCCGCCCAGCCAGTAGTCGTACACCCGGGCCATGTGCGCCACGCTGGTGTCGAATTGCGCAGGCTCCCCTCCGGCCGGAGCTACTGCCCGCTCACGTTCGGCTGACAATAATCCGCCTTCCCTCGCGCCAAATCACATCAGACGTGAGCAAGCGTCCCTCATTATGGCAGCGGGGCGCAACTCGCGCGGCCAGCCGCCAATGGTCTTCTCCCATGCCGCAATGAACTGCCTGGCCTGGCTGGCGGCAGCTCGAATGCGTTTGATCAAGACCAGTGGCTCAGCCATGGCCCTGCACTCCCGCTGCCCGTGGTCAATGGCTCCGTGACCAGCCTGCGGCGGGCCGGCAGCCTCCTGGGCCTGCGGCGGGCCGGCAGCCTCCTGGGCCTGCGGCGGGCCGGCAGCCTCCTGGGCCTGCGGCGGCCCGGCAGTCTCCTGGGCCTGCGGCGGCCCGGCAGCCTCCTGGGCCTGCGGCGGCCCGGCAGTCTCCTGGGCCTGCGGCG
>Ga0070698_100000309_pt1 | contig 49509 bp, 47 predicted proteins | sample KBSK1502metaG_FD_65477 | JGI IMG/M metagenome (GOLD analysis project Ga0070698, IMG submission 65477) | Corn, switchgrass and miscanthus rhizosphere microbial communities from Kellogg Biological Station, Michigan, USA - KBS K1-50-2 metaG | ecosystem: Host-associated > Plants > Roots >...
AGTAACACGCCGAGTGAACGGTAATTGCCGTCCCAGCGTTTGATGTGATCTAGAATGGCTACTGATAGTAATCGGAATGTTCGGGGGAGTCACAATGCGACAAGGCTTGTGAAGTCCCCGGGCCAATGGCAGGAAACAGCGCCCTGCCCGCGCGATGGTCGCACTCTGCGACGCTGACGCCCTGACCCTGCGCCACATCCGCGGGCCCGTGCCTGTGGCAGCCTTTTCCGTCGCGGGCATGTGTCGTGGGCGGGAGCCGAGCGCGCTTCGGCGCGCGCGACCAAAGGTTTCAGTTGTCCCCAACAAGGACACGCCAGTGCATTCCCGCTTTTCTGACAATCGCAGTCGCCACTTCGGCGATCGCCCTCGCGGGCGTCGCCGGCCCGGCATCGGTGTCCCGCTCCGCTCGCCAGGCCGCGATGAGCGGCGCCGGTTCCAGGCCAGCCGCCGCCGTCGCCCTGGCGGCGCGGGCGGTTCCGCAGTCTGCCCACGGCGAGGACGGCCACCGCCGGACGCCGCGGCAGATCGCGAAGTCTCTCCTGCGCCACGGGTTCGGATGGAAGCGGTGGCAGTTCAGGTACCTGAACCGGCTCTGGGCCGCGGAGAGCGGCTGGAACCGCTACGCATCCAACCCGTACTCGGGCGCCTACGGCATCCCGCAGGCGGTTCCCGGCAGCAAGATGGCCAGCGCCGGCCCCGGCTGGCGGTGGAACGCCCGCACCCAGATCCTCTGGGGGATGCGCTACATCAAGGCGTGCTACCGGACCCCGTACTGGGCCTGGCTGCACCAGCGGACCGACGGCTGGTACTAGCCGCACCACGGGCCTGCCCTCCGGCCGCGCGGCCGGGGGGTAGGCCCAGGCCCACCAGGGAACTAGGTGCCCGCCCATTGGCGCTACCGGCCAGCTAGGGCCACGATAAGCACTATGCGGATGCTTATGATGCTGTGGCGAATGCTGGCCAGACTGCTGCGAAACCTCGGCTGGGGCATCCTGCTGGTGCCCGTGGCCGCGATGAGCGTGGCGCTCTACGGGCTCACCGTATGGACGGCGGGGGCGGTCGTGCTCGCGGCGACCGTCGCGCTCTGGCGGCCCCTCGTCGCGGCCCGCGTGCTGCCGCCCACGATGGTGTGGGCGGGAATTGCCGGGCTCGTGGCGGCCGCGCGCACCCCCGGGTCGCCGGTGAACTGGGTGATCAAGGCCGTGCAGGTGCCCATGAAGGTGGCCTACCTGCCCGTCATGCCCCGGCAGATGCCCCTGAAGGCGCTGATCCTCAGCAAAGCCGCGGTCAGCCCGGCAGGCCCGCCGCCAGGGCCGCGCGGGGTCACCTACATCCTGCAGACGCCGGGCCGCATCCAGATCTACTTCTCGCCCAAGGCGATGGCGGGCGCGATCGGGCAAGCCGCGAGACCGCCGGGCGAGGTGGCGCAGCGCGTCTTCGTCAAGGGTGCCGTCGTCGTCCCTGGTCCACGACAGGTGCTGGCGAAGATCCACGCGTCCTACGTAGGCGTGAAGGGCGGCCCGCCCCCCGGACCGGGTGCCTTCCGTGGCGCCGCCGTGAAGTTCAGCGCGGGGCCGCCCTGGACCATCCACGGCGCCCCCGTGGCCGGCTTCTGGCACGGCCGGTTGCTGGTCCCGGTGGCGCTGCTGCTGCTCACCCTCGGCCTGTGGCTGACCCCGCGCTCGCTGGCGGGACTGCGTGGCCGGGCGGCCGCGCTCGCGCCCGACGTCCGGCGGTGGATGCTGGAGAACCGCTGGGGCGTCCTGCTGGTGCCCGTTGCCCTGCTGGGCCTGTCCATATTCGGCGTGCACCCGTGGACGGTGGCGGCGGTGCTCGCCGCGCTCGTCGTCCTGGTCCGGTGGCCGAAGGTGGCCGCGGACCTGGTGCCGATCACGCTGGCCGTCTTCGCGGTCCGCGGGTTCCAGCTCGCGTCGGACTGGCAGTCCATGGCGCCGGCCTTCCAGGGGCCGCCGGGACCGGGAGTGCAGTACGCGGCGGTTCTCGTGAACGGCCCGGGGCCGGCGCTGCTGGCCGGGGCCGAGGCAAGCGTGTTCCTCGCCTTCGGCGCCTGGCTGGTGCCGCGGACGATCGGCGCGCACGCGCGCACGGTGTTCACCCCGGGGACCGATGTCGAGCTGGCCGGCCGCGTGCAGCGGCTGACCGAGTCCCGCAGCCACGCGGTCGACGCCGCCACCTCCGAGCTGCGCCGGATCGAGCGCGACCTGCACGACGGGGCGCAGGCCCGCCTGGTGGCGCTCGGCATGAACCTGCGGGCCGTGGAGCGCGTCCTGCCGGCCAACGCGCGGGCCGCCAAGGCGCTGGTCGCCGAGGCACGGGAGACATCCGTGCGGGCCCTGAACGAGCTCCGCGACCTGATTCGCGGCATCTGCCCGCCGGTCCTGGCCGACCGTGGCCTTGGCCACGCGGTGCGCGCCCTCGCCCTGGACACCCCGCTGCCCACTGAGCTGGACATAGACCTGCCGGGCCGGCTGAGCGCCCCGGTCGAGTCGGCCTGCTACTTCGCGATCGCCGAGGCGCTGGCGAACGCCGTCAAGCACTCCGGCGCGCGGCGCGTGCAGATCCGCGTCAAACATGCGGCCAACACCCTGCGGATCGAGGTGGCCGATGACGGCGTTGGCGGCGCGGACCCGGCCCGGGGAACCGGGCTGCAGGGCGTGGAACGGCGTCTGGGCCCCTTCGATGGGATCCTGGCCGTGAGCAGCCCGCCTGGAGGGCCGACCATGATCGTCATGGAGGTGCCGTGCGTGTTGTCGTCGCCGAAGACCTCTTCCTATTGAGGGACGGGCTCACCAGGCTGCTCACCGCGCATGACTTTGAGATCGCCGCAGCGGTGGACAACGCTCCAGCCTTGCTGTGCGCCCTCCTTGAGCAGCGGCCCGATGTCGCCGTGGTCGACGTCCGGCTGCCCCCAGCGTTCGCCGACGACGGCCTGCAGGCCGCGCTGACGGCGCGGCGGGAGGTGCCCGGCCTTCCCGTACTCCTGCTGTCGCAGTACGTCGAGCAGCTGTACGCCCGCGAGCTGCTTGCCGACCAGGCGGGCGCGGTCGGCTACCTGCTCAAGGACCGCGTGTTCAACGACGATCAGTTCGTCGACGCGATCCGTACGGTGGCCGGTGGGGGCACCGTCATGGACTCCGAGGTGGTCACCAAGCTGCTCGGCCGCCGGTCCCGCGACGAGCCGGTCAGCAGGCTCTCGGTGCGAGAGCGCGAGGTGCTGGCGCTCATGGCCGAGGGACGATCCAACGTGGCCATCGCGCAGCGGCTGTTCATCTCCGAAAAGGCGGTCAGCAAGCACACGACCAGCATCTTCACCAAGCTGGGGCTGGCCGCGTCCGAGGACGACAACCGGCGCGTGCTGGCCGTCCTGGCGTACCTGAACTCCTAACGGTCGCCCCCCGGCGGCGCGACCACTGGCCGTGCCGCCGGTAGTGTTCGTTGCCCGGTCCTTCGGCCACGACCCACGGGAGGCAGGCATGGACGACGCCGAACGCAGCGCACAGGGGATGACCGTCCGGCGTGAGGTGCCCGAATCCGGCCGGCCAGGCTGAGCGGGGCACGGGCCACTGTGATTGCTGACCGGCATCAGGCCGGGGGACAGTAGAGGCATGGCGCAGATCGTGTCGCTCGCCGACGCCGTCGCCGCGGCCATCCACGACGGCGACTCCGTGGCCATGGAGGGCTTCACCCACCTCATCCCGTTCGCGGCCGGGCACGAGGTGATCCGGCAGCAGCGCCGTGACCTCACGCTCATCCGGATGACCCCGGACGTGATCTACGACCAGCTGATCGGCGCCGGATGCGCCAGCAAGCTGATCTTCTCCTGGGGCGGCAACCCGGGAGTCGGCTCGCTGCACCGGTTCCGCGACGCCGTGGAGAACGCGTGGCCGGGGCCCCTTCAGCTGGAGGAGCACAGTCACGCGGGCATGGCCAACCGTTACGCGGCCGGCGCCGCCGGCCTGCCGTTCGCGGCGCTGCGCGGGTACGGCGGGACCGGCCTCGAAGGCCTGCCGGGGCTGAACGGGCTTCCCGCCGTGCGCCCGATCACCTGCCCGTTCACCGGGGAGAGGCTGACCGCGGTGGCGGCGCTCACGCCCGATGTGGCCGTCATCCACGCGCAGCAGGCCGACCACGCGGGCAACGTTCAGCTTTGGGGGATCACCGGCGTGCAGAAGGAGGCCGTGCTCTGCGCGCGGCGGTCGGTGGTGACCGTCGAGGAGATCGTGGACGCGCTGACCCCCCGGCCACAGGCGATCGTGCTGCCCGCCTGGACCGTGGACTACGTCGCCCACGTGCCCGACGGGGCGCACCCCTCGTACGCCCTTGGCTATTCGCAGCGTGACAACGACTACTACGTGGCCTGGGATGCGATCAGCCGGGACCGGGAGCGGTTCCTGCGCTGGCTGACGACCGACGTCTTCGGCGCACCGCCACCGGCCGGCGTGGCCAGGCCCAGAGCGGGCGAGGAAGGATAGGGCGCATGGCCCCCCCAGCCGGGAACGGTGCCGCGCCGTTCACCGCGGACGAGATGATGACGGCGTGCGCCGCCCGGGCGCTGCGCGACGGCATGACCTGCTTTGTCGGGATCGGGCTGCCCAGCGCCGCGGCCAACCTGGCCCGCGCCACGCACGCGCCGGGCCTCGTCTTGATCTACGAATCGGGCACGATCGGCGCCAAGCCGGGCTGGCTGCCGCTCTCCATCGGGGACGGGGTGCTCGCGGAGACCGCGGACGCGGTGGTGAGCGTGCCCGAGATCTTCAACTACTGGCTGCAGCCGGGGCGCATCGACGTTGGGTTCCTCGGTGCGGCGCAGCTCGACCGTTTCGGCAACATCAACACCACCGTCATCGGCAGCACGTACGCCAACCCCAAGGTCCGGCTCCCGGGCGCGGGGGGCGCGCCGGAGATCGCAGCCTTCTGCCGGGAGGTGATCATCATCGTGCGCCAGAGCCGCCGGTCCTTCGTGGAGCGCGTCGACTTCGTCACGTCGGTCGGGTACGGCGAGGGGCGGGGGGACCGCTCACGCCTTGGCCTGACCGGGGCGGGCCCGCGCAAGGTCATCACCGATCTCGGCGTGCTCGAGCCGGACCCGGGGACCCGCGAGCTGACCCTGACCGGTGTGTATCCGGGCGTCACCGTGGCTGAGGCGAAGGCGGCGACGGGCTGGGACCTCGCGGTGTCCGGGAGCCTTGACGTGCTCGACCCGCCCTCGGCACGGGAGCTTTCGGCGCTACGCGCGCTGCAGGCCGCCACCCCGGGTTCCGAAGGAGGAGGCTAATGACAGTCCACCCGCCACCGGCGGACCCTCCGCTGGCCCCGACCCCACCACCCCGCGCTCCGCTGGCCCCGACCCCACCACCCCGCGCTCCGCTGGCCCCGGCCCCACCACCCCGCCCTATCCTTGCCGTGCCCTCCTACGAGCGCCCGTCCGGCGTCCACCCGCCGCTCGGCTACGCCGAGTACCGCTCGACGGCGCTGCGTGCGCCGCGCCAGCCGCTGGTCCTGCTGCCGCACCGGCTGACCGAGATCACCGGCCCGCTGTTCGGCGAGGGCAGGGTGAGCGCCGCCGACGCCGACCTGACCGCCCAGCACGCGGGTGAGCCGCTCGGCCAGCGGATCACCGTGAGTGGCCGGGTGCTCGACAGCGACGGCCGGCCCGTTCCCGGCACGCTGCTCGAGGTCTGGCAGCCCAACGCGGCCGGCCGCTACCGCCACGCGGTGGACACCCATCCCGCGCCGCTGGACCCGAACTTCACGGGCGTCGGCCGGTGCCTGACCGACGCCGAGGGCAGGTACCGGTTCGTCACCATCAAGCCAGGCGCGTACCCGTGGCGGAACCACCCGAACGCGTGGCGGCCGGCGCACATCCACTTCTCCCTCTTCGGGCGGGCCTTCGTCCAGCGCCTGGTGACCCAGATGTACTTTCCGGACGACCCGCTGTTCTACCAGGACCCGATCTTCAACTCGGTCCCGGAGCCCGCCCGGGACCGGCTGATCTCCCGGTTCGACCTCGGCCTGACCGAGCCGGAATGGTCCCTCGGCTTCGCCTGGGACATCGTGCTCCGCGGTCGCAACACCACGTTCTTCGAGCAGCCGGAGGGCCAGCGGTGAGTCGCGGAATCACGCCGTCGCAGACCGTGGGGCCGTTCCTGGCGATCGGGCTGCCGTGGCCGGACGGCCCGTTCGTGGTGCCCGAGGGGACCGAGATGGCCATCACGATCACCGGCCGGGTCCTCGACGGGGCCGGCGAACCCGTTCCGGACGGCCTGGTCGAGACCTGGCAGGCGGACCCCGCCGGCCGGTTCAGCCACCCCGACGACCCGCGGGGCGTGCCCGGCGCGCCCGTGCCGGCGTTCCGCGGCTTCGGCCGCTGCCCCACCGCAGCGGACGGCTCGTACCGCATCGTGACGCTGAAGCCCGGTCCGCTGCCCTGCCCCGGCGGCGGGACCGAGGCACCCCATCTGGACGTGTCGGTGTTCGCGCGGGGCCTGCTGGACCGGATGGTGACGCGCATCTACTTCCCCGACGAGGCCGGCGCGAACGCGGCCGACCCGGTGCTGGCCTCCATCGGCGACCCGGACCGGGCGGCCACCCTGGTGGCCCGGGCCGATCCGGGGGTGGCGGGCCAGCTTCGCTTCGACATCCACCTCCAGGGGGAGCACGAGACCGTGTTCTTCGATGTCTGAGTCAGTACGGCTGTCCGCCCGGCTGGACGGGCCGGACGGGATGCCGGTCTTGGTCCTCGGCAACTCGCTCGGTACAACCTCCGAGCTCTGGCGGCCGCAACTGGCCGCCCTTGGCGGCCGATTCAGGCTGCTCACCTACGAACACCGCGGCCACGGTGGCTCGCCCGCTCCGCCGGGGCCGTACACGATCGCCGAGTTGGGCGCCGACGTGCTGGCGCTGCTGGACGACCTCGGCATCGAGGCCGCTAGCTACTGCGGCCTCTCTCTGGGCGGCATGGTCGGCATATGGCTGGCCGCGGCGGCTCCTTCCCGGATCGAGGCCCTGGCGTTGTGCTGTACCTCGGCGCGCCTTGGGCCGGCGCAGATGTGGGCCGACCGGGCGGCGCAGGTGCGATCGGCCGGGATGGCGTCGATCTCCCGCCAGGTCGTCGGGCGCTGGTTCACCCCCGCTTTCGCCGCCCGCCACCCCGCGATCCCGGCCGGTTTCGTGACCACGCTGGAACAGGGGGTGGACCCCGAGGGCTACGCGGGCTGCTGCGAGGCGATCGCGGCCATGGACCTGCGTCCCTTGCTGGCCTCGGTCGCGGCGCGGACGCTGGTCATCGCCGGGGCTGAGGACCCCGCGACCCCGCCCTGGCACGGGGCGCTGATCGCCGCCGCGATCCCCGGCGCCCACCTGCGCGTGATCCGGGGCGCCGCGCACCTGGCGAACGTCTCCCAGGCGGCCGAGGTCACGGCGGCTCTCCTCAGCCACCTGGCCGGGTGACACAGGCCCGGCCCCCGTTCAGGGCGTGATCGCGATCGCGTGCCCTAGTGCACGAGACAACTGGGGTGGATGACGCTTCCGGTCACCTCGGGGGATATCGGGCGCGCCGGGCGTGGCGGCCGCAGCGGGAACGCCCGCGCCAGCGCGTCAGCGATCAGCCGGGAACGCTCGGCCGAGCCCTGCGGGGTGTAGTGGATGCCGTCGGGGATAAACCAGCTCCGCTTGGCGGCCGCGGCCCAGTCATAGACCCGCATGGCCGGGTGGCGAGGGCAGGCCCGCAGCAGCGCGCGGTTCCAGAGCTGCATGTTGCCCTCGGCGTAGGGGCCGGAAGCGAGCAGCGACTTCACGTTCACCCACAGCACCGGCCGGTTACCGATCAGCGACATCATCTGCTGGATCCGCGCCGCCGGGCCCACGTTGGAGCCGACGGCGACATTCGCGGCGTCGTTGGTCCCCAGCGCGAGCACCCAGCAGCCACGGTAGCCGCGTCGGATCAGCTGCCTGGCGACCGTCTGCGCGTTGGGGAATCCGTGCCAGGTCTCCACGATCGACCGCGCCCCGGAGACCGCGGGTATGAACCTGGTGACGCCGACCCGCCGGTACTGCGCGGCAATCCGCAGCGCGGCGTCGGGCTGGTAGGTGGGCAGGACCAGGCCGTCGGAGGTCGAGTCGCCGATGTGCACCACGGAGCCGCAGGACGACATCAGGCGCGGGCCCGCCCTGGTGCCCCGCCCGGACCCCGGAACCGGCCGCGTGCCGCCGCCAGCCGAAGCGCCGTGGCTGGCGCTCACGGCGCTAGCCTGTGGGGCCGCCAGGGCCCATGCCGAGAGAATGGGAGTGCCGGTCGACGCGGCCGGGACCGCGCCGGCGAACCCGCAGCACGCCAGCACCAGCACCGAAGCAGCCCCGGCGGCCGCTGCCCGCGGCCGGCGGCCCAGGGCGTGCCATCCCCCGGAGCGCAGCTGCGCCCAGAGCCGGCCGATCGCGCCGCGGCGGACCGGCTCCTCGATGAAGCGCCAGGACAGCGCCGCGGCGGCGATGGTCGCCGCGAGCTGCAAGCAGCCGCGGGCCAGGCTCTGGCTGCCGCTGGCCGGGGTCGTCAGCACGATGATGGGGTAATGCCACAGGTAGATGCCGTAGGAGCGGACGCCCAGCCAGCGCAGCGGTCGCCAGCCCAGGGCCCGGCCGACGCGGCTGGCGGGCGAGGCGCAGGCGGCGACGACGGCGGCGGTGCCCAGCGACAGGAGCAGCATCCCGCCGGGATAGAGGAACCTCGAGTACTGGCCGGTTAGCGCGACCAGCAGCAGGATGACGACGAGGCCGGCGGCTCCGGTGCCATCCAGGAGCCTGCGACGGCGGTCACCGATCTCGGCGCGGAGCAGCCGGCTCGGCCACACGAACGCCAGCGCCGCGCCGATCATCAGCGCGAACGCCCGGGTGTCGGTGCCCTCGTAGACGCGGGTGGGGTCGTACCCCGGCTGGTACAGCAGCGCCATCTCGGCCGCCGAGCCGACGGCGAGCACCAGCGTGCCGAGGGCGAGCCAATACCGGCCGCGCCTGCCGGGTGCCTGGCGCAGGCCGAGCAGCAGCAAAAACGGCCAGATCAGGTAGAACTGCTCCTCCACGGCCAGCGACCACAGGTGGCCCAGCGGTGACGGTGGGCCAAAGCGGGCGAAATACGAACTGTGCTGGGCGATCAGCCACCAATTGCCCACGTAGCCCGCCGACGCTGCCACGGTCGGCCGCAGCCCGCCAAGCTGGCCCTGGTCCAGCAGCGCCACCCAGATGACCACGACCACCAGCATCACGAACAGGGCAGGGAGCAACCGCCGGGCGCGCCGCAACCAGAAGTCAGCGAGCGGCAACCTGCCCTTGGCCGCCCACTGGCCCAGCAGCAGGTCGGTGATGAGGTAGCCGCTGAGCGTGAAGAACACGCCGACGCCGAGTAGCCCGCCGGGCGCGCCCGGCAGCTGCAGGTGGTAGGCGATGACGGCCAGCACGGCAATGGCGCGCACCCCGTCAAGCCCGGGGATATACCGCTGACCAGCGCGAGCAGGCTCGGGCATGATCCCCCTCGCCTTCTGCCGGATCGCATCGCGGCGTACGCCCCGCATCCCGAGCTTTCCTGACCCTACCCGCCTGGCCACACCGTGTCACGGTAAGTCACGACTGTTTGCGCGAGCCGCCGCCAGGGCGCGAGCGCCGCGGTCGGTCGCGGGTGGGATGCTTGGGTGATGACCGTGACCGCCCGGGTTGAACACGTCGGGAGCTTGCTGCGCCCGCCCTACCTCCTCGACGCCAGGCTCGCCCACGCGCGGGGTGAGCTTGGGCCGGCCGCCCTCAAGGCGGCCGAGGACCGCGCGGTGCGGGAGGCCGTCGCGCTGCAGGAGGATGTGGACCTGCCGGTCGTCAACGACGGCGAGATGCGGCGCGACTCGTTCCAGGCCGAGCTGACCGCGGCCTGCGACGGCTTCAGCGGAGTCAGCCTCGATGCCTGGCTGTGGGGGGCGTGGCATTCCGACGTGGTGGGCGACGCCACGATCGAACGGCCTCCGGACCTCGCCGTGACCGCCCCGCTGCACAAGCGCCGCAACCTCGCCGCCGAGGAATTCACCTTTCTGCGCTGCTGCACCGGCCGGCAGGGGAAGGTCACGCTGCCCAGCCCGACGCTGTTCGCCAACCTGTGGTCGCCGGAGCGGTCGGCGGGCGCCTACCCGAGCCTGGACGCGTTCATGACCGACGTAGCCGGGGTCATGTGCGACGAGGTACGGGAGCTGGTGCGGCTGGGCTGCAGCTACATCCAGCTGGACGCGCCCCACTATCCGCTGCTTGTCGACCCGGCCTGGCGCGCCTTCTACGAGTCGCGCGGGTGGCCGGCGGAACGCTGGCTTTCGTACGGAATCGAGCTGGACAACGCGGTGATCGACGCGGGCCGCCCGGCCACCTTCGGGTTCCACCTGTGCCGGGGCAACCAGCTGAGCCGCTGGCTAGTGGCCGGCGGCTACGACCCGATCGCCGGGCCTGTCTTCCGCGGCGTGCACGCCGACCGGCTGCTGCTCGAATACGACGACGAGCGCTCCGGCAGCTTCGATCCGCTGCGGCTCGTACCGGACGACAAGGTCGTCGTCCTGGGCCTGGTGACCACGAAAACGTCGCGGGTCGAAACGGAGGAGGAACTCGCGGCGCGGCTGCGGCAGGCCACCGCCTACATCGACCGGGACCGGCTGGCGGTAAGCCCGCAGTGCGGGTTCGCCACCTCTGCGGCCGGCAACGCGATCACGCCGCAGGCGCAGCGGGCCAAACTGGCCCTCCTCGTCCGCGCCGCCAAGGACCTCCTCGGACCCTGACCCGGTCAGCGGGCCCCCGCGCCGAGCCGACGGAGGACGTCCCCGATGGACGGGACGGTGCCGCGGCGGCGGAGGATCACGTCCGCGATCAGGCCGGTCCAGCCGGTCTGGTGGAACGAGCCGAGGGCCGCGCCGTTGTCGCCGTGGAAGTACTCGCTGAAGATCAGGTTGTCGCTCCAGGCGGGATCGGCCTGCATCCGTTCGGTGCCGCCGAAGCAGGGCCGCCGGCCGTCCGGTCCGCGCGTGAAGATCGAGATGAGGCGGTCCTGGAGGTCGGCCGCGACCAGGTCCAAGGTCAGCTGATTACCGGAGCCGGCCGGGTACTCGATCCGGGCGTCGTCGCCGAAGAACAGGTGGTAGCGCTCGAGTGCGCTGATCACCAGATAGTTGACCGGGAACCAGACCGGGCCGCGCCAATTCGAGTTGCCCCCGAACAGGGGCGTGGTGGACTCGGCGGGCTCGTAGTCGATCACCGCCCTGGTGCCATCCACGTCGAACTCGTAGGGATGGTCCCGGTGGTAGGCGGACAGGGCGCGCAGGCCGTGCGGGGACAGAAACTCGGCCTCGTCGAAGAGCCGGGACAGCAGGCGTTCCAGGCGGTCCGGCCCGGCGACCGAGAGCAGCAGGTGAGCCGTATCCGCCTCGCCGCGCAGCCGGCCGCTCTCGGCCAGTTTGCCCATGTCCCCGAGGCCCTCCCGCCGGAGGAGGCCCATGAACCGCTTGTTCATGGTCATCGCGTGGCCCAGCGTGGTGCCGTCGATGACTGTGACCGCCAGGGCCGGGATGATCCCGACCATGGACCGGACCTTCACCGGGATGGTCTCGCCGGAGGCCGTGACCAGGCGGTCGTAGTAGAGCCCGTCCGTCTCGTCCCAGAGGCCCTGGGCGTCGATCGCATCGCGGATCGCCGCGAAGTGCTCCAGGAACTTCAGCACGAGATCGGTGGCTGGCCGCTGGCCTGACCAGGTCAGGGCCGCGGCGATGGAGGCCATCGCCAGCGCGTAGGCGCCCATCCAGCCCGTGGCGTCGGACTGCTCCAGGGTGTCGCCCCGTGGCAGGTGGGAACGGTCGATCGGGCCGATGTTGTCCAGGCCGAGGAAGCCCCCCTCGAACACGTTCCGGCCGCCGGCGTCTTCGCGGTTGACCCACCAGGTGAAGTTGACCAGGAGCTTGTCGAAGACCCGGCTCAGGAAGCCGATGTCGCGCCCGCCGTCGATCGCGAACACCTCGAGCGCCGCCCACCCGTGCACGGGCGGGTTGACATCGCCGAAGTCCCACTCGTAGGCGGGCAGCGCCCCGTTCGGGTGCTGGAACCATTCCCGGCACACCAGGATCAGCTGGTACTTCGCGAAGGCCGGGTCGAGGTGGGCCAGGGTCACACAGTGGAACGCCAGGTCCCACGCCGCGAACCAGGGATACTCCCATTTGTCGGGCATGGAGATGATGTCGAACCCGTCGAAGTTCCGCCAGGCGGCGTTGCGCCCGTTCTTGCGGCTCGACGGCGGCGCCGGCTGTGCCGCGTCCCCGTCCAGCCAGCGGCTCACGTCGTAGTAGTACAGCTGCTTGCCCCACAGCATGCCGGCGCAGGCCTGGCGCAGCACCATCGCCTCGTCGGCGCTGGCCGCGGCCGGGGTCAGCTCGGCGTAGAACTCGTCCGCCTCCGCCTGCCGCTGCGCCATCACCCGGTCGAAGCCGCTGCCCAGGTCGGCGGCCGCCCCGTCGCCGGGGCGCAGCCGGAGCCGGAACTCGGCCGACGCGCCGGCCGGCACGCTGGCCTGGTACCAGAACGCGCACTTGGTGCCGGTCCGCGCCAGGTTGACGGTGGCAGCGCCCCTGACGACGTGGTCGTTGATGCCATCCTTCGGGTAGGGCGTGACCGGCGGCGCGCCAAACAGGCGCGCCGCGTTGGTCTCGTTCTCGCAGAACAGCAGCTCCGGCGGGGCCGGCCCGGCGCCGCCGGTCAGCTCCAGGGTGCCCAGGAACGGGTGCTCGATGCGGACCCGGTCCGCACCGTCGGCGGCGAGGACCGGCCTGGGCTCCTCGGGATCCCAGGACCAGGTGTTGCGGAACCAGGCCGTCGGCAGTACGTGCAGGGTCGCCGCTTCGGGGCCCGCGTTGGTCACCCGCACGGCCATCAGCAGGTCGTCCGGATCGGCCTTCGCGTAGTGCACCTCGACGATCCAGTACCGGTCGCCGTCGAAGACCCCGGTGTCGAGCAGCTCGTATTCGGGGTCGAACCGGGTCCGGGCGGCGTTCTGCGCGATCAGGTCCTGGTAGGGGAACGGGGCCTGCGGGTAGTGGTAGCGCCACCGGTTCCAGGCGTGGCTGGGGACGGCGTCGAGATACCACCAGTACTCCTTGACGTCCTCGCCGTGGTTCCCCTGCGGGCCGGTGAGCCCGAACGCCCGCTCCTTCAGGATGGGGTCCTGCCCGTTCCACAGCGCGAGCCCCAGGCAGAGCCGCTGGTGGATGTCGCAGAAGCCGGCCAGGCCGTCCTCGCCCCACCGGTAGGCCCGGGACCGGGCGTGGTCGTGCGGCAGGTACGCCCACGCGTTGCCGTCCTCGCTGTAGTCCTCGCGTACCGTGCCCCACTGCCGCTCGCTGACGTAGGGCCCCCACCGGTACCAGGGCCCGGCCTCGCGAAGCCCGTCCTCAAGCCGCCCGAACTGCCGTACCCTGTCGCGTTCCGCGCTCGTCACGAGACAGACCCTGCCACACGCGCCGTCGGCGGTACCGGGGACCCCGGGGGGAGACAGGCCAGGCGCCGCCTACCCCGCCTCGTCCGCCGGGGCGGTAATGGGGAGCCTGACCTGCAGCCAGGTGTCCCCGGGCACCGACCGCACCCGCAGGTCCCCGTGGTGCCGGTTCACGACGATCCGCCACGAGATGTCGAGTCCCAGCCCGGTGCCCTGGCCCACCGGTTTCGTCGTAAAGAACGGCTCGAAGATGCGGCCCTGAATGTCCGCCGGGATGCCGGGGCCGGTGTCGCCGAACTCGACCAGTAGCTGGTCCTTATCTCCTCTGGTGCGGACCGTGAGCGTTCCGGTGCCTTCCATCGCGGACACCGCGTTGTCGATGAGGTTCGTCCAGACCTGGTTGAGCTCGCCCGGGTACGCCGGGATCCTGGGCAGGCCCCGGTCGTAGTCCTTGACCACGGTGATGCCGTCCCCGATCTTGGCGGCGAGCATCAGCAGCGTGCTGTCAAGGAGTTCGTGCACGTCCACGACCTGGTAGGGGGCCCGGTCCAGCTGCGAGTACTGTTTAGCCGCGCCGACCAAGGTGGAGATCCGGGTGACCGAGTCCTCGATCTCGTTCATGAGCAGCTCGGTCTCGACCGTGTAGCCGATCCAGCGCAGGGAGCTGTCCAGGTCGGCAGGGTCGGCGCCGCTGTCGGCCATGGTCGCGGCGACCTGGTCGAGCCAGGCCGTGTCCAGGCCCGCCTGGGTGAACACGGCGGCCAGGTCCCAGGCGTTGGCGACGCCCTGCTCGTCGAACCAGTCGGTGATAACGTCCTCACGGTCGGCCGCCTCGAGCGGGCTCAGCGCGGGGGCCTTGGCGACCCGTGCCGCCGCCTCCTCCTGCAGCCGCATCAGCGCGGTGAGGCATGCCGGGTCCTTTGGCTTGGCGGCGATCAGGGCGAGCTTGTGCCGCATCCCGGCGACGCGCTCGCGCAATGACGCGGTCGCGCGGACGGCCGCCGACGCCGGGTTGTTCAGCTCGTGGGTCAGCCCCGCCGACAGGGACCCGAGCGCGAGCAGCCGTTCCCGCTGGCCTATCGCCTCCTGGGTGTTCCTCTGGCCGAAGAAGAGCCCCTCGAGCAGGTGTACCGCCATCGGGAACCACTCGTTCATGAGCTGGGCGAACTTGGCCGCGTCGAGCACGAAGAACCGGGACGGCTCGGTGACCCGCAACGATTGGAGGTAGACCTGCGGCACCCGGTCCCCGAGGTAGGCGTTGAACGCCCCGGCGTACACGCCGACGCTGGACGTCCTGCCCACCTCGACGTCGTCCCCGCCGACCAGGCGCGACATCACCACGGTGCCGGAGAGCAGCACGTAGAAGCAGGCCGCGGGGTCGCCTTCGGCGTACACCCGGCCCGGCTCGAACAGCTCGACCCGGCCCTCGCGGCACAGCCAGGCCAGCTGGTCGTCGCTCAGCTTCTCGAACAGGAACAGCCCGCGCAGCTCGTCCGGGCCGCACATGACCTGCGGCTGGACCTGCCCCTTGTCAGCGCTCATACTCGCTCCAGGTAACGGTGCACCAGCATGACGGCCATCGCCCCCTCGCCCACCGCGGAGGCGACGCGCTTGGCGGACTCGGCGCGCACGTCGCCCGCCGCGAACACGCCCGGCACGCTGGTCTCCAGGTGGTAGGGCAGCCGGTCCAGCGGCCAGCCCGCGGGCCGCTCCCCGTCGGTGACCAGGTCGGGCCCGGCCAGGATGAACCCGCGCCCGTCCCGCTGCACCACGCCGTCGAGCCAGTCCGTCAGCGGGGCCGCGCCGATGAAGACGAACAGCCACTGCGCGTCCGCCGTCTCGGTGTCTCCCGTGGTGCTGTCCCGGAGGGTGAGGCGCTCCAGGTGCCCGTCGCCGTGTGCCTCGGCTACCTCGGTACAGATGCGCACCGAGATGGCCGGGATTCTCTCGATCTGCTCGATCAGGTAGTGCGACATCGACTTGCGCAGCGACGGGGCGCGGACCAGGATCGTCACGGACTTGGCGGCCCGGGACAGGTACACGGCCGCCTGCCCGGCGGAATTGGCCCCGCCGACGATGAAGACGTCCTGGCCGATGCAGCTGTTCGCCTCGGTCAGCGACGACCCGTAGAAGACCCCCGCCCCGGTCAGCTCGGCCAGCCCCGGCGCGGCCAGCCGCTGGTAGGCGACCCCGGTGGCAAGGATGACGGCGTGCGCGGCAATGCCGGTCCCGTCGGCGAAACGCACGGTCCTGGCGGAACCGTGGACCTCAAGGCCGACCACCTCGCGGGCTGTCAGGACCTCGGCGCCGAACTTGGCGGCCTGCCGGCGGGCCCGGTCGGTGAGCTGGGCGCCGGACACCCCGTCCGGGAAGCCGAGGTAGTTCTCGATCCGTGAGCTCTGCCCTGCTTGGCCCCCGGTCGCTGTCCGCTCCACCAGCACGGTCCGCAGCCCTTCGGAGGCGCCGTAGACCGCGGCGCCCAGGCCTGCGGGGCCGCCGCCGATGACGATGAGGTCGTAGAAGTCCGCCGACGGCGTGGTCGCCAGCCCCACCCGGCTGGCCAGTTCCGGGTCCGCCGGCGCCACCAGCGGCTCGCCGTCCGGCGTGATCACCACCGGCAGCGCCAGGCCATCGGCGCCCGCCGCGTCCAGCAGCCGGCGTCCCTCCGGCGAGTCGGAAGAGAACCAGCGGTACGGCACCTGGTTGCGCGCGAGGAATTCGCGGACCTCGGACGAGCGCGCGGACCAGCGATGCCCGACGACCTTTGTCTCCGGCACCGGCCGGTAATCCGAGGACCGCCAGGCATCCAGCAGCGCGTCGATCACCGGGTAGAGCTTCTCCTCCGGCGGATCCCAGGGCTTGAGCAAGTAGTGATCCAGGTCCACGACGTTGATCGCGTCGATCGCGGCGCCGGTGTCGGCGTAGGCGGTCAGCAGCGCCCGCCGGGCTCCCGGGTACCTGTCCATGGCCCGCTCGAGGAACTCGATGCCGTTCATCTCCGGCATGCGGTAATCCGCCAGGATCACCGCCACCTGCTCACCGCGCAGCTTCATCTCGCGCAGCGCGTCCAGGGCCGCCTCGCCCGACTCCGCGCGCACGATGCGGTACCTGTCCCCATACTTCCGCCGCAGGTCCCTGGCCACGGCGCGGGACACCGCCGGGTCGTCGTCCACGGTCACGATGGCCGGGCGCACCTGCTCGCCAGCCGCCGTCACGGGCACCGGTTCCTTGCGCTGCGGGCCAGTACCGGCCGAAACCACCACATCCCCCCATCGTAGGTTCCGCTGGCGCCTAGTTAGCGGCAACGTCCGCGCTCAGCGCAACAGGGCGCGGGCGGCGGTCTCGATGTCGGCCTGGGACAGCAGCACGGCCGCGGCCGCGTCGCCGAGCGGGACGAAGCTGTCCTGGCTGGTCACCCGCGCCGCCTGGCCCCGGAAGCCGCCGTCGGCGAGGGCGGCGAGCACGGCCTCGGACACGCCGCCGGTACGCCGGGTCTCGTCGGCGACCAGAACGCGCCCGGTGGCCTCCGCCTCGCGCAGGATGTCTTCGGCGGGCAGCGGCGCGAGCCAGCGCAGGTCGACGACCCGGCAGCCGATGCCGTCGGCCGCCAGCCGGTCTGCCGCCCGGAGGCTGAGCCAAAGGCCGTTGCCGAACGTCACGATCGTCAGGTCGGTGCCGTCCCCGTGAGTGCGGGCCCGGCCGGCCGGCACGTGCCCGGCCGCCCACTCGTCCGGCGGGTCGTACGGCGCGCGCCAGCCACCGTCCCCCGCGGCGAGCAGGTCCCGCGTGTGGTAGAGCGCGATCGGCTCGAGGAACACGCACACGCTGCCGTCGGCGCTGGCGGCGGCGAGGCAGGTGCGCAGCATCGCGGCGGCGTCGTCGGGCCGTGCCGGGGAGGCGACGATGAGCCCGGGGATGTCGCGCAGCGCGGCCACGCTGTTGTCGTTGTGAAAGTGGCCGCCGAAGCCCTGGTAGGCGTACCCGGCGATCCGCGCGACCAGGGGGTTGCGGAAGCGGCCCTGGGAGAAGAAGGACAGCGTCGCGGCCTCGCCCCGGATCTGGTCGGCGGCGTTGTGCAGGTAGGCGAGGTACTGGATCTCCGGGACCGGCAGCAGCCCGGCCAGCCCCGCGCCGAGCGCGAGCCCGAGGATCGACTGCTCGTCGAGCAGGGTGTCGAACACCCGTCCCGCGCCGAACCGGGCGAGCAGCCCGCGGGTCACCCCGTATACCCCGCCCTTCCGGGCGACGTCCTCCCCGAACACCAGCATCTCCGGGCGCGCCGCCAGCGCGTCGGTGAGCGTGGCGTTGATCGCCTGGGCCAGGGTGAGCGGCCCCGCCGACTCCGGCAGCCGGCCGGAGAACACCGCCCGCCGCGTCTCGTTGCTGGCCGCCCCCGCGGCGCCCGCCGCCACCGCGTCCGGGCAGCGGGGCGCCAGCGGCTTCATCACCTCGGCCGCGCTGTCCAGCCGGGGGGCACCACCCAGCCGCGCCGCGCGGTCGAGGATGTGGCCGCGCGAGGCCTCGTACCGGTCGAGCACCTCGCCGGGGGACAGCAGGCCTGCCTTGATGAGGAGCCGTGCGGTGCCGATCAGGGGGTCGGCCGCGAGGCCCGAGGCGACCTCGGCGGGCTCCCGGTAGGCGGTCTCCGGGTCGGTGCCCGCGTGCCCGCCCAGGCGCACCACCGACAGGTGCAGGAAGGCGGGGGAGCGGCGCTCCCTGACCCATTCCGCCGCGGCGAGGGCCGTGTCGAACACGTCGGCCAGGTCGGACCCGTCGGCGTGGAAGTAGCGCAGGCCCGGCCTGCCGGAGGCGGCCGCCGCCACCCAGCCCGGCGGGGTCCGCACGCTGATGCCGATGCCGTTGTCCTCGCACACGGCCAGCAGCGGGAGCGGCAGGCGCTGGTAGGCGCAGTACGCGGCGGTGTTCAGCGCGCCCGCCGCGGTGGAGTGGTTGACCGAGGCGTCGCCCACGCTCGCCAGCACGATCGCGTCGGCCGGCCACCGCGCGGCCGCCCCGAGCCGGGCGGCCCGGTCCAGGCTGAAGGCGAGCCCGACCGCCCGGGGCAGGTGCGAGGCGATCGTGGAGGTCCCCGGGATCACGTGCAGGTCGGCGTGGCCGAACACCTTGTGGCGCCCGCCCGCGATCGGCTCCTCGACCGCCGCGACGAGCCCGAGCAGGACGTCGCCGACCCCGTCCCGCGGCGGCGCCGCCTGGGCGGCGCGAACCAGGTAGAAGGCGCCGGAGCGGTAGTGCACGAGGGCCGGGTCGGTGGGCCGCAGGGCGGCCGCCACCGCCGCGTTCCCCTCGTGACCGGACGAGCCGATCGTGTAGAAGCCCAGGCCCTGAGCACGGAGCCAGCGGGCCGCGACGTCGAGGTGCCGGCTGGCCAGCTGGGCGTCGAACAGCTCCAGGCAGCGCTCCCCGGTCAGCGCCGAGCCCGCCCGAACAGGCGCGGTCAGCTCATCCTGCTCTCCAGTTGTGCCGAACGTTACCTCCGGGGTGACCGCGAGCATCGCCAGGATGGACCTGGCGAAGTGGCGCTCTGCCGCGTCGCGGTCCTCGGCCGTGTGGCTCATGCCGTCTACGGTAGAGCGGTGCGGCCGCATCCCGGGCCGGCCGTGCCGCGCAGGATGACGAGGAGGCCCCATGCTGCCCTGGTCCGCCGACCTGGCCGGTCGCGTCGACGAGCAGGTCATCTCCAGCGAACTGCTCAAGGACAACCCGCTCGGGGACCCGCACCAGCGGCCGCTCTGGGTGTACCTGCCGCCGGGATACGACGACGAGTCCGGCCGCCGCTACCCATCGGTCTACGTGATCCAGGGCTACGGCAACAACGTGGCGATGTGGGCCAACCGCAGCCCCTACCGCCAGCCGTTCCCGGAGACCGCCGACGCCGTGTTCACGCGGGCCGAGGCGCCGCCGGCGATCGTCGTATACGTGGACGCCTGGACGGCCTATGGCGGCAGCCAGTTCGTGGACTCACCGGGCACCGGGCGGTATCACTCCTACCTGTGTGACGAGGTGGTGCCCTGGGTGGACGCGCACTACCGGACGCATGCCGAGCCTGCGCACCGGGCCATCATGGGCAAGTCCAGCGGCGGGTTCGGCGCGATGATCACACCGATGCTGCGCCCCGACCTGTTCGGGGCGCTGGCCACGCACGCCGGTGACTCGCTGTACGAGCTGTGCTATCTGCCCGAGTTCGGCAAGGCGGTGCGGTACCTGCGCGGCTACGACGGCGACATCTGGCACTGGTGGGACGACTTCCGGTCCCGGCCCTCCTTCACCAGGGAAGGCGACCATGACCTGCTGAACCTGCTCGGCGTCGCGGCCTGCTTCTCGGCCAGCCCCGACGGCAACGTTGAGCTGCCTTTTAATCCCAGGACCGGGGTGCTGCGGCCAGCGGTGTGGCAGCGCTGGCTGGACTGGGACCCGGTCCGGATGGTCCCAAGGTACGCCAGCCAGCTACGGTCGCTGCGGGCCATCTGGATCGACGCCGGCACCAGGGATGAGTGGTTCCTCGACATCGGGGCGGAGGCCGTGCACGCGGCGCTGCTGGCGGCCGGCGTGCCCACCGGGGCGATCCGGTTCGAGCTGTTCCAGGCCGGCCACATGGGCATCGACTACCGGTACCCGCTGTCGCTGGCCTGGCTCTGCCAGCGGATCGCCCCCTGACCGGCGACTACGGCGGGCAGGTCCCCCTGGCCGAGCGGCGCTCCTGAGCGGTGGCCAGGCCCATCCGCGTCACGAAGTGTCGTCGAACAGGTGGCTGGCGACCCGGGCCAGGTGCGCGCGCATGGCCTCGACGGCGCGGTCGGCGTCCCTGGCGCGCAGCGCGGCCACGAGTTCCCGGTGGTCGGCCTGGTAGGCACGCTGCCGCTCCCGGGACGCGCTGCGCCGCTTGAGATCGCCCCAGAAGCGGCTGTGGCGCGCTTCCTCCAGGACCGCGTAGAGCCTGGTCAGCAGCGGGCTGTGGCTGGCCGCCATGATGCTGCGGTGCAGCGCGAGGTCCCACGACTCGAACTCGTCGTAGCTGGCCGCGCGCTCGCCCCCGGCCAGGCACCGGCTCATCTCCTCGAAGTCGGCGGTGGTGGCCCAGGCCACGACCAGCTTCATCGCGGGGGGCTCGAGCACCCGCCGGATCGCCATCACGTCGGCGGGCGCGAACCCGGCACGGTCGGCCGGCCTGAGCGCGGGCCCGCCCGCGCCGCCGCCCTCGGACCCGTCCACGGTGCCGGGACCGGCCTGGCGCCACGGCTCGTCGCGCAGGAACGTTCCCCGGCCGACCTCGCGGGAGATGCGGCCCTCCGCCTCCAGGAGCGCGAGCGCCCGCCGGACCGAGGTTCGCGTCGCGCCCAGGTCGGCCGCGAGCTGCCGTTCCGTGGGCAGCTTGGCGCCGCTGCGCAGGCCGGCCCGCTGGGACTCGGCGAGGATGATCTCGGCCAGCCGGTGCCTGTGGTCAGATCTCCCCATCCGTGCCCGCTCCTTTACCAACCCACAACCTAGGGCAACCAATCATACCAATCGTGACCGGACTGTGATACGCGATCTCGCCCTCCGGCCGCTGGCAACCCCTTGACCGCCTGTGTTGGGCAGACCTATTCTCAACCAATCCGCATGATAAAACCAATCGCCGCGACCGCACGGCACTGGGTGCACACGATTGCGGCGCCCTGGAGGAAGGAGACCGCCACCGTGAGGCTGGCCACGATTGCCACCGCCGGGGGCCCGCGCCTGCACGTGAAGGGGCGCTCCGGCTATGTCGATGTCGGTGCGGCCACCGGCGACGAGCGCCTGTCGGCCCTCAAGTACGTGCTGGAGGCGGGGGAGCCGACGCTGGATACGCTCCGCGGCCTGCAAGCCCAGGACGGCCGCGAGGTCGCCGAGGCTGACTTCGCCGCGGCGGTGCCAGCCCCGCCGCGCATCCTGTGCCTCGGGCTGAACTACAGCGAGCACGCCCTGGAAGGCGGCCGGGCCGTGCCGACCTGGCCGGACGCGTTCGTGCGGGGCAGCGACAGCGTCCTGGCGCCCTACGCCGACCTGGTCAAACCGGCGCTGACGGACCGGTTCGACTACGAAGCGGAGCTCGGCGTCGTGATCGGCACCGGTGGCCGTTACATCCGGGCGGAGAAGGCACTCGACGCCATCGCCGGTTTCGTGGTGCTCAATGACGCTTCGGCCCGCGACTGGCAGCGCGCCGCGACCCAGTGGACGGCCGGGAAGAACTTCGCCGGCAGCATGCCGATGGGTCCCGAGGTGGTCACCACCGACGAGGTGGACGTCAGCGACCTGGCCATCAGCTCGACGCTGAACGGAGCGGTGATGCAGTCGGCGCGCACCTCGCAGATGCTGGTCAGCGTCCCCGCGGCGGTCGAGTTCTTCTCCTCCTTCACCCGCCTGGCACCGGGCGACGTGATCGCCACCGGTACCCCCGGCGGTGTTGGTTTCGCCCGCACCCCGCCCGTATGGATGGAGCCCGGCGACGTCATCGAGGTGACCGTCGAGGACGTGGGCACCATCCGCAACCGCGTCGCCGCCGAGGAGGGCAGCCCGCCCGACTGGCGCTGGCGCCCCGCCGATTCCCCGGCCCGGCCGGGACTGTGACCCGCCCATGGCTGGGTCCCAGCCACCCGTTCCCGCACTGTCACTCCACCCCACGGAGAGTCCATGAAGTCGACGCCCCACGTCCCCGCGGCCAAGGGCCCGGGTGACCGCAGACACACACCTGGCACGCGGCGCAGGCGCCCGCGCACCCTACCGCTCGCCGCGGTCCCGGCGGCCGGCGTCCTGTCCCTCGTCCTGGCCGCCTGCGGCAGCAGTTCATCGAGCACCCCTTCCGGTGGGTCAAACGCCGCGGCCGGGTCGACCCTGACCATCGCGGACGTCGCCCCCTTCAGCGGCGTTGACGCCGCGCTCGGGCCGACGTACCTCGCGACCTGCTACGGGGCCACCAGCGTCATCAACGCGAACGGCGGCGTGCTCGGGCACAAGCTCACCTGCAAGGCAGTGGACACCCGCGGCGAGCCCGCCGACGCCGTGCCCGCGGTCAACCAGCTGTTCGCCAGCACGCCGAACCTGGCCCTGGTGATCGGCTGCACCTCAGACGAGGCGGCCTCGGTCGTCCCGATCTTCGGCTCCCACAAGATGGCCTCGTTCTGCATGACCGGGCAGTCCGAGTTCGACCACGTCCACTTCCCGTACTTCTACCGCCTGGTACCGCCAGACCTCGAAGAGGCCTACGCGATGGTGGTCATCGCCAAGAACCTCGGCTACACCAAGGTCGCGCTCGCGTTCGGCAACGACATCGGGTCGCAGACGTTCGTGCAGCCCGCCATCGGCGCGATCAAGAAGGCGGGGATGGTGCTCACCACCAGCCAGACGCTGGACCTGAAGGCCACCACGTTCCGCACCGAGGCCGAGGCGATCATCCACTCGCACCCGCAGGCGATCCTGACCGAGGCGCTCGGCACCGCTGACCCCACCCTGTTCGCGGAGATCAAGCAGCTCAACGGCGGCCACACCATCCCGATCATCGCCACCTCGGCCGCGATCTCCCCGCCGTTCTACAAGGCGGCGGCCGCGGCCGTGGGCGCCAGCACGCTCGCGTCCAACTTCCACGCCGACAACCTGGTGGTGGAGTCGAACGGGCCGGCCTACGGGCCGTTCAGGGCGGCGCTGCTCTCCCAGCAGGGCAAGGTGCCCGGCACCGCGGGCAACTTCACCACCTACCTGAGCGCCCCGGGCGGGGTCCACCTCTACGACGGCATCAACCTGGCAGCGCTGGCGATGATCATGTCGAAGAGCACCACACCGAGCGTGTACGGGCCGGATATCATCAAGATCGGGGATGGCGCGCCCGGCGCCACGGTGTGCTACTCGTTCGTCCAGTGCTCGGGCCTGCTGAAGTCCGGCAAGTCGATCCGGTACGAGGGTCCGGGCGGCCCGACCAACTTCGACAGCTACCACGACTCGACCGGAATCTTCCAGGTCGACACCTACAGCCCGACCGGTGCGGTCAACGTGGTCGGCAACATCAGCGCCGCCCAGCTGAGGGCAGTACAGCCTTGATCTGTACCACCGCGCGCCCAGCGCGGGTACCGGCCACCCCGGGGTGGCCGGTACCCTCGTGGGCACCACACGACCCTCTCGCGGCGCCGCCGTGAGCGTGTTCGTTGCCTCCATAGGGTTCGGCCTGGTGACCGCGGCCGTGCTCGCGATCGCCGCGGTGGGCTTCACCCTCCAGTTCGGCGTCACCGACGTGCTCAACCTGGCCTTCGGCGCGATCATGATCCTGGGCGCCTTCCTGGCCTACCTGGTGAACTCCCACGGCGTCTCGGTCTGGCTCGGCTTGCTTCTCGCGATCGCCGTGTGCTCAGTGGTATCGGTGCTGATCAACAGCGTCGTGTACACGCCGTTCCAGCGGCGCGGCGCCTCGCCGATCACTTTGGTGATCGTTTCGCTCGGCATGACCCTCATCATCGAGTTCGGTGTGGAGGCGGTGGCCGGCGGCATACCGGTCTCCTACACCATGGGCAGCGGCCCGACGTACCAGGCCGGCGGGCTCATCCTGACCGGGGTCCAGCTCATCATCATGGCCATAGCCGTGGTCACCATGGTGGGAGTGCACGTCCTACTGCGATATACGAAGCTGGGCAAGGCAATGCGGGCCACCGCCGCCAACCGGAACCTCGCCCGCAACTGCGGCATCCGCACCGGGCGGGTCATCACCACGACCTGGGCGCTGACCGGCGCGCTGTGCGGGCTGGCCGGCACCGTCTTCGCCATCGACGCGGGCAGCTTCGACGCCACCTCGACCGACGTGTTCCTCGTGCTCATCCTGGCTGCGGTCTTCCTCGGCGGGCCGGGGCAGCCCTACGGGGCGATGCTGGGCGCCCTGGTGATCGGCCTGGCCACCGAGGTCAGCGCGGCCTTCATCCCGGCCGACTACAAGTACGTGACCGCGTTCGTCGTGCTGCTAATCATGCTCGGCGTCCGCCCGGCCGGCCTGCTCGGCGAGCGGCAGTGACGGAGGACCGCACGTGAACGCCTACTACGCGATCAACCTCCTGATCTACGCCGCCGTGGACGCCATGGCGTGCCTGGGCCTGAACCAGCAGTTCGGCGTATCGGGCGTCACGAACTTCGGCTTCATCATCTTCCAGGCGGCAGGCGGCTACGCGGCGGCGATCCTCGCGCTGCCCCCCGACACCGCCAACGGGGGATTCCAGTCCTACCTAGGCGGCTGGCAGCTGCCCTTCCCGCTCCCGTGGCTCGGCGCCGCGGCGGCCGGCGGGCTGGTGGCGCTGCCGTTCGCCTTCCTGTTCGGCCGGCGCCTGCGCGGCGACTTCGCGGCGGTCGGCCTGCTGGTCACGGCGGTGCTGCTCAACCTGCTCGTCACGAACTACCGGCCGTTCCTCAACGGGGACGCCGGGCTCTCGCTCATCCCGACGCCGCTGCGCGGCAACAACATGTTCAGCGTCGAGCCGCTCAGCTACGAGTGGGGCTACACCGTCGGCACGATCGCGCTGTGCGCGCTGGCGTACCTGTTCGTGCGGCGCATCACGGAATCGCCGTACGGCCGGTCGCTGCGGGCGATGCGCGACAACGACGCGGTCGCCGACTCGCTCGGCAAGAACCTGCTGTCTATGCGGACCGCGATGCTGGTGACCGGCGGCGCGATCGCCGGGCTGTCCGGCGGCATCCTGGTCAGCTACATCACGACATGGTCGCCCGCGGCCTGGGGCTACGCGGAGACGGTGGTGCTGTTCGCCGCGGTGATCATCGGCGGGGCCGGCAACCACGTGGGAGCGATCCTCGGCGCCATCCTGGTCCCGGTCGGCTTCGAAGAGGTCACCCGCTACATCCCCTCGTCGAACAACCTTCCGCCGAACCTGATCCCTTCGCTCGAGTGGGTGGCGATCGGGGTGCTCATCATCGTGTTTCTCTGGGCGCGGCCCCAGGGGATCTTGCCGGAACGGAAACGGGTCATCCGGCCTCCTTTCGCTTCTCTTGAGGACACTGCGGCTGGAAAGGGGGTGGCCGACCGCGCCGCAGCGGGCTGGCGGTCGTCCCGGCCGGCGACGTCCGTAGTGCCCGAGGCGCGCCCGGGAGATGGTGCCGGTGCGTCACGCTACGCCCGCAGCTCACCCGGCCGGCCCGCCCCTCCACCCCCCGGTAGCGTGGCCGGCAGCACGCCTGGTGCCACGTTGCGGGACGTGGCGCCGGGCACGACGATGGCAGGGGGGAGTGGGGCGGGGACTGGCTCCGTGGTGCTCGAAGCGGTTGGGCTGACCAGGGAGTTTGGCGGGGTGCGGGCCGTTGATTCGGTTTCGTTCGTCGTTCGGAAAGGGACGCTGACCGGGCTGATCGGGCCTAACGGCGCGGGGAAGTCCACGCTGCTGGCGATGCTGGCGGGGACGCTGCCGGCCACCTCGGGCAAGGTCCTCTACCTGGGGAACGACGTGACCGCGCTGCCCGCGTTCCGGCGGGCCAGGATGGGGCTGGTACGCACGTTCCAGCTGGCAAGCGAGTTCAAGCGGCTCACCGTGACGGAGAACCTGGTGTCCTCGGTACAGGGGAACAGGGGCGACTCGTTCCGTGGCGCTCTGGCCGGGCGGTGGTACTGGCGGTCCGATGAGGACGCGGCGGTCACCCGCGCCGAGGCGCTGCTTGAACGGTTCGGCCTGGCGGAGTACGCCAACACCTACGCCGGGGAACTCAGCGGCGGCCAGCGGCGCCTGGTTGAGATCATGCGGGCGCTCATGGCCCAGCCGCGCATGCTGCTCCTCGACGAGCCCATGGCCGGGGTCCACCCGCGCCTCGCCCGCCGGATCGGCAACGAGCTTATCGCGCTCTGCGCCGAGGGCATGACCATCCTGATGGTCGAGCACGAGCTGGCGATCATGGACGAGTTCGCGGACCCGGTGGTGGTCATGGCCGAAGGCAGGGTGCTCGCGGAGGGAACCATGGAGCAGCTGCGGGGCCGGCAGGAGGTCGTGGAGGCATACCTTGTCGGATGAGGTCACGCTGCCCGGGGTCCGGCTTCGCGCCGTGGGCATCACCGCTGGCTACGGCGGTGACCCGGTCATCCGCGGCATCACGGTCAGCGCCGATCCGGGCGAGGTGGTCTCCCTGGTCGGGCCCAACGGATCCGGCAAGAGCACGCTGCTCAAGAGCCTGGTCGGCATCATCCGCGTCACGGCCGGCACGGTCACGGTCGGCGACAAGCAGGTGACGAACATGCCGCCCGAGGAGATCGCCCGGCTCTCGGTCGGCTACGTCCCGCAGGTGGACGACGTGTTCGCCCCGCTCACCGTGCGGGAGAACCTGGAAATGGGCGGCTACCTGCTGCCCCGGGGCCAGGTGGCCGGGCGGATCGACAAGGTGCTCACGGTCTTCCCCGGGCTGGCCGGCATGCTGGGCCGCAGCGCGGGCAAGCTGAGCGGCGGCGAGCGGAAGATGCTCGCGATGGGCCGCGTGCTGATGCTGGACCCCGGCGTGTTCCTGCTTGACGAGCCGACCGCGAACCTCGCCCCTGCCATCGCCACCGCGCTGCTTGAAGTGCACGTGCGCGGGCTCGCGACCAGCGGGGCCGCCGTGCTGATCGTGGAGCAACGGGCCAGGGCCGCGCTGGCCATCTCGCACCGGACCTACGTGCTCGGCGGCGGCGAGGTGAGGATGGAGGGCACGCCGGCGGAGCTTTCGGTCAGCCCCGACTTCGTCGAGTCCTTCCTTGGCGGGCGCCGCCCGGTGAGCCCGGCCGATAATTAAGCGTCCCGCTCTGGGGTGATGACCCGCAGGGCGCCGGGAAGTGCCCGGATTCGCAACGGGCAGCCCGGGGCCAGCGGGGACGCGAAAGGCAACGTCTCGCCGTCGGCCCCCGCGGGCATGGCGCGGTCGGCGGTGACCGTCACCGAGGCCGCCTGCGCCGCGCCGACCTGGACGAGCCGGACATGGGTCCCGCGCCGGGCCATGAGCATCACCCGCACGAAGGGCAGTTTCCTTACCCCGCCACGCCGCCCCGGTTTCGGGCCCTCGCGCACGGAGATCACGTCGAGCAGACCGTCCGCGGCATCCGCGGCGGGCGCGCCCCGCTTGCCGCCCGCCAGGAATGCGGAGTTGGCCACCAGGACGGTGAAGCCTGCAAACCGGCCGTCCGGCCTGGCACCCGTGCCCAGGTCGACCGCGAAGGTCGCCCGCTGCCAGGCGCGAAGGGCACGCAGCCCGGCGAGCTGATATCCCAGGCCGCCAAGCGCCAGCCTGCTGGACCTGACCATCTCCGCGCCTTCCGAGAGGATGCCCAGGTACACGCTGCCCGCGACGACGAGTTCCGGGCCATCACCGGCCCGGACCCCGATCAGGTCCACCGTCCGGCGCAGGCCGGTCACCAGCACGCTGGCCGCCCGGGTCGGCTGAGCCGGGATGCCCAGCATGCGCGCGAAGTCGTTGCCCCGGCCAGCCGGGATGATCCCGAGCACGCCGTCAGCGTCGGCCACCGCGGCGGCCAGACGGCCCACCGTGCCGTCGCCCCCTACGGCCACGACGGCCTCTCCCTCGCCGACCGCCTCGGCGGCCACCGTCGCCGCATGGGCGAGGCTGGCGCTCTCACGGACCCGGACGCTGGCGCCGGCCGCGGCGAGCGGCCCGAGCACCGCGGGCAGCAGCCGGGCGCTCCGGCCTTGGCCCGCGGCCGGATTCACCACGAGGCAGTATTTCTGGTTCATTTCCGTGGCCTCCTGGCAGTCCAGCCCCGCACCTGGGATCATCCCGCGCCGGTGGGGTCCCGCGCCAGAAGCCTCTGGGTCAGCAGTCCCGGGCCCTGCTGGGCGTACCATCGGGTGGCATGTCGGGTGAGGGCTCCGCGGCCGGCCCCGAGCCGTCCCAGGTGAGCAGCCATTTCCTCCAGGTGCAGACCACCATCGACTCGCGCGCGGAGGCGATGGAGCTCGCCCGCGAGGCCGTGGAGGGCCGCCTCGCCGCCTGCGCCCAGGTCAGTGGGCCGATTGCCAGCACCTACTGGTGGGAGGGCACGGTGGAGCGCGCCGAGGAGTGGCTGCTCACGCTGAAGCTGCCGGCCCGCGGGTACCAGGCGCTGGCTGACTTCCTCACTCGCCGCCACAGTTATGACGAGCCAGAGATTGTGGCCTTCCCTATCGTCGCGGGCTCGGAGCCGTATCTAAGCTGGATCGAGGAGGAGACCCGCCCGGGGTAGGAGGAAGCCCGTGGCGCTCACCCCAGCCGTGGCACGCGGCCGCCCGGAACGGGACGACGACGGGCTTTTCGGGCCTGCTTCGGTCACCTGGCGCCTCGCGGAGCCGGTCATGTGGGTGGCCGGGATCCGGGCCCTGTACCTGCAGGCGCTGCACCCACGGGTGATGCGCGGCACCTGGCAGAACACCGCGTTCACCGATCCCCAGCAGGCATGGGGGCGGTTCGTCCGGACCACTCAGTTTGTTCACGTGCGCACGTACGGCAGCCTCGCGGAGGTGGAGCGGGCCGGCCGCAGGGTACGCAAGATCCACGCTTCGCTGCGCGGGACCGACGAGGACGGCACGCAGTTCCGGCTGGATGAGCCCGAACTTCTCCGGTGGGTGCACTGCACGGAGATTGGGTCCTACGCCGACATCGCCCGCAGGTCTGGCCTGCCGCTCACGCCGGCGGAACTGGACACGTTCGTGGACGAGCAACGCCGCGCCGCGTCGGTGGTCGGCCTCGACCCGGCAATGGTGCCCGCCTCAATGCCCGAGCTTGATGCCTACTTCACCGCGATGCGCCCGAAACTGCGGGTCACGCCGGAGGCCCGCAACGCGCTGTTGCGCTCGCTCAATCCGCCCATCCCGGCCCCGTATCTGCCGCTCAAGCTTGCCGCGCCGGCCGTGGCGGGCCTCGCCTTCGCGACCCTGCCGCGCTGGGCCAGGCGGCTTTACGGGCTTCCGGCCACCCCCGTCACCGACCTGGCTGCCACGGCGGCCTTGCAGGCGCTGCGGCGGGCCACCACCGGCGTGCCCGGGCGGATCCTGTCACTCCCGGCCGCCAGGGCCGCCCGCGCCCGCGCCCGCGCGTTCCAGCGGGTGTATCAGCGCGCGGGATAGGAGCCTCTGAATAGCAGGGGGGCCGGCTGTCGGGTGGAGCCCGTTCCGCATAGGTGTTGTTCGATGAAAGGTCAGCCCGCACGGGGTGGCGGCACGTTCCAGGAGCTGATCACCGGCTCGCTGTGCTCGGTGCCAAGCGTGGACAGGGTGCCGGTGTCGAGCCGGAACAGGCGGCCGAACGCTGGGTCGAGCCCCAGCCAGCGTGCGGTCAGCACGCGCAGCAGGTGACCATGCGAGACAAGCACGACATCTCCCTCCGCGAGCAGCGGCCGTACCCGGCTGAGCACCGCGTCGGCGCGGGCGCCCACCTGCGCTACGGTCTCGCCCGGATGATCGGCGTCGCCGGGGATGACCCCGTCGCGCCACAGGTACCAGCCCGGCCGCTCCGCCCTGATCGCGGCGGTGGTGCGTCCCTCGTACCCCCCGTAATCCCACTCCCACAGGTCCGGGTCCTCCTTGACGTTCGCGAGCCCGGCGAGGCTCGCGGTCCGCACGGCACGCTGCGCGGGGCCGGAGAAGGCCGCGCGGACGGAGCGGGCGGCGAGCGCGGGGGCGAGCGCCGCGGCGGCCGCCTCGCCGACCGCGGTCAGCGGCACGTCGGTCCGGCCGGTGTGGCGCAGCACGCGGCTCCATTCCGTTTCTCCGTGCCGGAGCAGGATCAGCTCACCCATACGCCTCATGATGACTGGTCGCGGTGCTGCGGGCTGGCCCGGCTGCCACACCCACTAGTTCTGCGTACTCGGGGATCTTCGGGCCGATCATGTTAGCTCACCACGACGAACCAAACGCTCCGTCTGAGGGCATCGAACGGACGCTGGCCATCCTCCGAACCGTTCCAAGCGGCTCCAATGCCGGCGTCGAGGCGCTGCGCACGCTTCAGCAGCAAGGGGCCGAGCACCTGCGCGTCGCCAACGAACTCGAGTCCGCCGCCCGCCGCAGCCGCCTCATTGCGCAAGAAATTGGTGAACACGTTGATGCGCTCCTGGCCGGATGGGAAGGAGCGCGCCACGAGAGGCGCGTGGATAATGGCGCGCCGTCGGCCAATACAAGACCGCGCAGCACCCGGGATGGCTGGCTCCGGGGGGTCCTTCGCCGGGGCCGCGCAGGCTCGCGAACATCCGAGGCCGAGCCGTTGCCGGTCACGCCCCAGCAGGCGCCGCCGCCGGTACCGTCGGCGGGACCTCCTCGCCCGTCCTCGGGGCCGGCGGTGCCTCCAGCCGACATAGCCGCCCTGGCGCTCGGGCCGCTGGAGGTACGCGTTGCGGGCCGGCGCGTGCCACGATGGAACAGCCTGAAGGCCAGAGCGGTGTTCCAGTACCTGCTGATCCACCGGGACCGGCCCACACGTCGCGACGTGCTCATGGCACTGCAGTGGCCCGACCACAGCCACAACTCCGCTCGCAACAACCTCAACGTCGCGCTCTACAACCTGCGCAACACCCTCGACGGGCTCGGCCAGAGCGCGCAGCCCGTCCTCTACCGGGACGGCTGCTACCTTCTCAATCCGGAGCTGACCTGGTGGATCGACCGCAACGAGTTTCTGTCGGCCATCGACGACGCGCATCTGGCCAGCCGCGCGGGGCAGCCGCGGCAGGCCGTCGACGCCTATCACAAGGCTGTTCAGCTCTACCGGGGACCACTGTTCGAGGATGACGTCGCCGGTGAGTGGTACCTCCCCGAACAACGAAATCTCAAGGAGCTGTACCTGCGGGCACTCGAGGACCTCGCGGAGATCTATTACGGTCTCGGCGAGCTTTCCGACGCGGTGCGGCTCGGCCTGCTCGCGACCAGCAGCGACTCATGCTGTGAATCCATTCACCGATTGCTCATGCGCTGCTACGCCGCACAGCATCAGCAACAGCTCGTGAGCCGTCAGTACCGCTGCTGCGTACTCGCCCTGCGCGATGAGCTTGGCGTTCCTCCCGCCGATGAGACGGTCCAGCTCTACCGCCGCCTCACATCGGCCTAGCCGGCGCTCTTATGCGCTAAATAAGCGATGAGCCCAATTCTTTTGCGGAAAATAACCGTTGATTATGCGCCTGCCTTAGTGCCGTTACAGCGGCGACGCGGATCATTGAGGGATGGCCATCTGGAGACCATCCCGCAATGGCACGAGCTGCACAAAGGAGACGCAGTCATGACCGAAGCCCCCACCAAAGCCCCGTGCTGGCCGGACCCGCCCGGTTGGCTCGACGGCGCAACCGAGATTCTGCTTCCGTCAAGCAAGTATCTGCGGGCACACTGGGATGCCGACATCCTCGACATCGACGACAAGAACGTCGAAGACACCATCATCGAGCGCAAAGATACCTTCCACGTCCGCTTCCGCGTCCAGCTCGAAGGCCGGCTCTGGAGGTGCATCTGCGGTCATTGGTGCTTCGACGTCGGCTTCACGGCCGTCGGGGACGGGGAGAGCTTCAACCTTTCCGACAAGTTGCCTGCCGCGGACAAGCCCAAGCTCAGAATCTGCGACTGGAAGGGCTGCGATACGCGATGCATCGAGGTGTGTGTAACCGTACCGCCCGGCACGATCCCGGTTGAACATTGCGGAACGATGTATGAGGTCGGGGCCAAATTCGAGCTGCGCTGCTGCTACGACTGCGACTACGACTGCGACGACGACGGCGGAGACAATGGCAACGGAAACGGAAACGACAGAGACAAGGACGGTCCCGTAGCCGTCGCGGGACATGAGGCGCTCGGGCAGTACATGTTCGTCTAGGCCGGGCCCAGCGGCGAAAGGAGCCTTCGGTGCCCGACGAGCTGAGCTCTATCCCCGGTCTGGAGGCAAAGCATCTGCGAGCGCTGGCCAGGCGGCAGGTCACCGACCTCCACAGCCTGGCCAGCGCCGACCCGCGCGTCCTGTACAACGCGATGGCGACATTCAAGCCGCGTCCCACCCACGCGCAGATCTCGCGATGGCAGGCGGTCGCCAAGAGCAGGCTGGAAGAGGCGGCGGTAGACGTATCGGAATGGCACACGGCCGCCTCCTTCGCGGTCGTGTTCGCCCAGCGCCTGGTCGGCGACTCCTGGGAAAGACGCGTCGAGGCCGAGCGGACCGAGGTCGAGCCAGAACGGGACCGGGAGGTATGGCCCGGTTGGGAATGCGAGCCGCTCTGCGGGTGGATGCTTGGCCAACTGGCCCAGGCCGACGCCGAGGCCATGGCCGCGAGGCTCGCCCTCGCGGCGCCGGAAGCCGTGCCGCCCCCGACGGCGGAGCCTACGGCCGGGCATGCTCCGGCCCGGCCTCAGCTGCGCATCGACAGCGCAGCGATCATCGACGCGGCCAGAACGGCGGACGTGGTAAGGGGGGGTGCGCTGGTCGCAGACCTGCCCGCTGAGCTGGTCGCGCCGGTACGGGTCGTGGCGACGGTCAGCGGCGCGCAATCCGGGACGGAGGTGCACGTGGTGGCGCGCATCCTTCGCCGGGGCGGACCAGGCTGGAATCCCCAGGATCCCGTGGTTCTCCAGCGTTCCGGCCGGGCCGAGTTTGACCTGTCCGAAATCGCCCCAGGCCAACACAAGCTGGCCCTGATCGCGTGGACTCCCGATGCCACGGCCAAGCCGGTCTCGGTGGAGTTGCCTGCGCTGACGATCCGCTCGGGTTCCGGCTAGATAACCCGACGCCGCCCCTGGTCATCTCGACCAGGGGCGGCGTCTATCGGGGTGCGCTCGGCCTGCGCGATGCGCGGGTCAGGCGCGAGCGGCCAGAACGGTGAACACGCGGCGGGCGGCGACGGGGATTCTGGGCGACAGACGCCGGGAGGAGTGCTTCGGCGCCTGGCGGGCGGCGCGGGCCAGGGCGTCGCGCTTGGCGTCCTGGTGGAAGTCGGCGACCCGGGCCTTGGCGATCTCGTAATTAGCGGTCGGGTACATGGTTGCCCCCTTGGGTGATGTAGCTGGGTCTTACTGCCTTCAGCCTGCCGAATCACGGAATGGCTGTCAGTCACGCCGGCGACACCACAGCTGTCAGCTTGCCGACACCGGGCCGAGCGGGGTTACGTGGCTGAATGCCCCGGGTGGATGTATAAATGCCTGGTGAAGACGTGTCCGCCCCGCGGCGCGTCCCTGGGGGCGGGCTACCGGTTGTGCGGTGACTGCGGCGCTCCCGTGGGGGGTGCCGGTCATGTGGAGAGCCGCTCGTGACCCCTGACGAGTTGCTGCGAGAACTAGGCGAGCTGGCCATGTCGCTGGGCCCGGCCGTCCGGCCCGCCGAGACCGACGAGTTGCTGCGCTCTCTCACCCAGACGGCCCGGCGGCTCTTTGGCGCGGCGGCATGCTCGCTCGCCCTTCTCACCGAGGACGACTCGGAGCTGGTCTACACGACGGCCGCGGGTGAGGGCGCGGACGACGTGACGGGCATGCGCATCCCGTCCACCCAGGGCATCGCCGGCTGGGTGGTGCAGTCCGGCCAGCCGATCGCGATCAGCGATCTTGCCAATGATCCGCGCTTCGCCCGAGAGGTGGCCGAGCAGACCGGGTACGTGCCGCAAACGATCCTCGCGGTACCGGTCGAGACGGCCCAGCGGATGCTCGGGGTCCTTAGCCTGCTTGACCGGGACGCGGCCCGCCCGGGCGCCGAGCAGGACATGGCGCTGCTGTCGCTGTTTGCCGATCAGGCCGCCCTGGCCCTGGCAAGCGTGGACAGGTTCAGCATCCTCGGGAAGGTGCTGCTGGACGCCCTTGCCGAAGCGGCTACTGGCAGCGACCTTGTCCTTGCGCTTCGCCAGGCCGCCGACGGGCTGCCCGCCGCCGACGCCGACCTCGCCGCGCTGGCCGCCGCCTTCGCGGCGCTCGCGCGCCGCGGTGCGGCCGAGCGCCGGCTCGCGCTCGCTCTGGTGCGCGACATCGGCGACTACGTCGAAAGGCGGCCGCCACGAGCGCGCTGAGGCCGGCCTGGAGCGAAGCCTTCGCCCCAGACGCGTTGTGCCCAGTGCCACGGATCGACGTGCCCATCGACAAGGCCTGGGCGTGGGGCGGCGGATCCGGCAGCGGGATCACTGTGGCCGTGGTCGACAGCGGAATCGACGCCGCGCACCCCGCCGTCCGTGCCGTCGACCGGGCCGTGGCCCTGCAGTGGGATGCGGAGACGGAACAGGTCGCGAGCACGGAGGGGCCGCACGACGATCTGTTCGGTCACGGCACCGCGTGCGCCGGGATCATCCGGAGGGCCGCCCCGGACGTGACACTGTGGTCGATACGCGTCCTCGGCAGCCGGCTGACCGGCAAGGGCATCGTCTTCGCGGCGGGCCTGCGCTGGGCGATCACGCAGGGCGCCCGGGTTGTCAACCTGTCGCTGAGCACCGGACGCGAGGACTACTTCGGGCTCTTCCACGAGATCGCCGACGAAGCGGCGTTCGCCGGCGTCGTCCTGGTCTGCGCCACCAACAACGTGTCGGCGCCGACCTACCCCGCTCAGTTCTCCTCGGTCATCTCCGTCGCAGCGCATGACGGGCAGGATCCGTTCTGCCTTGACGCGAACCCGGCGCCGCCGGTCGACTTCGGCGCGCCCGGCATCGACATAACGGTGCCGTGGCTGTCCGGCGGCACGATCGTCTCCACCGGGAACTCGTTCGCCGCCCCGCATGTCACGGGGCTGGTAGCCCGGATGCTGAGCAAGCACCCGCACCTGAGGCCGTACGAAGTCAAGACCATCTTGCGGGCCGTGGCCAGCAACGGTGTTGCCGGAAGGACCAGCGATGACGACTGAGGTGACCGGAATCCTGCGCCAGACCAGCCTGTTCCGGTCGCTGCCCGCAGGGGATCTCGAGGCCGTGACCGCGGCGTCGCGGTTGCGCACGTTCCGCCGCGGTCAGATCGTATTCACGGCGGGTGATCCGGGTGACAGCCTGATCGTGATCATTTCCGGCCGTATCAAGGTGGTGGTTCGCTCCGCTGATGGCGGCGAGCTGACCCTGACGATCATCGGGCCGGGTGACGTGCTCGGCGAACTCAGCGTCGCCGACGGCGGCCCTCGGTCCGCGGACGCCGAAACACTGGACGAATGCCGCCTGCTCCTGGTGCCACGAGAGACCATCCTGGATGTCTGCTCGCGCGCGCCGGCCGTAGCGCAGGCTCTGACGGGCTCCATCGCGGCCATGCTCCGGCGGCTCACCGAAGCTGCGTCCGACCTTGTCTTCCTGGATATGCCGCGCCGCGTCGCCAAGATGCTGCTCGGCCAGCCCAAGGGCGATGACGGCGTCTTGAGACTCACGGTGAGCCAGGAGGAACTTGCCCATCAGGTCGGAAGCACCAGGCAAAGCGTCAACGCCGCGTTGCGCGGATTCGAAAGACGGGGTTGGATCGACGTGCACGACCGGACGGTGACCGTGAAACAGTCGGCGGCGCTTGCCCGATTCGCCGGTCATTAGGTGTCGGCAAGCTGACAGTTCCCGTGTCGGCCGGTTGACAGACGGCCCAGGTCCCGGTCGGGCACGTTTATCGCAGTGGTCATTCCGAAGACCAACAACAGAAGGGGAGGTCTGCGATGACCGATCACCGGCAAGGTCCCGACGAAGACGCCGAGGGCCACATGATCCATCTCGACGTCGGCGACGACGACACCGAGGGCCACGGCGCGCGGCCGGGCGGCGACGACGAGCGCCGCATGATCCGCAGCGACGACGATGACACCGAGGGCCACGGCGCGCGGCCGGGCGGCGACGACGAGCGCCGCATGATCCGCAGCGACGACGATGACACCGAGGGCCACGGCGCGCGCCCGGGCGACGATGACACCGAAGGCCACATGAGGGAGCTGTAGGAGCCAGGGCGACGGCGCCGACGGCGACGGCGTCGGAGGGCACCAGTGCCGCTGAACCATCAGGGACGCGGGGGCGGACCGCTGTCTTGTCCGCCCCCGCCGCCGTCGCGTTGGGCACTATCCCGGTTGGTCCTGCTCCAACTGGGACCTGCGCGTAACATCGGCCCATGACAACGCCCGAAGAGGTCCTTGCTCGAGTCCCTCTGTTCTCGATGCTGTCGAAGAAGGACTTGGCCAATCTGGCGCGTAATGCGCATGACCGGACATTTCCTACCGGCGCTGTCCTGACCGAAGAGCAGGAATCCGGCGTAACTTTCGGCGTCATCATGGAGGGGCGGGCCTCGGTGAGCGTGCGTGGACGGCCCGCGCGCACTCTCGGCCCCGGTGACTACTTCGGCGAGATGGCGCTGATCGACCACTCCTATCGGTCGGCAACGATCACGGCTGAAACCGATTTGCACTGCTTGATGTTCACCGCGTGGGTCTTCCGTCCGTTCGCTTTGGAGCACCCCGAGACGGCCTGGGCTCTCCTCGAGATGATGGTGCAGCGGGTCCGTGACGCCGAAAGCCGTTAGCACGGGGACCGTGGCGCGCCGTGGGGGGTTGCCCGTCGCGTGGTGAGCAGGCCTCATGACCGTGCCATCCAGCCCGGACGGAACCCCGGCCGCGGAACCGGCGGCGCCGGAAGCTGCCGCCAGCGGCGCCAGCAGGAAGGCTGCGCGCAGCCGCTACCGCGACGCGCTCCGCCATCGCGACCTGCGGGTGCTCATCGCCGCGTTTCTCGTCGACCAGATCGGCAGCTGGTCCTACGTCGTCGTGATCTCGGTGTACGTCTTCGACCAGACCCATTCCACGCAGTGGCTGGCGGCGCTGGGCATCTGCCGCTGGGGGCCTAACCTGCTGCTGTCCAGCTACGGCGGCGTCATGGCGGACCGCTACGAGCGCCGCAAGGTCCTCATCGTCTCCGCGCTGACCAGTACGGTTCTCATGACCGGGATGGCGATCGTGGTCGCGGCCAGCGCTCCCGTCGGCCTTGTCCTGGTTCTCTCGGCGCTGTCCTCCGCGTCACTGTCGCCCTACCGGCCCGCCGCGGGGGCACTGACCCCCGAGGTCGTCGGCGAACGGGACCTCGCCGCCGCGAACTCCATCTTCGCCGGTCTGGAGAACCTCGTGGTCGTGGTCGGGCCGGGTATCGGCGGCCTGCTCCTGCTCACCGGCCGGCCTGTGATAGGCGTCGCGATCAACGCCGCCAGCTTCGCCATAGCGGCCGGCGTGACCTCCCGGCTGAGCGTCCGGTCCCGCGGCGGCGCGGGCGCGGAAGGCAGCACAGCGCGGCAGTGGGCGGCGGGACTCAGGGCGCTGCGCGCGCAGCCCGTCGCGCTGGCCATCATGCTGTTCGCCGCCCTGGACTCGGCCGTCTATGGCGCAAGCACTGTCCTGTACGTCCCGCTGTCGATCCGGTTGGGTACCGGGCCCAACGGCTACAGCTACCTGCTCGCCGGGGCAGCGCTCGGCGGGGTGCTCGGTGCCGCCCTGGCGAACCGCCTGAGCGGGGCGTCCCGGTTGGCTCCGGTCATCATGGGCAGCATCTGCCTGCAGGCCCTGCCGTTCCTGGCGACCGTCCCGGTGCACTCGCCAGCCCTGGCGTGCGCCCTGCAGGTCGTGTCCGGCATCGGGATGATCATCGTGGACGTGCTCGCGATCACTAGCCTGCAGCGCGACCTTCCCTCTGACGTGCTCAGCCGTGTGCTCGGCGTCTTCGAAACGGTGGTACTGGCGGGCATCCTGCTGGCCAGTCTCGGAACCGGCATCTTGCTCGCGCACACCGGCGTCGGTGTCGCGCTGGTCGCCGTCGGCGTCGGGATCCCGGCCCTCGGGCTGACTGGACTGCCGGCCCTGCTCCGGGCCGACCGTGCCTCGGCAGCGGCCACCAGGCGCCTGCGCCCGCGGGTGGAGTTGCTTTCCAAGCTCGATCTGCTGGCCGGCGCGGACCGCAATACCCTCGAGCGGCTCGCGGCCGCAGCCGAGCAGGAAGTTCTGCCCGCCGGCACCGTGGTGATCCGCGAGGGCGACCAGGCCGACGCGCTGTGGATCCTGGCGCGGGGCGAGCTATCCGTATCCGCCAGCGGCGATGGTGCGGAGCCCCACGAGCTGCCGCCGGTGACCGCACCCGGCTACGTCGGCGAGCTTGGCCTCCTGCGCGGCATCCCGCGCACCGCCACGGTGCGGACCCGCGAGGAGTCCACGCTGCTGCGGATCGACGGCCAGGAGTTCCTGTCCGCGCTGGAAACCAGCCGGCCCAGCGCGTCGCTGCTGTCGGTGGCCGGGGCCCGGCTGGCCCGCACGCCGGGCCGCCCCGGCACTACGGAAGGGTGAGGATCTCGTAGCCGTCGTTCGTGACCAGAATGGTGTGCTCGAACTGGGCCGTGCGCTTGCGGTCCTTGGTGACCACCGTCCACCCGTCGGGCCAGATGTCGTACTCGATCGTGCCGAGCGTCAGCATCGGCTCGATCGTGAACGTCATCCCCGGCTCCATGATGATGCTGACCTCGGGGTCGTCGAAGTGCGGCACGATGAGGCCGGAATGAAACGTGGTCCCGATGCCGTGCCCGGTGAAGTCGCGGACCACCCCGTAGTGGAAACGGCGCGCGTACGACTCGATCACCCGGCCGATGGCGTTCAGCGGCCTGCCCGGCGCCACCGCCCGGATGCCCCGCATCATCGCCTCGTGGGTGCGCTCCACAAGCAACCGGGACTCCTCGTCCACGTTCCCGGCCAGGAACGTCGCGTTGGTGTCCCCGTGCACGCCGTTCAGGAAGGCGGTGATGTCCACGTTCACGATGTCGCCGTCGGCGATCACGGTGTCGTCGGGGATGCCGTGGCAGATCACCTCGTTCACCGAGGTGCACAGCGACTTGGGGAAGGCCCGGTAGCCGAGCGTGCTGGGATACGCGCCGTGGCTGGTGAGGTACTCGTGCCCGACCCGGTCCAGTTCGTCCGTCGTCACCCCGGGCGCAACGTGCCGCCCGACCTCGGCCAGGGCGCGCGCGGCCAGCTTTCCCGCCGCCCGCATCCGCTCGATCGTCTCGGCGTCCTTGACGTTCGGCTCGCCGGTCCTGGGGCGCTTCTTGCCTACGTACTCCGGCCGGGGGATTTGGGGGGGCACCTGCCGCAACGGGGAAATCCGCCCGGGCTGGAGCATCGTCGCCATGTTCTGCAAGTCTAATCGGCATGGACACCCAAGAGGACTGGTACTACTGCCTCAACCACCGCACCGTGGAGCGAGGTCAGGTCTGCCCTGCCAAGGACCGGCTCGGGCCCTACGCGACCAAGGAAGAAGCGGAGCGGGCGCTGGAGACGGTCCGCCGGCGCAACGAGGAGTGGGACGCGCAAGACCGCGGCGCGTGAGCCGGCCGCCTGGCGGCCGGCGCGGTAGCCCCCGCCGCGCCTCGGCGCATCTGGCCAGGCCGGGTATCGTGAGGTAGGCGCCGGACCCGCCGGACTCCAGCGAAAGGGGCGCGCGGTGGCCGATGGCCGCACCGGAAGCGGTCTTCCCTCGGTAGCACGGGCGCGGATGGCCGAGATCCGCCGCAGTGGCACGTGGGGCTCGGCCCTGTCCACCAACGAGTTCGCGGCGATCCGCGGCACCGGGTTCGAGCCGGCCGGCCAGGTTCTTGGCGCCGCCGTGTACAACGTGGGCTACACCGGCGGGTACGGCTGCCCGGGAGCCTGGGCCGGATTCAGCGGCTTTGGCGCGCCATACGCGGGCGTCACCACGGTGTCGGGGGGCGGGCTGTTCGGCTCGTACGCGCCCGTGGTGGAGACGCTGTACGAGGCGCGGCGCCTGGCGATCGCGCGGATGAGCGAGGAGTGCGCCGAACTCGGCGGGCACGGCGTGGTCGGGGTATCGCTGACCATCGGCAGGTTCCCGGCGGGTGGCCTGGAGTTCAAGGCCATCGGCACGGCGGTGCGGGCACCCGGCATGGCGCTGTCGCGGCCACCGTTTACCTCCGGCCTGTCGGGCCAGGACTTCGCCAAGCTGATCACGGATGGCTGGGTGCCGGTCGGCCTGGCCCTCGGCATCTCGATCGGCGCCCGGCACGACGACTGGCTCACGATGAACCAGACCCGCTGGGGGTCGGGGAACGCCGAGGTGGTCGGCTACACCGACCTGGTGAACCAGACCCGCCACGACGCGCGCGAGCAACTGGAACGCGACGTGGCCAGGATGGGTGCCGACGGTGTCGTGGTGAACACCATGGAAATGCTGGTGCGCGAGAAGGAGTGCCCGGTCCAGGAACACCGGCACGACCACATCGTCGAGGCCACCACGATTGGCACCGCAATCGCCCGCTTCGGCTCCTCGTCCGGGGCGGCGGAGCGGCCCAGCCTGGCGATCCTGTCCCTCGACCCGCAGCGGCGCCAGGCTGCCCGGGTCCGGCTGGCCCCGGAGCACGGGCCGTAATCATGTTGATCCGAGGAGAGCGATGACCGACCAGACGAAGACCGAGCTGAGTGCGGCCGGGGTCCCGGAGGACGCGCTACGGCGCCTGGCCGAGTTGCAGCCGGGCAAGCCCGGCGCGATCTTCACCTCCGACCTGTCGGTCAACGAGTTTCTGCTGGTAAGGGAGGCGGGGTTTCGTCCGCTCGGGCTGGTGCTGGGCAGCTCGATCTACCACGTCGGTCTGCAGTTCGGGCGGTGGGGCAAGAACCAGGAGCTCGACGTGCTCTCGCAGGCCATGTACCACGCCCGCGAGCTGGCCATGGGCCGGATGGAGGCCGAGGCGGACGCGCTGGGCGCGGACGGCATCGTCGGGGTGCGGCTGGATGTGGAGCTGAAGGAGTTCGGCGCGGACATCGCGGAGTTCATCGCGGTCGGGACGGCGGTCAAGGCCGAGGAGGGTGCGGGCGGCGGCGGCGTCAGCACGTGGCGCAACAACAAGAACCAGCCGTTCACCTCCGACCTGTCCGGCCAGGACTTCTGGACCCTGATCCGGGCCGGGTACGCGCCCCTGGGCATGGTGATGGGCTCCTGCGTGTACCACATCGCGCACCAGCGGCTCGGCGGCGTGCTGGGCAACATCGGCCGCAACGTCGAGCTTGAGCAGTTCACGCAGGCGCTCTACGACGCGCGTGAGCTGGCGATGAGCCGCATGCAGGCCGAGGCAGAGGCCTACCACGCGGAGGGTATCGTCGGGGTCCAGCTCCGCCAGCACAGCCACACCTGGGGCGCGCACACCACCGAGTTCTTCGCGATCGGCACCGCGGTCCGGCCGCTGCGCGAGGACCACGTCATCCAGCGCCCCACCATGGTGCTCAGCCTCGACGGCTAGCAGCCCGGTCAGCGCTCGATGGCGTCCTCCGGCCCGCCCTCGATGCTGTCGCGCCGCCGTTGCCTTAGCGGCTTCCGCCTGACCTCCACGCCGCCCATCACGGCGCAGCCGATGACCCTCACCCGTGGCGCACCGGGCACCCCCGGGCCGCTGGCGTGGTGGTCGAACCCGCCCATGCAGGCGAAACCCGAAACGTCCACCTCGATGTCCTCGGGCACGGTGATCTGGATGCCGCCCATCAGCGTGTAGCAATGGAGCGTGACCTCGGGCTCGCTGAAGCTGGCCTCGCGCAGGTCAAGCTCGACCCCGCCCATGATTGCCACCGCGACGTAACTGCGGGGGAGTACCCACCACCCCTTGCGCCGTGCCCCGCTCATGATCGCGATCGAGAACCTGTTCCGCGGCGTGCCGCCGATCCGGCCCGCCGGGACGGTGGTGCCGGGCGTGCTCAGCGCCGAACCCGGCTTAGGCAGGTCGCCGGTGACCGGTTCCAAGTCCGCGTAGGTCTTGGCGGCGTAGGCGAGTTCGAGGCGCTCGTCGAGCTCGTCCATGCTGAGCCGCCCGTGCGCGGCGGCCTCGCGGAGCACCTCGGCGGCCCGGTCGCGGTCGGCGTCGGACAGGCGCATAAGGCTCCGGTCGGTCGGCCCGGAAAGCTCGCTCATGTCCACACCCTAGCGACGCGCGCAGTCCGCAAGGGTGACGGACCGGCCCAAATGGGATGCCGGGCTGGTTAGGGGGATGCCGGGCCGCTGACCGTGTCGAGGAACCGGGCGAGCCGGGCGCGCAGGCTCTTGTTTTGCGCGGCCCGCTCACCGGCGGCGGCGCTGACCAGGTGCTGCACCGCGTCGAAGGTCAGCGGCGCGGCCGGCTCCACCGCCAGCGCCTCGTGCGCCAGTTCCTCCAGGCGCTGGTCACCGCGGTCGATGGCCAGGATCACGGCCCCGCCCTTGCGGGCGTCGCTGATCCGCTCGAGCAGTGGGTCGGGCGCCGCCTGCGGGCTCACGACCAGCAGCGACTCTCCCCGCCTGGCTTCGTCCAGGCGGTCCAGGCCCACGCTCAGGTGCCTGGGCGCACCCGCGGGCGGGGCCCAGCGGACCAGCGTGGGCGCGAGTTCCGGCAGGCCCGCGAGCCGGCTCTCCTCGTCCAGGTGCGCCGCGAGGTGCCAGGGCTCCTCGTCCGGCGTGCCGACCAGCAGCAGCCCGCCGGGCGTGCGCGCCGAACCACGCAGCGCGCGGGCGAACGCCGTGGCCCGTTCCAGCCAGCCCGTTGGCGCCAGCAGCAACCGCAGCGCGGCAACCTGCTCGGCGTTCACCCCCCCATCGTGACACGGCACCACGCCGCTCTGACAGGATCGGGGGCATGTCTGACCAGCAGGTATCGCCCGTTATTGGCGTTGATGTCGCAACTATGGTGATCGGGATCCTGGGCGGCACCGGCCCCGAGGGGCGCGGCCTGGCGGAGCGCTTCGCGGCGGCGGGCAACCCGGTCATCATCGGCTCCCGGAGCGCCGAACGTGCGGTTGCGGCGGCCGGCGAGGTGGGGGAGGACCCCCAGGTCCGCGGCATGACGAACGCGGACGCGGCCGCGGCGGCGGACGTGGTAATCGTCGCGGTGGCCTGGGAGGGCCACGCCGCGACGCTCGCGTCGCTGGCCGAGCAACTCACCGGGAAGATCGTGGTCGACTGCGTCAACCCGATGGGGTTCGACGAGCACGGCGCCTACCCGCTCCGGGTGGCCGAGGGCAGCGCCGCCGAGCAGGCCTCGGCCGTGCTGCCAGGCTCGACGGTGGTGGGCGCCTTCCACCACCTCTCGTCCGTGCTCCTGCTCGACCCGCAGCTCGCCAGCCTGGACCAGGACGTGCTCGTGCTGGGGGACGACCGGGCGGCTACCGGCCTGGTGCAGGAACTGGCCGCCCGGCTCCCCGGCGTCCGCGGCGTGTACGCCGGGAGGCTCCGCAACTGCGGGCAGGTCGAGGCCCTCACCGCGAACCTGGTCTCCATCAACCGCCGCTACAAGGCCCACGCCGGCCTCCGCATCACCGACATATAGGCCCAACGTCTCCTGCGCCGACGTTCTTTGTGCCTTACGCTCCGCCCGCCAACCCTCCGTCCGCGCCTCGCGGTTACCCGGGGTCATCAGGAGCAGGCTGGGGGGTGTCCTGGGCTTGCTGCTGCACGGCGAAGAGTCGCCATTCTCCAGGGATCCCTTTGAGTGCATGTGCCCCGCGCTCGGTGAACTGGATGCCTGATCCAGCGACCAGATCCCTGACCGTGTTTGACACGAGCACCTCGCCGGCGCCGGCCAGCGCGGCCACCCTCGCGCCGGTGTGGACCGCGATGCCCGCGATCTTTCCGTCGGCCACCTCGCATTCGCCCGTGTGAAGCCCGGCGCGCACCGACAAGCCAAGATCACGCACGCCGTCGGTGATCGCGCAAGCGCAGCGTATGGCCCGCGCCGGCCCGTCGAATGCGGCGAGGAAGCCATCGCCGGTAGTGTCGATCTCGCGGCCGCGATACCGCAACAGTTCCCGGCGGACCAGCGTGTGGTGGCGTTCCAGCAGGTCACGCCAGCCCCGGTCGCCGAGCTCGATCGCTTTGGCGGTCGACTCGACGATGTCGGTGAACAGCACCGTGACGAGCATCCGGTCGGGCTCCGCGTCCTCCCAGCCGCCGGTCTGCCACACGTCGGTCAGGAACCGCTCGATCTCGGCCTGGATCGGCCCGCGTCCGAAGGCCAACGCGACATGCCCAACCCCTGGAAACTCGATGAACCGCGCCGAGCGTATGCGCTGCGCTGTGTACGCACCGGCCTCCACCGGGACGATCCGATCCTCGCTCCCGTGCATGACCAGGGTCGGCACCCGCACGGTCGGCAGTACCTGCCGGACGTCGATCTCCCTGTTCATCCGGTACAGCCTCTCCAGCATCCCGGGACTCGTGCCGTACCGGACATAGTCGATGAACGCCTCGACCTCGTTGTCGTCATGCATGCCCAGCGCGCGCACCGCCTCCCGCGCCTCGGCTCGCAGGGCGAAGACCTGCAGCGCCTGATCCATTTCGTGCTGGTATGCCTCTTCGCTGCGGCCCCAGGGAAAGTCGGGTGCCCACATCGTCCGCGGCGAGCAGCTGCGGACGACCAGCGCCGCCGTCCGCTCGGGATAGGTCGCGGCGAACAGGATGCTCATCGCCGCGCCCTCCGACAGGCCATAGAACGCCGCACGCCGCGACCCCACCGCATCCATCACCGCCCGGACGTCGTCCATGCGCGTCTCGAGGCTCGGAGCGCCGCTCACCGGATCGGACATGCCGGTGCCCCGCTTGTCGAACCGGATCAACCGGGAGAACGATCCCAGATGCCGGAGGAAGCCCCCCATGCCGGGAAGCCGCCACTGCAGCTCCAGGTGAGTGACGAAGCCCGGCACGAAGACAAGATCGAATGGCCCATCACCGACCACCTGATAGGCGATGTGGACATCCCCGCTCAACGCGTAACGCGTCTCAGGCTCCACCCTCAAATTCTCGCCCATGGCAGGGCCGCTCTGACCGACATCCAGCACAGCGGGCGCGCGCGAGAACGACGTCCGGCCGGGCTCAGTGGTAGGAGTGCTCCTCGTCGGGGAACTGGCCGGCCACGACCTCCTCGCCGAACGACCGGGCGGCGCTGCTGAGCACGCCCGCGACGTCCGCGTACCGCTTCACGAACTTCGCGGTTCGCGGGGTGAGCCCGGCCATGTCCTGCCACACGAGCACCTGGGCGTCGCACCCTGGCCCGGCGCCGATCCCGATCGTCGGGATCGCCAGGCTCTCGGTGATCCGCGCCGCCAGTTCGGCGGGCACGGCCTCCAGGACGAGGGAGAAGGCGCCGGCGGCTTCCAGCACCTTGGCGTCGTGCAGCAGGCGGTCGCCAGCCTCGCCCCGGCCCTGGACCCGGTACCCGCCGAGCACGTTAACCGACTGGGGCGTCAGCCCGAGGTGGGCCATGACCGGGATCCCGGCGGCGACAAGCTCCTCGACCTGATGGACCACGCGCTGGCCGCCCTCGAGCTTGACCGCGTGCGCACCGGCCTCCTTGAGGAACCGCGTCGCGGTGGCCAGCGCGGCCGCCGGCGATGCCTGGTAGGAGCCGAACGGCAGGTCCGCGACGACCATCGCCCGCCGGGTGCCGCGGACCACGGCGGCGGTGAGCGGGATCAGGTCGTCCACGGTGACCGGGATGGTGCTGTCGTGGCCGAACACGACCATCCCGGCCGAGTCGCCGACCAGCAGCACCGGGATGCCCGCGTCGTCGAACACGCGCGCCGTGAGCGCGTCATAGGCGGTGAGCATCGGCCATCGTTCACCGCGGGCCTTGGCGGCGGCGAGGTCACGAACCGTGACGCGGCGGGTCATGGTCCCGCCGAAGAGGGGTTCTGCGGTCCGCGCTGTGGTCGCGGCCTCCCCTGAGCTGGACGTGGATGCGTTCACTGGAATCCTCCTGCCTCGTGGCGCCGTGTCGGCGTCCCCGGACGTCATCCAGAATGTCACGCGGCGGGGGCGGGCGCGAAGCGCGGGGGCGGGAAAGCAGAGCGGGGGCGAAAGATAGGCCGGCCGATTCGAGGGCCCGGGCTGGGCGCGGTGCCGTACCGAGCGCACAGGCCCGGATCGCAGGGCGCAAGCCGGGGCGCAAAATTCCCCGCGGCGCGGGAATGTCTTTCGATACGGACCTGTTCCGTATCAGTGGCCCTCCCGGGGCGGCCCGCCGCCCCGGGATGCACGGGCCCCGGCGCCTCCGGCGCCCCACAGACTTTCGCGACCTTGAAGGGAACCATGGACTCGCGCAGCGTCTCGCCCCGGACGGCCACTCTGCCAGGCCAGAGCAAGGTCTACCGCCGCAGGTGGCTCATCCTCAGCGTGCTGATCACCAGCCTGATGGCGATCGTCCTCGACAATACGGTGCTGAACGTCGCGCTCAAGACCATCGCCGAGCCCACCGTCGGCCTGGGCGCCAGCCAGAGCCAGCTCGAGTGGGCGATCAACTCCTACACCCTCGTCTTCGCCGGCCTGCTGTTCACCTTCGGGGTGGTCGGCGACAGGATCGGCCGCAAGCGCATGCTCATGATCGGCATGGCGGCCTTCGGCCTGTTCTCGCTGCTCACCGCCTACTCGCACTCGCCGGATCAGCTGGTCTGGGCGCGGGCCGCAATGGGCCTGGGCGCCGCGGCGGTCATGCCGCAGACCCTGTCGATCATCTCCAACGTGTTCGAGCCCGCCGAGCGGCCCAAGGCCATCGGCATCTGGTCGGTCGCCGTGGGCATCGGCATAGCCATCGGCCCGATCGTCGGCGGTCTGCTGCTGGCCCACTTCTGGTGGGGCTCGGTGTTCCTGATCAACGTCCCGTTCACGGCCGCCAGCGTGACCGCGATCGCGCTCCTGGTGCCCGAGTCGAAGAACCCCGCCCCCGGCCGGATCGACTTCGTCGGCGTGCTCGCCTCCATCGCGGGCCTGGTCCTGCTGGTGTACGGCATCATTCAGGGCGGTGACAAGGGCTCCTGGGTCCACCCCGACGTGCTGGGCACGGCGGCCGCGGGCCTGGCGATACTCGCCTTCTTCGCCTGGTATGAGGCCAGGATCAGCCACCCGTCCCTGGACGTCCGGCTGTTCCGCGACCCGCGCCTGTCCTCCGCCATCGGCGCCCTGTCGCTGGTGTTCTTCGGCATGTTGGGCGCGCTTTTCTTCCTCAGCTTTTACCTGCAGAGCGTCCGCGGGTACAGCCCGCTGCACGCCGGGACCATCTCGCTCGCGTTCGCGGCGGCGCAGATGCTGCTGGCTCCGCGCAGCGCGCGCCTGGTCGAGCGGTTCGGCGCCAAGGCGGTCGTGGCGGCCGGCCTGCTCGCGATGACCGCCGCGCTGACCGGTTATCAGCTGCTTAGCGCCACCACGTCGATCTGGGTCCTGGTCGTCCTGTTCTTCATCCAGGGCGCCGGGATGGGCGTGATCATGCCGCCGGCCACCGAGGCGGTGATGTCGGTGGTGCCCAGGGAGCGTGCCGGCGCCGGGTCGGCGCTGACCAACACCGCCCGGCAGGTGTCCGGTGCCCTTGGGGTGGCCGTGCTCGGCTCCATCCTGGCCCAGGCCTACCGGAGCCAGCTGAGCCCGCACCTGGCCGGCCTGCCGGCCAGCGCCAGGAACGCGGCCACGGGCTCGATCACCGCCAGCCAGGCGGTCGCCGCGAGGCTCGGCGCCGCCGGGCGGCAGCTGGCCGCCAGCGCGGACTCGTCGTTCGTGCACGCCATGCACGTCACCACGCTGATCTCGGCGGCGATCACGCTGCTTGGTGCGCTCGTCGTGCTGCGCTGGATGCCCGGCCGCGCCGCGGCCGCGCCCGCCGCGCAGCCGCCCGCCGCGGAGCCGGCCGGCGCCGGGGCCGCCGCCCCGCTGCTGGCCGTGGCGGAGGCCCGCGAGGCTGGCGCCCCGCGGCTGGTCGCGCAGCTGGTCCCCGCCGACGACACGGCCGGTCCCGCCGGGCCGGTCTCCGTGGAAGGATAAGAACGTGCTCTCCGCTCCAGCGAGCGCCGAGGCCGCCGAGGCGGGCACCCGCCGCCCCGGCCGGCCTCGCAGCGAGCGCGCCGACCGCGCCATCATCGACGCCGCCCTCAGCCTGTTCGCCGAGAGCGGGCCCGAGGGACTGTGCATCGAGAAGGTCGCGGCACGGGCCGGGGTGGGCAAGGCCACGATCTACCGGCGCTGGCCCGGCAAAGAAGACCTGCTGCTCGACGCGATCGCCGCGCTGGCGGCACCGCTGCCCGAGCCCGCCGGGCGGTCGGTCCGCGAGGACCTGGTGACGCTGCTCGACGCGATGCGCGAGGCGGTCGCCGACCCGCGCCGGGCGCGGGAGTTCGCGCTGCTGCTCGGTGAGGGTGCGAAGTACCCCCGGCTGATGGCGCGTTACGTCGAGACCGTGCTCGAGCCGCGCCGCGAGGTGATCCGGTCGGTGCTGCGCCGCGGCGTCACCACCGGCGAGTTGCGGGCCGACGTGGACATCGAGGCGGCACTGTTCATGCTGACCGGCGCGGTGCTCGCGCGCGGGAAGTACGAGCCGGGCAGCTTCCCGCCCGGGTACGTGGAGCGCGTTGTCGAGGAGCTCCTGCAGGGACTCGCCCCCAGGTGACGGCACCGGTCGCGGAGCGGCTGGCGGCCCAGCTCCTGTCCGGACGTCCCGCTGGCAGCACGCCAGAGGTCGCCGAGCGCCTGCTCGCCATCCAAGCGCAAGACCAGCGTGGGGCGCGGCTCGCTGTCCGCGCCCGCAGCCGGGGCCTGACGGTGGCCGACGTCGATGCGGCCCTCACGAAGGACCGTTCGGTCGTGGTGACCTGGCTCAACCGGGGCACACTCCACCTGGTCCGGGCCGAGGACTACTGGTGGCTGCACCCGCTGACGACCCCGCCCCTGGTCACGGGCAACGCCCGCCGCCTCGCCCAGGAGGGCGTGCCGCCCGGGGACGCCGAGCGCGGGGTCGCCGTGATCGAACGGTCGCTGACGGCTGAGGGGCCGCTGACCCGGGCCCAGCTCGCCGACCGGATCGCGGCGGCCGGGGTGCGCACGCAGGGCCAGGCGATCGTCCACCTGCTCGCGCTGGCGAGCCTGCGGGGAGTCGCCGTCCGGGGCCCGATGGTGGGAAGGCAGCACGCGTTCGCGCTGGTCAGGGACTGGCTTGGCGCGCCGCCGACGCCGTTCGACCGCGATCGCGCGCTCGCCGAGCTGGCCGCGCGCTACCTGGCCGGGCACGGCCCGGCCACCGACCGCGACCTGGCCCAGTGGGCCGGGCTGCCGC
>Ga0070698_100000310_pt1 | contig 49450 bp, 46 predicted proteins | sample KBSK1502metaG_FD_65477 | JGI IMG/M metagenome (GOLD analysis project Ga0070698, IMG submission 65477) | Corn, switchgrass and miscanthus rhizosphere microbial communities from Kellogg Biological Station, Michigan, USA - KBS K1-50-2 metaG | ecosystem: Host-associated > Plants > Roots >...
CCATCGTCCACAGCTCGAGGCCACACCGTGCGATCGCCTCGGCTGCGATGGCTTGCCGCGTCTCGGCATCGCCGCCGCTGAGGATGAGAACTGGCAAGTCAGCGGCACGCTGCGACCAGCCCGCGGTTAGCCGGGCGGCGAGCTCATCGTGCGCCGGTAGCAGCGCCGCCGGCCGCTCGGCGATCCGAGCCACCGCTGCAAGGCCCTCATCTACATGGTCGAGCCCAGCCAGGTAGTGGAGGACCCGCTCGTCGAGGTGGAGCGAGCGCATAGCAAGCGACTCACTGCCGCCAGCCTCGACCAGACGCCAGCGCCGAAGTGGCCGCGATGGGCTGAGCGCGCTCCAGTGCGCCCCCGGAAGCGTGGACAGGGCCAGGCTCCACGTGGGACGGATGCGCGCCGGATCGCCCTGGGCCTGAGCGCAGAGAGCCGCGATCGAGGAATCCATCTCGACCCCGGCGCACAGGGTCACCAGGTCCCGTTCGAAGGCGCTGAGCCCGAAGACCGCGGACAGCGACGCGAGGGCAGTGCCCTGGATCTCGCGGTAAGGGGGGTCGCCCGGACCGGGACCATCAACGCGCGCCTCGAGCAGGCGGCGGATGCGGCCGAACGCCTCGAGCAGCGCTGCCTGGTTGGTCTCGCTCCAGTCCGCGGATGGCTGGACGCTCATATCACCACCGTCGGTCCGCTGTAGGTGCCGCTGGGGTCCGACTTGAGCTCGGTCTCGGCACCGTCGACTCGAACGCGGACGAGGTAGGTTCCCGCGGCAGGCGCGACCGTGAAGACGACTGTGTCGGTTGGGGCGGCCGCCCGGGCATCGGCCCGGACTGTGTACGAATGCGCTCCGGTCGGCGAGTCGAGCAGCAGGGAAACCGTCTGGCGCTGACCGACGTCTGGCGCGACCTTCACCGTCACCTTGCCGCCGCCGGTCGCGATGTCGGGCGTTGTTGTGTTCGGTTTGTTCTTGATCAGCGGCCGCAGCACGAACACGGCCGTGTTCGACTCGAAGGCCACGTGGGCGACGGCGGGCTCGCCCATGGCGATGGGCTGGATCAGCTTGACCGTGTTCGGCCCGGCCTGCAAACCGGCGGGCAGCGCGACAACGAGCTGGTTCGGTGTCGAGCCGGCGGCGGGAGCGACCGGAGACCCCGAAGCGAACTGGGCCGTCGTGCCCTGGGCCAGGAGCTGGGTTCCGAGCAGGGCGACGGTCGCGGTGACGCTGTACGTCACCGCCGGGGGATCGATCGAGCTGATGAGCGGCCGCGGCAGAGGAGTCACGACCAGGAGCGGCTTGCGGACCGGGAGGCCGGACGGGACCGCATCATCGGAACGGATCAGGACCACCGTCGCCAGGAGCGCCGCCGTTGCCCGGTACTTGTCCTGAAAACCCGTCCACAGCTTGGAGAGCTCCTCGGTCGTCAGCAGCTGCGGGGTCAGCTTGATGAGCTCCTCCTGGTCGGCAAGACCCGCAGTCGAAAGGAGGTTCATCGTCGGGGTGAGACCGCCGCTGAACATCTGCTGGATGAGCGGACGGGTCAGCACCGGAAACTCGAAGAGGACCTGCAGCCCGTGGCCCAGAATGATCTCCGCGTGCATGTCGGCCTTGGCGTAAGCGCTGACCATGTAGTGAAGGTCGAGGGCCATGGGCGGGTTGGTCGTGCGACCGCCGGAGGCGTCGCGGGAGGCAAGATCCACGTTGCGCCACCCGGAGTTGGGCGTGACCATGTAGAGAAAGAGGTTCAAGACCGACTTCTCGTCGTTACCGGTGGCGATGCGGTCAGGAGGAAGGGCCGACACCGTGACGGCGCCCACCACGTTCGTCACCGGCGAGAGGTTGTCGAAATGCTTCTGCAGCATCTCTCGCATCACCGCCGTGGTGGCCGCGATCCCGAGGGCGTTGCTCATCCGGCGCTGCCGTCCCGGCGGCGCAGGTACTGCTCCAGGGTCAGGGTCGGGTGCGCCGCGGACGGGCGCCCCGCCGGAGCAGTGCGCTTCTCCTCGACCATGCTGACGACGATCTCGCCGATGCTCACGTGGATCGCGGGCTCGGCCGGACGGTGGCGTTCGCCGGCGTCAAACCGCGCCTGCTCGCGCCGCGGCGGCGGCCGATCCGAGGGAACCCGGGCTCGCGTGACCGGGATGGCCGGAGCCGGCGCCGGCAGCGACGGCGGGGAGAGCGGCGCAGGCGGAGGTGGAAGCGGCGCCTGGGGGGAGAGCCGTGGAGGAGCGCCCGCGACCGCAGCCTCGCTGCCAGGGGCCGGCAGGTCGGGCCGAGGCGAGGGATGGGTCGAAGGAGGTTGGGCAGAGGCGGGTCGGACTCTCCCCTCTTCCTTTTCTATATGCGGCTCGACGACGGCCCGGGCCGGCGGGGGATCGGCCGCCGCCGCGAGGGCCCATGCGGGTGCCGCTGGCCGGGTCGGCGGAGGCGTGGCCAGGGCCGTCCTCGACGGCGCCTGGTCAGCCCGGCCCTCGGCCACCGTAACCTGCTCGAACTCGGCCGGCGGCGCGGCGGGCAGGGCGGCGAAGAGCGGCGGCCGCACGGGAGCCACCGTGGGAACAAGGCCGAGCGACCGATCCGCCATCCGGCCGAGGAAACCGGCGCTCAATCGACCATCTCCAGGTAGGTTCGGCGTCTCGCCGGCGTCATCGCCAGGATGTCCGCCTCACGCCAGCCATAGCCGCGGGCGAGGCGATCCACCTCGAAGACCAGGCGCCGCGCCTCGGCGACGATCTCCTCCCACACGAACGACCCGACATCGAGCGACGTGTCCCATGCGGTTGCGCAATCGGGACAGCTGAGGCCGACTTCGATGTCGCCGGCCGGCTGACGCTTGGCGATCTCCGCATCGAGGGCGGCCAGGACGCCGTCAGGAAGCTCGTCCCGGCTTCCTCCCTCCGGGCAGGCGAGCAGGCGCGAGCATCGCTGCACCAGCTGAGCGCGAGCCGACGAAGCGTCGCCCGCCGAAGAGACGGCCACGAGGTCAGCTGTGTCCGGCGGCCGATACTCCAGGACGTACCCGTCCTTTTCGAGCCGCCGCATGGCTGGCGAGCTGTCGTGCTCCGGCACCGACGGCAGGAGGTCGACGGCCAGCGTGAACTCGACCGGTTCTCCGCAGGCCGGACACTGGGCGGTTCCCTGCAGAGACGGACCGAAGGTGGCCGCGTGGAGCTGAAGGAGGAGAGCTTCGCGGTCGCCGATCGGGAGACGAGCAACTTCGTGCGGCGAGCGCTCGGGCATCCACGCGCACAGGGCGGCAACGGGTTGTTCCAGCCGGCCCAGACCGCGACCGCTTTCCCACGCCGAAAGCACCTCGCCCGCAGCAAGGCCCCGCATGCTTTCGCCTAGGCGGGCAGAGTGAACGTGGGCTCGGAGGGCTCGGTCGTGCCGGCATCGAGCTCCCAGCCCTCGTTCTCGAGCTTGAGGTGCTGGATGGCCACCGCGTTCGCGTTTGCGTCCATGTCAGGCAGCGACTGGAACTCGGACGGCCAGCACTTGTAGATGTTGTACGCAATCGCGAGCTGGCCCGACTCGTTGAATACCTCCAGCGTGATGTCCTTGCGAAAGTCCTTGAGCGACATCTCCATGCCCGGCTGGTTGCCGTACGCCCAGACCTTGTTCGCCCATCGCGTGAACTCGACGTCATGAGTCACGCCACGCTCCACCGTGATCGCCTCGTATTCGGTCCGTCCCGGTGACTTGCGGCTGCTGCTCGGGTCGGCGCCGTCGCGATGCTTGACGACCTCAGTCGTGCGCTTGAGGGCGCTCACCTTCGATACCCCCGCGACGTACTTGCCATCCCACTTCAGGCGGAACTTGAAGTTCTTGTAGGGGTCAAAACGCTGCTGATTGACGGTGAACTGCGCCATCTCCGCCTCCTCAGGTCTGGATCTGGCCGGCCAGCTGCTGGATCTGGATGATCACAAACTCCGCTGGCTTGAGCGGCGCGAAGCCGACCAGGATGTTGACTATTCCCTTGTCGACGTCCGTCTGGGTGGTGGTGTCGCCGTCGCACTTCACCAGGTACGCCTGCTGAGGCGTGAGCCCGGCAAATGCGCCTTTGCGGAAGAGGTCGTGCATGAACGCACCGACGTTCAGGCGGATCTGCGCCCACAGCGGCGCGGCGTTCGGTTCGAAGACGACCCACTTCAGGCCCTCGACCAGGCTCTCCTCGATGTACAGCGCGGTCCGACGAACCGGCAGATACTTCCACTCGCTGGCTTCCTGGTCGGCGCCCATCAGCGTGCGGCCGCCCCAGCTCACGGTTCCGAAGACCGGGAAAGAGCGCAGCACGTTCACGCCGAGCTGATTGAGGGTGCCGTTGTCGAGGTCCTTGAGGTTGACGGCGAGTCTCGCCCCGGCGAGCCCCGCTTCGGTTCCCGCCGGCGCCTTCCAGACGCCGCGCTGGCCGTCGATGCGGGCCCAGGTCCCCGCAAGCGTCCCGCTCGCGCCGACCGACCTCGGGCGATTTTCGTTCAGGGGATCGGGGATGCTGAGACGCGGGAAGTAGACCGCGGAGTTCTGTCCTGCGGGGGAGCGAAGTCCGTCGACGACGTTGGCGGTGAAATCGCTGATCTGCTTCAACTGCACGTCGTAGGACGTGGCGTCATCGAAAGAGGCAGGCAGGTCGAGGATGAACATCGCCCGTTTGCCCAGGCAGTACTCGGTCGCGGTGGTGGCGACTGTCTGGAGCCCGTTTCCGGCGAGAACGGCCGCCGCAGGGACGCACAGGATGTTGAAGATGTCGGGCGCGATCGATTCCAGCGCGTACATGCCGGTCAGCGACTTCGGGTCCCCGAGGAGATCGTTGGCCGTCATCGAGTTGCTCGGATCGCCGCCATCTTTGCCGCCTTTCATGGGACGGAAGTTCGAGTCGTCCGGGTTGTTGATCACGTCGGGCCCGGTTGGGTCGGGCACGCCGCCCAGCATCGAGTCCTGCACGTCACCGAGCAGCTCCGAGCTCTGCTTGATGACGTCGACGACGTAGCGCGAGCTTGACTTGTTGAGGCTGAGGTTGCGAAACACCTCCTGCCGCAGCACCTTGAATTTGCCCGCCAGCGGCTCGACCTCGCGGACGACGAGATTGAACAGAGTTGGGTCGCCCCCCTTCACGTTGTGGTCGATCGCGACCTGAAGATCGTTGCCCCAATCGCCCGGACTTGCCGCCGAGACTGTGATGTTTCCGCTTCCGCCGTAACCGGCGGAGTAGCCAGGCCCGTATCCGTACTGGGCGGCCGCCATCACGGCCGAGGCCGTCTGCGCCGTCGACGTCGTGACCCGTACCACGAAGGCGACGCTGCCGCCGTTCAGGAAGAACTGCGCCATCGCGTAGCTCGCTTCGCTCCTGCTGTCGAGACCTCCGAACTCGCGCTCGAACTGCGACCAGCTCGTGACCCTGGTCGCTCCGACCGGACCGCGCGGAAAGAAATCCACGAACGCGCCGTTGGATGTGGCGACGCCCGTGATGGGGTGGACGCCACTGGGTATTTCCTCTACGTAAAGACCCGGATACGTCGGGGCGACAGCCATCATTCCTCCTTTACGCGCAAGCGAGCGAGCCCCAAAGAGCCCGATGTTGTTCTGCCGCGCGAGACCAGTCGTTGGCGTTCCTGAAACTGTGCGCGGCGTCGACGAGACGGTCGCGGAGCGGGTCATCCTCCAGAATCCGCATCAGGCCGCCGGTGAGCGACGGAGCCCGAAAGACCGCGTCGTCGAGATCGTCGAACTGTGGAGCTGACGACGTGACGACTGGAAGGCCAGATCCGATGGCCACGCGAGCTTCGTAGCTGGTTCCCACTCCGGGCGTGGCGTCATGCCAGAGCACGATCGCGTCGGCGTGCGCCGCTGCCTCCTCGGCCGCGCTGCGGGCATCGGCAGCTTCGCGGACCTCCACGGCCAGCCCCGAGGCGGCGTCCAGCCACGAGCGCCAGTCGGACTCGTCCCCACCTCGCCGGACGGCGACCAGCCTCGTATGAGGCCGGCTCCGGACGGCTTCCAGGATCGCCCACCAGCCCTGGTCGGCGCGCGGCCGGCCGATGACGGCGACGGTCTGAGTCTGCGCCCGGGCCCGAGGTTCGACCCAGCCGGGACAGCCCAGAGGAAGGACCTCGATCCGGACCTCCGGCCAGCGGCGACGGAGCACTTCGGCGGCGGCTCTCACGTGGACGACCAGCGCGCTCGCCACCTGCTCCCACGCGCAGGCCCGGCCTTCGACCGAGTGCTCGGTCACGAGGAAGGGGATGCCCGCGTATCTCGCCTCCTGGGCGAGCTGGGTGAGGTGCGTGTCGTCCCAGAGACCGGGTTCGTGCTGGACATGCAGGACTCGGGCGCGGGTGAGGTCGCGCGGCCGGCCGCCAAGCACCACAAGATGACCGAGCTCGCCGGCCAGGTGCCGCGAGCAGTCCACGGCGGAGCCGTACGCGTCCGGGCAGCACAGGATCGGCCGGCGGCGAAGCGGCCGGGGAGGCGCGAGCCGGCTTTCCATGACGTCGAGGACCGCAGGGCCCATGTCCCAGACGTTGCGGCGTCGCAGCGCCCAGCGCGACGCTGCTCGGCCCATGGCCTTCGCCTCCAAGCGATGGGCGGACACCCATCGCAAGTGGCCGCTGACCTCGGCGACCGAGGGGATCGCCCGCATCCCGGCGTCGCCGTGCCCGGGATTCGCGACCGGCTCCCACCTTTCTGGGGCGACGGGAAGCAGCAGTCCCTTCGCCTCCCGGCAGACGTCGGTCTGCCCTTCGGAGTCGAGCGCGATCACCGGCAGCCCGGTCGCCATGCCTTCGACGAGTGGGAGGCCGAAGCCCTCGTTCCCGAGCGCCATCAGGACATCGGCGCGGCGATACCAGTGAGCGATTCCGCGTGTCGTCTCATTCGAATCGACGAAGGCGATGCGCGGATCTTCGGACGCGTACCTTGCACCGCCGAACCGCGACTTGATGATCAGTCGGGCGGCCGCATCGCCGTCGAATGCGCGCTGCCACGCCTCGACGCCCTGAATCACATTCTTGCGCGGTACGTAGACGCCGACCATCAGCGTCACCAGGCCGTCCCGCTCCGGACGTTCCTCGTAGTGATAAACGTCCGGATCCACGCCCTGCGCCACCACCTCGATCGGCGCGCTGACGCCACAACGCCGGAAGACGTCGGCCACGAACGTCGAGGGCACAATCACAGCGCGGGTGCATCCGAGTCGGCCCGGCCAGTCGCTCGGGATCCGGCTCGACTCCCACATCGTGTTGACGAACAGCTCGGAGGACCGGAAGCGTTCGAGGTTGTCGCCCCACCAGGCGAGACACAGCGTCGGTTCGTCGGGTCGCTGCCTGGCGGAATCGCGAAGAAGCTCTTTGAACTCGTCGGTGGTTCCGTTGTCGTCGAGGCGCAGCGGCGTCACGGCCACCTCCGCACCCGCGCGTGACATCCCGAGTGCGAGGTATTCCCCCATGCTTCCGTACCCGTCGTAGACGAGCACGGGTGCCACCAGCCGGACGTTGCAAGAGACGCGTGCCGCCTGAGGCAAGCGCTTCGACCGCAGGCCGACGTAGAAGGTCGCATCCCAGCCCATGACGTGGCCGAGCTCCGACGGCGATGCTCGCTCGATATCGCCGGCCATGCCGGGCTTTGCATCGCCGGGATGCGAGATGGCGATGTAGCAGTCGCCGGCGTCGCGATCGATCACACGGGCGCCATGACCCATGACCGACTCCAGCAAGCCGTCCTCCCTGTCGGTGGATGGCAGCCTGCAATCGCTCCAGCGCGCGCGCCGATCGAGGAGCGTGGCGAACTGCACTGGCTGCGCCCTGGAACGCCACACCGTGCCCTCCTGGAGGCAGTAGATAAGCGGGTTGGCAAGAACACAGGCGTCTGCGGCCGCGAGCGCATCCACCTGCAGCGTCAGGCGATGCGGACCGATCCAGTCGCCCTCGCTCCAGACCGCGACCAGGTCGCCGGCCGATAGCTCGTAGCCGATGTTGAGCAGCGCGCCCTCGCTTCGCGAGCCAGCGACGCGCACGCAGCGAACGCGGCTGTCCTCGGGCACGATGCCGGTGAGGGGCTCGTCGCCGTTGTCGATTATCACGAGCTCCCGCGACTCGAAATCCTGTCGCAGGAAATACCAGATGGCCTGACGAGCCAACCACGGCCGATTTCTTGCGACGAGGACGCAGCTGACGAGGCTGCGCTTACCCGCATCCATGCCCCTGCGATGGTCGATCAACGGCGTCACGCCCGCGTCACCGGGCCGTCACGCCGGGGACGCGTCTAGCCCGAGGGAGTCTCCTCGCCAGGTCCGATCACTGCCTCCAGCCAATCCCTCAACGAACTGCACACGTCCTCTTTGGTCGTGACCGACTCGGAGTGCGTCTCAGCGCTGAGAGCGTCGCGAAAGTGGGTCAGTCGGGCGTACCAGGGTGGACTCCCCTGCGGATCGATGTGCACGCTTATGAGCATCGCCGCGTCACGGCGCGATTGCTGCGCCATCCGGGACAGGATGCGAACACCGCGTCACGCCAGCGTTATGTCGGGCAGCTCCGTAATGAGCCCCGCCATCTGGGCCGAGGGTGCGACATGCAGCTCGCTCCGCAGAATGCGAAGGCAGACCTGGTACTGCTTCATCGCCTCGCCGTGGTTTCCTTCGGCAAGATATGCCCTGATCAGGGCGCGGTGGGCGCTCTCGCGCAACGGATCGCTGGCGACCGCCGCGATGCCGGCCATCACGGCCTTGGCGAAGTGGCCGGCGGCGGCCCACCGTTCGCAGAGTATCTCCATGATGTGAAGGCACATCTGCCTCAGCCTTTCGCGCTCGACGACGACCCAGTCCTCGTACCAGCCCGGCAGCAGCTCACCGGCGAGGGGCAAGTCATCCAGATGCAGCTCACAGACGTCGGTGTCGGGGTTCGTCACGCATTTCGCAATCCGGTCCGCCTCGCGGACGTCGACGATGACCCGCCGTGACAGGCTGAGGCGATCTCCTTCCGGAGCCAGCACCCGCAGCCCCGCCTGCCGCAGTCGCCAGAGTGCCGAGCGCAGGTTCCCGGCGGCGCGCTCGTCCGGGACGTTTGCCCAGAGGACCCCCGCGACCTGAGCCCGCGGCAGCGCCCTCTCGTGGAGGGCCAGATATGCGAGCAGATGCTGCGGCCCACGCGGCAGCTCGACCTCGAGCCCGTTTTGAGTGAGCTCGAAACCTTTCAGCAGCGCCAGCCGGAGCCCTTCGCGGTCTGAACCGCCGTCCGGCGCTGCGCGGAAGCCACGCTGGTAGGAGAGGTGGGCGGGCAAGCTACAGCCTCGTTCTGCTTGACGGACGTATAGTGGCGGCGAGCGAGCTTGTCAAGCAAATGTCGCTCTCCAGGCGACGATTTGTAGCCGGGAGCGGGTGGAATGTATTGGCGGTCGTTCCAGTCGGCGCCCGCCACTGATGGGCCGCCACTTGACAGCCGGGGCAAGGCCTGCTAGACAGCCGGTGGGCACGAACGCATGAGAATCGCCGCTTTCATGATGTCGTGCGCCGAGCGGCAGGCCGTCAGGGAAGAGACTCTTGTCAACCTGTCGCGTTCGGACTGGGAGGGCGAGGTTGCAGTGGAGCTCGACCGGCAATCGGTCGAGAGACGGCAGGAGAGACAGGAGACAACTGCGCTCAGGTTGCTGGAGCGAGCCCAGCTCGCGGAGGCTGATTTCGTCCTGTTTCTGGAAGACGACCTGGATTTCAACCTGCACCTTCGCCACAACCTCGGGCAGTGGGCGCCGCTTCGGGAGGTCGGTCCGCGAAGCCACTTCTTCGGCTCTCTCTACAACCCGAACATCCGGATCCAGAGCCAGGAGCCGGCGCAAGCCTTCTTCATCGCCGAGCCGGAGTGCGTCTACGGCAGCCAGGCATTCATCCTCGCCTTGCCGACGGTCGGCTACATCGTCGACGGTTGGTCTGAGGTGCCGGGCATGCAGGACATCAAGATGTCCAGGCTTGCGGCGCGCGTGTGCTCGGTCTACTACCACATGCCGTCACTCGTGCAGCACCTGCGCGTGCCGAGCGTGTGGGGAGGCGGGTACCACTGGGCGAGTGACTTCGACCCGGTGTGGAGGGCTCGCGATGCCTGAGCGGAAGCAGCAATCGCCGCCGACCACCCTGCAGATCAGAGGACTCGTCCTCACAGCTAAGGACAGGTAGAAGCGACATGCTCATTTACTCGCAGCGGAATCCGGCGTGGAGCAAGCACCCTTTGGGGTGGGGACCGAATCTCGGCACGATCGGAAGCTTCGGTTGTTACGAGACCGACTTCGCCATGATCCTGACCGACACGGGCCACCAGTTCAGCCCAGCGTCGTTGGACGAGCTCCTGACGCAGCGGCGCCTGTTCATGCGGGAACCGACCGGAACATTCGACCTCCTGTCGAACAACACGCTGGACGTTCTGTTCCCGGGCGAGTACCAGACGACGCAAATCGCCGGCTTCGACGCGCCGGGGATTGCGAAGGCGGTGCCCAGCAGCGACACCTACGCGATCTTCTTCATCAGCACCGCCAGGGTGCCGACTCATTTCGTGATCGCATGGTCTCCAAACGGTGGGCTCATCGCCGACCCATGGACCGGTACTGTCGTCGGCCTCGCCAGTTACGGAGGACCAGGCGCCGTCCAGAGGACCATCTACGTACGCCACATCAAGCCCACGCCAACTCCTGTCCCGCCTCCCCCGCCGCCCGTGCAGCCTCTTCCGGTTCCAACCGAGCCGGTGTACGACCTCTACAGCTTCGATGCCGAGGGCGACAATCGTCCGCTCACGCAGGTGACGACCGAGGCCGATGCCATCACCCAGGCGGACAACTGGTCCAGCGAGAACAATTCGGCCGCGATCAGGGTGATCCGCGGTGGCGAGGTGATCTACGACCTCGCCGCGGGCGTGGTGCCGACGATTCGCTGATCGATGATGTCGAAATTCTTCAGCGCGTTCGGCACTGCATTTGTCGCCATCGGATTCATCTGCGCCCCGCTCGCGGCGCTCGCGACGTTCATCGTCTACGACTTCATCGCTCCGACCAAGGCCCAGGTCCTGCCAAGCATCGCCGCCGGCCTTGCGCTTGCGCTCGTCATCGGTGCGGGCCTGGCCTTGATCCATGCCACGGGATATCAGAAGGCGGCCGAAGTAAATGCCCCGGAGTACCGCGACATCCAGGCCAGGCTCCAGAGCGCGAGCAACCTCTTTCAGCTATGCCCGCAACCGGACGGAAACTCGAACCCGCTGGCACGTGCCTCCTGGAATACCGCCGCCAACCTGATCAACCACCTGACCGATCTCCTCCAGCGCAAGGATTCGAGCTGGCTTGCCGCCGAGGGATATCTGGAGGCCTGGAACGACGTCTATGGGATCGAAGAGTCCTTGATCCTGTTCGGCCCAGTGCACCAGGTGGTCACCATGGCCAACGACGACCGTTCCCGCCTGCACAACTCCAAGATTCCCAACCAGGAGGACCTGACCAACCGGTTGAACTGGGACGTGAACCTCTTGTCTCCTCCTCGTGTTGGCGTTATCGGACAGGACGAGCTGTCGGCCAGGGTCGACATCGCGTCTGTCCGCAGGGAGATTGACCGCTATAGAAAAGAGCAGTGGAGCGGCCTGATCGCGGAGAGGAACCGAACCCTTCTCGCCGCCGCCTTTGCCGGCCTTCTCGTGTATCTCGGTCTGTGCTCGGTCATCGTCTGGAACATCGACCCCAAGGCCTTGACGGTGGCGGTGAGCTTCGTGGTGACCGGCGCGATCGTCGCCCTGCTCCACCAGCTGACCTCGGTCGGATCCACTGACTACGGCGTCGAAGACTTCGGACAGTCGACGGCCCGACTGCTCTCCGCGACGTTCCTTTCAGGAGTGATCGCCCTGGTTGGCGTCATCGTCCTGGAAGGAGCGAACCTGACGATCAACGGAGTCCCGCTTCTGCAGTCGGCGCCGCACTGGAAGGACACTTTCGACTGGACCCAAGACAAGAGCGCATTCTTCTTTGCCGCGCTCTTCGGTTTCGCTCCCAGCCAGTTGTTCAACGTGCTTCAAAACCGGGCCGACGACATCAAGAAGAATCTGGACTCTTCGCAAGCAACCGGCGGGCGGACGGCTAAGAGCTGATCCTCGAGCCCGGTTCAGGCCGGGCGCGACATCGCGGCGGGCTCGCGTCGCAGAGAGAGAGTCGCCGCCTTCTTCCAGTGATTGGCAGCCCGAGACGCATCGCCGCGCGCGTCCAGCACCTCGGCGTAGGCGGCGTGGCTTTCGGCCAGCCGGTCCTCCAGGCCCCCCGCCGCGAGAAGGCGAATGGCCGCGAGGAACTCCTTGTCCGCAAGCGTGGTCTTGCGTGACTGCTCGTGAATCCTGCCCATCAACTGGTGGCCGGCCACCAGCGACAGCTTCTCGCCCAGGCGCTTGGCCAGGGCGATGGCCTCCCTGACAGTGGCGACCGCATCGTGCGTCCGGCCGGTCTTCGCCTGAAGCTCACCGAGGCTCAACAGCACGTGGCTCTTCGCGATCTCGGTCTTCGCCTCCTCGATGTGCGCGAGCGCGGCGCGGAACGCTTCTTCGGCCCGCCCCATCTGGCCCTTGCGCATGAGCAGCAGGCCGAGCTCGTTCTCGCCGCGCGCCAGGAGGGCGGTGTCGTTCTCCAGCGTGTACAGCGCAAGCGCTTTATGTGTGAACTCGACGGCGCGTTCGAGGTCGCCCCGTTCCTGGTACACGATGCTGAGGCCGTGATACGTGCGGCCGAGCCGCGTCAGGTCGCGGACGGAGCCCGCAACCTCGAGCGCATCCTCGTAGGAGGCGATCGCTTTCTCGAAGCTGTGGTTCTTGACGTGGATGCTGGCGATGTGTTCGAGGATGCGCGCCTCGGTTCCCGGCAGCCGCGGCTGAGTCGACCGGCATAGCTGCAACGCGGACTGGGCGACGGACAAAGCGCGCGAGTCTTCCTTGAGGTACAGCGCACAGGCCGTCCAGTCGGCGCACTCGACCGCAAGCCATGGGTCTGGCTCTGTCTCCAGGATCTGCTGGGCGAGGCGCAGCTGCTCCAGCGCCTCATCCGGCCGCGACGAGCGAACGAGCGCCTGGCCGACGTACTGCCGGATGTGCGCCTCGACGCGGGGCGGGGAACCCTGCTCGAGCATCTCCAGGCCGCGCTTGATCGCCTGTTCGAACTGCTGCTGGAAGCACAGAACAGCGAGCTCCTCGATGAGCGGTCCGGCGAGGCCGTTCCCGCCGCGAGCCTGTCCCCGCGGAAGGAAGTGCGCCACAGGTTTACCGGTGCGGTTTGCGATCAACTCCAGCGTGCGCATCGACGGCCGCATCTTCCCCGACTCGATGAGAAAGATCGCCTGACGCGTCACCTCGGAACCGGCGAGCGCGGCCATGGTGAGCCCGGCGTCCAGCCGAGCCCGGCGGATCAGCTTTGGGTCGACCTCCACACCCGGGGTGCGCCCGCGTGGCCTTGGTTCGGCTTTGCCTATGGCGGCGAGTTTATCCGACCGCACCCGCCAGCGGCGCGCCTTGCCAAGTCACGCGGGCATCTTTGACTTGACCTAGATCCCTGGTCCCGTGCTGTCGGCCAGGACCGAGATCGCCGTGGCCAGGAACAGGGCGAGGGTCAAGAGCGACGAAACGGCGAACTTGCGCATGACGACACCTCCAGAAATGCCGGCGGGCGCCGGCCTTGGATCGCCATATAGCAGCGATCCGGGAGGCGGTCAAGCGACTTCTTTGTCTACTTGACAACGCTCAAACGCAGGCGTTGTGTTGGTTGGACCACTCCAGCTGGACCGTGTAGCCGCTGACCTTCTTCGTCTTCCAGGCGCAGATATCCCCGATCTCGCCGTTGTGGTCGTCGTACCAGCCGGTGCCTGGGACCGCGTCGGTCACCGCCTCGCAAAGCTCATGCGAGCTCGTCGACGTCAGCGCGTCGAAGACCTGCATCGACCCGATGCACCCGGTGCAGCCGGGGTAGGGCATGACCGCGTAGAAGAGCTGCCCGTTGACCTCGTCGTGGTAGCCGCAGAAAGAGGTGCAGGAACGCGAGCCCTGAGAGCTCACCGACACGTTCGGAGGCAGGTACACGAAGTAGAGGACGTTCGGTCCTGGCTGCGGGAACTTCGGGTTCACCGTGATCTCCTGGCGCAGCGTGTGCTGGATCGCGCCGTCGGTCACCGAGTGCTTGAGCGCCGGAGCGGTGATCGTTGTCGAGCCGATGAACTTGCCGTGGCCGATCTTCTTGCCCGGGACGTTGTACTCGGCAAGCTGATCGATCAGCGGGCTCGTGAGGATCGCTTTGAAGAAACCGTCGATCTGCTGGATGAGCTGTGACTGCGGCGCCTTGCCCCAGGCGGCGCCCCAGAACACGGCGAATACCTCGACGTTCGTCAGCAGCGGGCCCCCGCGGTACGTAAGCTGCGGCGGCACGGGCGGCGCCGTGAGGAGCTCGTCCGGCAGGTGAAGGGGCACGACACGGGTCGAGTCTCCACGGTGGGCGAGAACGGACGCGGCCGGTTCGATCTCTACAGCCATCTTCCAACCTCCTGAGAGCGCGGCGAGCTGGACCCCTCAGCCCGATTATCTCCCTGCGGGACGGGCTGTCAAGTGGAACGCTTGACACCCGGCGTCAAGCCGTGGCGACGGCAGCCGCCCTGCCAGCCTGGCGCCCCGAGAACAGGCAGCCGCCGAGAAACGTTCCCTCCAGCGCCCGGTAACCGTGCACGCCGCCGCCGCCGAAGCCCGCCACCTCCCCCGCCGCGTACAGGCCAGGGACGGGCTCGCCGTCGGCGCCGATCGCACGCCCGTCGAGGTCGGTCTCGACGCCGCCAAGGGTCTTGCGTGTGAGCACCCAGAGCCGGACAGCGATCAGGGGTCCGGCTGCGGGGTCGAGCAGGCGGTGCGGCTTCGCCACGCGGATTAGCCTGTCCCCGATGTAGCGCCGAGCCGCGTGCGTGGCCGCGATCTGGATGTCTTTGGTGTAGCCGTTGACTACCTCGCGGTCGCGCGCGACGACCTCCGCCTCGACGGCGGCGTAGTCCAGCAGCGGCGCATCGGTGACCTTGTTCATTCGCTCGACGAGCTCGCGAAGGTCCGTGGCCGTGACGAAGTCCACGCCGTGGTCGAGAAAGTCCTGGATCGGCGGGGGAATCTTGCTCGTGGCGCGCTGGATGATGCCGAGCACGGACTTGTTGGTGAGGTCCGGGTTCTGCTCTGAGCCGGATAACGCGAACTCCCGGCGGATGATCGAACGAGTGAGGATGAACCAGCTGTGGTCCTGGCCTGTCGTGCGCAGGTGCTGCAAGGTGCCCAGCGTGTCGAATCCTGGAAACAGCGGCGACGGGAGCCGATGGCCGTGGGCGTCCAGCCACAGCGACGACGGCCCGGGCAGGATCCGGATGCCGTGGCGCGGCCAGATCGGGTCCCAATTCTTCACGCCTTCGACGTAATGCCACATGCGGTCCCCGTTGATCAGCCTGCCTCCGGCGGCATGGACGACCGCCAGCATCGAGCCGTCGACGTGGGCCGGCACCCCCGTGATCATCTCCGCCGGAGGAGATCCAAGCCTGGCCGGCCAAGCCTTGCGCACGAGGTCCTGGTTGCCGCCGATGCCCCCTGACGTGACGATGACGACCTGCGCCCCGGCCTCGAAATCTCCGACGGATGTGCGAGAGCTCGGCTCACCGCGTTTGATCGCGCTCTGCTCGAGGACGTGGCCGCGCACGCCCGCGACCGAACGACCGGAGAGCACCAGCTCTTCGACGCGGTGCCGAAAGGCAAAGCGCACTCGACCTCGCCCCGCCGCCTCGCGCACACGACGCTCGAAAGGCTCCACCACGGCAGGGCCGCTGCCCCAGGTGATGTGGAATCGCGGCACCGAGTTGCCATGACATCGCGCCGTGTACCCTCCGCGTTCCGCCCACCCGACGATCGGGAACAGCCTGTGTCCCATCGCATGCAGCCAAGCTCGCTTCTCGCCGGACGCGAATTCCACGTACGCGGCCGCCCAACGCCGCGGCCACTCGTCCTCGGCGCGGTCGAAACCGGCCGACCCCAGCCAGTCCTGCCAGGCGAGCTCGGTCGAGTCGCGGATGCCGAGACGCCGCTGCTCGGGGGTGTCGACCATGAACAGCCCGCCGAGAGAGAACCACGCCTGCCCTCCCAGCGACTGCTCTGGTTCCTGGTCGACGAGCAGAATGGTGCGACCCGCGTCGGCAAGCTCGGCCGTAGCGACAAGCCCGGAGATGCCGGCACCGACGACGATGACGTCGGCGTCGAGCTTCAAACCCGCCTCTCCACACGCAGACGGAGTCCTTTGGCGCGCAATGTGATCAGCGGCTCGAGTTCCGGCTTCGAGCTGTCGATCATGGCGACACGAAAGCGCGCGCAGACGGTCGCGAGCACGAGCACGGCCTCGACGATGGCGAACGTCCCTCCCAAGCAGCGCCGCGGCCCGGCGCCAAAGGGCATGAACACGCACCGAGGCAGCCGGCCGGCGAGCCCGCCCGACCACCGCGACGGGTCGAACTCGAGGGGACGGTCGAAATACCGCGAGTCGCGCTGGAGCACCCACTGACTCGCGAACACCGTGGTGCCGGCCGGGATGCGGTACGGCCCGAGCTCGGTGTCCCGCACAGCCTGGCGTCCGAACCCCCAGATGGGCGGATACAGGCGCAGCGTCTCGTGCAGCACCGCACCGAGGTATGGGAGCCGCGACACGTCGTCGTGCGCCGCCTGCTCTCCGGCCAGTCTTTCGGTGAGCTCGGCGTGGACAGCCGCCTGCACGTCGCGGTGCGACGCGAGGAGGTGAAGCGCCCACGTCAGCGCCATGGACGTCGTCTCGTGTCCGGCGAACGACAGCGGTATGAGCGTCAGCTTGAGCGCGTCGTTTGACAGCTCGCGCCCGTTCTCGTCGCGGTGCCGGATTAGCGCCGACAGGAGATCCGGCCGGCCGTCGAGGCGGCGGCGCCTGTCGTCAATCAGCGCGTCGATCAACGCCTCCGCGCGCTGAAACCTCGTGCGGGACCTGCGGTTGGAACCCGTCGGCAGAAACGACAGGTAGATCGGGTTGAACGCTCGCGCGCCGACATCCTCGAGCACGGCGTCGAAGATCGCCGGTGCCTCAGCGTGAATGTGCGCAAGGTCCAGGTCGAACAGCGTTCGCGCCAGGATGTCCAGCGTAAGGCGGCGCATCGAAGCCGCGACGTCGATCACCTCAGAGTCGACCCACCCGGCGCACGTCCGCTTCGCACAGGCGACCATCGTCTCGGCGTACGCCGGCATGCGGTCCGGCCTCAGCGCCGGCTGAGCAAGGCGCCTCTGTTCGAACCATGAGTTCGCGTCGTCGAGCAACAAGAGCCTGCGCAGCGCGGGGTGAAAGAAGCCGGACAGGTTGCTCTTGCTGAAGTCCGCCGCCCGGCGGAACAGCATCGTCTCGATGAGGACGGGGTCGTTGAGGAACACGGTCGGACTGCCGCGGAACTGCAGGGGCACGAAATCTCCGTAGTCGCGCGCGAGACTCGAGAGAAACCCGAGCCGGTCGCGGCGCAGGTGGCGGAGGTGGCCGAAGATGATGTCGCCGCGCGGTCCGCGCGGCCAGCCGGCGTCGTTCTTGACAGCGGCCTTCACGACTTGTGTGCGCACCATGACACGGCGGTGGCGCTTGTCAAGTAACCGGTAAAGCTATAGCATGCAGGGCCTCGACCTCGGCCTGGTTGGGAGGAGCGATGCGGGCGGTCATCTACCGGGCGTCTGTCCGGATCGCGCAATTCGTCGATCGGCACGCCCTGCTTCTGCTGGTCGTGAGCGGCTTCGTCGTGGCCGTCAGCGCCTACGTCAGCCAGGCGAAGAACGTATTGCCAAGCGCGCTGACGTCCCTGCCGGGTTTCACGACCGTGGCGGGAGCCTTGCCGGGCATCGCGTCGATCTTGAAGTACGCCCACGACGGTCTCGACAAGCGCCGCCAGCAGCAGATCGCCATCCAAACGTCGGACGACGCCCAGCGGCAAGCTCGCGCCCAGGTCCAGGCCGCCGTCGCGAAGTCCGTCAGCGATGGCTCTCGCACGCTGCTGGATACTCGCCTTGAGCTCGTTCTGACCAACAGATCCGTTGATATCGACGATCCTCAGCGCGGGCTACCCGGCCGCGGCATCCAGGCCGACGGGGCGCTGCCACCCGACACGCCGATCAAGGCCGTGTACGACAGTGCGCAGGGTCAATTGCTCATCCTTGGTGCGGGAGGTGCCGGCAAGACCGGCATCGTCGTTGAGCTTGCCGGCGCCCTGGTCCAGGCCTCCCATGATGATCCGACCGCGCCCGTGCCGATCCTCCTGCCGCTCGGTTCGTGGGGGCCGACGACGCTTTCGCTCCAGGACTGGCTGGTCAAGCAGATGCAGTTTTTCTACAGCATCAATCCTTTGCTCGGCGAAGCCTGGATCACCGAGCGAAAGGTCATCCCGTTGCTGGACGGCCTCGACACCGCCGGCGGTGAGGCTGGTCGCGCTTGCATCCAAGCGATCAACGACTTCCTGGATCAGACGAACATCCCGATTGTCGTTTCCAGCCGCACCGTCGAGTACGAGTCGCTCGGCAAGAAGTTGCGGTTCCACGGCGCAGTCGAGGTCCAGCCGCTCTCCCAGGACGAGGTGGGCGAGTACCTGAAGAGCCCAGGGCTGGAGGGTCTCGCGAACGCGGTCGCCGCTGACGCGGTCCTGCGCCAGCTGACGACCACGCCCTGGTTCCTCGGCGTCGCCGTGACCGCCTACCGCAACAAGGTAGCCGGCTCCGTGCCCACCGGCGGCGCGCCTGAAGAGCTGCGCGAGCACATCCTTGATGACTACGTGCAGACCTGCCTCAACGATCCCAACAAGGCGGCGCCGGACGCCCGTTACACGCCCGAAGCCACGCGCCGCTGGCTCAAATGGCTAGCGCGAACGATGCTGGAGCGCAAGCAGGAGGTCTTTTTTTACGACCTCATGCAGGCCGATCTTCTCTCGAGCCGTCGCGAAGCCCAACTCGCGACGTTCGGAGTCGCCGGCGCGGCGGGGATGGTCGCCGGGCTGCTTGCCTTTGCGGGATACACGCCGATATTCGGAGGCCTCCCGTCAGTATTCCTCTCGGTTGTCGCGGGGATTGTCGTCGGGATGGCGGCGTACGAACCGCGCATCACACCGACCACGAAACTGCGCTGGTCCTGGGGACAGCTGAGGTCCGGCCTTCTCGCCTGGCTCGGCTTTGGACCTGTCTTTGGATTGCTGGCCGGGCTTTCCGTGGGTGCCATCGTCCAGCTCCAGGGGGCCACCGTCGTGTGGTTAGGCTTTGTCATAAGCGGCGTTGTCGCGGGGCTCTGCCTCGGAATTTTCTTCGCGCTGGTCGGCACGCTGCGCAACGATCTTCCCGCTGAGCCGACGGATCCCGGCGCCGCGATCACGTCCTCGTTGTGGACTGGCCTCAAGGGCGGCGCGATCATGGCTGCCGCAAGCGCACTGATCGCCGGGCTGGGAGGCGCCTTCATCGTCGGGCTGTCCGCCCTGCCGCAAAGCGCGAACGGCAACCTGACACGCTGGCTCGTCACCGGCCTCGTGGTCGAGGCGCTGGCGGTCGGGCTGGTGCTGGGTCTGGCCGGCGTTGATCCCGGCGTGCGGCGCGGCCTTCAGCGGACGTGGCGCACGAGCGTCGTCATCACGCTGGGCGTGGCGATCGTCGACGCACAGGTCGCGGCGTTCATGGCGGGTCAGTTCGGAATCGCGGGGCGCTTCATCTCTTCGGGCGCGGGCGCGACAACGTCCCGTGCTGTCGTGGCCGGCGTGCTCCTGGCATGGCTGGTTGGGCTCGGGACCGGCATCTGTCATGGCACGCTTCGCGGCGCCGGCACGTTTCTCCGCCACAAGGCGCTTCTGGCCTTGCTTGGGCGCGAGGGTGTGATCGCCCCCCGCTATCTGCTATTCCTGAGGCACATGAGCAACGTCCGCCTCATCGAGCGCCGTGGCGGAGGCTATGAATTCCTCCACCGTTTCCTTCTCGAGCACTTCACCGGAGACAGCTCATACGTCTCGCCCCTGCCGCAGGGCATAGCGCCAAAGCCGGTAGCCGTCGACGCGTGACCGCGGGGACCCAGTCGCCACGCCGCTTCGACGTGGGTCAGTGGAGCGTGGACGCGGTGGTCGCAGGCACGGGCCGTCCGATGCTGCTCCTCCATGGTCTTGGCATGTCGCTCGAGTGGTGGCGGCCGGCGATCGCCGAACTCTCCCAGGAAAACCTGGTCTGCGCGGTCGACCTGCCCGCCGTCGGCGACGCATCGACCTCCATCCCCGCCATCCGCCAGGCGTGCAAAGACCTCGTCTCAGGCGTTATCGACGCGCTTGGCGGGGGTCCGGCCCTCGTGGTGGGGCATTCGCTCGGTGGCTTCGTCGCCGCCAACGCATCGATCCTTGGCGCAAGGGGAATCGGCGGCCTGTTCCTGGTCGCTCCGGGCGGCTTCGGCCAGATCAAGCACCCTCTGCTTCGTCTGCTCTCGTTTCCCGTCATCGGCGAGCTGATGATTCGCACGGGAAACCTGGGTTCGCGCATCTTCCTTCGCTCTGTGCTGTATGACCCGCGCTCGCTCCCGCCCGAGATGTGGAGGCTGGCCGAGGCGCCGCTCAGCGAGCGGCGGAGCTTCCTTCGCCAGGTCCGGATGGGGATGCGGTTCGGCAAGACCACCGCCGGCTACCGGGTCGAGGCCGAGCGTCCACCGACGGTTCCCGTCGGGCTGGTGTGGGGGCGCCACGACCCGGTGCATCCGCCGGCCGACATGGAGCGCGCCAGGACGGTGTTGGGCGCCCGGGAGACGACCCTGTTCGAGCGATCGGGCCACCTGCCCCAGCTCGAAGAGCCGCGCCTCTTCTACTCGACCCTGCGCTCCTTCATGAATAAGGTGTGGGCGCCCGCCTAGCCGTCGCTTCTTTCACCTGCCCGGCCGCTGCGTCTGCTCCACCGGCGCCCACGGCGCGAAGGGATTCGCGACCCCACGCAAGGCGGGCCGAAGGGCCGGGAAGTGCCGCAGCAGGACCGACGCGAACCCGTTGTCGTCCAGCCACTTCATGCCCAAAGGCGTGTAAACCTCCGGCGTGAAGTCGGTCGTGAAGAAGCGGTCGCTGTTGAGCCGCCGCGACGCCATCAGGATGAAGATGCGGAAGGCCGTGTCGCTGAAGCCGAAGCCTGGCGGCAGCGGTTCCGCGAAGAGACCGACCATGAGGTCGACGGCGTCCAGGTCATCGTCGTACACCTCACGCAGCTCCCGCACCCACTGCGGGTTGTCGGAGAGGTCCTCGAACCTCTTGACCGGCGGCTTGTGGAGGAATTGCCGGAAGGCGTTGTAGCGGGGTACGCCTCGCTCCCGGGTGCGGATCAGGTCGAGCGCGGCGAGGTCGACCTCGGTGTTGTCGATCTCGACCAGGTGCTGCATCGCTTTCGGGAAGTTGTGCAGCGTGATCGCGCCCGGATTCATCCGCCCGAACGAGTACAGAGCATTCTCGAAACCGACCTGCTCGAGCTTCTTGCGCGTGTTCTTCAAGGCGACGTCGACGAACCCGCAGCGGTCGATCACGGAGTCGTCGGCGGCGGAGCGGAACTCGTAGTCGTCGGGCACGAGTGGATGCATGCGGTAGACGGCGACGAACTCCTCGGTGATCGAGTAGCGGACGCCGAAGTGATCTGTCGCCGCGCCGGGGATGCCGCTGATCAGCTCGCTCGCGCTGACGCGCCCGTTCATGCGGTGCACCGCCTCGCCCGCGAGTCCGAACCAGTTGGCGCGCATCGCCAGGTGAAGGGTCGGGTGCCCGAGGATGCCGGGCGTCCACTCGACGGTGTGGATCTTCGCGATCAGCGCGGCGACGATCAGCCGCGCCCGGTCGAAGATCTCTTGATCGGACCATGTCGGGTACTCGCGGAGCAGGTGGTCGCAGATGGTGTTGTGCTCGAGGGTGAAGAGGGTGTGCATCAGGTCGAGCCCGAGCCACCAGTTGCCGTTGACCCCTGTGACCTCGACGCCGAGCTTCGGATCCATGGGCAGCAGGCGGTCGCTACCCACGTTGAGCTTGCCTTCGGTGTGAGCGCGAACGCCGTCCTGCGTCTTCTCGTCGCTCCCGTAGAGCTGAGACGCATCCCACCACTGGCTGGCGATGTTGACGAAGGTCGGCGGGTTGGCGCCGGGCGCGCTGGTCGGGTCGCGCTTGGTGCGCGCGATCGTCATTGGGTGGTGGGGCCACGGGTCATCCGGGGCCAGGTCGATGCGCCATGGGTCGTGCTGGGTTGGCTTGAGATTCTTGCCGTGCGAGAGCCAGTCGTGAACGTTGAACTGCAGCCAGGCGGCGGCAAGAAGGTTGAGGGTGGTGGCCGGGATGAATTGGTCGCGCGTCAACAGCCGGCGGCTGACCAGACGTGGGCTCGGCCTCAGCAGCTCCTCGTCGCTTCCGACCTTGGTGAACTCGTTCGGCACGTTGCGGCCAAAGCGGGTGTTGGCGCGCCCCATCTCGGGCATCGATAAGTCGTTGTAGCTGCCGTCGACGCTGCGCGCGGTGAGCGAGCGGTAGGCGGGGTTGAGCTTCGGCTGCGGCTTGACTCGCGCCATACCTTCGGTGTCGTGCAGGTTTCTCTGGCGAAGCCGCGTCCGTAGGCCGGCGAGAACGAGCGCGCCCGTAAGCGCCGGCAGCTGCGCCCAGCCGCTCTTGTGGTCGATGTTCTCGGCGATGGCCGCCCAGACGCGCTCGGCAAGGCTGGGCCGGAACTTCGGGACGCTCACGGCCGGCCTCTGTAGGCAAGTGCGCCCCTGATCGCCAGCGCCGTGTTGACGAACGAGATTCCGGCCACGACCAGGCCTTTGGGCCACGGGAGCTGCCCCAGCGCCGCACCTGCAAGGGCCGCCGACATGTCGGTTGCATGGACGAGCACGCCTTCGCGCAGCGAGCGACCCCGCTGCTCCGGGGCTCGGTGGAGGTCGATGGCGAGAAAGAGCGTCCGGATTCCGAACATCCGGAACACGTAGATCATCCCGGGCTCGAGCTCTGGACGGATGCCCAGGCCGCGGATCAGGACGCGAGGCGCGAAGACTCCCAGCGAGCCGTTGACGAACATGATCGCGGCCAGCGCCTTCCACGCGAACTCGCCCTTAGAGCGGCGCAAATCGCTCCCTCCAAAACCCCAACCTTCCGAAACTTGCGGTCATATTGACAGAGCACGGAACGATGTCAAGTGCACGCTTGACGTGCTTTACGGCGCGGCGAGACGGCGTATCGCGTCGATGCCGGGCAGGAAGAAGTAGGCCCCGCCGACAACCGTCACGAACCGCGGCAGGTTGTGCAGTCGATGGCGCAGCGGAGTGGCGGGGACGTCGAACGTCGCGCCCGCGGCGTCGCGGGCGGCGATGAGCGGATCGGCATCGTCGTAAAGGCCCGCGAACTTTGGGCTCGCCGCCCAGGTCGCCTGGACGAACTCGAACTGCCTGACCAGATTGGCGTTGAGACAGATGAAGTGAAGTCCACGGTCCTGTCCGTCATCGGCGAGCGGTGGACGTGGACCGCCCGGCGCGCTCGAGATTGGTGGCCCGTACTCTCGACCGCGGCGCAGCAGGCGGTGGCGCTTGACGAGAGCGACCGACCTGTGCGAGCCACGCGCCGGGTCGAGCGAATCGCGGGGGTTGGTCCGGCGCACGTGCGAGGCGATAGGACAGCGCACGCCATCAGAGTCGAGCGCGTGATAGGCGAAGTCGTTGAAGGACGAAAGATTCGGCTGATCGGCGTCGGGCGCCATGACAAGAGGAGCGCCGCTCGTCCACCGACCAACCATCTTCGCCGCGAGCTTCTCCGGCTCGCCATCGCCCGAGGCGGCGGCAAAGTTCCAGAAGGCCGCGACGTCCTGGCGCATCTGGCGGAAGACGAGGTACGTCCCGTTGCGACCGATGTCACGGCCGCCGACTGACGGGCTCGGCGGGAGCAGCCCGTATTCGTTCGGGTAGCCGAGCACGAACTCGCCCGGCTGGATGAGGTCCCGGTCCGGCGCCGGCCGGCCAAGGCCGGCGATGGTCGGCTGCGAGATGCCGTCGTTGAAGCCGAACTGCTCCCGGCCGCCGAGGTCGGACGAATGCAGCGTCGCGATCTCTTCGAGCCCGCTCGCCGAATCGAGGGGCTGATCGGCACGGAGCTGTACCAACGTTGCCGCGTCGACGGCAAACAGCATCAGCAGCGCGTCGACGGCGTGGCCGGCATCACCGCCCCACCGCCAGGTCGTGGGCGCGCTGTCGCCGACATCTCCGAGCATGCGGCTTCGGTGCGATGTCGCCATGCCCTCGACGAACTCAGCCGGGAAGGTCGACATCGCCTCCTGGTCGAGGCCGAGGCCCTCGAGACCTGTCGCGGTCAAGGCGAGGTTCACGCCGGTGGTCGTCACCGGCGCGGACGCGTTGGTCACGCTCGGCGCGATCTTGCCCAGCCATCGCCTTGCCCGATCGGGGTCGGCGATTCGCAGCAGCACGTAGTCGGCGGCCGCCAGCCGCCGGTAACCGCTCACCACCAGGCCCTGGATGTCGGCGACTTCCAGGTTCACAGTCGCGACAGCCATGACCTCTCGTCCTCCCCGCCGCGCAGCCCTGCGCGGATCGCCGAGTTGTTCGCGATGTTCAGCGCGGTCAGCGTCGGGTACGCCGAATACCAGACCTGGGTCGGCGCCTGGTGCACGCGCAGGAAGTTCTTGAAGGCGGTCTCGTGCCGCGCCCCTCCCCACAACAGCCACCGCGTCGCGGGCCAGCCCACGCCGTTGCTGAAGACGGCGTTCAGGCCCCAGGCCACTTTGTCGATGAAGTCGTCCATGTAGCTCTCCAGGGCGCCGTCGTAGTTGCTGGCGAAGACGACTCGCCGCCCGCCGTCGAAGAACGTCCAGCGGGCGAAGTGGATCGTCTTGACGCCGGCGAGGTTGGCGTGGTTGAAGATGTGGCGGGCGCCGAAATTGACAAGGAACAGGACCGTGCGCGCGGTCATGGTCCGAAACCATCCAGGCTTGATGAAGCCGACCGCCGTGAACTGGTTCACGGGGCCGAAGTCCTCGATCGCTTCGAGGTCACGCAGGTGGGCTGGCTGCGGTTTTTCCGCCGATTCCACGTCGGCGCGCTCGTGCAGCCGCAGGGCCACCAGCCACAGCGGGATCGCGACCAGGAGCAGCGGCAGCAGAATCAGGCCGACAACCGGCACCAGCAAGAGGTGGCCGAGCTCGCGGAGCTGCCACGCAAGCTCAGGAGGTTGTGCGGCTTCCAGCGAGCCCTCTAGGGCGGGCGTGCCCCTGACGAAGTCGACCAGCTTGGCGCGAATGGCGGCAGGATCCAGCGAGTGCAACTCGGGTGACCCGTCGACGAGCTGCTCGAGCGCCTCGCGCAGGCTGGACTCGAGGCGCACCTGGTCGACGCTCAGACCTACCGTGTTGACGTAATAGGCGGCGTCACGCACGGCGTGCTCGCGGAAGAACTTCTTGCAAGCGTCCACGCCGGTGCCCGCGAATCCCTCGCAGTGGCCCAGGATCTCCTCCCATCCCGCGCCCGCGGTGAGCAGGTTGTCGAGCCTGGCAGGGATCGGTGAGTCGAAGTCCACCATGAAGAACAGCTCGCCCGGAATCGCGTTGCCAGCCAGGTCCGCCGTGGGCTCGAGCAAGAAGAACCTGGCGTAGTGGATCCCGCCGACTCTGCCGAAAGGGATGTGAGCGTTGCCGGCGGGGTCGCCGCCCATCTCGGCGAGCAGCGCCCGCAGGCTGTCCAGGCGGTCGGCGCGTACGGCCGCGACGAACGTAACCCCGACCTGGTGCGGCAACTCACGGTGTCGTCTATCACCGGACCGCGCCCCTGTCAAGTCGCGGCGAACGGCGCCCACTTGACACGGGCGACCGGCGACGCATAATCGCGCACGGGGTGGAAGTGGAGAAGGCAGGCACTCGGCATCGATCCCGCCTCGTGCCCGTCGGCCACCGGTCTGTGCGACAGACTCGTGCGGTCCGGCTCGGGTGGACCTTCCTGATCGTCCTGGCGGTCGGGGTCGCCATCATCGTCGCCTGGACCGTCGCTCATCTTGGGCCCGGAGCGGACGTGATCGGAGTCGTGTCGTTCGGCGTCTCCGCCGCTGTGACGCTCATCGTCGCCCTGCTTGCCCTGGTTGCCGTGATCAACTTCGTCTCTTCGATCACCCACGCGCCCTACATCTGGATCCTGCCCGACGACTTCGCCTCGATCCGGCTCGACTGGCCGATCGCCGTCGCGATCGCCGCGGGCCTCGCCCTCGGCTGGAGGTTCTGGCAGTGATCCGCTACCGCGGTGTGCTTCGGGGTGTCGAGCTCTTCCTGCTTCTGGCAACCACGCTCGGTCTTGCCGCGGTGTTCGGCCTCGCGATCGCGCATGCCTTCAACGCCGACGTGACGAAGTGCGCGTCGCGCGGCGCGGTTGACTCGCGAACGGGCCTGATCCTCGCCGGTGTCGCGCTGGGTGGTTTCGCGTGCGGCCGACTCGTAGCCGTGGGGCGGAAGTGGGTCAACGACGCGCCGGTCATCCGCGACCAGGACCGCGTGCGCACGGGCGGACCGCTGCAGGGAGCGCTCGCCGCGTTCCTGGCGCTGGCCGCGGTCCTTCTCGGGTACGAGACTTACGCACTGACCAACTCGGCGAGCGCGCCGCCGATCACGGAGTATGTTCGCTGCGCCGCCGCGACGTCACCCACGCTGACCGGGATCGCGGCGTTCGCGGTGGCGCTGCTGATCGGCAACTGGCTCTGGTACCCGACCGAATGAACTACACGCGCCCCGGTTTCATCATCCTGGTGCTGGTCATCTTCGGCGTGCTCCTGCCGGTCCTGGTGGCCGACATCTACCTGTCAGCACGTCATAAGAGGCCGGTCGGGTTCTACGTCAACCAGTTCACGCTCGCGTATCCGTGGTTCGCCGCGCTCCTCGCGGTCGTTTTCGGCGCCATGATCGCCCATTTCTTCATCAACATCGCGTATGCCTGACCGTGGTTCGGGCTACGGCATTCCGCCGTCGAATACCGGCAATGCGGCGCTCGACCTCGCCCATAGCGTTCTGATCAAGCTCCTCCACGCCGAGCGGCGGGTCGACCCCCTCTACCGCGCGGCGTTCGATTCCGCATTCCGAGGGGCGCTCACGAACCTCGCCATGTGGGTGAAGAACACGCAGCGGCGGGATGAGGGCTTCCGTCTGGCGGAGGAGCGGATCGCGCCGGACGAGGACGCGTCCCTGCAGGCGATCATCGACACGTTCACGGCCCAGATGCGCGGCCTGTGGAAGCCGGGATACTTCGAGCGCGGCGGCAACACGAAGACATTCGGCATCGTGCGGGCTGAGTTCGTCGTCCGCGACGACCTGCCGGAAGCGCTGCGGCGCGGGATTTTTGCCGAGCCGCGCACCTATGGAGCATGGGTGCGCTATTCCGGGCCGGGGCCGTACATCACCCCCGACATCGACGACGTCGGATTCATGAGCATGAGCATCAAGCTCATGGGCGTGCCCGGGTCGAAGCTCATGGACGACGAGCAGCACACACAGGACCTCTTCGGCACGTCGGTGCCGACGTTCGTATGCCCCAACACACGCACGAACGCGAGGCTCCAGACGTGGAGCTTGAAGAACGCACCGCTTTTCTATTTCGTGGACCCGCGCCAGAGCCACGTCGTGGACGGCGTCATGAACCTGCTGTGGACCAGGACACAGAGCAGCCCCCTGGAGAGCCAGTACTTCAGCTGCGTCCCCTATCTGCTGGGCGACGGCCAGGCGATGCAGTACTCGTTCTGGTCCAGGCTCACGACACGTTCAGCGGTGCCGCGCCTACCGAGGCGGCCGCCCGACAACTACCTGCGCGACGCGATGGTGAACACGCTTGCCACGCAAGACGTCGAATTCGACATCCGGATCCAGGTCCAGACAGACCCGTTCCGGATGCCCGTCGAGGATGCTTCCGTGGTCTGGCCGACGAAGCTTTCGCCGCGCCTCGCGGCGGCCACGCTAAGGATCCCGCGTCAGAAGTTCGACTCGCCAGAGCAGCTCGACTTCGCTCGGGTCCTCTCGTTCAACCCGTGGCACTGCATACCGGAGCACCGGCCGCTGGGAAATGTCAGCCGGGCTCGAAAGCGGATGTACTGGGAGCTGTCAAAGCTCCGCCAGGAGATGAACGGCGCCGCGCATTACGAGCCGACCGGCGCCGAGACGTTCGCGGGCGCGAACTGAAGGGCGAAGTCGATGAGCCGCTTCTTGTCCCAGAAGACGATGCCCAGATAGGTGTCGGGGGCGATGAGCCGGATCTCGTCGCGGATGTGGTGTGCCACCAGCGAGGTCTTCGAGTAGTCCAGGACGATGCATTCCTTGCCGTCGAGCCAGCTCGGCGCCTTGTAGACCTGGGCGGCGATAGCATGCGTCGGTATGGGCAGGATCACGTTCTTGAGCGTGCCCGACTTCGGGTCGAAGACCTTGCCGTGCCAGGCGAAGATGTGGATGAACTTCGCGGCGATCTCGGAAAGGGGCGTACCGGGGTCGATGATCGCGGTGCCCTTCGCCTCGCCCGCGGGGATGTCGCCCGCGGGACTGGCACGAAACAGGCTGTCGAGCTCGGGCTGCGACATCTTGAGCAGGTCGTCGACCTGGTAGGCCATCTAGCTCACCTCCAACCGACCCGCATGTAAGTTCAACGCGGCACCTGTGTCAAGTAATGAATTGTTGCCGGGCCACGATGGATTGACGGCAACTTGACAGCCGCTCCGGGCGGTGACAGACTCCGATCCTTGGGGCAGGATGGTCGGTCCGAAGTGAGTCAGCAAGCACAGCGCGCCGTGACGCGCATCCTCGCGATCGACGGCGGCGGCATCAGGGGATTGATCCCCGCCCTCGTGCTGACCGAGATCGAGAGCCTCACCGGCAAGCGCATCGCCGAGCTGTTCGACCTGATCGCCGGCACGTCGACCGGTGGCATCCTGGCCGCGGGGCTGACCGTCCCGGACGCGACTGGGAAGGCGCCGATGTATCGCGCCCAGGAGCTTGTCGGCCTGTATCGCGACCACGGCGAAGAGATCTTCAGTGCGGGTTGGTTGCGCAAAGCCTGGTCCCTTTTCGTCGGCGCGGAGTACTCGCCCCACAACCTCGAGGAGCACCTGAAGAAACAGCTCGGTGAGCACCGGCTGGCCGATGCGGTGACCGGCCTCTTGATCACGGCCTATGACATGCACGAAGGAAAGGCGTGGTTCTTCAGCCGCCTCGCGGCCCAGCGCAAGGCGGACCGCAACTTCCTGCTGTGGGAGGTTTGTCGAGCGACGTCGGCCGCGCCGACCTATTTCCCGCCCTTCAAGCTCCCCAACGAGAAAGCGACGCTCGTCGACGGCGGCGTGTTTGCGAACAACCCGGGCCTGTGCGCCTGGGTCGACGACCATGAGGGCATCGACCCGAAGGCGCCGCTGATGCTGCTTTCACTCGGCACGGGTTCGGTGCCTCATCCGGTGACCTTCACGCGGGCCAGGCGGTGGGGCAAAATCCGGTGGGCGCAGCCCGCGATCGGCGCGTTCATGGACGGTCAGTCCGACACCGCGGAGTACCAGCTCGGCCGGCTCCTCGACCCCACGATGTACCTGCGTCTGCAGCCGGAGCTGGGCGAGGAACACGAGAAGATGGACGACGCATCAAAGCCGAACCTGGGCGCCCTGGAACGCGCGACGACTCACATGCTCAAGGAGCCCGGAACGCCGGAACGCCTCAAAGAGTTTTGCGACCGGCTCGTCGCGGGAGGCGCGCCTCCGATTCCTCTACCAGCCGGCGCGCGGTAGCCGCTCACGATTGCGATGTGCGCACTGAGGCCCAAGACTGTCCAGGTGCCGAAACAACTTTGATTCAGCCAGGAGGGTCTGGTTGACGCGGAGGCTACCGCAGAGTGTGAGGACCGTCCGCTCGAGTACCGCATACGCTGGTGATTCCGGACATCAAGACGATGAGCTCTAGAGAATCCAAAGGACGGGCCGTCAACGCCGTCTTGGTTCCCCTCGGCGGTGTCGGGATGCTGGCTGCCCTAGTTGGCGGCGGGCTCAAGGCATTTGGGATCGATATACGGGAGTTCAATTCGCTACCAAGACAGATCGCCGTAGGGATTGTGGGAGGTGTCTTCCTCCTCGTTGGGCTGTACTCGCTATGGATACTGCCCCTGGTGTTGTTTCGAGTCCGTAGGCTCGAATTTCGATACAGGCGCCTTCTCTTGCAGACCAACGACCTCGTCTTCACACCGGGCGGCATCCGTGACTTGCTCCTTGACTATCAGGCAAGTGGTTCGCCTCAAGCTTGGAGCGCAGTGCGTGAGTGCGCCAAAAGAAATGAGCGCAAGCTAGAGGCGCTCCGCAGAAATACGGAGCGGCTTGTCGAACTTGGCGACGATTCGAAAATCGCTCTCGTGCTCAACAACGTGATTAATTCCAAGCGCATCTACCTTTATGTTCACCTTCTGCGCATGCACGAGCCTACGGCCGGCCAGATCGCACCATTTATGGAATTGACGCGGGACCTTCAGGACCTAGTCGAAGATGAGTTGCCTCCGACAAAGCAGGCTCTCAATACGTTGTTAGCAGCCGCAAGAGCACGCAGCGAGGACCTCGAAGACCGCATGATCGGATAGCTGTCGGCCCGGGTGGTCACGCACCACTTTGGTTATTGCGGTGCCCCGGCGCGCAATCGCGCCGGGGCACGAACCAGCGATTGGCCTAACTGACGAAAGCGCAGGTGGCAAAGATGCCGATGGTGTGTGCCTTGGTGTCGTTGTTCTGCACGGCCGCCAAGAAAACGAAGGTCGTTCCCCCGAGGGTGCCGACCGTGAGCTCCTGAATGACGGTGTGAAAGTCTGCGGAACCCTCACCAACCACCGCCGCGCCACCGCCGAGCACCTTCTTTCCGGCTGGGCACGACACGGTGTTGCGCACAAATCCCCCTGCCGGCACGTCAAAGGTAGCCTCGACGATCTCATAGCCCGAAACTCCCGGCGGCCCTGCTGGTCCTGCTGGTCCTTGGGGCCCTTGCACTCCTTGGGGTCCTTGGGGTCCAGTCGCCCCGGTTGGTCCCTGGGGTCCTTGCGGTCCTTGGGGTCCTGCCGGTCCTGCCGGTCCTTGGGGTCCAGCTGGTCCTGCCGGTCCGGTCTGATTCCACTGGATCGCCGTCTCGTTCTGGTGACATGGCTGACCAGTGTTTACGATCTTGATCGTGCCGCTGTTGTTGTTGTAGCAAGCGTGAATGACGTGGGTAACTGGGTCCGGTGAGGTGATCTTGTGGCCCGCATAAACTGCCCCGCCGCCCAGGATGAGTGCGGCCACACTGATGAGTAGGGCGACAGGAAGAGGAAGGCGACGATTAGTGAACGATCGCACGACGCCCTGTACGTGCCTCATTCGACGCACCCCCGACTAAAGATCGCCAGGCTGCCGCTAGAGAAGCGGCGACTCCACTTAGCGACCGCTTAACAGTACTCCGGCAAACTCGTCATGCCAATCGGCGCGGCATTTCCCCAGAGTCGCTCGGCCGTCCAGGCGTTATTTCATTCCGACCGGCGTCGCCACCAGACGATCGCGACGGCGACACCGACAACGAGCAGCAGCGCCACCAGGATGAGGACCGCACCCAGGATCAATGAGTCGTTCTGGTTCGCGGTAGCTGCGGGTTTTGGCGACGCGCCGCCGCCCGACGGCGAAGGAGGTGCGGAGGAAGACGACGGGCTGGTTGGCGGCGAATGACTGGGTGATGGGCTGGGATGGGTCGGTGAAGGGCTCTGCCTCACCGGCGGCGAAGTCGGAACCGGCGAACACTGGGCGGGCGGAGGCAAGTTGGGCGTGACCGTGAAAACAGCCGATGCGCCGACTGAAGCTCCGTTCTGGTCACGCTGCGAGGCAGCGACGATGGCGGTCGGTGGTCGAACCGTCCCAGGTATGTCAACGCACCTGGAGAAAGTGCCGTCGGCGTTCACCGCCACATCGCTCGCCACCTGGAGAAGACCGACCTTGACGGTTACAGGTGTGCACGGGGAGGGCGACGTGCAGAATCCACGTCCATCGACCCGGACCGTGGTGCCGGGCGGCCCGGAATTGGGAGTGATCGTGATCGTGGGAGTGGTACTGGCGACAGCAAGGACAACCGATTGACAGGCCATCCCGGCCGCCGCCGCCAGACACAATGTGCCGGCGACAAGCGGCCGAGACCAGGCCTGCTGGCGACTTGTCACTACACGGAAACGATGGCGATCACTTCACGGTAACGTTCCGAACCGACGTGTTGTTGGCCAGGTTTGGATCCGGGGTGGATGATGTCACGGTGGCGGTGCTGGTTATCAACCCCTTGTTCCCCTGGATGAAGAAGTTGAGCTGGAACGTCTTGAGGCCGCTCGCGGCGATGGTGCCGAGACTGCAGGTGAAAACTGTTCCAGACGGGGCCGGGCACCCGGCGTTGTTGGAGACGTAGGAGCCGCTCTTCGCCGGCGGCAGCTGGACCGTCACGACCACGTTCTGGGCGTCGGACGGACCTGCGTTGGTCACGGTGATGGTGTAGTGGATCGTGGTCGACGGCTTGTAAACGTCTGTGTCCGAAGTGAGGCTGATGCCCAGGTCGGCCGAAGTGCTCACAGTCGACGACGCCGACGCTGTGTTGTTGGCTGGAATTGTGTCGCTCGCGGACGAGGATGCCGTCGCGCTCGACGTAAGTAGGGTGCCGGTTGGCACCGAGGAAGCCACCAGCACGTCGACATAAACGTCGACGGACTGGCTCAGGGCCAGCGTGCCGAGCGAGCAGCCCAGCTGGCTGATGGTGAGGAGGCTGCAGGACCCGCCGCCCCCAACGATGTGGAACGCGCTGAAGGTCGTGCCGGCCGGCAGGTTCTGGGTCAGCGTTGTGGCGGCGGCGACCGACGGCCCGTTGTTTGTGACAGTGGTGCGGTAGGTCAGGGTCGTGCCGGCGACGACCGGGTTGGGCGAGGCCGTCATCGTGGCGGCGAGGTCCGCCTGGGCGGTGACGGTGGTGGTGTGGTCGGCAAGGTTGTTGCCGATGTTGCTGTCGAACGTGTCTGCGCTTACGCGCGCGCTGTGGTTGAGCGTGCCGGTCGTGTCAGGCAGGACATGAACCGTGATCGTGACGGTGATGGCGGGACCGCCCGGCGCCTGGCTGCCGAACGCGCATGTCGTGGGCAGAAGCGGATTGCCCGGCGTGCCAGACGTGCAGCTGCCCGTGCTCGGAGTGACCGAGACGAGACTCTCCCCCGCCGGGAGGCTGTCCTGCAGGACGATGTTCTTGGCCGTTGATGGGCCTCCGTTGGTGATCGTCAGGACGTAGGACATGTTCGTGCCGGCTACGACTGAGGCCGGCACGGTGGACCCCAACGCGAGGTCGGCGACGGCTGTGACAGTCAAAGAGACGGTTACCGAGTTGTTGGTGCTGTCGGGGTCGGGCGTATCAGAGCGCACGGTGGCCAGGTTGTCGATGTTCGTGCCCTCGTTTGATGTGACTTGATAGTCGAAAGACTTGCGCCCTGGATCGGTTGTGGTCGCGGCCGTGACCGTGCCAAGTGAGCACACGAGCTGCTGGCCATCCGAGAGGGAGGACAAGGTGCAGAACCCGGGGAATCCAGTGACCGTCAGCGGAACGACGGGGTTGCCGCGGACGACATCGGTGACTACCACCTGCCGAGCGTCAGAGGGCCCGTGGTTGTCCACGTACACCGTGCACTGAATGGGCTGGCCGGCGTAGATGGTCGTGTCGGGCTTGCAGATCTTCGTGACCGCCAGGTCGGCGGAGTCATTGACGATCGCGGTGTCAGCGGCCGAGTTGTTCGCAAGGTTGGGGTCGATGACCGCCGAGCTCGACACGGTGACGTTGTTGGTGATGCTGGTCGGTCCTCCGGCGGCGGCCACTGTCGATTTGTCCACGAGCGTCTGGATGTCGAAGTTGATCGTCTGGCCGTTCGCCATGTCTCCGAGCGAGCACGTCACGACGGATCCAATCGCGCTGCATCCTGCAGGCGGATTCAGCGTGTTGGCCAGATACTTGGCCTGGGGCGGCAGCGTGTCCTTCACGACAACGTTTGGTGCCGCGTCCGGACCGTTGTTGGTGACGCTCACGTGCCACGTAAGAAGCGTGCCTGCGATCACCGGCTCGGGAGAGTGCGTCTTGGTGACAGACAGGTCGGCGTGGGGAAGATCGATCTCCCACATTCCACGACCGGCGCTGGACGTGTACGCCTTGCCCGTCTTCTCGTCGAAGAAAAAGCCAGTCGCGCGAGATATGGCGACGGATCCACTCAGCTGCGACCAGGTCTGTCCACCGTCGACCGATGCGAAAACTCCGTTGTCGATGGTGCCGACCAGGACGGTACTGCTAGCGCCGTCGAGGCCGATTGCCGTCACGAAGGAGCCCCCGCTTCCGTTGAGCGCGAAGAACCCGTTGTTGGTGGCAAGGTTCGTGATCGCAGCGTCCGGAGTAAACGAGTCACCGCCGTTGATGCTCTTCTTGACGGAAGGCGTGCCCCCCAGGTCAACCGCGTAGAGCTGCAGTGGGTCGCTGGGCTTGACGGCGATGTTGGCCGCGCTCGTCAAACCGGCGCCGATCTGCGTGAGCGTGGCGGTGCCGTTGAGCGGCCCGCTCAGCCGGTAGAGCCCGCCGTCGAGCAAATAGAAGGTTGGACTGGCGGGGGGCCCCGAGGCGACGAGCTGGGCGGGAGTCGGCCCAGACGGCAGGTCAGGCCCCATCTGGGTCCACGCGCCGCCTTCGTTAGTGGTCACGTAGACCCGCCATATCGGCGTCCCGCCCCCAGTGCTGGTGACCAGCGCGTATCGCTGGTTGCCGAACTGGGAACCGATGATGTTGCCGAATGCCGGGAACTGGCCGGGAGGCAGGTTCATGTCCCCCGTACCCGAGAGGTCCTGGTTCGCTACCTCAAGCTTGGCGGTCACCGCGCCACCGCCCGTGAAGCAGCAGATCTTCCACGCCACGCGTGAGGGTGGACCGTCCTGGTCGGCGAGGACGCCGAAGACGTCGGGACCGCCCTGGCCCCACGTAGCACCGCCGTCGAGACTGTCCCAGATGCCGTTGTCCTGCGTGCCGAAATAGAGGTCTGTGTGTCCGGAGTACGACGTGCCGGCGCCACCAGTTGACTGGAGACCGTGCAGGCCGACGTTCGCCGGCGTGAAGCTGGGCGAGCTGTTGCAGCCGTTGGTGGTGGAGAAGACTCCGCCGTCGCCGGAGGTCAGGAACGGACACCCGTCGCCACCGAACGCGAGCGACGAAGCGTCCGGCGCATTGTGGGGGACGCTCGAGTCGTAGACGCTGAAGGCACCGCCATTGTTGCCGTTACCGACGGCGCACCGCGGGGGACCGGCTGTGATGTCGCACTGCTGGTGCAGCCACACCTGGTCCGTCGCGTAGAACAGCTCGAAGTGGTTGGCGTTGCCGTCAAAACCCGGTGCCGTGATGACGTTGGGCGGCCGTCCGTTGCCGTCGGACGACCCGTTTAGGCTCGTCCACGATCCTGCCGCCCCACCGTTGTCGTTCTCCAGGATCTGGGTCTCGTTGATGCCGTCGCTGGGGGAGGGCGTGCGGATCGGGGACGCGAGGAAGACGACGTTGGCGTCCTGCGGGGCGGTCGTAATGCGGCATGGGAGGTATCCATTACCGGCGCCGCCGCGGATCGGTCCCGCCGCGTCGAACGCCGACCACGAGGTTCCGCCATTGGTCGAGCGGAAGAAACCGAACGCTCCGCAGGTGTCCACGGTGAAGTTCGGGCCCGTGCCACGGATCTTCACGTCCCAGTACTGGTTGGCGTTCGGCGAGAAGGGGTCGAGGTTGGCCCAGGTGCCACCCGAGTTCGTGCTCTCAACCAGGCCGCAGTCCGTGGCCACAAAGATCGTGAGGTTGCCAGGGGTCCCCGCTCCGATCGCGATCTTGTGCGCGCTGGACGGGTTGCCCGCACCGCAGGGCGACGTCGTGGCGCGAGCCCAGGTGAATCCGCCGTCCGTGCTGCGATAGATCTCAGCCCCCGTGACGTTGGCCGCGCCATCGTACTCGCCGGTTGCGATGACAAGGCTGGGGTCGCTGGCGGCGAACTGGACGTCGTCCATCGAGGTCAAGGGAAGACCGTCGACGTGAGCCCAGTGTGCGCCGGCGTCATTTGAACGCCAGAGGCCGCCGAGCTCTACCGCGGCGAGCACGATCTGCCGGTTGACGGGATTTACCGCCAGGGCTTCGTTGCGTCCACCGAACAGATTCCCTGATCCAACGCTGTTGGCGTTCACGTCCTTCACGGCGGGTGGTGCCACAAACGCCTGGGCCGAAAGTCCGACGGGTGCCCCAGTTGCGAGGCCCGGCCCCACCCATATGCTTGCTGCCAGCAGAGTCCCCGCCCCTAGCCGCGCCAATACAGCACGCGACAGCCGTGCAACCATGACCCTTCCTCTCCAGCTCAATAACGGACACACCAAAACGTCCCTGAGCGCTTTGGGCGCGAGAACCATAGGCGCGCCCAGACGTGGCGTCAAGAAGAGTCTTTGGGGGAAACCATTCCTATTGTCGTGGCTCCACAAAACTTCATAGATGTCGCCACATTGTTGAGCAGCTGATCTTCTGCCGGGAGCTGCCAGCTCTGACGCAAGGCTCTCGGATGCGGGTCGATTCAGTCAGGCCTCGGCGGTTGCTGCATCGTTGCTGGACCGTTCTGCACTAGCGGAACGCCAGGCGCGCCTCGTTGGAATTCGAGATTGGCTCCGGGACGGAGATTCGAACTCCGAACCTTGCGGTTAACAGATCGCTGCAGCCCGTTCAGAAATCGCGTTAAGTATTCGCCGAGTGCCACTGAGTGCCGCCACATCACACCGTTTGCCACCGGCGTTGCTGTACGCCGAATGGGTGCACCATCACCAAGATTGGGCTAAGGGCGCCGGTGCAGCTGCCACCGATCGAGCTGCAGAAGAGCCTGGGCATGCCAGCGCAGCGCAATGCCAGGCGGGCCGATCGTGTCGATGGCCAGGGACACGTGCTCAACGGCGAGCCTTAAAGCTTCCTCCTGACCCTCAGGTCGCTTACCTACAAGCAGCTGAGCCACCGTCCCAAAGGCGGCAACGGGCTCTGCACCGTAGCGTTCGTGCCACCTGCGCGCAGCGCTCACGAGCATTGCGTGGTCCGCCTCGAAAAGCGTGTGCACGTACGCATAGGTATTCCATGGATCGCCTACCGGCAGCAGAGCCAGCGCTACCTGCCACGGTGGGGTGAACCAATCCTGGTAGCGCAGATCGACTTTGCATCCACGTGCCATTTCCCAAGCGAGCAGATGCCGCTGGAGACCGATGTCGCCCTGCGCCTTGTAGATCTGCCTAAGCTCCTCCTCGCCGGGAGCCGCACCGCAAGCCCAGTCGGTCTTACCGCGCTCGCTCGTCAGGTGCGATTCGCCTTCTTCATCTAGAAGAGTGCTTCGCGGAGCCATCAGCTCGCCGACGTGCCGCTCCATGTCAATCTGCATCGCTCGGCGGATCAGTTCACTCGGCTTTTCGCCGTCGTATGGCCATCTCGAGAACGGATCTGCGCGGACGAAGGTCTCTGGCCAGTCAAGTGCCGGACCCGGCGACGTAAGCAGGATCGGCCACCGCCCAGTCGACGACGCCACCGCCCGGGCGCGACTCCATGCATCGACCATCTCGGGGGTGGTGACCTCCACCAAGATCGCTGTGCCATCGCCCGCCGCATCAAGAGCGAGCGTCCTTCGCCCGCTGAGACCAGTTATCTCCACGGCATACGAGATCTCATCGCTCAAGACGTAACAGGTGCTTAGGCTAGTTCGTTCGTTCGCAGGCCGAGGCTCCCGATAGCAAGTGCGCGCTCCCCGGCAAGGTGTAACCGACGCATCTCGAGCACTCTGGCCTCGACTACAGGCGGGGTTTGATGCGGACAGTAAGCCGGCCGGTGCGACCTATCATTGAAATTGCCACCCGAGTTCGCCGAGTGTCGTGCCGCCAGATGCCATGGCTTGCCGCGGGCGTTGCTGTACGAACCCGGGCGGCGGCGTGGTCAGGGGTCAGGACTGTTGGGCGGGAAGATCTCGGTAAGAGTGTTGGCAGCCAGGTCGTACATGAAACCCCGAACCTTATCCCGATAAACGAGGCCCGTGTAGGTCTTTAAGCGCTCAACGTCTTCCACGACGGCCTTGATGGGGTCGGCAAAGCAGCCAAGCTCTTCAGTGAAGACATGCCCGGTGGCGACCGTGATTCGGGCGGCAAGCTCTGATTCAGTGAACCGACCTAGTGCACATTCCGTGTGATGAAGCACCATGGCTTCGCGGGTGCCGAGGATCGCCTGAGAGATAGCTAGAGAACGCAGCGCGTCGATCGATGCGCGACCTCCGGCATTGCGGATCACATGAGCGTCACCCGGCCTCAAGCCAAGCAGTGCGGCCACATCAACCCGCGCGTCCATGCATGTCAATACGACGAGCTTCATTGCTGGCTCGATGACTCGAGCCGCCATTCCCAAGTAATGGAGCCGAGAGTTCATGACGACCTGATCGATCGCGTCCACTACTAAAGGAGGGTGACAGAATCCCGCCGCTTGGCTGTGGGTGACGGGCCGCCGGACGTCGTATTTCACGGTTCAGGTTCGACACTGGGCCGGAGCCTCAATGCGCCGCCAGGCCGGCACCAGGCTAGGCTCGAACCGACAATGGCGAGCTAGGCGCGGGATCGGAAGCGACGGAATGCATTGACGTTCGAACGAGCTGCGAGGCGGGTTCGCCCATGACCTACTGCGCTGGGACGAGCTCCAGCGACGCTACCGCTAGGAGCTCGCGGAGAAGACCGACGAGCTTCGAGAGCTGGCCGGGCTCACTCGGGGCGCGCCGCCCGGCCTTCTGCAGGGAACTCGGGACAATGACTGCAACCAGGCTGTTGTCTTGAGGGACGTGCTGGAACAAGGAATCGCGCCGTAGGCGTCTATACATCACACATAGGCAAGGACTGTGCCATCAATGAAGACAGCGCGCGCGCTGAGGGTCAGGGTATCTGCAATCCCAGCCGGATGGCAAGCATCACCGCATGCGTGCGATTGGTTGCCCTCAGCTTGTCGTAGACGCTCACGAGATGGTTTCGCACCGTCTTCGGGCTGATGCCGAGCCGCCGGGCGATCTGCTTGTTCGACAACCCCTCCGCGACCTCATTCAAGACCTGGATCTCGCGATTCGTGAGCAGGGGCTTCGGTTTCACCGCCAGGGCGAGCGCGCCGCGGGATGCGCCCGCGTCTTCCCCCGTCACCGGAACGATGCGCGCGACGAGACCGGTTGCTGAGCCGTGCAGGTCCCGTTTCATGTCCACGTCTGGATATCTCCCAACTGAACCGGCGCTTCGGCAGGAAGCGAATGAGGCCAGGGTAGGCAGCCTTCTTGGGTCCGAAAAGGCGGGAAATACCTGAAAGGCGATGCGCGCGGTACCTGAAATTCGGCCGGACCGCGGAGTTCCTCAGCAGGTAATGTGCAGCACCGCGTTGGTGCTCGGATCCGACCGAGCGAGGAGCCGGATCGCTTCCGCGGTCGGCACCACGACGACCTCGACGCCGCGGCGCTTCGCCTCCTCGTAGACGGCTGACATCACCGGCAGCGAGCCCGGTTCGCCCGTGCCGACGACCAAGCGTTTGCACTTCCACGGGATCTTCTCCTCGACCGAAAGCGGAGTGTGGCCGAATTCGGCGCGGAAGGCTTGGGACGGTTTCTTCTTCCGCATCTTCAACCTGCCACGGTCGATGACCACGTCGCGCTCGTAACGCTCGCCGTCAACCTCGATGCAGCCGAACGAGAACTTGTCGATGCGCATTGCTTTACCCTCCTCATTCTGATCCGCGAACCGAGAAAGTCCCGGATCACGTCGGCGGACTCCCGCGCCTGGACCACCAGCCGCGCCGCCCAGCACGCGCGCGTTGACCCCCCTGATGCTCGCGGGCGCCGAGGACCCGATCGCGGCACCAGACCGAAGTCGAAGCCCACACAGTGACAACCAGCACCGTCGTCGCTGTCTTCCAGGCGGGTCGGTTTCTTGCTGATGGCGGCTCCTCGGGAATTGGCTTCGCGACCTCGCAGAATGCCGGCTCGACGTGGACCTCGGGGCTGCTGCCCGGCATCACGATCTGCGTCATCGGGCCGGCTGGCTCGTGGACGACTACTGCAGCTGCCAGCGCTCTACGTCGATGGTGATGAAGTCCGGAGCCGGAAGGACCCATTCGTACTGCACGGGTGTCAGCTTGACTCGACGTTTCGACGCATAAGGAATGCCGCTGGACGTCCGATGCTCAAAGACCACGTTAGCCACGTCGACCCCAACAGCGGCGGCCACTGGTGCATAGTCGTTGCGCCTGAGCAGGCCGGTTTTCGTGTCAAACCAGAATCGCTGGACGCGGCTGTGGACCGGCAGGTTGGATCCATAGTCTGCCTGCAGCTCGTCGCCGGCGAGCTCGGTCCACACGATGTCGGTTCGCATCAGCTGATACGGCAGCGTGAAATAGCCCCAGAACGCATAGCCCAGGAAGTAGACGAGATTCAGGCGATCCCATCTGGTGCTCAGGCTCGCGTTCTGTAGGTGCCGGCGAGCATCGTCACGTTGCTCGAGCACTTTTCCGTCCGAAGATTCGATCGTCACGCTGAAGCCATCGAGGATCCCGACGTCACCGGACCCGTCAACCGGTGCGATCACCGTGTGCGGCCGCCGCACGTCAACGGTGAACCGGGCGTGCGATGGGATGTTGATGCCCTTCTGTTGGAAGAGGAGGCCACCGACTGTGACAGCGGCCTGCACCGTATGCGCACCAGTCCAGACCACCTCGCCGCCATAAGCCTCAAGGGCGCGTGCCGCGGTTGGAGAGAGGTGACCTGGGGCCGACGGCCGCGCGTTCCCGGACCCCGACGGCCCAAGAGCCGCCGCCGTCAGCGTGTTCTCATAGACGGTCCACAGAGCAAGGACTCCGAGCAGAGCAAGAAGGATGGCGACAATCGCCGCGACAACCCTGACCAGCGGCCTTCGCGTTGCCATGCGCGCCTCAATCTAACCTCGTCACGCGCGATACGAAGGCAACAGACAGGGCTCGCCCGGCTCCTCGTCAGCCTGGCCCGACGAAAGCCGGCGTCCCGAGTGAGGTGACCTACACCGGCCGCTTCTGCCCGTCAGGCGTTGGCGGCCGCATCGCGGCACCGACTGAGCTCACCTTATCCGGGCTCGTATGAGCGGCGTTCCTGGCATGGTGCGAATCGAACTGGCGGGCCTGCCGGCGCTTTACGACCTCGATCCGAAGACGCAAGTCCTGAGCGGGCTCCTGCGCCGGGAATTCCGAGGCCTTTGCAAGAATTTGCCGAAACGCTGATCTTAAGCAGCCAATGTTGTCCTTTGAATATCAAAGGCAAATCGGCAGGAATGGGTGGATTCTGGCGGTGGCTGTTCGGTGGGCGGCGCAATCGGGCCTGGTGCTGTGAAAGCTGCAGGCTGGCGGTCGCCCGCGAACCTTCGCGCCGCTGAAGCCGCCGGCCGGGCATGGAAAGAAGCGGCCCAGACTCTAAACGGCCCTCGGGTGGATATCTTCCCGCCTCGACACGATTTGACAGCGGGGCCGGCCAGGGCGATCCTGAAGTGGTGATTAAGCGAAAGGTATACGGCACTCGCCGGCTGACATCGAGAAGATGACGGGTCGGCGCGCCGCGGCTGAGTTTGGCTACGACTCTGCAGCCGAACACGCGGCCATCGAGGGCGAGCTTTTGTGGAAGCTCAAGCCGACAGGGCCGGTCGCTAGCGGCGCTGCGCAGCTCATTGCAAGGTTAAGTGGACGGCCAGGCGTGGCCAGTCGCCGGCTGGATCTCGCGCGTGTTGCGTCCCGCCTCGAGATCCTCCGCCTCCGGGGCCTAGCCTGAGGTCAATGATGGCGCCCAAGTCAGCCACGGCGAGTGAGATGCGCTGGCGCAGCCATCCGCTGCTGAGCACGCTGGTCAAGGCGGTCGTAATCGTGGCGCCGGCGGTCGCCGCCGCGGCGGTGGCGGTCGCGATCAGCCGTGCGCTGTCGATCCCTCACGGAGCCCCAGGCACAGTCATGTGGTGGGGAGTGTTGCTGGTCACGACCTTTGCGACATGGCTGGTTTTCGCGACCCTCCTTCAAAGACTGCTGCCTCTGGCCGCCCTTCTCGACCTCACGCTGCTCTTTCCCGACGCGGCGCCCTCGCGGTTTGCCATGCTCCGCCGGAGCGCCAATCCGCGCCAGCTTCAGAGCGAGCTCCGTCGGTTACGCGATGCAGCGCCTGATGCCGAGCCGGGACATCGCGCCCAGGTCATCCTGGAGCTCGCGGCCGCATTGAGCATCCACGACAGCCGGACTCGCGGTCATTCCGAACGGGTCCGCATGTTCACCGACCTCGTTGCGCAACAGCTGCGACTTCGCAAGAGCGACGCCGACCGGTTGCGCTGGGCAGCGTTGCTGCACGACATCGGCAAGCTGTCGGTGGCTGCGGAGATTCTGAACAAGCCCGGCCGTCCCGACCACGAAGAATGGGAGACCCTTCACCGCCATCCCCTGGAGGGCTACCGCCTCATAGCCCCACTGCACGAGTGGCTCGGGGACTGGGCGGCGACGGTGCGCGATCATCACGAGCGGTTCGACGGCTCCGGTTACCCGAACGGCCTCAAAGCCCAGGCAATCTCACTCGGAGGGCGGATCGTCGCCGTCACCGACAGCTACGAAACGATGACCGCGGCCCGGCCGTACAAGGCGCCGATGAGTGTCAGAGCGGCCCGCGAGGAGCTGGTCCGGATGTCCGAAAGTCACTTCGACCCCGCCGTTGTGAAGGCTTTTCTCGAGATCTCTCTGGGCAGGCTGTGGCAGGCGATCGGCCTCACTGCCCTGGTGGCCCAGCTTCCGCTGCTGGCGCCCGCCTCGAGGCGCCTGTCGCAGGTTGGCTCGAGGTCAGTGTCAGCGCTCACCGCGGCGGCCGCCACTGCCACGTTGGTCGCTGCCGGATTCGTCGGGCCGCCCAGCCCGGCCTACGTGTACGGCGCTTCGTCGGCCGAAAACCCGTCCGTGCAGGCCACGACCAGTTCCACCCAACCAAGCTCCGCGCCGGCCGCTCCTAAATCGCCGGCTGAACCTGGAACTCCTCCGACCACCACGCGCCAGGTTGCATCGAGCCCCGGTCCTGGCACCGGCACCGCCGCAGGCCAATCATCAAGCGCGGCTGCGAAAGCGCCCAGCTATCCGGCGGGCATCAGCCGGCGAGTGGCGATCCCAAAGGGGATCGCGAAGAAACCGAGCGCTTTCAACATGTGGAGAATCCATCACTGAGCGCCTGTCATGCGCTGAAGCAAACGTTGCCTTGCGAGCGCTCGCATACCACCCTCGACTGAAGCGAACCGGTACCCGGCACCGGCGCAGCGGCTCAACCTCTCGCGCACGAACGCTCCGGCGGCAAGTCAGACAGCGCCTGCACTGCCAAAGCGCTTCCTCTCGGCCAGGGTGCATTGATCCGCACAGCCGTCGGCAATGCTGGCTGTGGCTTGGCGTGAATGAAGCGTTCCGGTCCCGAATCAGAAATCAGACGTTGGGTCGTCCACGCATGTCGGTTTTTGACCGTTTTCGTTTGAAACTTCAAGCCGACGGTTGGGGTTCCGTCGAGATTGTGCCGTTGGGCCACGAGTCTGCCTCTGTTGGTGCTCACGAATAGTGCAGAGACCTAGTCACGAAAAGTGCAGAGGTCGAGGCGAGCAGGACCTGCTACAGGGCGCGACCGCTAGTCAGCGGGCATCGGGCTTACCGCAATTAACTGCGGTAAGTTTGCGTAAGGTCGTTCGCGGAGACAGCTCACTGAATCGCCCTGGGTTTCTTGGAGGCTTCCCCGTTTGGTTTCACGCAACGGCTGACACCGCGCGCTCCCGATAGTAGGTCGACTCGAACTCTGCTGGTGGCACATCCCCGATGGAGCTGTGGAGCCGGCGTTGGTTGTACCACTCGACCCAGCGCGCAGTCGCCAGCTCGAGCTGCTCGAATGAACGCCACGGTCCTTGCTTGCGGATGAGCTCGGTCTTGTAGAGGCCGATGACTGACTCGGCCAGGGCATTGTCGTAAGAATCGCCGCGTGAGCCGACCGAGCAGACGGCGCCGGCGTCGGTGAGACGCTCGGTGTAGCGAATAGCAAGGTACTGGACGCCGCGGTCGGAGTGATGGACCAGACCCTTGAGGTCGGTCCTGCCTCTTGACCAGATCGCCATCTCCAGGGCGTCGAGGGCGAGTTCTGCACGCAAAGTGGTCGAGACCTTCCAACCCACGATGTGGCGACTGAAAACGTCGGTGACGAACGCCGTGTTCACAACACCTGGCCAGGTGCTGACATAGGTGAGGTCGGCGACCCAGAGCCGATTGGGTGCTGTCGCACTGAAGTCTCGGTCGACCAAGTTGGCCGGCCGGGATTCGACCTGCGGCGGAATCGTGGTCCGCCAGTTTTTGCCCCGGACCGCCCCTACGAGTTCAAGATCGGCCATCAGGCGGCCCACACGGTCACGACCGACCTCGATGCTCTCACGCCTCAGTTGCTTCCAGACCTTCTCAGTGCCGTAGACGTCGAAGTTCTCTTGGTGCACACGGGCGATCTCAACCTTGAGCTCCCGATCACGCACCTGACGCGCGGATGCTGGCCGCGAGAGCACCGCGTAATAAGTAGACGGGCGACCTGCAGCACATCGCAGATCGGCTCGACCCCGAACCTGTCCCGGTGTTCGTTGATGAAGCTCACTACTTCGGCAGTCGAGGGTCGAGCTCCCTCGCGAAGAAAGCCGACGCCGCCTTGAGGATCTCGTTGGCTCGCCGGAGCTCGCGAACCTCCTTCTCCAACTCAGCTATGCGCTGCTGGTCTTTGGTCGTCACTCCAGGGCGCTGACCATTGTCGATCTCGGCTTGCTTGACCCAGTGACGCAGTGTCTCCGAGCCGAGTCCCAGCTGCACCGCGATTCGCGTCACCACGCCGTGGCGCTCCCCGGTCTCCTTCATGGTCTCCTGGACCACGCGGACCGCTCGCTCTCTCAGCTCAGCTGGATGCTGGTGTCCCGATCCGTGCTTGGACGTCTGCTGCTTCGATGCTGACATGGGCTACATCCTCCCAAAGAATGCAGCCTCCATCAAACCCAGGGCAGTTCACACCGCTGGCCCAAGAGGCCGATTTTGTATTCGAAAATTGGCTCCCCTTAGTGGACGCTCTTCGAACTTTTCTCCTGGCTACCAGCGATTCTGTTTCCCTATCGAGCCGTGAAGGGGTTTCAGCAGATTAGGTCGGCGGGCACCTGGAGGTCGTCGCGCGCGTACAACGAGGCGATGGCTGCCGGATCGTTGGCAGCGCTGACAGCAGCAAGCATGTCGAGGAGCTCGTCATAATCGGCGCCCGTCCTCCCTTTATAGGCGTCCTCCATCCGGCCCCAGACATCCCACGGAAGGGTCTCAACCTTGTTCAAAGCCGCCAGGTCCTTGACTGCATTGCCGCGGATCTCACCCACACCCCAGTTCTCCGTGCCATAGACCCCGAATTGGGAGGCGTCGATCTCTCCACGCCGGAACGCATCCCAGGCTTCACCGCCACTGAGGAACTCACCAGGGCGGAGGTCTTCCGGGTTTGAAAGCACGTCCTGGCCGAGGATCTCGGAGTCGATCCGCACCCATCGACCGCTCATGTCATCCCAGTATTCGGTGATCCAGTGGTCGAGACTCTGGCCTGGCTGGAAGTAGGTTGCGAAGCCACAACGGACACGGGCTCGGATGCCGCGGTAACGCAGCAGCGCGCAGCTGATCACTGCGAAGTGTCGGCAGGTGCCAATCACACGCTTGTCCGGCTCTCGGGGAACGCTCAACGGCGTCCCATCCAACGCCAACAACGCCAGGACCAGCTTGCTAACAGGGCGGATCTGGTTTTCGCTGAAACGCTCGGACGCCAGCCCGAGCTCTTGTGCGTCGCTTGGCTGGATTACGAGGGCATGTACCGGCCTGCAAATCTCGACCGGATGGGTCGCCACCGGCTGGAGCACGGCGGAACTAACACCATCGAGGGCCGTCAGTGGGCCAGGCGCGGTGTAGTCGATGACGTCGTCCATTGTTTGCGATCTTATGCATTTGTGGCCGGCCACGAGGAAAGGAGCCGACCCAGCGTGAGCATCGTCCTCAATCACTCGGTAGACATCGCGGGAGAGTGACACAAAACTGGCTCCGGGACGGAGATTCGAACTCCGAACCTGGTTAACAGATCGCTGCCGCCCGTTCAGAAATCGCGATCCGAAATCACCGAGTGCCGCTCAGTGCCTCCACATGCCATGGCTTACCGCCCGCGTTGCTGTAGCCAGACGGTCTCGCCGAGCAATCTCTCCCGCACCCCACACATATAAAGGACGCGTGCAGGCACCGACTCCAGCTGGTTTTGAATACCGCGTTTCTATCGTCCGCCGGCGTCCATCGATGTCCGCGCAAGATCACGTGCCAGCAGCGAGGATCCGCTGACGTTCGCCAGCGGTAGCCAATGTTAAGAAGAATGGCTGTCAACTTGGCTGTCACGAGCTCTGCATCCCTCCGAAGCACGGTCCCGAACGGGCATGATGTCGTGTCCTCCGTGCCTTATGGTGTCCGGCAGGTTCCTCCAGGCCCGGCGGTCCATGGACCTTTGACCCGGGGCGCCAACACCAGGCACGAGCGTGCTGGCGGGCGCACGAGCGACCAGACTTTCATGGTCGTCGAGCGCGGATGTAGGCGCTCCCGATCTTGCCGTCAACCCCCGGCATGGACTCGGTGGCGTGAACCTGGAAGTCGGGGTCCGCGAATCCCGCGTCCAGGAGCGCGGCGCGGTACTCGTCGATGGGGATGGTGCCCGAAATGCAACCCGCCCAGGAATCAAGACTCTCCCTGATGGTGGGGTCGAGAGACTCGAGTTCCACCATGTCGGCGACGGCGAATAGCCCGCCTGGGCGCAGCACCCGGAACGCCTCCCTGATGACCGCACCCTTGTCCTCCGCGAGATTGATCACACAGTTCGAGATGACGACATCAACCGAGGCATCGGGAAGCGGCACTCTCTCGATCGTGCCTTTGAGGAAGGTGGCGTTGGTTGCGCCAGATTTCTCCGCGTTGCTTCGGGCGAGGTCAAGCATCTCGTCCGTCATGTCCACTCCGTAAGCGTGACCACCCGGCCCCACGCGCTTCGCGGATAGCAAGACATCAAGGCCGGCTCCGGAACCCAGATCGAGCACGACCTGCCCCGGCACGAGCTGGGCAAGTATGGTCGGGTTGCCGCATCCAAGGCTGATTCCGTCGCTCAAGCCGATCTCTTTCAGCTCTTCGGCTGAATACGACCCGCTGCAGCCGCAGTCCGGCCCGTCGGCCTGGCAGCAGCCCGCATCTGCAATGGTCTGGCCGGTCGGTATTACCGCCAGTTGCTTGGCTACCTTTGAGTACCGAGACCGAACCGACTCGATCACCTGGTTCATCTGCGTCAGCTACTCCTTTAATCGATGAATGTCGATCGATCAGCCTAGTATACCTATCGACGATTGTGGATGGATTCGCGTATGATCTCGCCGTGGCCGTGAAGGCGCTTCCCGTGGTCAGGCAGCGTGGGGTCTGCTGTGGCCTGCCCGATGTGGACGTGAGCTGGGCGGCAGAGACCGCTGAACTCATGAAGGCGCTCGCCGACCCGACCCGGTTGACCATGGTCGCGTCGCTATGGAAAGCGAAGGCGCCAATTTGCGTCTGCGACTTCACTGCCGGCCTGGAGCTCAGCCAGCCGACCATTTCTCACCACATGGCCAAGCTGAAAGAGGTCGGCTTGGTTGAGTCAGAGAAGCAGGGAATTTGGATTTACTATCGTCTGCGTGGGGATCTGGCGCCTGCCACCCGCTTGCTTCTCGCCCAACTCATGGCATAGCCAGACTGGCTGTAGGTCGAACCTGCACCTCGCCAGAGACATCACACGTCGCGGCCATCGTGTTATAGATCGCGCCGAAGCGGCGGATGTTTCGATGCAAGAGCGTGGGGTTCAACAAATACTTCGCTTTCGTCGTCTGAGCCCCAGCGGGTACTTACCTTAGCCAGATGGGATTGCCGGCGGACGTCGCAAGAGGCGTCGCCCGATGCATTCATGGTGGTGCACTCATCCCCGATGCTTCGTAGCTCAGAAGCATCAACGTGCGCGTTGGATCAACTCGTGCTCTACACCCCGCCGCAAGCAGCACATCATGCCGTCGGCGGCGACAAGGGGCAGCAACTCTACGAGTGATGAGATGGAGGGGCCCAGATAGCGGGTGGTGGCCGAGGATTCGGGCCCACAGACCCCGAAGAACAGGGATCGGGTACATGCCAGCTACCAATGCGGGAACAATGTCATTGTCGACCTCAGCCATCGCGGCGCTCGAGAGCGGCGCGGGCATTTACAACGTCGCCGACGACGAACCGGCGCCCGCGCGCGTGCAGATCGCCGCGTTTTGTGCTGAGGTTGGCGCGCCCAAACCATGGCGGCGTATACCCACGTGGCCCGTCCGCATCGGAGTCGGTGACTTTTCGGCTCGCCTGCTCACCGAGGGTCGCGGCGCTTCCAACGCCAAGGCGAAGCGCGAGCTTTATTGGTCTCCGTCACGTGCGACCTGGCGGGCGGGGTTTCTCGCTCAGTAGCGAAGGATTGCGAACGAATCGGAACTGTTGACTTCTGATGAACCCCATGAAGGCGTTGGTCCTGAGCCTCTTCGCGGCCTATTGGATCCTCGTCGTCCTGATCCTGGTGTTCGCACGCGACGTCGCTGATCAGGTCGCGCGATTGTCCGGCGACCAGCGGCCGACCGAGATTGCCTACTTCCTGGTGTTCACCGCCCTCTTGGCTCTGCTCTCCACCGGCGTCGTCCGCGGCTGGCGCTGGATCTTTTGGCTGATTCTGGTCGCCTTTTTCGCAGGCATCTTGCGAGTGCCTGCTTCGGTCATGGAGCTGTCCGGGAACATCCCAGCGCAGGGCCCGCCCTGGTACGTGGTACTGCAAGCCGTTGTCGGCTTGACCCAGTTCATCATTGCGCTGGCTATGGTGGCCGGCTACCGCAAGGCCGGGGCATGGGGCTGGCCATGGCCGTCAACAGCCCATCTTCTCTGAGTGCATCGAAAGCGGAACTGGCGGGCCGTACCTACCGTAACGCGAACCAATCGATCACGCTGACAGGCATCGCGATCAACCTCCGCTGATCCCTGCGTTGTCACATTTCTCGGCAGGGTGAGCCAGACACCGGCGAGGGGTGATACTTACTCAGCCAGACCGCCTCAGCAGCAGCATCCAGAACGGTCAGCTGACGCCATTCGATTGCTGTTATTGGATCTCGGTCCAAGACATCGTGCCCACGACGTTGGCTGCAATCAACGTCCGGTCGGCGGGATCCCATACCAGCACTGTTCCGGC
>Ga0070698_100000311_pt1 | contig 49357 bp, 37 predicted proteins | sample KBSK1502metaG_FD_65477 | JGI IMG/M metagenome (GOLD analysis project Ga0070698, IMG submission 65477) | Corn, switchgrass and miscanthus rhizosphere microbial communities from Kellogg Biological Station, Michigan, USA - KBS K1-50-2 metaG | ecosystem: Host-associated > Plants > Roots >...
CGCAGGCTCGTGAGCACGGTCCGCACGTCGAGCCCCTGGACGTTCCAACTGATCGTGTCACCGAGTTCGGCGCCCATTGCGTCCGCCACTTCGATTTCCAGCGACACTTGCGGCACTCCACCGGGCGGAGTGGGTTGTTCGCCGAACCACTTGCCGGCCATCACCTTCTCCGTCTCGCTGACATCGCGCCGGAACGTGGACCGATATTCGCGCCGCAGCGCCCACGCTCTTCCGCGCATCGTCGTGTCAGCCAGGATCTCTGCAACGGGGCGGCCGTTGACGGCCGAAACGCGCATCGTGATGATGGGCACGCGCGCCGCAAATTCGCGCTGTTGCCCCGCCACGATGGAGTCGATGCCCGGCATCTGGTCGTCCTGGATGTCGAAAAAGACCAGGTTGCCGCGGGCGCTGAACTCCGCCTGGCGGAACGTCGCCAGCAGGTTGGATTGCACGAGGTACAACGTCGTGACGAGAAACGCGCCGAACCCCAGCGAGAGCACCACGCTCCGCGTCTGGTTGCCGGGCCGATACAAGTTCGCCACGCCCTGCCTGACGACATACGGCCAGCCGCTGCGCAGCGCGCGCCGGGCCGTCAGTGAGAGCAGCGCCGCGCTGGCCCCCAGCACGAGGAGGGAGCCGGCGATTCCGCCGCTGAACGCAAAAACCTCCCTGAGGTTTTCCGACCTGGTCGCGGCGAGTCCCACCACCGACAGGGCGACGAGGGTGTTCACGATCATGCGCGGCGGGTCGCGCCACCAGCGGCGGGCGGGGGATCCCTCTTCGGTGCGTCGCAACGCCTGGAGCGGTGAAACCCGGCGCAACGCGATCAGCGGTCGCAGGGCGAACGCCAGCGCGATCCACAGGCCCAGGAGCATGCCCATCCCGATCGCGCGCGGCTCGAGTTGGACCGAGACGTCCACCGGGAGCACGTCATTCAGGACACCCGGCAGCATGAACTGGATCACGACGCCTAACGTTGCGCCGATGGCGGCGCCGAGGAATCCCATCACCATGGCCTGGGTGATGTAGATCGTCATGACCTGCCGCGTCGTCGCGCCGAGGCAGCGCAGGATCGCCACGATCTCGATCTTCCGCATGACCCAGGCGTTCACGCCGCTGGCCACGCCCACGCCACCTAACAAGAGCGCGATGATCCCGACCAGGCCGAGGAAGTTCGACAGCTCGGCGATGCCTTCGGTGATGTTCGACTCCTGCTGGCGGATCGTCCGCGCCCGGAGTTGTGCCGAGTCGAGCCTGGCGTCGAACGATTCCACCAGGTCGTCAGGGCTCCCGCTGGTGTATTTCGCGTACGCGTCGTATTCGCCACGGCTGCCCGTGATGAGGAGTCGCGTGCTGCTCATGTACTGCTCCGACATGAACAGCCGCGGCGCCATCGCGCCGGCGATGCCGGGGTCACCCGGGACCTGTTTGAGTTCGCCTATGATTTCGAACGTCTGGTAACCAAGCGATATCGAGTCGCCCACCCGCGCATCGAGCCCGATCATGAGCGCCGGATCGAGGAGCACGTGCCGGCCGTCGTGAATGCGCTCCCACTGGCCGGGCGGCCTGGTCGTGATCGTTCCGTACAGCGGATATCCCGGACCCACGGATCGCACGTTGGCCAGCCGCGTGGCATTCGTGCGCGGCGCATAGGCCATCGAGGGAAAGGAGGTCTGCTTCGTGATCGTGGCGCCGCGGGCAGTGAATTCGCTGAGGACAGAATCGCTGGCCGGCGTCCAGCCGTTGCGGACGGAAAAAACGATGTCGCCGCCGATCAGTGCACGCGATTGTTCGCGAACCGCTCGCGTGATATTCCCGGCGAAGGAGTCAATCGCCACGAGCGCCGCGACGCCGAGCGAGATCGACGACATGTAGAGCAACAGCTTCCGCCGTGTGCTTCGTGATTCACGCCAGGCGAGGCCGAACAACGTGAATCGTGACTCGCCACCCTGCGGTCGAGCGCTCACAGCGGGCTTCCAACGCCGGCGCGAACCGTAGCGCTCTCTCCAGCCCGTCCGCCGTCACCCGTCTCGGTGTCCTCTACCACGACCCCATCGGCGAGCCGGATCAGTCGTTGCGCCCGTCGCGCCAGGGTCAGGTCGTGCGTGACGAGGACGATGGTCGTGTGCGACTCGCGGTTCAGTTCCTCGAGCAGCTCCACGATGCGATTCCCGGTCGCGCCGTCGAGGTTGCCTGTCGGCTCGTCGGCGAAGAGGATTCCGGGGCGGTTGGAGAACGCTCGGGCGATGGCGACGCGCTGCTGTTCACCGCCGGAAAGCTGCGTGGGCAGGTGATCGAGACGGTCACCAAGTCCTACGCGCTGGAGCAGTTCGGTTGCGCGCACCGCGGCTCCCGAGTCGCCGCGCAATTCGAGCGGCACCTGTACGTTTTCGAGCGCGTTCAGCGTCGGAATCAGTTGAAAGCTCTGGAACACGAATCCAACTTTCTGGCCACGCAGCCGCGCGCGCTCGTCTTCGCTCATCGCCGTGAGATCGGCATCGTCGAGCAGCACGCGACCTCGTGTCGGGGTATCCAGTCCGGCCAGGAGGCCAAGGAGCGTCGTCTTTCCGCTTCCTGAAGGCCCTACAATCGCGACGAACGTGCCCTGCGGAATCGTGAACGACACGTCGCGAAGCACCGTCAGGTGGTGTGAGCCGCTGTCGAACTCTTTGGTGAGGCCCTGCGCGACGAGCATGCGAATCGGATGGATGTTCATGGCCGCGGTGTGCGTTGGTGCGACCGCGTTCGTGTCGGGATGCGGGAGTGAATCGGCGAAAGATACGCCGCGGGATACGGTGCCCGTTGCTTCGGCACCTTCGGCGACTCAGCCCGCTACGGCGTCACCGGAAGGACCTGACCGTCGTCCAGCCCTCCTGATCGTCGGGACGTCGCTGACGGCGGGACTCGGTCTCGATCCCGACAGCGCGTATCCAGCGATCCTCCAGCGCAAGCTCGACTCGGCGGGCGTTGCGTTTCGCGTCGTCAACGAGGGGAATAGCGGAGAGACGTCGGCCGGCGCGTTGCGTCGCATCGGGTTTCTGCTGCGCGATAGCGCCCAGGTGGTCATGATTGAGACCGGCGCAAACGATGGGCTTCGGGGGCAGGACGTCGACTCCACGCGCGCGACCATTCGAGCCATTGTCCGTCGCGTCAAAACGGTCCTTCCAGGTACGAAAGTCCTGCTCGCCCAAATGGAGTCTCCTCCAAACCTCGGTGAACGCTATACGACCGCGTTCCGGGCGATGTTTCCCGCCGTGGCGCGCGAGGAGGGAATCACACTCGTGCCGTTCCTGCTGGATCGGGTCGCTGGAATCCCCTCATTGAACCAGGGAGACGGGATTCATCCCAATGAGGCGGGAGCGAAGATCGTTGCCGACAACGTCTTTCGGGCGATACTCCCTGTCCTTCGAGCGCGATAGCCTGGCAGGGTTGACCCGGTAGTTTATGGCCGCTAACATTAACGGCTATTTCAACTTACAAGTTTCTTCAAGCCCTTCAGCCGTAATCGCAGTCATGGCAATTCCAGCAACTCAGATCAGGCGCGGCATGGTCATCGTGTTCGAGGGCCAGCCGTGCCGGATTATCGATTTCCGGCATCACACGCCGGGCAACCTGCGCGCGATGGTGCAGGCCAAGCTCAAGAACATCCGGACGGGCGCCGGTTTCGAACACCGGTTCCGCGCTGATGACTCGATTGAGCGGGCGTCCATGGAGACGCACGACCTGGAGTTCATGTACCAGGGCGGCGACACGTACCACTTCATGAACGTCGAAAACTACGACCAGCTGGAGATGGACGCCGAAACACTCGGCGACAACGCGCAGTGGATGGTGCCGAACATGCGTCTTCAGGCCGAGTTCTACGACGGCCGGCCCATCGGCATCACGTTACCGCAGGCGTTGACGTTCGAGATTGTCGATACGTCGCCGGTCATGAAGACGGCAACAAAAACGTCGTCGTTCAAGCCGGCGAAGCTCGAGAACGGCGTGACGATTCAGGTGCCGGAGTTTATTCCGTCGGGCGTGCGCGTCCGCGTGAATCCGAACACCGGCGAGTACCTCGATCGCGCGAAAGACTGATGAATTGCAGAATGCAGATTGCAGAATGCAAATTGCAGAAGTGAAGGTCGCAACCAGCACCAGCACTCAGTAAGGAGCACGCAGCACCGCAACAGGCCACAAGCAAACAGTACGCAGCATTACCATGGTGATTGTAGCTCAATTGGTTAGAGCACCGGACTGTGGCTCCGGGGGTTGCGGGTTCAAGTCCCGTCAGTCACCCCTTGAAAGACAGGCAATGGAGTTAGGTCGGTAGCTCAATTGGTAGAGCACTGGTCTCCAAAACCAGCGGTTGTGGGTTCGAGTCCCTCCCGGCCTGTGGGATCTGCAGTTTGAAGTGCTGGCGGTATCGTCTAGGGGCCCAGGACACAGCCCTCTCAAGGCTGGAACACGGGTTCGAATCCCGTTACCGCTACTGAAAAGGAAGTCAGAAGTCTCGGAGAGGGCCCCATCGTCTATCGGTTAGGACGGCACTCTTTCAAGGTGCAGAGAGGGGTTCGACTCCCCTTGGGGCTGTTGCAGGAAGAAGCGTTAGGCAGGTGCCGGTGAACACGGGGGCTGTAGCTCAGCTTGGTTAGAGTGCCGGTCTGTCACACCGGAGGTCGCGGGTTCGAGCCCCGTCAGCCCCGTTGGAAATGCAGAATGCAGAATGAAGAATGCAGAATGGAGAACACAGAAGTTCGGATTCGCCATTCTGCATTCGCTATTCGGCACGCTGCATTGAGTCGCCCTGGTGGTGAAATTGGTAGACACGCCATCTTGAGGGGGTGGTGCCGCAAGGCGTCGCGGTTCGAGTCCGCGCCAGGGCATGTGTTAACGGCAGCGAGCAGCGACACGCGACAAGCAGTCAGTCGCGTTCCAGTGCTTATCGCTCATCGCTCATCGCTTGTCGCTGTAGTGTTGCCAGCGTAGCTCAGTGGTAGAGCACTCGATTCGTAATCGAGCGGTCGTCGGTTCAATCCCGACCGCTGGCTCTGAAACGCCTTTGCGGGCGTAATTCAGTTGGTAGAATGCCAGCTTCCCAAGCTGGACGTCGCCGGTTCGAGTCCGGTCGCCCGCTCTCATCTGGAAAACGTCAGACAGCGATTTTTTCGCTCAGAGATCGAGCGCCACTGCCGTCTGTGCGACGTGCTCCGATTCGAGCGCCCGGGCTGCCGCCGCGCGCGGTTCGCTCTCCTTCATCATCCGGATGAACGCCTGCGCGGCATCGGGATCGAACTCGCTTCCCATGCGACGGTCGATGTAGGCGAGGATGTCCGCGGTTCCCCAGGCCGCGCGGTACGGCCGGTGCGTGCGCAGCGCGTCGAACACGTCGCACACGTGAACCAGCACGCTCGCGTGGTGACACTCGCGTCCGGGACGATGCAGCGGGTACCCCCCACGGTCGATCATCATGTGGTGCTCGTAGGCGACGACGGCACAGATCTCATGACGCCGACAGCCGCGAAGGATGATCTGCGCCCCATCCACGGGATGGCGTCGCACGATCGCTCGCTCTTCGTCGGTCAAAGGTCCGGCGTGGCGGAGGATCTCGCGAGGCACGCGCACCTTGCCCACGTCGTGCAGCAGTCCGGCCATGCCATACGCCTTCACTTCGCGCGCCGAGAGACCCAGGCGTTCGGCAAGTCCCATCGCCAGGACGGAGACGTTGAGCGCGTGGGTCGTCGTGTATTGATCGAACTCCTTCAGCGTCAGCAGGGGCAGGAGCAGGCGCTGGGACTGCCGCATCGTGTGCGCCAGCGACGTCACGACGAGGCCCGCCTCACCAACGGGCAGGGCGAGATTCTCCTGGACCTCGCCATGCATCCAGGCGACGGCATCCGCTTCCTCGGACAGGTCGGTCGACTCGCCGCTGGCTTCCGTCGACTCGTTAGGCTCAGCCGGTACGTGTGGCGCCTGGTCGGAAAAATCGCGCACACCTATCGCCCCGAATCGAATGGGTGCCGCGCGCCCCGGCTGCGCCGGCGGCCCGCCAACCCAGGCGGACTGGATGAGCGAGACCCGGTTCGCGACCTCTTCGAGGAATGCCCGGAAGTCTTCCGGCGTCACATCCCCTTCGAATTCGAGCCGCTGCACGCCGGCCGCCGACAGTCGTTCGGACCAATCCCAATCCCCAAGCTCGCGCAACGCGCTGCGCTGAAAAATCGCTTCGCGACCGACGAACGAAAACACCGGCCGTGGATCGGTCTTTCGCAACTGGCGCAGCAACTCGAACGAGGCCTCGGCCGCGTGGGCGCGCGCCGGATGCCCCTCGGCGTACAGCGTCATCTTGGCCAGGGCCTGCCCCACCGAGACGAGGAAGCGAGACGCGTCGTTCACAGGCTCTCCAAGTGCATGGTGGCGGCGTGGCGCAGTTCCTGATCCTTGCTCTTGGCGGCGAGTTTGAGCACGGCGGCCGCCTCCGGCGCCTTGCTCCAGTGCGCGGCCAGGCCGGCGATCGCCGCCAGCATCGTCGCCGACTTCCGGCGCAAACGACCGCCGCGTGACAGCCAGCTCCGCGCGACGGGAACGCCGGGCCTGACGTCCGACGCGTGCTCGACGAGCCAGTTCATTGCTTCCGGTCTTCCGGTCGCCGCCAGCGCGCGAACGGTGCGGGCGCGCAGCTCTTCCGGCAGCCGGGCGTCTTCCGCACGGTGCATCAGGGTGCGTGCGGTGCCCGCCGTCGCTCCTCGCATGGCCGCAAAGAGTGCCGGACGAAAGACGCGTTCGTCGTTATCCCGGAGGCCGATGAGAAGGCCCTCCTCGCGAGTGACCTCACTCTTGAGCAGCAGTCGCACGGCGTCGCGCCGAACGTGGGGATCGACGTGCGTGGAGAGCGCCAGGAGATTCACTTCTTTCGGCCAGACATTCCATCGCTCGAACACCGAGAGGAGCGCGCGAATCGCCGCCGGTTTGAGCTGCGGGAACGCAAGACCCAGCCGTGGCGCGGCCGCTTCGCCGACCAGCGCGATGAGGTCGGTCAGCCATGAGGCATCACGTTCGCCGCGCGTTTCCAGCGCCGCGAGGAGAACGTCCAATGCGTCGGCACGCAGGTGGCCGACCGCGTGTTTCAGCGAGCGGAGGTCCGGTCGTTCGGATCGCAACTGCTCCCGAAGCATCGAGAGGTTGAGAAGGCCATCGAGCAGCGCCTGACGCGTCATGCTTGGCGGCGCGGCGAGGATCCGTTCGACCACGGGCGATAGCCCTTCGCTGGCGATGAGGCGCTTGACCGCCAGGCCGGTGTCCTGTCCCAGGGCTTCGGCGGCGAGCGAGATCTCGAGGATGCGTTCCGGCTCGACGTCCTCCCGGTGCTGGTCCTCGCGCTCTCCGACCGAGGCGGATGAAATTTCGCTCAGCGCCTGACGATAGTCTTCGGGATTCGGATCTTTGATCGTCCAGTCCGTGACGAGGCTCTTCACGTGCCGCCGCAGGTCCAAATCCGCTCCGGGCGCGTAGTCCTTCTTCGAGTCGGCATTCTGCGCCAGCTTCGCCAGGAGGTGCGTCATGGCAGTCGCCACCGGGTGACCTGAGGTCTTTCCCGCGGCGCTGAAGATGTCGAGCACCGCGCCCGTCGAGAGCGCGTCGGCGCTGAACATCACGAAGCGTTTTCGCTGGGCAAGATCGCCGCCCATCTCGAGCAGGCGCGACAGCGTCTGCGGGCGCAGCCCGCGAACCATGGTCGATAGGCGCTCGCGAAGAATTTTCGACGACGGGCTGGCCGCCGCCACCATCTCGGTGGACATCTGCATGAGATGCCCGACGATGACATCATCGTAGGCGCGTTCCCGGTCGTGCGAGTCGATCGCCCTGGCGACCCGCGCCGGATCGTAGTCCTCGTCACCGTCCGACTCTCCGCTGAGCGCGGCGCGCGCCAACCCCAGCCACAGTTGCGCCGCCCGCGATTGCGCCATCACGCCGTCCTCGGAGTCCGCGTCGTCGATCAGTTCGAGCTTGTCGAACACGGCAGGGAACAGGGCGACATGTTTCCACCGTTGCAGCACCTCCGGCCCGAGGAGCCCCAACGGTTGTTCCGCGCGCGACGCGGGCGTGGAGAGAGTGGCCAGAAAGTCGTCGACTTCCCCTGGCTCCACGCCGACCGAAATGCGGAGCGCCGCGATCTGGTGCTGGTGCAGGTGCAGGGCGAACGCGCGCAACAGGGGATGTTTGTCGTCGGTGGCCACGCCCTCGATCACGACCTGGTGATGCGCGATGCCTAACGAAATGTCCCCCCGGTGCCCCAGCGCCCGGCGAATGTGTCCACAGAGCCGCTCCACCGCCGCCTGCAGCAAGGGGTGCCCGGGGGGATACATGGCCCGCGCGTGCAGCGCCAGCGCCAGCTCCAGGGCAAGTTCCTGGAGCTCAGCCGGCACCGTCGTGGGTAATGCGGGGGAGGGTGTGTTCATTAGGGGTCGTCGGATCTGTTCGCACCGCGCCAGCGGCGTTGCGACGAACCCCTTCCTCCGGTCGCCCGGCACGAAGGGGTCACATAACTCTGTGGATGACGACTTTGTGATGATCCGCGTTACTCTACCGCTCGCCGATCGAGGGGAGGGGTCCCGTGACCGGCCCCGGGATGCCACCGTCCAGTAAAGTCACCTGAATCACGAAAACGCAGCGAACGGAGGCCCACCGGCATCGTATCTCACAACGGAGTGAGCGATGCGCACCCAGAGATTGAGTCTGCTTGTCGGGTTCATTGCCTGCAGCGAGGCGACGCCATCCGGCACGATTGATAACCCCGGGAGCACTTCGGGGTCGCTGGTATCACTGCCGTCGATGCAAGAACCCAGGGCAGGCCACACGGCAACCAAACTGCTCGACGGGCGTGTGTTGATCGTCGGCGGACTCTCGAACGGCGCGACAAGGTCGGCAGAACTGTTTGATCCTGCCGCGAGACGGTTCTCGGCGACCGGCTCATTGGGTGTGGCACGCGCTGCACACACCGCGACCCTGCTGCCTGACGGCCGCGTGCTGATCGCCGGCGGCTTCAATGGATCGTGGCTATCGAGCACCGAGATCTACGATCCACGTTCAGGGCTTTTCTCGCCCGGGCCGCCAATGACTGAGGCCCGCAGCGACCATCTGGCCGTCACGCTCGCCGATGGTCGGGTATTACTCGTCGGCGGCACGAGCACGGGGTACACATTCCTCGCCAGCGCGGAACTGTTCGACCCGATTCGCCTCAACTTCTCGCCCACGGGTTCGATGTCGGTGGCCCGCGAGTCCCACGTGGGCGTCCTGCTGCCTAACGGAAATGTGCTCGTCGCGGGTGGACATGCCGGGCGCCAGTCCGCGATTCGCCTCTATGCGACGGCCGAGCTCTATGACCCGGAGCACGGCTCGTTTCGTATGACGGGCTCGATGACGCGGCAACGGCACAAGCACGCAGGTGGTCTCCTGGCCGATGGTCGCGTCCTCATCACCGGCGGAGCCGACGAACGCGACGACCGCGGCCAGTATCGCGACGCCGAAGTGTACGATCCGCAGGCGGAACGCTTCGCAGCGATCGGCGAAATGCGCCGGGCACGCTACAAGCACCAGGGCACGATGGCGCTCCTGCCTGACGGACGCGTTCTCATTGCCGGTGGCGCCGGTGATCCCGAGGTGTTCGATCCGGCCGCGCTCAGCTTCCGGCTCGTCGCCTCATCCAACACGCTGGCCGGCAACTTTTCCACGGCCACCCCGCTTTCCAGCGGCGAGGTGCTCATTGCCGGCGGGTACGGAAACGGAACCGGCCCCCGACTTTCCGCCTGGATGTTCGTGCCCTGACCTGGGCCGCTGTTCTGAGCCCCGAATCTTTCTGCCGGGGGTCTGAAACCGACCAGCGAGTCGTCCCGTATGGGGATCCAATAGAAGCTCTTCCGGGCCGAATTGTGCTGCACACCCGGCGGTGTTACTCTCATATGGGAACCCAATAGGACTTGCCATGGCTGAGAAACTCGAGGTGAAGCAGGGCACGCTGGCGCTGATGATCCTGAAGACCATTGATGTCCTCGGGCCGCTCCACGGCTATGGCATCGCGCGGCGGATCGAGGAGACGAGCAAGAACCGTCTTTCCCTCAATTACGGCACGCTCTATCCGGCCCTGCTCAAGCTGGAGCAGGAGGGATTCATCAAGGCCGATTGGCGCCAGTCGGAGAACAATCGCCGCGCGAAGTATTACGCGCTCACGCCGTCCGGCCGAAAGCAACTCGCCCGCGAAGCGCGCGAATGGAACCAGACCGCGGACCTCATCGCCGCCTTTCTCGCCCCACGTAAGGAGGCGACATGAAGCACCTCCGCTCGTTTTTCTCTCGCGTCGCCGGGATGTTCACCGGTCACCGCGCGGACGACGATCTCCGCGACGAGATGCAGGCCCATCTCGACATGGAAACCGCCGAGTTTGTCCGTCGTGGCATGTCCCCGGACGAGGCGCGTCGTCAGGCAGTGCTCGCGTCTGGCGGCCTCACGCAGGCTGCCGAAGCGGTTCGTGCGCAACGCGGATTGCCGTGGCTCGAGAGTATCGCCGCGGACATCAAATACGCGTTTCGCTCGCTGCGCCACGCCCCAATCTTCACCACGGTGGTCGTATTGACGCTGGCGCTCGGCATCGGCGCCAACACGGCAATCTTCAGCGTCGTCCGGGCGGTCGTCCTCAAGCCGTTGCCCCACCGCGACGGGGAGCGCCTGGTCTACCTCCGTCACTCCATGGACGCACCCGGCGGGGAGAATATCCTCTTCTCCGTTCCGGAAGTGCAGGACGTTCGCGACGGCGCGAAGTCGTTTGAGGGTATCGCGGAGTATTCGCCACTCTCGTTCACGCTGCGCGGGGAGAATGACGCCGTGCGCATCCGGGCAGGCCTCGTTACCGGCAACTTCTTCGAGGTGATGGGTCTTTCGCCCATGCTTGGTCGTGTAACCGAGACCACTGATGACGGGCCTGGCGTTCAACCGGTCACAGTGCTGACGCACGACTTCTGGCTCCGGCGGTTCAACGGTGACTCGGCCATCGTCGGCAGCCAGCTGCGGTTGGATAACAAGTCAGTGACCGTGATCGGTGTCATGGAGCCGGCGCCGTACTTCCCGGATCGCGTGGACCTGTTCGCCAACATGGTGAACAGCGAGCACCACCTGAGCGCCTCGATGGTGCAGGGCCGCACGCATCGAATGACGGAAATGGTGGCTCGGCTTACCCCCGGCGCCACGGTGGCGCAGGCGCGGTCGGACGTGGGTGCGGTCCACGCACGGATCACGCGCGAGTTCAAGCAAGCCTATGATCCGGGTTCGCACTTTCGCGTCTCCGTCATCCCGTTCCGCCAGGCGTTAGGCGCTCGGGCGCAGTTGACGCTGTGGCTCCTCATGGGTGCGGCGGCGTTCGTGCTGATCATCGCGGCCGCCAACGTCGCGAACCTCACGTTGATGCGCGGGGTCCGGCGCGAGCCGGAGATGGTGGCGCGCGCGGCGCTCGGGGCGGGCGCCGGCAGGCTGCGGCGGTTGCTGCTGGCTGAGAACCTCCTCCTGACGACGCTGGGCGGCGTGTTAGGCGTCGCCATTGCGGTCGGTGGCGCGGGGCTGCTCGTCTCGCTCGTCGACCGGTATTCGGCGCGCGCCAATGAAATCCGCCTCGACGGCGTGGCGCTCACGTTCACGCTCTTGATGTCGATGACGCTGGCCGTGCTGCTATCCCTGATCGCCTCGTTGCCGAAGGAAGGAGCGTTTGCGGCCATGATCTCGGCCGGTGGGCGTCGTATCAGCGGCGGCGTGCGGCGGCAACGTCTTCAGCGCAGCCTGGTAGTGGCGCAAGTCGCGGTTTCGGTTGTGTTGCTTGCCGGCGCCGGCCTCCTGACGCGCACCATGATGCAACTGTCGAACGTGGAGACCGGGCTTCGCTCAGAGGAAATCCTGTCGATGGATGTTCCCCTGCTCGACATCTCCAACATTTTCGATCCCGGGGCTGACGCCGGCGCGAAGGATCGGTACGAGCGCATGTTGCGGGAGATCCGTGCCATTCCCGGCGTTGCCGACGTAGGCCTTGGTTCGCCCACTCCACTGCGCCGGTCCACGGTCCTGTTCGAGGTCAAGGCCGAGGGCAAGGCGCTTGCCGTCGGCGAGGCGATGCCCCGCGCTGAATTGCGCACCGCCAATCCTGAGTTCTTCGGCGCGGCCGGGATTCCCATCGTGAAGGGCCGGCCATTCGCCTTGACTGACCAGGCCACCTCGGGGCTCGTGGTCATCATCAACCAGACGCTGGCCGACCGGTATTTCCCTAACGAGGATCCCGTCGGCAAGCGGCTGGCGTGGACGGGGGATGTCCTGCGGTTTACTCCCATCAGTGACGCCTGGCGCACCGTCGTTGGGGTGACGGCCAACACGCAGGACGGCGGATTGGACACGCAGTCGCGTCCGGTGATGTTCACGCCGTTCACGCAAATGCTCGCGATGGGTGGTGGGCTCGTCATCCGCGCCGAGCGGAACGCTGCGGCGCTGACGCCAGCCGTGACGAAAGTCGTCCGCGGGATCGCACCGACGGCGCTCATCGAAAACGTCAGGACGGTGGCGCAGATCAAGGACGAGAGCGTCGCGCCGAGGCGGATCAACGCGGCGCTGGTGTCGTCGTTCGGACTGCTGGCGGTCATCATTGCCGCGGTCGGGATCGCGGGCGTGCTGGCGTTTTCGGTCAGCGCCCGGACCACCGAGATCGGTATCCGGATGAGCCTCGGCGCCGACCGCCGTCGGGTGGAGCACATGATCCTGAAGGAGGGCGGAGTGCTGCTGGTGGCCGGGCTCACGTTAGGCGTGGTCGGCGCGGTCCTGGCCGCCCGGGTCATCCGCGGGCTCCTGTTCGGCGTCGAGCCATCCGACCCCCTGACACTGCTGTCGGTCGCCGCCATCATGGCGGCGATCGGGATTCTCGCGTGCTGGATTCCGGCTCGCCGCGCGGCGCGCATCGATCCGGCGATCACCATGCGGGCGTAGGAGAATCGAATGGATACCGCTTTACTGCCGGTTCACATCATCGGCGGAAGTGTCGCCATCATCACCGGCTACCTGGCGCTCATTGTGGGAAAGGGGAGCGCCGTTCACCGCAAAGCCGGGCTGACGTTCGTCGTGGCCATGACGGTCCTGGCCACCACGGCGACGGCCATATCGGTCCTGCGGGGGAAAGGCGCCGGCGGCACTCTCGTGCTCTACCTGGTGGTGACGGCGTTGACGACGGTGCGGCCACTCCGAAATGGCCAACGCCTGCTCGACGTCGCTTGCATTGCGGTGGCCGTTACGCTTCTCGTGTTAGGCACCGTGCAGGCAATTGATACCGTGGTGCGGCTGGGAGGCGTTCGCGACGGCGTCCCGGTCGGCATGTCCTTCTTTCTCCTCAGTATCCTCACGCTGTCCATCGCAGGTGACGTCCGCATGATCCGTTCAGGAGGACTGAGCGGGTCGACAAGAATCGCGCGGCATCTGTGGCGGATGTGTTTCTCCTTGTTCGTGGCGACGGGCTCGTTCTTCCTCGGTCAGGCGGACGAGTTACCTGAGGCGCTCCGCGTCTGGCCGGTGCTCTATATCCTCGCACTCGCGCCGCTGGTCCTCTTGCTCTACTGGATGTGGCGCGTTCGCATCCGGAAGTCGATGCGCGGACTCCTGACGTCCCGCCCCCTGGGCCCGGTCGCGCCGTATATCGCCGCGGAACCGGCGGGCGACTGACGTGAAGCCGATTTACCTGGTCCACATCGTCGCCGGCGTCCTCGGTTTGATCTTCGGATATTCTGCGCTGTTTGCCGCGAAAGGGGGGCGGCTGCATCGCCGCAGCGGGACTGGATTCGTCTATGCGATGTTGACGGTGGCGGTGTTCGGTCTCGTGATGGCCGTCTCGGGTGGCGTCGCGCCGGCGATCAACGTCCCCGCCGCATTACTGACCGCGTACTTGATCATCACTGGACTGGTCACGGTGCGACCCATCGCGACGGGGTCGCGCGCGTTGCACGTCGGTGCGATGCTGGTGGCCTTGTCAGTGGGGCTCGTCAGCCTGAGTTTCGGATTCGAAGCGGTCGCCAATGGCGGCATGCGGAACGGGATGCCGGCCTTTCCGTTCTTCATGTTTGGCGCGGTCGGCATGCTGGGTAGCATGGGTGACGTGCGTGTGATGCGCGCGGGGCCGGCCAAGGGTGCGTTCCGACTCGCCAGGCACCTGTGGCGGATGTGTTTCGCACTTTTCATCGCGGCGCTGTCATTTTTCATCGGACAATCCGATGAATTCCCGAAGGCATTCCGCGTCATGCCACTCCTCGCGCTGCCGGTGCTGACCGTCCTCGTGACGATGTTCTATTGGCTCTGGCGCGTGCGAATCCGGCGGAGTTTACGCGGGCTGGTCGTCGCGCGGTCGCCCGAGGCCGCCATCGAGACCACATAACGAGCACAGCGCTGTCGAGCACTGCTTTGAGTGTTCGCGGGTACCACGGCGAGAGCACTCTCCGAGAGGTTCCCATGGCACCGTGCGAGCTCTGCGGCAACACGTACGACAAGTCGTTCGAGGTTCGAACGAGCGACGGCACCAAACACGTGTTCGACAGCTTCGAGTGCGCCATTCACGTGCTGGCGCCCACGTGTGATCACTGCCATTGCCGGATCATCGGCCACGGCATCGAGGCCGACGGACACTTCTATTGCTGCGCGCATTGCGCGCGACACAGCGGCGTTACGGAGGCGGTGGACCGGGTCACGACCTTCGCTTGACGAGATGGACGTCGCGCTGAGACGAATCGCCCTGCGGGCAGGAGACGAAACGGGCCACAACACCGCGCGCTGGGTCAAAGGTGCCTAACGTTGCCTAGTGTTCGGTTCATGCCAGAGCATTGACAAGAGCCGGTCCCGGCAGTTACTTTCGTGCCGCAGGACGGCGTCTCGGGTCGGTCGTCCGGCGGTACCCAGGACCGGCCCTGCGCTCAAGGCTTTGCATGATCACCAGGACTCTCGAGTCGCGCGCGACGGTCGCGCCGCTCACCAGCGTCGATGGGCTCGCCGCCCCGTCGCCACGCAATCCGGCACTCGTCAGGCAGCCATCGCCGACGGCCCACGATCATGACATCCTCACCACGGCGGAAGGATCGCGGCGTCTCGGGGTCTTCGTCGACTACATGCGCGCGGCGGGCCTGGCCGGGTTGCTCCTCGAACCAGGACCGTTCACCGTCTTCGCCCCGACCGAGCGTGCCTTCCTGAAACTCTCGCTCCGCGATCGGGACGCGCTCCTGGCCGATCCCCGTCGCCTAACGCGCGTGATGCGCGGCCATGTCGTCCCCGGCCTGGTGCCGTCGGTGACCGATGTGTCGAGCCGGCTGACGACCATCGATGGGGAGAAGCTCGTGATCACCTCGTACGCCGGCTCGTTCAAGGTCGGAAACGCCAGGATCGTCCAAGCGAACATCCCGGCGTCGAACGGCGTGATCCACGCGATCGACTCGCTGCTGGTCTGACGGCCGGCGGCCCCTTCACGAAATACCTACCCCAGCACGGGAGTACGGATGAAAAACTCCGACAAGCAAACAAACGGGAAGAATCTGGCCGAGGGCCCTCACCGCGGCCCGACTGACTCAGCGCCAACGCTGTCGGCCCTCTCGAAGACCGACGCGCCTTCGCCATACACCGAATCCCTGGCGGAAATGTCGGCGTCCATTCCGCGTCTGCGCGCATTCACGGCGGCAATGAGTACCGCGGGATTGGGCGAATTACTTCGGAACAAGGGCCCCTTCACCATCTTCGCCCCGACTGACAAGGCGTTCGACAAGATTCCCGGCGATGAACGTGCGGCGTTGCTTGGCGACTCGGCGCGGCTCGCCGATTTGCTCCGGCATCATGTCGTCTCGGGGCGCGTGAAAGCGCCACGCGTCAAGAAACCGCGGAAGGTGACGCCGGAGTTCGGCGAACCCCTGAAGCTGACCGCAAGCGATCGCGGATTTCACGTCGATGAGGCACGCATCGTGAAAACGAACATTCGCGCGTCGAACGGAGTCATTCACGCCATCGACACCGTACTCGATCCGCGCGACACCGCTTCGTAAGAAGGCTCCAGACACCCGAGCTCGAGCGTGAACTGCGCCGCCCCACGGGGCGGCGCAGTTCTGCTATCTGGACCTGGGGGTCAGACACCTATCGTTACAAAGCGACGGTTAGGTGTCTGACCCCTAGCGAGCGTTCGGGGACGGCTGGCATCGCGGGGCGCATTCGGGTGTCCAATCCACGCCCCTCAGACCCGGACCCCTCGGCTCGTCGCAGGTTCGGTTCGTCCCACATGTGACGCCCCAACAGACCCCATCCAGGTTGATTGCCTTGCGAACCGTCCATCGCAACCTCAACTGCCGCTTCACCTGCAGGACACCGCAGCCTTCTCGCCGCCCGCGCTTACCCTGAGCATCGCGTCTCCGTCCCCCGGGCGGCGCGCGATGCAGTTGCGCGCGGCCGCATTGATCCTCGCCACGTGGACGGTCTACGGACTCGTTCACGCGGCGTACTGGATCACCACGTCCCCAGCGCGCGAGCACTGGGGGTGGATGCTGGTCAGCGCCCTGGTCATGGCGTGGACCTGGGCGGCGCTCACTCCACTGCTTTTCAAACTGGCGCGCATCGCCGATCCCGCCCGAATCGGGTGGGTGCGGTCGTTGGCTGCACACGGGGCCGCGTTGATCGTTGTGGCGCTGGGAATGGGTGCGCTCCGGCTGGCGCTCATCCTCGCCTTCACGCCGTCAGCAGCCGACGGATGGCGCGTCCAGTTCTCCGGGGAGCTCTTCTGGCCGCGCGCGGTATTCTGGGCCGACGTGAACCTGTTCACGTACCTGGCCGTGGTCCTCACCGGGCGGGCGGTGGCGTCTCATCGCCGGTACCTGGACCGCACACTTCGCACGCACGTTCTCGAAACGCAGCTGGCGCGCGCGCAGCTCCACTTTCTCGAGCTGCAGCTCCAGCCGCACTTCCTGTTCAACTCGCTCAATGCCATCCAGGAACTGGCCCACGAGGCGCCTAACGCGGCGGAGCGGATGTTGCGGCGCCTCCACGCGCTGCTCTCACGGTCCCTCGAGCGGAGTGGACAGGACGAACACTCGCTCGCCGACGAACTTGCGGCCCTCGAGCCGTACCTCGACATCCAGCGGACGCGGTTCGAGTGGCTGGCCGTCGGGCTGCACGTAAACGCCGACACGCGGTCGGCCATGGTGCCACACCTGATCCTGCAGCCGCTGGTCGAAAACGCGATCCGGCACGGGCTCGCGGTGCGGCAAGGACCCGGGCATATCGAGGTTTTCGCGGAGCGACGAGGTGACCGGCTGGTGATGCAGGTGCGTGACGATGGCGTCGGGCTGCCGGCGGAGGCAGTCCCCGGCCGCTCGGGCGGCGGCATCGGACTTCGGAACGCGAGCGAGCGACTGCGTCAGCTGTATGGCCGCGACCACCGGTTCGAGTTGCGGCCGCGTGAACACGGCGGCGTGGTCGTCGAGATCGAGATTCCCTTCCGTGATGAGCCCTCCTCGGCGCTGGCGCCGTCGTGGACCGAGAGTCCACGGTCGCGAGAGGTCATGCCCGAGGTCACGGTCGAGGAAGTCTCGTCCTGGCGCACGGGCGAATTCGCGGCGGCGGTCCTGCCGACGCCGTCGACGAGCCGCCCACCGCTGGGCATGGACCGGCCGCGCCAGATCATGCCCGCCGATCCCGGCGCGGACACGCGCCGGTCGGAGCCGCTGATCGCCGCGGTGGAGCGCGACCATGAGCCGTTTGCGCCCCTGCTCACGCTGCGCACATGGCTCCTCCTGGTGGCGCTGTGGTTAGGCACCGCGGGTCTCTGGACGATCCAGATGCACGGCTACATCTGGCTCATGGATTCGACGGCGACCGGGTGGGACTGGGGCATCACGCGCCTGCAGCTGGCCGGGGCCATGTACTGGACCGCCGCATCGTTAGGTGTGCTGGCCCTCGCCCGGCGCTTCCGGCTGTACGGCCGTCGGGCGGCGCCCAACCTGGCGATCCACTTCGGGGCCGCGGTGCTGATCTCGTTCGGGTTCCTCTGGGTCCTGCAGTCGGTGGGACTCAGTCCAGCACCGATGCTGAACGAGTTCAACGTCAATCCGCTCACCGGAAACTTCTTCCTTTATTTCGGCCTCCTGGCGTGGTCGCACTCGCGTGACTTTGCCGCGTGGTATCGCGCCCGCGAGCTCGCGTCGGCGGAATTGACGTCGGAGATCGCCCGGTCGCGCTTCCAGGCGCTCTGCGTCCAGGTCAGGCCGCAGTTCGTCCTCGGCACGCTCGACCTGCTGGCGCGACTGGTGCACGTCGACGTGCCGCGAGCGGACCGGCTCATCGCGCGACTGGCCGATGTCCTTCGGCTGACGCTCGACACGGCGTCGCTGCATTCGACGTCGCTGCTGGAGGAACTGGACCTGGTGAACGCCAGCGTCGAGGCGCACCGGCTCGGGATTCGACCGGGGGTCACGCTGATCCTGGATGTCCCACCCGAGGCGCTCAACACCGCGCTTCCCAGCCGTCTTTTGACCACCCTGGTGGATGACCTGCTTGCCTCCGATGCCGAGGGTTCGAAGGCAGCCGCGCCACCGCTCGAAGTGCACGTGAGCGCCGAACGCGCGATTGACGCGACACGGATCCGCGTTCGTGGTGTAAATGTCGGCGCCGCCAGGGACAAAGGTCCTCATGACTGGTGGCGGCGAAAAAGCGCCGCCGACGCGGCGGTTGCCGACGCTGGCCCTCTCGTAACGGTGGCATTCCCGGACCGCTCAACGGCGGTCCTGATCGTGGCAGACACCCCATCGGCGGCGCGGGCTGAATCCGCAGCCGCCTGACCGCAGGAGATATTCCGATGCCCATGCGTGTGTTGATCGTGGATGACGAACCCATCGCCCGCCGGCGGATCAGCCGCCTGCTCAAGCTCGAGGACGATGTGGAGGTGGTGAACGAGGTGGGCAGCGGGACCGACGCCGTCGCGGCCATCAAGGAACAGCGCCCCGACCTGGTCTTTCTCGACGTCCAGATGCCCGACCTCGACGGCTTTGGCGTCGTGTCGGCGTTAGGCGAACCGGAGGCCATGCCGGCGATCGTCTTCGTGACGGCGTACAACGAATACGCGGTGAAGGCCTTCGACGTGAACGCCGTCGATTACGTGCTCAAGCCGTTCGATGGGGAGCGATTCCGGTCGGCCTTCCAGCGGGCGCGCAGCACGCTGGAGCAGAAAAACTCCGCCGAAGCGGGCCGCCGCATCAAGGCGCTGCTCGAAGAGGTCCTCGGCGAACAGCGGGCGCAGGCCCTGGCAGCTGGCGGCGTAAATGGCGCGATGCCCGCGCCGAGTGTACCACGCGCGCGGTATCTCGACCGGTTGATGGTGAAGCACGACGGCCGGGTGTTCTTCGTGAAGGTGTCCGACGTCGACTGGTTCGAGGCGTCAGGCAACTATGTGCGGGTGCACGTCGGCCGGGTGTCGCACCTGATCCGGGAGACGATGCATGGCATCGAGGCGCAGCTGGATCCGAACCTGTTTGCCCGGATTCACCGGGCGGTCATCGTCAACATGGACCGGATCCGCGAGCTGCAGCCGTGGTTTGCAGGTGACTACATCGTCATCCTGCGCGACGGGCGACAACTGAAGTTGAGCCGGACGTATCGTGAGGCGCTGCAGTCACGTATGCACCGATTGGCGTGATTCCAGACTCCGGGAAAGCATGAAACACTGAGGCGCACAGTGGCGCACAGAGGAAACTGATACCCAACGTTAATGTCCTTCATGACAACAAACGTCCGTATTGGGTATTCACGCTGCCTCGGTGCGCCTCGGTGCGCCTCTGTGTTCAATGCTTTTTACGGGGCATTGCCCGCGTTAGAAATCCAGCGATGGGCGCGGGCGACGGCCGGCCTGCTCTTGATCGCGACCAGCACATCGCTGGACGCGCAAGGGCTGCCGGAGCGATTGCAAACGCGGCTGGATTCGCTGCACCGGGCGGGCAGATTCGCCGGCGCGCAAATCGGCGTGGCGCTGCCGGATGGTTCGACGATCGCGGTAGCGACCGGATTCGCCGACACGGCGAAGCGCGACGTGATGACCACACGTCACCTGCTGCTCCAGGGCAGCGTTGGGAAGACCTACGCTTCCGCCCTCGCGTTGCAGCTCGTCTTCGAGGGCAAGTTCGCGCTCGAAGACCCGATCGCGAAGTACCTGGCCGGCGAACCGTGGTTCAGCCGGCTGCCTAACGCGCAGTCGATCACGGTCCGGCAGCTCATGAACCACACCAGTGGCCTGGTGCGGTACGAGTTCAAGGAACGGTTCACGGCCGACCTCACCGCCTCGCCCGACCGCGTCTGGCGCCCGCACGAACTGGTGTCCTACATCCTCGACACCGCCGCTCCGTTCGCTCCGGGGCAGGGATGGGACTATTCCGACACGAATTACATCGTGCTCGGCATGATCATGGAAAAGGTCACCGGCCGGACGTATTACGACCTGGTGCGTGCGCGTGTGTTGCGGCCCGCCGCGCTCGATGCGACGGTCCCGAGCGATGCGCGAGCGATTCGCGGGCTCGCGAACGGCTACGCCGGTCCAAACAATCCGTTCGGCGGGACCGACGCGATGCTGGTCGACGGTCGCATGGTGATTAACCCGCAGTTCGAGTGGACTGGTGGCGGAATGGCTTCGACGGCCGAAGACCTCGCTCGATGGGGCAAGCGGCTCTATGAGGGCGGCGCGTTTGATCCGTCGATGTTGCCGACGTTGTTGGACGGCGTTCCCGCGCGACTCGGCCAGAACACGAAATACGGGCTCGGCGTGATCATCCGGGAAACTGCGTTAGGCACACTCTACGGCCACGGCGGGTTTTTCCCCGGGTATCAGGCGGAAATGCTCTACCTTCCGGTGCAGAAGGCCGCCGTGGCGTTCCAGGTGAACTCAAGCGTGCCCGGGGCACTCGGTCGTGGAGTGTCGCCTGGCCGCTTCGCGCTCGAAGTTGCCGGCATCGTTGCAGAAGAGCTGAAGCGTCGCTAGTTCGGCGATCTCACGATCTTCGCAGCGCGGCCATCGGATCCACCGCGCTGGCGCGCCTTGCCGGCACGACCGCGGCCGCAACGGCAACAACGAGCAGCAACAAACCAACGGCGGCCACAATCATCGGATCACGCGACGACGTCTGGAACAGCATGGACTCCATCGTGGGCCCGCCGAACATCACCACCGCGATCCCGACCGCGGCGCCAACCGCCGCCATCTTCACCGCATCGCGCACGACCAGCATTGCGACCGCCCTTCGTGACCCACCGAGCGCCAGTCGCACGCCGATCTCCTGCGTGCGTTGCGTGACGAGGTAGGACACGACCGCGAACAGCCCGAGGGCGGCGATCCCCAGCGCGAGTGTTCCGAAGATCGAAAAGAGGCTGGCGCCTAACCGCCACGAGCGAAGTTGCGGGTCGAGCAGTTCCTGGTACGGGCGCACCTGAGCAAACACGGGAACGCTGGCGCTCGCGTGTATAGCCCGCTGCACGGGCGTCACCATCCGCGCCGGGTCGCCCGCCACCTCGACGAGCATCGCGTGCACGTTAGGTATGTCGGGCATGGGCATCTCCGGCACCTGTGGAAACGGCACGTAGTATTGCATCAGCCGCGCCTCGTTGCCTTCGGTGCGGAGCGAGCGGGCGCGCGAGTCCCGAACCACGCCAACGACCTGCCGGCAGGGCAGAAACGCCGCCGCGGTCATCGGGTCGCCCATCCCTGGATCACCCATACCCGCCCGGATACAACGACCAACCGCGCGCTGGCCAGCCCAGACCTTTCTGGCCATGCTTTCATTCACCAGCGCCACGAGCGGCGCCGTTCGCGTGTCGTGTTCGGTGAACAGCCGACCTTCGACCAGTTCCACGTTCATGACATCGAGGTATTCCGGTGTCGCCGCGTACATGATCGGCAGCTGCTCCTGGCCAGGCGGCGGCAGTTCGTAGCCGGGAATGTTGATGGCGGGGATGTGATGGGAGCCGAATGGCGTTCCCTGGGTCACGGTGGAGCTGACAACTCCAGGCACGGTCCGCACGCGACGCACGGCCTCTTCATAGGCGAGGTCCCGCTCGCGTCCGGAGAGCGCGCCCCGGAAGTCGATGGTGACGTAGAGGAGCCGCGCCGTTGAAAAGCCGAGGTCCTGCGCCTGGACACGTTGCATGCTGCGAACGAATAGCGCGGCACCGATGAGCAATACGGTGCATAACGCGACCTGAAAGCCCACCAGGACGTGTTGGGCGAGGAAGCGGCGTGACGCTCCGTGGCCGCCACCATCCCGCAATGCCGCCGTGAGTCCGGTGCGTTGCCACTGCACGAGCGGACTCAGGCCGGCCAGCAGGCCGGCGCCTAACGCCGCAAGCGTCGACGCGACCAGCACGGTCCAATCGACGATCCCTTCCGGAGTGGCAAGCCCCGGCAGGAGGGTGACCCGGATGGCATCGCTCAACCAGCGAGACAAGACGACTCCCACGAGGGCGCCGGCCAGGGCAAGTGCGGCGCCCTCGATCAGCGACTGCCGCACGAGTAACCCAGGTCGGGATCCCAGGGCGAGACGCACGGCGATCTCACTTCTCCGGCGCGCCGCCCGGAGGAGCAGGAGGGTTCCGGCGTTGGCCGTGGCGATCAGCAGAACGGCGATCGCGACGCCGGTGGACCAGAGCGCGATCCGCCCCTGCGCGGTCATCCTTCCTACAGGCGCCCCGTCCAGCGGTTGCAGCGAAGTTCCGGCCAGCCGCTCGTTGGATTGGTCGTCGCTGCCACGCAGCGCGGCCGAGACCAGCTCCGTGGCTGACACGGTCGACACGCCCGGGGGCAGCCTGGCAACGATCGAAACGACGTTCATCCCGGCGCGCGTCCACCACCCCGCGTCACTTCGACGCATCGCGGTCGAGAGGGGCACGAAGAGATCGGTCGCCGCAAGCCCCGTCCCGTTGAACCCCTTCGGCGCGACGCCGACGACGGTGAGTACCTGACCGTCGACCAGAAGCTCGCCACCAATAGCGGCCGCATCGCCGCCAAACTTTCGCTGCCAGAACGCGTGCCCGAGCACAACGACGTCATTGCCAGCTGGAAGAACATCATCTCCCGTGCCGAACAGGCGACCAGCAGCCGCTCGAACGCCGAGTGTCGCGAAATAGGTGCCGGTCGCTTGTACAACCGACACCTGCTCGATGTCCGCGCCGCGACCCAGCGTCACGGTGTCGGAGCGAAATGCGGCCGCGTGCTCAAACGCCTTTGCGGTCCCGGCGACGGACTGAAACGTGGGATACGAAGTCGAGAAAACCGTAAACGACTCTGGCCCGTTGTTCAGGATGAGCCCAACAAGCGATACGCGTTCCGGATCCGTGATCCCGGGCGGCGGTGCAAAGAGCAGCCGGTTGACCAGGCCGAACATCCCGGCCGTCGCGCCGATCGCGAGCGCGAAGTTGAGCACGACGCCAAAGACGAACCCGGGCTCACGCCGAAACGACCGGAGTGCATAACGAATGTCGCGCGTGATCACGAGGGCCGGCGCCTGACGAGCTTGAAGGTGCCGGTCGGTTCGCGCCCCTCGGCCTGCGGCCAGTCTTTCAGCGCCACGGTTCCCACCAGTGTGTCGGTTCCGACCAGTTTCGCCGAATACACCCAGGTGCCGCCACCGCTGTTCGAGTGTTTCCACGAGAGCGTGCCGCGACTGAGGACAACGCCCTCATAAGGGCCCTGAAGACCGTTGGGAAATACCTGGTGGCCGGCGTATTGACTCCCGGTTTTGTCGGCCTCGAACACCATGGTTGTCGGCACATTCCTTTCCGGTTCAGCGCCGTCCTTGATGATCCTCGTCCCTTCCCAGACTCCGGCAAATGGTGTGCGTGGATTCATCGGCACTGCGGTCGGCGGCGCGGGTGCTGGTCCATCGGCGCTTCTCCGTCGCTCCTGAGCGCTCATGGTATTTGTAGCGGTGCAGATGAGCAGTGCGGCCAGCGCGAAACGGCGAGTGGTAGAGATCACGTTCATTTCCCCTCCTGATCAGGGTGATTGGAACGAAGGGATCGCGGTGACGCGCCAACGACGCCATCCCTGTGGGGACGGACCAACCGGTTGCGGGGACAGGCGTGCTGGCGCCGGGGGGCGCGAATGGATTCACTTCCTCCACGTCTCGCCATGCACATCCTGCCTGCATCTCCAGCTGTAAAGCCGTCACGAAACAACGTCATCGCGATCGGGGTGATCGTGGTGGCGATCATCGTCATTGGTATTCTCGTGTCGAATGGCGGTGCGGCACCGGTCCCGGGTCGAGGACGGGCGCTCCAGCGAATCCCCATGCCCCCGACGGACCCGGTCACGTTGCTCCGCAGGCTGGGCGTCGGGAGCGTGACGTGGTACGCCTGCGCATTAGCCATTCCACCACTCTGGTGGCTCGCATTCCAATTCCCACTGACCGGCCAGCGCGCGCTCCGTGCTTTGTCGATACATCTCTCGGCAGTGGTGGCCTTGATCGTCACGACGTCGGTCGTCCACTACCTCCGCGCGTACCGGGGATCACCCATGGCGCCCGGGTTCCTCAACTTCGCGCCGGTCGCGTTAGGCTCCAACGCGATTCCGTTGCTGGCCGTCGCGGCGGTCGTGCACGTCCTGGAGGCACGCCGTCGGGCGGTGCGTAGCGCGATCGAGTCTCAGCGACTTCGCGCAGAACTCGCGGATTCACGCCTGGCGGCCGTCACCACCCAGCTCCAGCCGCACTTTCTGTTCAACACGCTCCAGAGTATCTCGACGCTGATCCATCGCGACCCTGCGGCGGCCGACGCCATGCTGGTCAAGCTGTCGGACCTGCTGCGCGAAGTGTTGCGCCGGTCACGATCGAGCCTGGTCCCGCTGGATGACGAACTCCGCATGGCAGAGACGTACCTGGATCTGGCACGCATCCGGTTCGGCGACCGACTCCGCGTTGTCGTCGACGTCGACGCCGAAGCGCGTGACGCCCTCGTTCCGGTGCTCCTCCTGCAGCCACTGATAGAAAACGCGCTCAAACATGGTGTTGGGCGGCTCGCCGGCGGTGGGTCAGTGGGTGTGACGGCGCGGCGATCGAACGGCACGCTCACACTCACCGTCTGGGACGATGGGGCCGGCCTTGATGGAAAGTCGCCACCGGAAAACACCGGACTTGGCAACACGCGTGAGCGACTGCGTCATGCATTCGGTGATGACCATGAGATGACGCTGCGGCCCCGGACCGCTGGCGGTGTCGAGGTTTCGATCCGCGTGCCGTTGCGGCTGAGCGTGGCCGCACCCGCATGAGGCCAGTGCGTGTGATCGTCGTCGACGACGAGGCGCTGGCGCGCGAGCGCATAACGGCGCTGGTCAGGGCGACACCGCGCCTGACGCTGGTCGGCGAAGCGGTGAATGGATTGGAAGCGCTCGACCTTATCGAATCCCTCGCGCCTGAGCTCGTGTTGATCGACGTGGACATGCCCGAGCTGGGTGGATTCGGCGTCGTGGCGGCGCGGGGCGAAACCACGAAGCCGGGCTTCGTGTTCATCACCGCGTATGATGAATACGCGATCCAGGCGTTTGAGGTCGATGCGCTCGACTACTTGCTGAAGCCCGTCAGCGAAGAACGCTTTGCGGTGACGGTGGAGCGTGCGCTCGCGCGCCTCGGCAGCAACCCGCAGGCGCCGCTCCGGGTCGCGCGCGCCATGACCACGCGTGAAGGGCATCGCACGCGATTCGTCGTGCGACGCGGTTCAACGCACACGTTTGTTGCGGCGAAAGATGTCGCCTGGATCGATGTCGAGGATAACTACCTGCAGCTGCACGCCGGCGGCCGCGCCCACCTGGTTCGGGGCACGATGAAAGACGCGGAACAGGAACTCGATCCAGCGATGTTCGTGCGGGTGCACCGTTCGGCCATGGTCAATGTCAACTTTATTGTCGGCATTGATGCCCAGCCGGCCGGCTACGCGATACGCCTGTCAGATGGCACGAAGCTGCGCACCAGTCGACAATACGCAGCGCGCGTCCGGGAGCTGCTCCAACCGTTTCGTCGGTAGTTGCTGCCGAGTCACGAGTCACGAAACAACGCCGGTGATCTGACGTAATATTGACGTTCACAGATTCTTACTCGGAGTCAACCGTGTCGCTCATCAAGTTCCTTCTGTTCGGCCTGCTTGCGCTGTTTGTGCTGCTGCCTGCGGCAGGGATTCTCATGCTCATCGGCTTGCCGGTGATCGCCGTGCTCGCCGTGGTCGGGCTACCGATTCTGGGGCTGTTGATGGTAGTGGGACTGCCGATCTTCATCGTGGCCGTCGTCTGCGCCGTGGCCCTGGGCCTCGTCTTCGGATTGCTCGGCCTCGTGGTGGGACTCGGCATCGCGGCGCTCAAGATCGCGTTTTTCATCGCCCTGCCAATCTTCTTCATCGCCTGGCTGGTGAACCGGGCGAAAGGGCGCCAGACGGCGGAGCCCGCGACGTTCTGAAGTGGCAATGGGGTCAGACTCGATTGCGTGGTGCACGGCCAATCGAGTCTGACCCCATTGCTTCGCCTAACGAACCGGCATCGCCCGGCGGAGCGCAACCGCAGCCACGCTCCTCCCGATCTCCCGCCCTACGATTGACGACGTCCGCCAGTGCACGCCACCCCACACGCGGGCGTTCACGACTTCCTCAGCCACATCCCGGACTGACTGATAGCGGTGTGTGGCCCCGGCTGCCGTCGGGCTCGTGATGCCGAACTCGCCGGGCTTCTCACCGAGGAGCCTCTCGAGCACCACCTCGGCGGCTCCGCCGAACGATGTATGGCCCGCCGGATAATCGGGGAAGGGTGGTGTCGTGATGAGTGGCGTCCAGGTCGTATCGATCGGAGTTCCGGCACTGGCTCCGCGTCGTATCGCAGTCACGGGCCGCCACTGCTGAAAGGCGAACTTCGCGTCCCACGCCGCGATGACCGCATCGGCACCGGCCACGTTCATGAGCAGGTACACACGCGCAACCGCCGCCGGTTCGTATTTGCCTGACACGGTCAACTGCCGAACTACCTGGTTCCACAATTGGGCCGCGGTGGCGATCCAGAAGCGGGCCGTTTCGGTCTGCGCGGCCGTTCTGGTCTGACTGCTCGCGCCGCCGATGTCGATGATCTCTTGCAGGTCGCGAGCGTATGCTGCACTCGTCAGGGCCGGCGGCGGCGCGGGGCGAAACTGTGACCCGGAATCGAGTACGAACGGTTGCACGTGTCCCCAGCCCGCTTCGAGTGCGGGCGCGAAAGCCGGGGGCGTCGGCGACCACATGCCGACGACATTCTGTGGCGTGTAGATCGCGCGATCGGCCGCGCGATCACTGGCGCGCCACGCCAGCACGGCGGCCGCCACAGCTTCGCCAACCGCAATGCCGGCCGATTTCGAGGCTCCCGCGGGTATGCGAGCGACGCTCGAATCGTAGTCGGCGTCGAGCGTCGTCGCCGCGTTCGGATACAACGTGCGGAGCACCCGACGTGAGGTGGCCGCGATCGCGGCATTCACTGATGCGTCGGCCCCCGCCGCGATGCGCACGACGAATGGCTGATACTTTCCGCCGATTGAGTTCACGGCGTCGAACACAGCCGCCGAAACGATCGCCATGGTGCGCGACTCCTGCGGTGGACTGAACGGTCCGGCCGCCGTCGTCCGCAGTGCGATGGCATTCCACGTGGCCATCGTCTGACCGGCCTCGATGCGCTGCGCCTGGGTGGTCGAATCCTGCATCACGCTTGTGGCCAGTCCTCGATCGGCCGAACACGCGTGCAATGACAAGATGCCAAGCCCGACTATCATCAACATATCCGCTCCTATTCTTCCCGGTGCAATCATCTCTCCTCCATGTTCGTTTCGTCGCGGTGCGTTTGCACTCGCTAGGCATGGAGGACAATGCGGAAACAGAGTCTCTTGCGGACACCCCAGAAAATGAACCGGTCGACGAGAAGGACTATCGCTGCGCGGCCGCCGCAAATCGTGTGACCCCGAGCCAGCTATAGAGGCCACGTCGATGTTGCGGCGCGCCGCTGACATCGATTCGTCCGGACTTGACGGCCTGTGCCAGCGGAAGATGGCCGAGGCACACTCGTGCCAGCGCTTCCATCTCCGCGGACAGTTCGAGATCGACTTCGAATCCCGGGTCCTTGAGGCACAGGTCCACGTCGGGCCGCTTGAGCACGAGCCAGTATCGATGTTTGGAGTCGCGTCGGAACGTGAAGTGGATCACCACGCGATCATCGGGTAGTGTATCGACGCGCACCATGCGACGGAGCGCCCACATGAGGAAGTCGGGTTCAACATGCTCCTTGCTGATGTCCTTGGAGGCCCACCGATAACCCCAGATGCCGAGCGCGTCGACGACGCCACCGAGCTCGCGTCCGGCTTCGGTCAGGTGATACTCGTAGGTGCGTCCCCCTCCGTTCGCCGGGGCACGTCGATCGATGATTCCGGCGTGCTGGAGTGAGACCAGCCGTTGCACGAGCAGGTTGCGCGAGATCCTTGGGACGCCGCGTTGGATCTGGCTGAATCGCCGCGACCCCGCCATGAGTTCCCGGAGGATGAGCGGTGTCCAGCGCTCGGCGAAGATCTCGGCGCCGATTGCGACGGGGCAGAACTGACCGTAAGCGGACATGAGCAAAGTGTGGAACAGCCAGCTGGAACGCGGCAAGTCCATTTTGTGAACCGGCTACCGGAGACTCCTCCGTGGGGCCGCGCGAAATCGGACACCTGTCGCCTTGACGGAACACGCGCTCGTTTCTATTGTACCGATCGTTCGGTATAGTAACACCCTCACTTGAGACTCGCCATGGCCAAGGCCACCATCATCGTGCTGTCCGATCCAAAAGGGGGCGACGAAGCCCTCGGCCGCATGTTCAATGCGCTCGCTGCCGTCCACGACCTCAAGCGCCGGGATCGACCCGTCGAGCTTGTGTTCCAGGGCGCCGGCACTCGCTGGATTAGTGTCCTCGAGAAGTTCGACCACCCCGCGCACGTCCTGTATGAGGCCGTGAAGGACACCATCAGCGGCGCATCGGCGGGCTGCGCGACGCTGTTCGGCGCCATCAGCGACGTCGAGTCGGCGCGCGTCCCGTTGCTCAGCGACAATCCCGTGCCGGGGACGGCTGGACTCCCGAGCGTCGCGCAGTTTGTCGCCGATGGTCCTGTACTCACCTTCTAGAGTTACCGGATCCTGATCGTGTCCGAGCCCGAAGTCTATCACCCCGGTGAGATCGCTGTGCAGACGCGCACCGGCGACCGGTCGTTGGCCGCGCGCCGACAGGCGATGATCGCGAACCACGTCGTTGATGGAGCGCGCGCGTTTCTCCAGCGACAAGGCGTCGTCGCCGTCGGAGCCGCCGACACGGCTGGACGGCTCTGGGCGTCGCTGTGGTGCGGCGCTCCGGGGTTTTTGCGCGCCGGCGAGGACGGCGAGCAGGTCGAAGTCGATATGGCGATCGATGAGAGCAGTGTCGATCCCGCGCGTCCGATACTTCGCGCCGGCACGCCGCTAGCGCTCCTCGCAATCGACTTGGTCACTCGCCAGCGATTTCGTATCAACGGGACGATCAACTGTCTGGACCGGTCGGGACTCCAGCTGGACGTTCGAGAAGCGTTCGGCAATTGCATGAAGTACATCCAGAAGCGCCAGCGGACCGACCACGACGCGGACAAGAGGCAGACGGCGACGGATCATGGGTTGGTCCTCGACGGCGATCGACGGAGCTTTATCGCCAGAGCCGACACGGCGTTCGTAGCAAGCATCCACCCCGACCGCGGGATCGACGTGTCGCACCGAGGCGGCGAACCCGGCTTCGTGCGGGTTGAGGACGCCCGGTCGCTGCGCATTCCCGACTACCCGGGCAACGGGATGTATCAGACCCTCGGCAACTTCGAGGTGGACCGGCGCGCCGGCATTGCGCTGATCGATTTCGAGCGGCGCCGCGTGTTGTCTCTTTCTGGAAGCGCCGTCGCGAGCTTCGGTGCCGATGACGTCGGACATACAAGCGGCGGCACTGGTCGCTACTGGTCGTTTTCCGTGGATCGCTGGGTAGAGTTCTCACTGCCTTCCACGATGACGTGGACGCTCGTCGAGCGAAGTCCGTTGAATCCGTAACCGATGCCAGCCGCGATTTTATCGAAAGAAGAGGTGCTCGATCGGTTGCTGAGCACCTTTCGGGACAAGGGGTACGAAGGCGCGTCGCTCTCGGAGCTGTCAGCCGCGACGGGGCTGGTGAAGTCGAGCCTGTATCACTACTTCCCGGGTGGGAAGGAGGAGATGGCGGAAGAGGTGCTGGCCCATCTCGACCGGCAACTCGCCGCGGATCTGTTCGAGCCATTGCGATCGAAGGGCACGCCGGCGAGGAAGCTCGACGCAATGCTCGACACGATCGACGACTTCTACAAGGGCGGGCGAAAGGCGTGTTTGCTCGAGCGCCTCGCTGCCAGCGTCGATCGCGAGCGTTTTCGACGGCCTCTCCGCCGGGCGTTCGCGACCTGGATGGCATCCGTTGAGACGCTGTGCCTCGAGGCCGGCCTTCCAAAAACAGTGGCGCGCGCACGCGCCGAGGATCTCGTCGTTCGCATCGAAGGCGCGCTCATCGTTTGCGCAGGTACCGACGATTGCGGCGTGTTTCGCCGCACCATCGCCGACCTGCGAGAAACTGTGCTCGCGCCAGAGTAAGCGGCCCGGCTAGTGTTATCCGTCCCTGAGGGGCGTTAGCTTTCTCGGCCGTAGCTTGGTCACGTTCGCGGGACGTAGCGGTCGCTGCGCTCCGGGATCGGGTCAGGGGGTCGCTTTGCGACCCATCACAGTTCGTAGTTCGTTAGGGTTTCCGGGACGTAGCGCAGTCCGGTAGCGCACCTGAATGGGGTTCAGGGGGTCGCGGGTTCGAATCCCGCCGTCCCGATTCATTGGCTCTGGCCGTGGTTTGCGGCCAGAGCTTTTCATTTGCGTTCCGCACGCGATGGGGGGCGGGTTATTCCACTCTCAGTGCTTCCGTCGGCTGAACGCCGAGCGCCCTTCTTGTCGGCACAATGCACGCAAGCAGGCACACGCCGAGCATCAGCGCCGTATAGCCGATCAGCATGGCCAGCTGCCCAATCGACAGACCGCCCGCGAGCGTGTGCAGGCCCATGGCGGTGTCCGGCTGATGGTTCCTCACGACGATGCTCCCGAGTCCGACGAGGAGCGAACCGACCACAATACCGGTGCTGACCTGTATGAGCGGACGCCGGAAAATCGTCGCCAGGATCCGCCGCGGGCTCGCGCCGACCGCCACGCGCACACCGATCTCCCTCGTACGCTTCGAGACGATGAACGACAGCACCGCGTAGATCCCGGCCAGCGAGAGCAGCACCGCGATGCCCGTCAGGACCATCGTGATCTGTCGCCAGAGGCTCATGAACCAGACCAGCGGGTCGGTCATCATGTCCATTCGCGTGATCTGATTCAGCCGGATGTTCGGATCCACCGACTCGGCGATTGCGCGCAGCCGCGGCGTGAGCGCCAACGGATCTCCCGTCGCGTGGATCAACATGAACGGAGAGCCGATCATTTCCGGGGGCGCTGGCTTGTAGATGCCGGCTGGTGGGCTGCGCTCGACCGGCGAGCCCATGCCGAGGTCCTTCACCACGCCAACGATCTCCCACCAGGATGAATCGGCTCTGCCGATCTGCATGCGACGGCCGAGCGGATTCACGCCACCCAGCACGTGTTTCACGAATCCAAGGTCGACGATGACGTTGCGCGCGCCGGGAACGAGGTCGCCGCTGTGGAAGCCGCGTCCGGAAAGGATCGGAGCGTTCAGCACGTTGAAGTAGTTCTGATCCGCGTGCGCGATGCTCACGACGCGGAGGCCCTTCGGAATCTGGGCCGAATCCGCGAGCTGGATGCGGGCGCCGCCATGCGATGTTGCGGGCGGCTCGCTCACGAACGTCACGCCGCGCACACCGGGCTCGTTGGCGATACGCTGTTGCAGCGTCTGGAGCGTCGCGCCCTCGCGCACTCGCCATGCTTCGCGCCCGGCGCTCGTCGTGTCGAGCGGTGAATCCATCTGCACGTTGATGGCGAGGTATTCCTGTACCGGGAAGCCGGCGTCGTATGACTTTATCCGCGCCAACTCATTCTGCTCGAGCGCCACGATGGCGGGCAACAGGACAGTCGCCGCGACCTGGGCGACGATGACGAACGTCCACACACCGCTGAAGCGCAGGCCGCTGCCGGCCGTGCTCTGGCGGAGCCTCGCCGAAATGCCACGCGTCACCCTGAGTGCCGGCAGCACGCCGGCGATCACCGCGCCGACGAACGTCAGGCCCAGCGCATACAGCACCGTCAAGGGCGACAGGTCCGGCGTGAACCAGAAGGGCAGCGTGTCGTAGTTGACCTCGAGGTAGTGCATGGCGTACTCGCGCAACGTGAGGGCCGCGGCGCCAAGTCCAACGGCGGCGGCCACTCCGCCAAGCACGAGCGCTTCGGCAAAAAGCTGCATCACGAGACGGCCGCGGCTCGCGCCTAACGCGCTGCGGACCGTGATCTCCGTCTCGCGCGTTGCGGCGCGCGCGAAAAGGAGGAGGGCGACGTTACCGCAAACCAGCACGAGCAGCGCTACGACCATGACATTGATCGCGACGGTCATTCCCATTGTCTCGCCGGACGGGTCGTCGTCGTCGACGTAGGATATGACGCGCGGCTTGAGGTGCTCGTGCGTCTGCGCGAACTGCGTGGCCATGCGACGGCCGATCAGGTCCAGCTCCTTCTGTGCCTCGTCGAATGACGCGCCCTTGGCCAGCCGGCCAAAAACGGAAATCGAGAGTCCGCCGCGGGGGGTGCGGTCGAGCTGCTCGACGCGGAGCGGCATCCACACCTCATGCGCGACCGGGAAAGCGTATCCCTCACTCATCACGCCGACGACGGATACGAAGGAGTCACCGATCTTGACCGACTTCCCGAGTATCCCGGGATCGCTGAAGAAACGGTCGCGCCAAACCTCGTAGCCGAGGACGGCGACGGGAGGAGCGTCGACGCGTTCGTCGCTCGGTTCGAGTGTGCGCCCCATTAGTGGCTTCGCCGAAGAAACGATGAAACCCGACGCAGTCATCTCAGCGACTCGCACTTCACGTGTCTCGCCGCCCGGTACCGCGAGGTTACGCGGTACGTCGCGGTACGCGCCGAGGTCCGTGACCGACCGGAGCTGCTCGCGCCAGATGAGCAGATCGTGAACCGATCGCGGTTCAGTGACGCTCGCCTTCGTGTCCCAGTTGTAGACCTGGACGATGCGGTCGCCGCCAGGGAGGGGAAGCTTGGGATTCACGACGAGCCCGAGCATCTCGAAGCACACCGTGCCGAACCAGATGGCGAACGCCATCGCGATGCCGCCGACGAGGGTGATGCCCGGGTACCTGGCGAGCATCCGGCCGCCAAGCTGCATATCGAGCGTAAGACCGCTTACCCAGGAGAATCGCGCGCGTTGAGGCATGGCACCAAGGTGTGGAAGGGATGCGTTGGGTAACGCAACGTCGGCGTTGGTGTTTCCCTGCGGCAGCCTCGATTCGCCGAATGGCATGTTGGGGGGGTCGAACGGCAGGCCGGTCCGGCCCCGTGCCCCTTATCATGAGCGTGTGGATACTCTGCTCTTGGCTTTGCAGGCCGCGCGCCGGGACGGGCCCGCCTGGGTCCCCGGCGAGTTCGCAGCGATGGTGGTGCACCTGACGATCGGCTGCGCCGTTGCAGTCGGGGTGTTCCTCCTCGTGCCTCGTGTTCCGTGGCCTCGGCCTTTTAGCTGGCGCTTCGTCGTCTTTCATGTCATTGCTGCGCCAGTGGCGACGGCGCTGTGGCTGTTCGCGTCTTTCGGGCTCGAGAAGCTTGTTGGCGCGAATTCGGACATCAGTTTCGCCACCCGGTTCAAGGACATGATGGTGATCGGCAGCTTTTTCTACGTCCTCATCGCTGGCCTCTCGTATTCGGCGCATGGAGCACGCCGGGCCGCACAGGCCGAAGCCATCGCCGCGCAAACGCAGCTCGCCGCACTACGTTCGCAGCTGCAACCACATTTTCTCTTCAACGCGCTGCACACCATCGTACAGCTCATTCACATCGACTCGCGTCGGGCGGCCGAGGCGGCAGAGTTGGTGGCGGATCTCCTGCGGCGAACCGTCGAGGAGCAGCGCGACGAAGTCCCGCTCAGCGAGGAATGGCACTTCGTTTCGCGCTACCTTGCGGTCGAGCAGATTCGCTTTGGCGAACGACTGGTGGTGAAAGCAGACCTCCCGCCAGACCTGGAGTCTGAACGCGTGCCATCATTCGCGCTGCAGACGCTCGTCGAGAATGCGGTACAACATGGCGCCGCGCCCCGAGTCGCGCCGACCGAGATCGCAATCACCGGAACGCGGAGCAACTCGCAACTGGTGATTTCGGTGCGCAACAACGGTGACAGCGATGCGCCGCAAGCCAACGGCAACGGAACGGGCACCGGTCTGGCGCGGCTGCGCGAGCGCCTAACCGTGCTTTATGGAGGTTCGGCCACCCTCATCTCTCAGCCGATTTCGACCGGAGGCTACGAGGCTGTTCTGAAGGTTCCTGTAGGAAACGCGGGACGGGGACCGTCCCCGCGGAACCGCCCGAGCGACGCGTGAAAGTCACAACGCTCGTCGTCGACGACGAGCCGATTGCCCGGGCCGGGCTCAAAGGCATGTTGTCCGCATTCGACTGGATTGAAGTCATCGGCGAGGCGGCAGACGGCCAATCGGCATCGCGGGCGATCGAGGCACTAAAGCCAGAGCTGGTTTTTCTCGACGTACAGATGCCCGGGCTGCTCGGCACCGACGTGCTTCGCCACATCGATCACAAACCGTTCGTCATTTTCACGACGGCGTACTCGCAGCACGCCGTGACCGCCTTCGAGCTCGGCGCCGTCGATTATCTGATGAAGCCATTTGGCGCAGCGCGCCTGGCTGCGGCGATGGAGCGCGTCCGTGGCGCCATCGGTGAACCAGCATCTGTCGATACCATCGAGCGGCTGAGTGGCGCCCTCGGCGGCGGACCGATCACGCGGTTGTTCGTACGACTCGGGAACGCGACTGTGCTGTTGCCAGTCGATCGGGTGTCCCGGCTCGAGGCAGACGGGGATTATGTGGTTGTTCATGCCGGCAGCAGTCGCCACCTGCTTCATCTGTCTCTCGGCAGCCTCGTCGCGCGCCTCGATCCCAAGCGGTTTGCCCAGGTGCATCGCGCACACGTCGTGAACCTCGACCACGTGCGCGCATTCAAGCGCGATGCGCGCGGCAATCTCGAGGCGGAGCTCAACGATGGGACGCGCATCCCGGTCAGCCGTGCCCGCGCGCAGGAGTTGCGACGTCTGGTCCGGTAAGTCTCCTCAGCTCCGGGCTCCTGTTGACAATCCACATGAAAGAGCCTACCCTCATGTGGAACATCAACAGGAGTAGGGCGTGCCGGAGAAACTCGACATCCTGCAGGGAACCCTCGACCTCATGGTTCTCCGCACCCTTTCCTCCCTGGGTGAATTCCATGGCTACGGCATCGCCCGCCGCATCGAACAGCTCAGCGGCAATTCGGTGATGCTCAACCAGGGGACGATCCACGTCTCACTGGTGCGGCTCGAGCGCCGGGGTTGGATCAAGGCGAAGTGGGGCGTGTCGGAGAACAACAGGCGCGCCAGGTTCTATTCGATCACCCCGTCCGGCAGGAAGCAGCTCACGAAGGAAACCAGTGAGTGGGAGAAGATGACGGCCGTAGTAGGGCTCGTCCTCGCGGGAGGGAAGGCCACGTGACCGACTGGTTTCGCGAAACCTGGTCACGCATTCGCGCTACCTTCGTCGCCGATCGCCTCGATCGGGAGCTCGACGAAGAGCTCAGCACGCACCGCGAAGCGATCACCAACGACTTGCATCGTCTAGGCATGTCCGAAGACGACGCGCGCCGGGCAGCGGCGCGGCAGATCGGCCGTCTCGATCCGCTGCGGGAAGACCACCGCAATGAGCGCGGCCTTCCGTGGCTCGACCTGGGGCTGCAGAGCGTTCGCCACGCTGCGCGCCGCCTGGCGCGCTCGCCGGTGTTCACGGTCGTGGTCATCCTCACGCTTGCCTTGGGGATAGGCGCTAACACCGCGTTGTTCAGCCTGGTTGACAGCCTGCTCCTTCGTTCGCTGCCGGTGCGCGATGCCGAACGGCTGGTGCACCTGCAAGTCTTCGCCGAGTCGAACCCGACACGCTTCGGAAAGCCGCTCGCCGAGTCGTTCGAGCGATCCACGTTCGCCGCGGTCCGCGCCGAACGTGCTACCGTCGAAAACGTTGTCGGCTTCCAGCGCACCGTACGACCAACGATCCAGATCGACGGCAGACCTGAACCCGAGCGTGCCGTAGATGTCGTCTCGAACGACTATTTCGCAGGTTTAGGCGTCCGGCCGATTTTCGGCCGCGCTTCCGACTCGACCGCCGGGAATACCGTCGTGATCAGCGAGCGGTGGTGGCGCACGCGATTCGCACGCAGCGACGACGTACTTGGCCGTGTCATTACGGTCGACAATCGCAACTACACGGTGATCGGTGTCGCACCGCCGCGGTTCCACGGCTTCGACATCGATCGCTCGCCGGACGCGTGGATCTCTACGCAATCCGATAGACTGCAGATGGTCGTGCGCCTCCGCGCCGGGACGACGCCGGAGCAGGCGCAGTCGGCGCTGCACTTCATCCTGATGACGGACGTGAACCCGGAATTTGCCGGTGACGTCCAGGCAACGTTGGCGACTCCCGTCGGCAAGGGATACTCCGGCATTCGTGACCAGTACCAGGGCGCACTGCTCGCCCTCATGGGGCTCGTCACGCTTGTGCTCCTCACGACGTGCGCCAACGTCAGCAACCTCATGATGCTCCGCAATGCCGCGCGACGCCGTGAACTGGCGATGCGCGCCGCGTTAGGCGCGAGCCGGGCCAGGCTGATCGCGTATTCGCTGGCCGAAACGGTGATGCTGGCAGTCGCCGGGTGCATGGCGGGGATCCTGATTGCGCGCGCGGGCGTGTCGATCCTGCTCTCGATGCTGCCGCTCGCGGCACCGCCAGGGTCGCTTGCCTTCAACGCCGACGGGCGCCTCCTCGCATTCTCTGCGGCGATCTGCGCGCTGGGGACATTGCTCTTCGGTGTTGTGCCGGCATGGCGCGCCGCGGCTGTCGATCTCGCCGGTGCGCTCCAGACGACGCATGGACTGACGGCGCCCGGACGGTTCCGCCTCTTTGGACGCTCACTCGTCACGGCGCAGGTGGCGCTGTCGGTGCTGCTCCTCGCGGCTGCCGGGTTGTTCGTGCAGACGCTCCGCAATCTCGCCAATACGGAAACGGGCTTCGGCGCCGATCGTGTCCTCGAGGTTGGACTGGACACGCGTTATGCAGGCTATGGCGAACGAGACGTGGCTCCACTCATACCGCTCGTCCTGGAGCGCGTCGCTGCCACGCCGGGCGTTCGCATGGTGACGTGGGCCGATTCGAAGCTGATGAAGGGAAGGTCGTCGACGACGATGGCAGTGCGGTTGCCAGGACTTCCGGACAACTGGGACTGGGAGGGGATGGAGGTCGGCGCCGACTTTTTCGAGACGATGGGGATCGATATCGTGCGTGGAAGGGCCTTCACAACCGCCGACTTCACGGTGCGGGCGCGAAACCGATCGCTTCGCGTGTCGCCGCCGTACATCGTCAACGAAGCGTTCGCGAAACGGTTCCTGCCTGGCGCCGACCCGCTGGCATCCTCAACCGGCATCATCGGCATCGCGCGTGACGCGAAGCTCTTCAGTCTCAAGGGTGACGTGAAGCCTGTGATGTTCATGGTTGCAAACAGAAACGAATACTTCCCCGGAGTTCTCGCCCGCGCTTCCGGCGATCCACGAGCCGTGGAGCTTGCGCTTCGCAACAGCGTCAACGGCATCAATCCTCGCCTACTGACGACGATCACGACGGTGAGTGAAGCGGGCGGGCGAGGAATTGCCCGCGAGCGAATGGTGGCGGTGATCAGCGGATTCTTCAGCGGGCTCGCGCTCCTGCTGGCCGCGATGGGAATCTTCGGCGTCGCGTCAAACTCCGTTGCCACGCGCGCCAAGGAACTCGGCGTCAGGCGGGCGCTCGGGGCTGGACAGTGGACGATCATCAGCGCCTCGCTCCGCGAGACCGCGATCGTCTTTACTGTTGGATTGGCGTTGGGCACGGTTGGGTCAATGGCCTTCGTGCGAGTTTCCTCGCGCCTGATCGCCGACCTCCTCTACGGCCTTACGGCGACCGATGTGGCAAGCCTGGGAGTAGCCGTTGGCGTGATGCTCGTCGCGGCACTGGCGGCTTGCGCAATCCCCGCGATCCGGGCGACTCGGATCGATCCGTTGGTGAGTATTCGGGAGGACTAGAGAAGCGGAGGACGGACGACGCTGATCCGGCGGACGTGGTCGGGCGGCTTGGCAACGGCTAACTGCCCCTGTGGCGTTAATGGCCCGGGACTTTTATGTTGCCGCGATGATGCGTTCACTAGTCGGTGTGATTCTTGGTGTCGGCGTGGCCGCGAGCGCGCTGCCCTGCCAGACACCAACGCAAGGCCTGCGAGTGGAAGAATCTCCGAACCGCTCGGCTGCAACAACGCCGGGCACGGATTCACTCGATCTCGCTCGCTCCCTGATCGGCAGGGGTGACTACGATCAGGCGCGCCGGCTCGCCGACGATGCGCGCGGATTCCGGATCGTGATTTCACTCGACGATCGCGCACTTTGGGTGATGCGCGACAGCGACACGATCCGGACAGCCAGCGTTGGCGTGGCCTCGGGCCTAACGCTCCGCGTTGCGGGCCGCCAGTGGACCTTTCGTACGCCACGAGGCAAACACACAGTCCTCGGCAGTAAAGTCGCCCCACTCTGGAGCCCTCCCGACTGGGCATACGCGGAGACGGCAGACAGGTACAATCTGGCGCTGGCATGGCTTTCGCCCGGAAAGCCGGTGCCGTTGCGCGATGGTCGTTACCTGACGATTCAGGGCGGCGCCGTCGGCTTGCTCAACCGCGACGGCGTATTCGTGGCGCTGCCGAGGGACGAACACATCGTCTTTGAGTCAACGCTGTACGTCCCGCCCCACGGGACAATCAACCGACGTGTCAAAGGTCAGCTAGGCCCGTACGCGCTGGACTTGGGCAACAGCTACCTGTTACACGGTGGCGCCCCCGGCGACAGCCTCGGACTCGAGCCCACCCACGGCTGCATCCGCTTAAGTGATGCCGACCTGGAGTGGTTGTACCGCAACATCGAAAAGGGGACGCCCGTCTACATCTATTAAGTAAGTCGCGTCTGGGGGCATGACCGAGAGCAGAGCAGCGCGCTAGACGTGTGTCGTCACTCCGCCCTGATCGCCTCCACGGGGTCGACGCGCGCCGCACGAAGCGCAGGGATTAGTCCGGCAACGCTGCCGACGACGAGAAGAGCGGTGATGGCGCCGACGAGGGTCCGCGAGTCGTGTGGAGTGATACCCCACAAGAGTTTCTCCACCAGCTCCATTGCGGGCAGCGACAGAAGCGCACCGAACGCGAGCCCGATGGCCACCGTGAGCAACGCATCGCGCAACACCACCTCCGCCACACGGCCCGGAGAGGCGCCGAGCGCGAGGCGCACCCCCATTTCGCTCATGCGGCGCGACACGGAATAGCTGATCACGCCGTAAAGGCCGATGCCGGCCAGCAGCAGGGCAACGATGCCGAACGCAGAGCCGAGACGAGCGACCAGCCTTTCCCGGATGAGTCCACGCTCGAGAAGTTTTCCGAGCGTCGTGATTTCGCGAACGGGAATAGATGCATCGACCGATGCGATCGCCGCCTTGACCGCCAGCGCGACCGTCTCTGCACGTTGCGCGGTGCGCACTTCCACGCTGGTCACGTACTCGTCGGGACGCTGCGCCAGTGGATAGAAGATGAGTCGCCGTGGCGTCTCCCGGATGTTGTTCACGCGGGCGTTGCGCACGAGCCCCACAACTTCGAACTCGGGTGGCGAGCCGTACCCAAAGCGCGCGCCTAACACGTCCCGGGTGCCGAAGAAGTGCTTCGCCGTGGCCTCGCTGATGATGGCGACGCGGGGTGCCCCGAACCGGTCGGCGTCGCCGAAGGGACGGCCGGCGATGAGCGAGATTCCCACCGTTTCAAAGAACTCCGGCGTGACGACATTCTCCTGACCGTTGTTGTCATCCGCCGGGAGCACACGCCCCGGTACGGCGAATCCGCTGATGCGCATGCTTCCGCCTGCCACGCCCGTGAGGGAGAGACTGGCCGACTGGACTCCGGGCACCGCGCGCACCGCATCGAGTAGTCGCTGTTGCAGTGATGAGAGTCGATCAGATGTGTAACCGCCGGCTGAGAGGTCGATCCGCGCAGACAGCACACGTTCGCGCTCATACCCCGCGTCGATGCCCACGAGGTTCTGGAAGGTCTGCACAAACAGCCCGGCGGTCATCATCAGCAGGAGCGAAAGGGCCAGTTGCACGACGACCAGGACTCGCCCGAGCGGGAGGCGATGGCCGGCGCGGCCGAGCACCCGCCCGCCGGCCTTGAAGGCGTCGTGCAGACTTATGCCGTGCACCCGAATCGCGGGAGCGAGACCGAAGAGAAGGCCCGTGAGCAGGGAGGCGCCAAGGGCGAACAGAAGCATCTTCGCGTCAACGGGCACCGACAACGGAATCGCCGCTGTGCTGCCCGAAGCCAGTCGCAGGAGGGTATTACTTCCCCATCTGGCCACCAGCACGCCCGCGGCGCCACCGATGAGCGCGAGTGTCAGGCTCTCCGTGAGCATCTGGCGCACGAGCCGCCCGGGGCGAGCACCGAGTGACACGCGAACAGCCAACTCGTGACTGCGCGCCGCGCTGCGCGCCATGAGCAACCCGGCGACGTTGCCGCACGCGATCAGGAGCAACATGACCACGCTCGCCAGGAGAGCCTTCAGGGAGTCCGCGTACTGCTGCCGCAGCGGTGAGAACCCGCGAGCGAACGGCTCGGGAACGAGGTGTTCGCGCATCGCGTAGACGGCGCGAGCGGAATCGAGCGTGCGGCTTTGGTCCTGCACGGCGAGACGAAACGTTCGATCGAGCGGCTCTGCCGCCGCACGAGCCGCATCGGCCGACATGCGCGTCACAACCGTGAGCCAGGCGATACCCTCCTGCGGCACCCATGGCTGCCGATTGTCGGCGTTCGACGTCGACACATTGGAGGCATACCGGACGACGTGCTGCATCTGCGTGGGGATCCAGATGTCGATTGCCGTGCCGACCGAAAGCCCGGTGAATCCCGGCTCCGTAACGCCGATGATCGTGAACGAAGCGCCATTCAGACGGATGGTCTTGCCGACGATCGAGCGGTCGCCACCCAACCTGCGCTGCACATACCAGTCGCTGACCACGGCAACCGGATGGTTGCCGAGCGTCTCGTCATCGGCGCGGGTCATTAGCCGACCCGCCACGGGTCGCACGCCGAGCAGGCTGAACCAGTCGCCGCTCACGAGTTGGGCGATAACGCCCTCCGGTTGCGCACCGGTCGACGCATACATCCGCACGGTGGCGCTCATGCCGGAGAGCAGCACACCGGTGGGAGCGGCGGCCTGAAGGCGCTGCAGCATGGGGTACGAAACCCGGTAGGTGCCGTCCTCGTTTCCCACCCGGCGCAAGGCATGCAGGTCTTCGGGGCGCTCGACGGGAAGGGACCGGATGAGCAGGGCGTCGATCAGGCTCCAGACCGCCGTCGTTGCGCCGATGCCTAACGCGAGCGTCACTACGACAGCAGCCGTGAATGTCGGGGCTCGCGACATGGCACGAAGGGCGTACCTGGTGTCGCTCCACCACTCCTCGACGAATCGCGTGCCCCGCGCATCCCGGGCCCGTTCCTTCACCTGCTCCACGCCTCCCAGCTCGAGGCGTGCCCTTCGCATCGCCTCGTCGGGCGAGATGCCCGCCCGCTGCAGGTCCTCCACCCGCGAGTCGAGGTGGAACTGCAGTTCGCGATCGAGGCTGTCCTCGAGGCGTTTGCGTCCGAGCAACCGTCCGATCCAGGACATGCGTAGTTCTCCTAGGCCGTGCGAAGGACGAGCGAAATCGCCTTCGCGAGTTCCTTCCAGTCAGCCACCTCGGCCTCGAGCTGCTTTCTGCCTTTGGCGGTCAGGCGGTAGAACTTCGCCTCGCGCCCGGTCTTCGTTGGCCCCCACTCGCTTTTCAGGAACCCCTGGTACTCAAGGCGGTGCAGGGCGGGATAGAGCGAACCCTGCGGGATCTGGAGGCGGTCGCCTGACACGATCCGGAGCCGGTCGACCAGTGCATAGCCATGGAGCGGCTCGTCCGCCACGGCGCGCATGACGAGCATGTCGAGGGTGCCCTGCAGAATGTCGGTCTTCGAGGTCGTCATACCAAGGCATCCTTGGTGTTAATGCCAAGAGAGTCTTGGTATGGACACTACCAAACGGCCAAAGGGTTGCAAGTCCCGCGCGTTTGCCAGCCGTGCCCGCGCGCAGGAGTTGCGAAGCCTGGTCCGCCGAACGGCGACGTGTGGGTCCTGCGATCGCACAGAGCTGGAGACGCAGCGGTTTTCGACGTGTTTGGTCCATCATCGACGCTCATTGCGCAGGTCGCGTTGCCACCGCGGTCTCGACTGATCGGGTTCGGCAACGGCACCGCCTACCTCGTGCGCCGCGACGACGACGATCTGGAGCACTTGCAGCGATATCGGCTCCAGTAACCCTTCCTATTGACCGTTAAAGGGAGAACCGCTAACCTCTCCTGTTAACGGGCAATAGGAGTGCGCATTGGGCCAAGGCAAGGCGGACCTGCTGCAGGGCACACTGGATCTCATCGTTCTCCGCATGCTGCGCGGTCAGCCCGCGAACGGATGGGAACTCACGCAATCCATCCAGGCCGTGACGAAAGGCGTCCTCGACATCAACTACGGCTCGATCTACCCGGCCCTCCGCCGCCTCGAGACGCGCGATCTTGTGAAGGGACGCTGGGCCACGTCCGAGAACAATCGCCGGGCACGCTACTACGAGCTCACCACGTCCGGGAAGAAGCAGCTCGATGCTGAACGGCATTCCTGGGAACGTTTCGCGCATGCACTTGGCCTCATCCTCGACCAGGCCTGACACCGATGCTATCGCGATTCCTCGCCCGCATACGCGCGTTTCTTGGACGGCGGCAGCTCGAAGCGGATCTCGACGCCGAGCTGCAGGACCATCTCGAGCGTGAAATGGCGCGCAATCTCGGTCGCGGCCTGCCGCCAGTTGAGGCACGGCGCGCCGCCCACCTCGCGATCGGCAACCTGACGATGCATGCCGAGGACGGCCGCGCCGCGGTGACCGGCCTTTGGCTCGAGCAACTCGCGCAGGATCTCCGGTACGCCGCACGCGTCCTGCGACGCAATCCGGTCTTCGCCCTCGTCGCTGTCCTCTCACTCGGATTCGGGATCGGCGCCACCGCCACGGTGTTCAGCACGATTGACGCGCTCGATTTCCGGCCGCTCCCCTTCAAGGAGCCGGATCGTCTCGTATTCCTCGCCGAGGTAGCGCCACCGGCCGATGACTTCTGCGCGGGATGCTCCTCGCCTGTGTCGGCGGCGACCGCGGTTGACTGGCTCGGGCAGCTCCAGTCGTACGTCGCCACCGGAGCGATGACCGCGAGCGAAGCGCGGTGGGTGCATAACGACGCGGTCGAACGACTCGGCGTGAACGAAGCCACTCCGGGATTCTTCCGAGTCCTCGGCGTCGCCCTCCAATTGGGTCGCGACTTCCAGCCTGACGACACGCTCCCTGGCGCCATGCCAGCCGTCGTCGTGACGCATGGCTTCTGGCAGCAACGGCTCGCCGGCGATCCAGCCGCCATCGGGCGTCCGTTGCCGTCCTCCTTCGATGCGGCGACGGACGCGAAACTTCGTGGCGCGATCGTCATCGGCGTGCTGCCGAAGCACTTCCGCTTCACCGTGACGGATGACAGGCCGGTATGGTCGCCGCTCCGGCTTCCGGCTTCGTCGCCTCGGACATCGCGTTCGTTGACCGTGGTCGGCCGGCTGCGCGATGAGGGGAGCATCCCATCCGCCAGCGCCGAGTTACGCGCCGTGTTCGCGCGACTCGTCGCCGCGTACCCGATCCCCTATCAATCCTGGGGCGCCCGTGTCGAGCCGCTCCGGGTGAGGCTTGGCTGGGGCGTGGACGGGAACCGTCGGCTGCTTTTTGGAATCGCCGCGTTGGTGCTCCTCGTTGCCGTCGTCAATGTCGCGGGGCTTTCAGCGGGACGCGCATCGGCCCGACAACAGGAGTTCGCCATGCGGAGCGCTTTTGGCGCGAGTCGGCGACGATTGCTCCGGCAGTTGCTCGTCGAGGGAACGACCGTCGGTCTTGGCGGCGGGTTGATCGGGGCGCTTGTCGCATGGTGGGGCATCCGGTTTTCGTCGGGCTGGTTCGGCGTCGACGCCGGCGTTGCGATGCTGGATCTTCGCGTCCTGGGGTTCGCGCTCGTGCTGTCGATCAGTGTCGGAATCGTCACCGCGCTCGGTCCGGCGTTGCGCATCTCTCGTGTCGACTTGATCGGCGACCTTCGTGGCAAGGGCGCTTCCGCGACGAACCGTCAGACCAGTTTCGCATCGGGCGCGCTGATCATCGCGCAGATCGCGCTCGGCCTGGTGCTGCTCACCGCCGCGGCGTCGCTGAGTGCCGACTTCGTGCGGTTGCGATATGCCGATCTGGGATTCGATCCGGCGGGCCTCTACGCGACGTCGATCTCGATCCCGCGACCCGCCGGGGAGAACAACGCCGTGTGGCGCGTGGTGTCGGAGGACGCGCGGGCGCGCGTTGCGTCGATTCCCGGCGTGCGCTACGCGACGCTCGAGTATCGGTCAGCGGTGCATCCCGAAATCGTGCGTCCTGCCGACGGTGCGACATTGTCGTCGGTAACACCGGCGGTCGCCGCCGTGGATCCGTCATATTTCGCGACCTGGGGAATGCGCCTCCTGCGCGGTCGCCCGTTCGGCCCCGCTGACGGCACGGGCGCGGGGCGCGTTGCGATCGTGAACCGATCCGCCGCGACCCGGTTCTGGCCGGGTCAGGATCCCGTCGGTCGGCAGATCTTTGTCGGCGACAGCGGTGCTCCCGGTGAGTTGCTCACCGTCATTGGCGAAAGCGAGGACGCGGAGCGTGGTGAGCTGATCGAGCGTCACTGGCCGAAGGTATACCGGCCACTCGCGCAGGCGACGTTCTGGCACACCGCGGGGAGTCTTCAGATCCGCATCGATGACCGCGCCGATCGCGCGGCCTTGCTCGCGCTCGCGCAGTCGCGGGTTCGGGAGGTTCTGCAGCGCCCCGCCGACCCATTTCGCTCTGCCGAGGCGCAACTCGACGCAAAGTTGCGGAAACGCCGGCTCAACGCGATCGCACTCGACTTTTTCGCGGCGTTCGGACTCGCGCTCGCCGCGATGGGAGTCTACGCGTCGATCGGCGCCGCCGTGATGCGACGGACGCGTGAGATCGGGGTGCGCATTGCGTTAGGCGCCGCGCCACGCGAGACGTTGCGCCTGGTGGTGCGGCGCGGGCTCGTTCTCGCGCTGGCCGGAGTGGCGCTCGGACTGCTTGGCGCCGGCGTGATGGCGCGGGTCCTGCGCTCCCTGGTCGCGGACACCGACGTCCTCGATCCGCGGCTGTACACGGCCGCGGCGACGGTGATGATCCTCACGGCGGGTGTAGCCGGGTGGCTGCCGGCACGACGTGTGCCGCGTGTGGACCCCGTTGACGCGCTGCGCGCCGATTGAGTCGCTCACCGCGACGGCAGGTCCCCGTAAAACTTCCAGTCGATGTCCATGTCGCGCGTGAGCTTCTGCTTTGTCAGCACGAGGCGCAGCAGCGTGATGGGCATCGACCCCTGTCGCAGGATCTCGTCGTAGAACGCCTTCTCCGTCAACGCTCATCTGCCCGCCGCCCGTGAAGAACGGATTCACCAGTTGCCGCTCCGGCGTCATCATGATCATGTGCTGCGATTCGACGTTCACTTCCGGCATCGTGAGCAGATCGTTGGCGGGGACGTAGTCGATCGCCTCGAAGACGAGGTCCTTGATCATCGCGGGCTGCCCGCCCGGCGGCGGGTGCATGGTCTTCGTCTTCTCGAGTGCGGCTTTCCAATTATCGCCGAATCCCATCTCTCGAGAAGTTTTCAGCATTTCGGCTTCGTGCCACGCGAACTCACGTTCGGCGAGCGCGATGAGCTGCTCGGGGGTGTATGGAATCAGTTCATCCTGCAGGTCGCGAATGAGTCCGTCGCGACCGCGAGCGCGACCCGGAATGCCCGTCTTGTCGGTCTTTCGCGGGTTGCTGTCCGGTAGTGCGCGTCCAGTTAGCTCTTTCCAGCGCCGGACTCGCCCCTGAGTGGGCGTTGCGCTCAGTCAGCCAACTCTTCGGCGCAACTCATTGTCGAAAAGCCTCAGAGACGGCCCCGTCGAACAGACGCTCCGAATGCTGAGGACGACATCGATGCGAGTCATTGTCAGGGTTCCGCACCGTGTTTGTAAGCGGGTATTGGCGGTGGGCCTGATCTTTTGCGCTCCGTTGGTAGCTGCAAGCCAGGGCACGGCCGTTCCAACGATGTCGGACGTACGTGCGGAACTGGTTCGCCTGTACGAGATGAACAACGAGGCCTACAAGCGCGGCGACCTCGCCGCCGTCATGCGATTGCGGGCGCCCGACTTTCACTCGCTGACTCCAGACGGTCAGCGGCGCGACCGCGCCGCGATGGAGGAGTACGTGCAAGGCTTCATGAACGGCATCCGCAAATGGAATTCGATGACGCTCACGATCGACAGTTTGCACGTCGTCGGCGACACAGCGTTTGCGATCGTGAGCCAGCATCTGGATCGAACGGCGCTGCGACCGGACAACCAGGCCCACCATGTCGAGACCTGGGTGACTCAGCGGGAGACTTGGGTGCGACACAGCGGCGCTTGGCTCATGTGGAGAGTGGATCAGCTCCGAAACCAGCGCCGGCTCGTGGACGGCAAGCCCGGGTGAGCGTGTTGATGGGGCACATATGGAACCTCTACCGCTCGAGCGGAACCACACGCAGTTGCTGAGACGCACTGATGTTCACGACGGTTTGTCCAGTGCGACGCGCAAGCTGAACGGTGTATGTGCCCGGATCTACAAGGGGACCTTGCCGAGGCGCGTTGCCGCGGCCACCTCGACCCCCGCCGCCCTGTGCCGCAGCAGCCGAATCAGGAGGTGCCGCGCTGCGTCCACCCGCTGACGCCGGTGCCGTTGTCTGCGTCGTATCCGGTGTACGACGCAGATTCCAGATGGCGCGATTGAGGCCGGCACTGCCGGGCCCAGTCACCTCGGCGATCGTCTTTCCGCTGCCATCTTTGACGAGCACCACGACTTGCGAACCGCTCGGTGCCGCCTCGCGCAGCGTGTAGCTCAACAGCGCACCAAAGGGCGGATTCTCGCCGGTGAAAAGACCGCCGCCGACTCCTGCACGCTGAAACGGAGTCTCGGCGTAGACCCGCGCAGGACGCGGCGCCATCAACGCACCGTCCGCGGAAGGCTGCCGCGCCGATAACGCGCGGAGCGGCGAATAGTCGTCGATCACGTAGAGCCCGCGACCGAAGGTGCCGAGCACGAGATCGTTCTCCCGGCGCTGGATCTGGATGTCTCGAACGGCCACGAACGGCAGTCCTGCGCGTAGCTGTCGCCAGGTCTGACCACCGTCGAGGGTGACGAAGGCGCCGTGTTCCGTTCCGACGAACAGAATGTTCCGATCCACGTGATCTTCGGCGATCGTCCACACCTGATCGCGATCGGGAAGGTTGCCGCGAATAGATGTCCATGTTCGGCCACGATCCCTGCTCTTGAACAGGTAGGGCGCGTTGTCGCCGCGCAGCATGTTGTTGAACGACGCATACACGACGTTCGTGTCGTGGCGCGACGCGAGCACCGACGAAACGAACGTGAATTCCGGTACGCCAGGGAACGTTCCGACGGCGCGCCACGCTCGGCCGCCATTTTCGGTCACCTGAATGAGACCGTCGTCGGTGCCGGCGTAAATGAGCCCTTCGCGCAACGTCGATTCATCGAGCGCTGTGCCGACGCTCAGATCATTGGTGTAGAGGTGTCTGTTGACGGCGTCGGGGCCCCACTTGCGACCCATGACGGTGAATGTGTCGCGATCGAGCGCGCGGGTGAGATCGCCGCTTGCGGGCGTGTACGCGTCTCCGCGATTGTCGCTCCGAAAGAGCACGTTCGCAAACACGTACAATCGATTGTGGTTGTGCGGGCTGATGATGTACGGCATCTCGAACGCCGTACGAATGCGCTGATTATTCCCCCACGTGCGCGGCGGCGGGATCGGCTTCGCGTCGCCGGTCTGTTTGTTCAGCCGTTGGATCGCGCCATTCTGCGACGACACGTAGAGCACGGAGTTGTCGACCTGATCGGCGCGCGCCTGAAAGCCGTCTCCGCCGCCAACGGTCAGGTGCTCGCTTGCACGAATGCCGCTCGCGTGCGCCGAGCGCGATGGAGTGCCGATCGACCCGTTGTCCTGTGTGCCACCGTAGATGTTGTAGAAGGGAAGGGCGTTGTCGACGGTGATTCGATAGAACTGCGTCGCCGGAATCTGGAAATGCCGCCACGTGACACCGCCGTCCAACGACTCGTACAGGCCGCCATCGTTGCCCGACCAGATATGGAGCGAATCGGCAGCGTCGAAGCCGATGTGGTGATGGTCGACGTGAACGGACCACTGAAGGGGCGTGAATGTCTTACCTCCATCGCTCGTGCACATGTTGGTAACCGCAAGCGCGCAGACGCGGTCGAACCGGAACGGATCCGGAAACAGCTCACCGTAGTACTGCGGGTCGTTGGTGTTCCAGTTGCTTTGTTTGACCCACGTCTCGCCGCGGTCCGCCGAACGGAAGAAGCCGGATTGATCGCCCTGCGCCGTGATTGACGCGTAGACGATGTCAGGGTTCTGCGGCGACAGGGCGAGCGCAATGCGCCCGAGGTCGACGGTCGGGAGGCCGTTGGAGAGTTTCCCGAAGGTGGTGCCGCCGTCCGTCGACTTATAGATCGCGCTTTCCGGCCCACCCGCGATGAGGATTCCAGTATGACGTCGGCGCTGATACGCAGCCGCGTACACGATGTCGGGGTTGCGTGGATCGAGGACCACCTCGGTCACCCCGGTGTTCTCGCTTACCTGGAGCACGGGCTTCCACGTCTGCCCGCCGTCCGTGGTTTTGTACAGGCCGCGATCGCCGCCCGGCGACCAGAGAGGTCCCTGCGCCGCGACCCATACGACATCACTGTTGCGCGGGT